>Ga0307409_100001925_pt1 | contig 10600 bp, 12 predicted proteins | sample 322Ometagenome_2_FD_203888 | JGI IMG/M metagenome (GOLD analysis project Ga0307409, IMG submission 203888) | Maize rhizosphere microbial communities from greenhouse at UC Davis, California, United States - 322HYB-O-2 | ecosystem: Host-associated > Plants > Roots > Rhizosphere > Soil | place...
GTTGATACAACTCTTTGCTCAGGAAGTACCGGAGATTTACGAGGGTATTGTTGAAGTTAAAGGGGCCGCGCGCGAGCCCGGCGGCAGGGCGAAGATTGCGGTGATATCCAATGATTCGGATGTCGATCCCGTCGGCGCCTGCGTGGGCATGAAAGGCACCCGTGTTCAGGCGGTAGTTCAAGAATTGCGAGGCGAAAAGATCGACATTGTGCACTGGATACCGGACCAGGCGGAATATGTTTGCCGAGCTTTGGCGCCGGCAAAGGTGTCCAAGATCATTATCGACGATGACGAGCACAGCATGGAAGTGATTGTGCCAGACGATCAGCTATCATTGGCCATCGGCAAAAAGGGGCAAAACGTCCGGTTGGCTGCGCGTTTAACCGGCTGGCGCATCGATGTGCGCAGCGAAGCGGAGGCTGAAGAAGAGACACGCCGCGCGCGCATGTCGATCGGCGCAATTCCCGGCATCAACGATTTTGCGGCGGAGCTCCTTTATCAGGCCGGATTCAAATCGGCCGAGGAAGTTTCTGAAAGCGAACTCGAAGATATTCTCGATGTCGAAGGAATCAGCAAAGAAAAAGCTGAATCGCTGCATAAATCGGCTAAGGAATACGTTGCCGAGAAGCGCTTAAAAGCAGAGGAAGAAAAGATCAGCGCCGGTGAGCAAACAGTTGAATTGCCGCCCGCTGAACCTTCGTCGCCCGGCGAAACTACGACGACGCCCGAAGCGGCGGAAGGAATTACCAGGGGTTGATAATCGGCGTCCCGGTGACAAGCAATGAACGTCGTCCGCAGCGGACGTGTCTGGGCTGCGGATGCAGGGACGATCAGAAAAATCTTATACGCATGATTATCGGCCCAGCCGGTGAGTTGATGCTTGCTCCGAGAGGCCGCGGTCGCGGCGGTTACCTTCATCGAGGGCATGACTGCTGGCAAGCGTTCCTCAGGCGCAAGAACACTCACCGAGCATTCCGTGTGAACGTTCGCAAGGAGTCAAAACAAAAGCTTATTCAGGTCTTGAACGAGGGTTATCGGGAGTAACAGATGGGAAAAATGCGAGTCCATCTACTGGCAAAAGAGTTGGAGATTGAGACCAAAGAGCTCATCGCTCAGCTCGAGCGACTGGGAATCAGGGGGCGCAAGGCTCAAAGCTCGCTCGAGGATGAGGAAGTCACTCGTCTGCGGGCTGCTTTAGCGACGCAGGAAAAACCGCACGTGCACGTTGGCGAAGAGAAGGTTGTTGCCGATCGAGTTGTCACGGCCGATGACCAAAGCTCTGGCGAAATTCAGGCACGCGAGACCATCGTTGAGCGCCGGGTTCGCGCCAACGTGATTCGTCGCCGGACCAGCCGAGTCGAGGTTCCCACGGAAGCTCATGAGGCCGAGACAAGCCCAGCTGAAACGATTGCAACGCCCATCCCACCACCGACTCCTAACTTCGAAGACCTAGCCGCCACCATGCCTTCCTATGAAGATGATTCATCGTTAACCGCGATCGCGCCCGAGAGCGATACTTCGCATCATGAGGAAGCGGAAGAAACGCCGGGTGAAATCGGTGAGACGGCTCAAACGGACGAGCCGCAAGCTCAGGCAGTTCCGGCCCCGGATCGACAGCCGGTTCCGCCCGCTCCTGCTCCGCCGCCGGCTGCGCAGCCAGCCGTCGCACCGGCTGCGACGCCGAAGGAACCCTCACGGGGCGCGCGAGTGCTTGGACGCATCGATCTAAAGCGTACGATTACAATTGCTCCGGCGGCGCCAGCAGCGCCACGGCGGCCAGTGCCAGGATCCCCGGGAGTTCCGCCCGCCGCTAACGACGCAACACGGCCGGCGCGCGATGGCGAAGCAGCCAAGCCTGCAACCGGGGAAGCCGAGAAGCCTAAAGCCGGTCGTCACAAAAAACGAGTCGTCAAAAAACAAGATGTCTTGGAATTTCGGGAGAAAGAGCTGCGCTCCGGGCGCATTCCTAAAAAGAAGCGCGCGCTGCCGGGTAAAGAACAGAGAAAAACCGAAATCACCGTGCCGCGGGCCAGTAAACGCGTGATCCGGATCTCAGAAGTCATTACCGTGGGAGATTTGGCGCGCGAGATGGGCATCAAGGCCGGTGACGTGATCAAGAAGTTAATGAGTCTCGGCATGATGGCCAGCATCAATCAGGTTCTGGATGTCGACACCGCAACGTTGGTGGCGGCCGATTTCGATTATCAGGTGGAGAATGTTGCGTTCGATGCCGAGAGCATGCTGGAAGTCGAGCAGGTGGAAGAAGAGGCGATGCTGGTTTCACGGCCTCCTGTGGTGACCATCATGGGCCATGTCGACCATGGCAAAACATCGCTGCTCGATGCCATCCGCAGCACCCATGTCACCGCCCAGGAACATGGCGGGATCACACAGCACATTGGCGCCTATCACGTTAAGGTTGATGGTCGCAGTGTCACTTTTCTGGATACTCCGGGTCACGAAGCGTTTACGGCGATGCGTGCCCGGGGCGCGAAAGTTACCGACATTGTTGTTCTGGTGGTCGCGGCTGATGACGGTGTCATGCCGCAAACCGTTGAAGCGATCAATCACGCGCGTGCGGCGGAGGTGCCGATTATCGTTGCGGTCAACAAGATCGACAAGCCCGACGCAGATCTGGAGCGGGTGAAACGGGGACTCTCGGAACATGGTCTGGTCTCGGAAGACTGGGGCGGCGACACCGTTTTTGCCCCGGTTTCGGCAAAAACTCAGGAGGGAATTCCGCACCTGCTGGAAATGTTGCTGTTGCAAGCCGATATTCTCGAGCTTCGAGCCAATCCCGACAAGCTGGCCCGTGGAACCATCGTCGAGGCAAAGTTGGATCGCGGACGCGGACCGGTTGCCACCGTCCTCGTTCAGGAGGGTACGCTGCGCGTCGGCGATTCGTTCGTTTGCGGGGTATTCCATGGAAAAGTGCGCGCAATGATCAACGATCTTGGTCAGAAGGTCGAGCTCGCGCCGCCGTCTTCGCCGGTCGAAATCCTCGGCTTGCAAGGCGTGCCGCAGGCCGGCGATTCCTTCATCGCGGTCACCGATGAGTCCAAGGCAAGGCAGGTTGCCGAACATCGTCACACCAAGCAGCGAGAAACCGAGTTGGTTAAATCGAGCAAAGTGTCACTGGAAGAACTTTACGATCAGATCAAGACCGGCGATGTCAAGGAGCTCCGGGTGGTGCTCAAGGCCGATGTGCAAGGTTCGGTTGAGGCGCTTACCGATGCGCTGACGCGCATGTCCACGACTGAAGTGAAGTTGCGCGTCCTTCATGGTTCTGTTGGAGGCATTACCGAGAGCGATATACTTTTGGCCGCAGCGTCCAATGCCATCGTCATAGGATTCAATGTCCGTCCCGAATCCAAAGGCCAAGCTCTGGCGGCACAGGAAGGTGTTGACGTGCGCCTCTATACGGTCATTTATGAAGCTGTGGCCGACGTCCGGGCGGCGATGGAAGGCATGTTGGAACCGACCTTCCGCGAGCAAACCCAAGGTCGAGTCGAGATCCGTCAAATTTTCAATATCCAAGGCGTCGGCACTATTGCCGGCTGTTATGTCACCGAGGGTAAGATTCAGCGCGGTAATTTAGTGCGAATCTTGAGAGACCATGTGGTCGTGCACGAAGGAAAACTCGCCAGTTTGAAACGCTTCAAAGATGATGTGCGGGAAGTTTCGGCGGGTTATGAGTGCGGTTTGTCGATCGAAGGTTTTCACGACATCAAACAAGGTGATGTGGTTGAGGCTTACGAGCGAACCGCGGTGGTGCGGCGAATCAGCCCGGTTCAAAGCGGTCGTGAAGCCTCCCATTATGCCGGGAGATAGCGATCGGCCGTAAGCATTCTCGAGACTCGACTCCCAGTGCTGTCGTCGGGGTTCTGAAGGTCAATCTTCTACTTCCTGAGAATCATTCGTTGAAAGGCAAGCGCGGCGTGGTTAAACGTATTCAGGCGCGCGTCGCCAATCGCTTTAACGTCTCTGTGAGCGAATGTGGGGATCAGGATTTATGGCAAAGCGCCGTTCTCGGCTTTGGTTTGATCGGCACTCATAAACAGATCATAGAGAAAACTCTTAACAAAATCGTTGACTTCATTGATGAGATCGGACTGGCCCAGGTCGCCGATTCCGATATCGAATTTTTCTATTGTTAAAATTCTTTGCTCATGGATTATCAACGATCAGAACGCGTCGCCGAACTGCTCACCGAAGTTATCGCCGAGGTCTTACGTGAGGACATCCGCGATCCGCGTGTTACTGCGGTGACGATTACCGCTGCCAAAGTAACCAAGGATTTACGCCAGGCGCGGATTTATTTCACCATTCTAGGCGGTACGGCCCAGAACAGAGACTCAGTTCTCGCAGGATTGAAGAGCGCCTTGGGATTCATCCGTTCCAGAATTGGCAAGCAGCTCAACCTTCGTTTCGTTCCGGCTATTGAATTCTTTTACGACGAATCGATCGACGAGGCGCAACGGATCGACAACCTTCTTCGGCAAGTAAAGCAATAACTCGACTCTCGGTAGAAACTCCCGCAGGCTCATCTTCAGTTTTCCCAACGTGCAAAAATCGATGACAAAAAGCGGTCTTCTTTTGGTCGATAAACCGGAAGGGCCTTCTTCGGCCCATGTCGTGCACAGGGCAAAGGTTTCTCTCGGCGCCAAAAAGGTAGGCCATCTCGGCACCCTCGATCCATTTGCCTCGGGATTACTGCTGTTGGGAATCAACGAAGGCACTAAGATCTCGGATATTTTTTTGCGCGCGCCAAAAAGTTACCGCGGTGTCGTGACCCTGGGGGTGGCAACGAATTCGCAGGATTCCACCGGGGTGGTGTTAAAGACGCTCCCGGTGCCGACGCTCGCCGACGATGATCTCCGTGTTCTGGAGCAACGGTTCAGTGGCGAGCTTCAGCAGACGCCACCGATGTTCTCAGCGCTAAAAAGGGACGGGGTGCGGCTGTACAAACTGGCGCGGCAGGGCAAGGAAGTGCCGCGGCAGCCGAGAACAATCCACATCGAATCCATCCGATTGCGTCAGATCAATTGTACGGAACTTAGCATCGATGTTACCTGCTCGCGAGGGACTTACGTGCGGACTTTGGCTGCAGATTTGGGTGAAGCTCTGGGTTGCGGCGCGCATCTAAAAAGTTTGCGACGAATCGCTTGCGGCCATCTGAAAATAGATCAGGCAGTGACTCTCGATGAGCTCGAGCAATTTAGGACACGAGCGGAGAGCGCGATGATTTCGTTAAGCGACGCGCTTGGCCATCTGAGGGGAATCAGCTGGGATCACCGGTGGCTGGCCCGTCTCCGATTCGGCCAGCAGGAAGCTTTAGCTCAGATCGGCAAACCCCTCGAAAAACAGGAACTGGTCCGCTTGTTGGATGCCCGTGGCGATCTCGTGGCCTTGGTCGGCTGGAGCGACGAGATTTCTGCCGGGTGGCGGTTGTTGCGGGTGTTCAAAGAATAGCCTCGATGAAGCGAATTACGCGCATGCGACGCTGACCTCCACGCACCCGCTCTCTCCTCGGCCCTTGATTTTCGACGATTGATTTAAAACCAGCTGGCGAGCATTCATCGCTATCCATTCCGCGCTCCAACTCAGTTGACATTGCCGCTTTTGATCGGATAGTTTTAAACTCGAACGCAGTGCTTACCGGTCCGGCCTCCTATTCAGTTTGTCGTCTAGCCGGACCAGAGATTCCGCAGGTTCTGAGATGACTCGAACGTCACGTCTTGTCGAAAGGGAGAATTTTGGCGCATGAGTACTTCAGCAGTAAAGGCACCGGCAAATCCGCATATTCAAAAGTGGGTCAAGGAAACGGCAGCGATGTGCCAACCTGACAACGTCTATTGGTGTGACGGTTCCGAATTAGAACGGGAGGAACTCACACGAGTCGCTGTGGAAACCGGCGATTTGATGCCATTGAACCAAGACAAATTGCCGGGTTCGTATTTGCATCGGAGCGCGCTCAACGACGTCGCCCGCACTGAGAATCTAACCTTCGTCTGCACGCAAACGGAAGAGGAAGCCGGGCCCAACAACAACTGGATGGCGCCGGCTGAGTCTTATGACCGTCTTGCCAAGATTTTTACCGGCGCGATGCGCGGTCGAACGATGTATGTCATTCCTTTCCTCATGGGGCCGGCAGGTTCCGCCTTCAGTAAGGTTGGGGTGCAACTCACCGATAGCGTTTACGTGGTGCTGAATATGCGCATCATGACGCGAATGGGCAAATTGGCTCTCGACCATCTCGGCGGCTCCAACGATTTTACTCGCTGTCTTCATTCCAAAGCCGATCTCGATATGGACCGGCGGTTTATCTGCCACTATCCGCAAGATAATACAATTTGGAGCGTGGGTTCTGGATACGGTGGCAACGCCTTGCTTGCCAAGAAGTGTCTAGCGCTGCGAATCGCCAGTAAACTGGGTCAAAAAGAAGGCTGGCTCGCCGAGCACATGCTCATCGTCGGCATCGAAAGTCCGGATGGCGAGATTCACTACATTTGCGGCGCTTTCCCGAGCGCTTGCGGTAAGACCAATCTCGCCATGTTGGTTCCGCCGGCGAGCATGAAGGGATGGAAAATTCACACGATCGGCGATGATATATCCTGGCTCAGGGTCGGTTCGGACGGGAGATTGTGGGCGATCAATCCTGAAGCCGGTTTTTTCGGCGTAGCGCCCGGCACGGGATCCAAAACCAACCCCAATGCGATGCAAACAGTGCAAAGGAATACCATATTCACAAATGTGGCGCTTCGATCGGACGGCACAGTGTGGTGGGAGGGACACGATGATCCGGTCCCGGCCAACGCAATCGACTGGCGCGGCAAGGCTTGGGATCCTAAGAGCGGTCATCCGGCGGCGCATCCCAACTCCCGGTTCACAGTATCTCTCAAGCAGTGTCCAACGTACTCTCCGGAATGGGAAAAACCGGAAGGTGTGCCGATCAGCGCAATCTTATTTGGCGCCCGCCGTAATAAAGTGGTCCCTCTGGTTTACCAGTCCTTCGACTGGCAGCACGGCACTTTCCTCGGTGCTACGTTGGCATCGGAAACCACCGCTGCGGCCACCGGAGCGGTCGGGGTTGTGCGGCGCGATCCCATGGCGATGTTACCGTTCTGTGGTTACAACATGGGAGACTACTGGGGCCATTGGCTGTCGATCGCCAAGCGAGCCACCAATCCGCCAAAAGTATTTCGCGTCAATTGGTTTCAGAGGAATGATCAAGGAAAATTTATCTGGCCGGGTTTCGGCGAGAACTTGCGGGTACTTCGCTGGGTGATTGAGCGTTCAAAGGGCGGTGGCCAGGCCGATGAGACGGCGATCGGTTATGTTCCCAAGACTTCGAGCCTCAACGGCGATGGACTTGGCGTTTCGAAATCGGATCTTCAGCAGTTAGTAACCGTCGACCGCGATGCGTGGAAAGCAAATCTAAAAAGCCAAGGCGAGTATTTCGATAAATTCGGTGACCACCTACCGGCGGGCATCAAGGAAGAACACAGAGCCCTGGCCGAACGCCTGAAGGGTTGATCGGAGTAGAGTCATGGAAAGAGGACATCACGACATCGGCGGACTACCGGGAGCGGGACCGATTGACAAATCGCAGCACGAGCTTTCAGATTGGGAGATTCTGGCAGACGCGGTTAATCAAGCGTTGGGCGCAAAGGGGGTCAAGCGAACCGATGAAATGCGGCGCGCGCGCGAGGAGATGGATTCCGAGGCCTACCGGGAAATGAATTATTATGAGCGTTGGATTGCCAGCATTGAAGCTATCCTGATTGAAAAAGGCATTCTGAAAAGAGATGAGATCGACAACAAGGTCCGTGAATTTGACAAAAAGTGGGGAGAGCCATGATCCACCCGGCGACCGGGAGATTCCGGCCGGGCGATGCCGTTCGAGTGCTAAACGAGCATCGTCCCGGACACATCCGCACGCCGTTCTACGTTCGTGGCAAGACTGGCTGGATCGAACGAGTTTATGGCGACTTCCTAAACCCCGAATCACTTGCGTTCGGCGGCGACGGATTGCCGAGACGCACGCTCTATCTGGTTGCGTTCAAACAGGCGGATGTCTGGGGAGCGGCGCAAGCGCCGAGAGACAAACTGTTTGTCGACATTTACGACCATTGGTTGGAACCCGCAAGCTACGGAGGACAGAAAGATGAGCACATCAGGTGACGATCACGGTCACGACCATCCGCGGAATGAACTTAGTGCGCAGGCCAAGCGAATCTATGCGATCCGCGATTTGCTGCTAGAGAAAGGCGTTATCACTGAGAAAGATATTCAAAGTCAAATCGAGTATCAGGAGGCGCGTTCTCCGGCCAATGGCGCAAAGCTCGTGGCCCGGGCGTGGGTGGAGCCGGAGTTCAAGGCGCGTCTGATTGCCGATCCCAAAGCCGCTTGCGCTGAGTTGGGAATCGATGCGACGGCGCTCAACGAATTTGTCGTTTTGGAGAATACCGAGAAAGTTCGCCATATGGTGGTTTGCACGCTGTGCTCCTGTTACCCAAGGCCGATCTTGGGACGCCCGCCGGATTGGTACAAGAGCTTCAACTATCGCCAGCGCTCCGTAAACGATCCCCGTGGCGTCATGCGTGAGTTCGGGCTTGTCCTCCCCGACGATATCGAAGTGCGGGTGCACGACAGCACGGCGGATATTCGCTATCTGGTGTTGCCACTGCGTCCGAAAGGGACGGACGGACTGAGCGAGGCGGAACTAGCCAGGCTGGTCACGCGAGACAGCATGATCGGCGTTATGGATGCGCTCCCGAAATTACCGGAAACCTAACCACCCTTCCTTGTTGTTTTGATGTTGACATACGGGCAGGCTCTGCGCGCCATCGGCCAAGATTTAGAGAGCCATGGCGCGCTGACTTACGAGATCAATGTCAACCAAGCCGAGTATCGTGTTCAATGTGATTGCGATCTGCCGCCGCCAGACAATCTCCTGTCTTTTTGTTATACAAGCAAAATTATTGAGCAAATAAATTTCATGGGTAAGTTAAAACGCGCCGGCACTTCCTCGATAAACAGCTCGGAAGCGCTTTCTAACACTCTCCGTAGCCTGGGATCGTATGTAGATAGTGAAAACGGTGCGCTCCGGCGTGTCAGTAATTACGAAACACAGGGACCAGAGATCGCATACCGGATTGAATTTGCCTTGGCCAATGGACACCGGGTGGAGAAGACTCTATCGAAGCAAGCGGTCGATGAGATTACGAACTCCTTGCGCCAGGCCAGGAAGTAACGAGACTTCCGCAATAAATCGGCGGCGCAAAGCAAATGTTCTCAAGTAAGATCGATCGGCGCCGGAGGCCCTGACAAATAAGAATTCGTTTGATTTTTCTGACCACTATTCGTACCATTTCCCTTCGCAATCATAACTCCGTTGTAGGGATTTCTGGGAAAGTATGAGAAGGCTGGCACGGCTGCATTCGGTCAATTATTCAACCGCTCTACGATGTATTGGTCAGGATCTCGAAAGCCGAGGATTGCGCACGCTTGATATCATCTCGGACAATGCCGGCTATATTGTGCTGGCCGGTTACCAACCTCCTCCGGCGCCGATGCCCGTGAGCCTGCAATATTCGCCGGCTGATATTCTCGAACTCGATCGCACCGGCCAGGAGCAACGCGGAACATCATTAGCGACAAAAGAGTTCGTTACGCTTGTCCAGATTCTCCGGGCCATCGGTGGATACCTCGATAAAAATCAAGCGCGGCTCATCCGCATTTCGAACAGTGAAGCGCCCGGCAGCACACCTGCCTTTTCAGTCGAATACGAGACCAAGGAGGGCGAGCGAATCGTAGACGATCGAGACGGTACTGCCATCTATGATATGTGCGTCAGCATGTACAAACAGCGCCGTAAAGTTGATCATTCGGCAAAGCTGGGTAGCGATGGACGGTAAGCGAGCACAAAACGGTTTTATGAGGCGAATTTGGAGAATCTAATTGATTTTTACTCTTTGCTGGGGCTTAAACGAAACGCCAGCGAGGCCGAAATCAAACAAGCATATCGTAAGATGGCATTTCGCTATCACCCTGACCGGAATCCCGAAGATAAACAAGCGGCGGAAAAATTCACCCAAGTGCTACAGGCTTACGGTATTTTATCGGACAGTAGCAAGCGGAGTATCTATGACCGGGCGACGCGCCCACCCGGTGAAGAAGAGCCTCAGGAAGAGAAGCCACAGGCAGAGCAATTTGGCGAACACATTCATCAAGGATTCAACCACTCCTACGACTTCAAAGGAAAGACTGAGTCAGCGTCCAAAACTGAGCCGCAACCTAAGTGCCCCCAATGCTCCGCGCTCGGCACGGATTACATTGTCTCGCGTAAAGGCGGCGTTGGGTCATCCCGCGGCAAACAATTTGTACTCGCGCCGTTTAGCGTCGTTTTCTGCAGTGAGTGCGGACACGTCTACGGGGTGATGGGTCAGTCGGCTTAAGATGGGTTGAGGCCACTGGCGATCGCTCTGCGTCAATGCATGATTCCGCCGCCTTCCACTACTAGTAACTGTCCGGTGATGAAATCGCTTTCGGAACTAGCCAAAAATACCGCTGTCCCGACGATATCCGCCGGTCTTTC
>Ga0307409_100001926_pt1 | contig 10597 bp, 11 predicted proteins | sample 322Ometagenome_2_FD_203888 | JGI IMG/M metagenome (GOLD analysis project Ga0307409, IMG submission 203888) | Maize rhizosphere microbial communities from greenhouse at UC Davis, California, United States - 322HYB-O-2 | ecosystem: Host-associated > Plants > Roots > Rhizosphere > Soil | place...
GCGGGCGTTCGTGGAGGCCCTGTGCGAGGCCGTCGGGCGGGGGATCGACGTGCGGGTGCTGACCAACGGCCCCCACATCGACAAGCAGGTCGTCCGCCAGGCCGGGCACCGCACCTATGAGCGGATGCTGGAGTGCGGGGTGCGGATCTTCGAGTACCAGCGGACCATGTTGCACGCCAAGGTGATGATCGTGGACGCCAACTGGGCCACCGTCGGCTCGATCAACTTCGACAACCGCTCCTTCGCCCTCAACGACGAGCTCAACCTGTCGCTGCGCGACCGGGAGGTGGTGGGCGGGCTGGAGAAGCACTTCCTGGCCGACAGCGACGAGGCCCGCGAGCTGGAGCTGGCCGCCTGGCGGGCCCGTCCGGTCACCCGGCGGGCCCGGGAGCTGGCCAGCGCGGCCGTCCGGCGGGAGCTGTAGCCGTGGCCGCGCCCGACCCGGCCCGCGACCCGGACGCCGCCCGCGGCCACGGCCCTGCCGAGCACGCCGCCGAGGAGCTGTTCCGCGCCCGGGCGGCCCGGTGGCTGCGCCGCCGCCTCGACCCCGAGGCGGCCACCGGCCTGGCCCTGACCGTTGCCCTCGGCCTGGTCTTCCTGGCCGCCCTCGGCTTCGGGCTGGTGTCGGACATGGTCACCACCCAGACCGGCCTGTACCGCTATGACGCCAGCGCCGCCGCCTGGGGGGCCGAGCACGCCACCCCGACCTCGACCCGGGTCCTCGGCCTGGTCACCTGGCTCGGGGCAACGGTGACCGTGCTGTCGGTGACGGTCGCCCTCGGGGTCCTGGAGTGGGCGCGCCGGCGCCGCCTGGCCGTGCTCGCCTTCCTGCTCATGGTCGTGGTCGGCCAGAACCTGATCGCCAACACGGTCAAGGAGCTGGTCGACCGGGGGCGGCCGCCCGTGCCCCACCTGGCCCCCTCCAGCGGCTTCTCGTTCCCCTCCGGGCACACCGCGGCCGCCGCCGCCACCTGGGCGGCGGTCGCGCTGGTGCTGGGGCGGGGCCGGCCGCTGCCGGTCAAGGCCTGGCTGGCCGCCGGGGCGGCCCTGGTCACCGTCGCCGTGGCCTCGTCCCGGGTGCTGCTCGGGGTCCACTGGCTGACCGACGTGATCGGCGGGGCCGCCCTCGGCTTCGGCTGGTTCGTGGTCTGCTCGGTTGCCTTCGGCGGCGCCCTGCTCCACTTCGGCGCCCCGGCCGAGCGGGTCGAGGCCGAGGAGGCTAGGCTGTCCGGCGTCCAGAGACACGAACCGCCCCGAGGAGCCCCGCCGATGCCCAAGGACGCCGAGCCCAGCCCCGAGCAGGTCGAGAGCCGGGCCGGGTCGCTGGCCGCCGAGCCCGGCAACGGCGCCCAGGACCCGGCGGCCCAGGCCAGGGCGCTGCTGGAGGAGTCAGAGGAGCGGGTCGAGGACCCGGCGGCCCGGGACCCGGACGACCAGGGAGTCATCCGCCGACAGTCCGACGAGGGCATCAGCGCCGAGTGAGAGGATGCGGCGCCGGCGGCGCCGTGGAGGTGGAGGGGCGAGGCCGATGACGTTGTCCGAGGGGGGGCTGCGACAGGCCCTCGACCAGCTCGCAGACCTCAAGCAGGGCCCGGTCACCCTTGAGGACGCCCTGGAGCGGGTGGTGGCGGCCGCGGACGCGCTGTTCGGGGTCGAGGGGACGGCCCTCATGCTGATCGACCGCGACCAGGTGCTGCGCAACCTGGCCGTCTCCGACGAGCTGGCCGGGCCGCTGGAGGAGCTCCAGGCGGTCCACGGCGAGGGACCCTGCGTCGACGCCTTCGACGGCAAGGAGCCGGTCGGGGCCGGCGACCTGGCCGCCGAGGACCGCTGGCCGGACTTCTCCCCGGCCGCGGTCGAGCGGGGCCTGCGGGCCGTGCTGGCCAGCCCGATCCCCTACAGCGACCAGGCGGTCGGGGTGGTGGCGGTGTTCGACGGCCGCCGGCACCCCTGGACCGACGCCGAGGGCGAGGCCATCGTGGCCTTCACCGAGCTGGTCGCCCTGCTGGTCCTGAACGCCATGGAGGCCAGCGAGCGCGGCCGGGTGGCGGGCGAGCTCCAGGGCGCGCTCGACTCGCGGGTGGTGATCGAGCAGGCCAAGGGGGTGCTGGTCGGCCGCCACGGGCTCACCACCCGCCAGGCCTTCGAGCGGCTGCGCCGCCAGGCCCGCGACCAGCGCCGGCCCCTCACCGAGGTCGCCAGGGCGGTGGTCAGCGCGGCCGAGCATCGATGACCGGCGGCTGCTAGCCTTCCTCCATGCCCCTGGACGCCCTCACCTCGGCCGAGATCTCGCTGCCCGCGACCCCGGACGCGACCCAGGTCCGCGAGCGCATCGCCGTCCTGTCGCGCCACGTCGACCTGGTCGGGCTGACCGACAACCACGCCGGCAAGCCGCGCATGTCGCCCCTGGCCGCGGTCGCCCTGGCCCGCGAGCAGGGGGTGGCGACGGTCGTCCACGTCTCCTGCCGGGACCGCAACCGCCTGGCCCTGCGCTCCCAGGTCATCGGGGCGGCCGCCCTCGGCTCCGAGGGCATCCTGTGCCTGTACGGCGACCCGGTGCCCGACGTGCCCCGGGTGCGCGACTACACCACCACCCGGCTGCTGGCCGAGGCCAGGGACTGGGCCGTCCCGGCCGAGCTGGCCCTTGGCTGCGTGGCCGACCCGTTCCGGCCCGACGTCGAGGCCGAGCTGGCCCTGCTCGGGCGCAAGGTGGCCGCCGGGGCCGACTTCGTCCAGACCCAGATGGTGTTCGACCCGGCCGGCCTGGCCTCATTCCTCGAGCAGGCGGCCGAGGGGGGCAAGCTGGGCGACTGCCGGGTCCACGCCAGCGTCCCGGTGATCCGCACCGCCCGCATGGTCGACATCCTCAACCAGACCCTGCCCAGCCAGCTCCCGGAGAAGGCGGCGGCCCAGATCGCCGCAGGGGGCGGGATCGACCTGGCCATCGAGACGGCCATGGTCCTGGCCGGGCTGGACCGGGTCCACGCCCTGCACGTCATGTCCTGGGGGTCGGAGGAGCAGGCCGGCCACGTGGCCGCCGCCTTCCGGTCGGCCAGGGGCGCCCCGCCGGAGCGGCCCGTCCGGAGCTGACGCCCGGCTCAGCGGGGGATGACGGTGGCCTTGAACTCGTTGAGGTCGGGCCAGTCCTCGACCAGGGCCAGCACCCGGTCCAGGGTGGCCCGGGCGGCCTCGGGGGAGCCGGGGCGGCTCATCAGGCGGACGAACACCGCCCGGTTGCCGGTGACGAAGGTCGGCACCCCGAACACCCGGGAGGTGTCGGCCGCCCAGGTGTGGTCGGCGGCCAGGGCGGCCGCGGGCCCGCCCGAGGCGACCAGCTTGGCCACCTCGTCGGGGTCGACGCCGGCCGAGGCCACCGCCGCCGCCAGGACCTCGGGGTCGTTGATGTCGCGACCCTGGTCGTGACGGGCGGCGAACAGGGCCAGGTGGACGGCCGGGAACCGCTCGGGCAGCTCGTCGCGGACGGCCAGGCCCCACTGCAGGGCGAGCACCCCCGAGGCCGGCTCGGCCCCGGGCTGCCAGACGGGCGGCGCGTCCTCCTCCAGGTGGACCTGGGAGAGGGAGAAGGCGCGGAAGCCGACGTCCAGGGGCTCGCCGACGTCGGTTGCGCGCACGACCACCTCCGCCGCGTTCCTGGCGAACGGGCAGAGGTAGTCGTGGGTGACGGCGAAGCGGCGCATCAGGCCGCGACGAGGTCCTCCAGGCGGGCCCGGATCTCGGGGCTGCGCAGCGACGCCAGGGCGTCACGCTCGACCTGCCGGGCGCGCTCGCGCGAGAACCCCATGACCGCCCCGACCTCCTCGAGGGTGCGGGGCGTGCCCGAGTCGAGCCCGAAGCGCAGGATCAGCACCTGGCGCTCGCGGTCGGGCAGGGCGTTGAGGACCTGCTCGAGGGCCTCGCGGCCGACCGCCTCGACGGCCAGCTCGTCCGGGCCGACGGCCGAGTCGTCCTCCAGGAAGTCCTGGAGGGCGGCGCCGTCGTCCCCGATCGGGGTGTCGAGCGAGGTGATCGCCTGGGCGGTGTCCTTGAGCCGGTTGACCTTCTCGGTGGGCATGTCGAGCTCGACGGCCAGCTCGTCGTCGGTGGGCTCGCGGCCCAGCAGCTCGTGCATGCGGGTCTGGGTCCGGCGCAGCCGCCCCACCTGCTCGTCGACGTGGACGGGCAGGCGGATGGCCCGGGCCCCGCGGTCGGCGGCGCCGCGGGCGATGGCCTGGCGGATCCACCAGGTGGCGTAGGTGGAGAACTTGAACCCCTTGCGCCAGTCGAACTTCTCCACGGCCCGGAGCAGGCCCAGGTTGCCCTCCTGGACCAGGTCGCCCAGGGGCAGCCCGGTGGCCGAGAAGCGCCGGGCGATGGAGACGACCAGGCGCAGGTTGGACTCGATCATCTTGCGCCGGGCCCACTCGCCATGGTCGGCGATGGCCTCCAGCTCGGGGCGGGCGGGGTCGTCGTCAGTGCAGTCGGCGAGCTTGAGCTGGGCGTCCAGGCCGGCCTCGTAGGCCTGGGACAGCTCGATCTCGTCCTCCTTGGTGAGCAGCGGGTGCCGGCCGACCTCGTCCAGATAGAGACGGAACGAGTCCGTGGTCTGGAGGTCGAGCAGCTGGTCCTGGTCCTTCATCGCACTCCTTGCGACAGCACGCGATCACTCGGGGGTGTACATACGTCACGTACAGTTTTGCCAACAACCATGTTCGCAAAACCTATTCCCGTCTACCAGGGGTTCTCGGAAGAAACTGCATCCGAGGTGAGGGGGCAGAGGCCGGGAGCGCCTCGACACCGCCAACCGCGACCATACCATGCCGACAGCGGGAATGTGCGGCGATTCACAGATCGCTCAGGGCGCCCAGGGCCCGCCGGCCCTGGCCCAGTCGACCCGGCCGTCGGCGGTCAGGGGCACACCCTCCTCGGCCAGGCGGGCCCGCTGCTCCTCGGCCCCGGCCGTGCCCTTCATGCGGCCGTCGGCGTGGACCACCCGCCACCAGGGGACGTCGCCGGGGCAGCGGGCCATGGCCTGGCCCACCCCCCGTGCGCCCTTGGCCACCCCGAAGTGGGCCTCGGCCAGGAGGCCGTAGGTGGTCGCCCTGCCCGGCGGCACCCGCCTGGCCAGGGCCCACACCGCGGCCGAGAAGCGGCCCGCCGCCACCTAGCCGCCCTCGTTCCAGGGGTCGGCCAGGTACTGGTGGACCAGCTGCACGGCGATCGACCCCTCGCCCACGGCCGAGGCGACCCGCTTGACCGACCGGTAGCGGACGTCCCCGGCCGCGAACACCCCGGGCAGGCTGGTCTCCAGCAGCAGCGGCGGCCGCTTCAGCGGCCAGGCCGGGGGGGGCCGGGGGACCGCCGGGGTGGTCCCCCGGTCAACCAGGGAGGCGCGGCCGTCGGCCCACAGCTCGCGGCCGGTGAGCACGTAGCCGCGCTCGTCGCGCTCCACCACCCCGTCCAGCCAGTCGGTCCGCGGCTCGGCCCCGATCAGGACGAACACCGCCGAGGCGGGCACGGTCCCGGCCGCTCCGGTGTGACGGTCGCGCAGGGTCAGGCCCTCGAGGCGCCGGCGGCCGTGGCCGTCGACCACCTCGGTGTGCAGGAGCACGCTGACGTTCGGGGTGGCCTCGACCTTCTGCACCAGGTAGTCGGACATGAAGTCGCCCAGCCGCTCGTCGATGGTGACGATCGTCACCGAGGCGGCGTAGGCCGACAGGTGGACGGCGGCCTGCCCGGCCGAGTTGCCGGCGCCGACCACGAACACGTCCTCGCCCCGCATGGCCCTGGCCTCGCTGCCGGCCGCCCCGTAGAAGACCCCGGCGCCGTTCAGGGCCTCGAGGGCGGGCACGCCAAGGCGCCGCCAGGCCACCCCGGTGGCCAGGATGACCGCCCTGGCGGTGACCTCGCCGCCGTCCGACAGCCGCACCACCCGGTCGGGGCCGTCGGCCCGCAGGCCGGTGGCGGCCTGGGTCAGGATCATCTCGGCCCCGAACAGCCAGGCCTGCTGGACGGCCCGGTTGGTCAGCTCGTCGCCGCTCAGCCCGTAGGGGAACCCCAGGTAGTTGCGGATCAGGGAGCTGGTCCCGGCCTGGCCGCCGGGGACGGCCCGCTCCAGCACCTGGGTGCTGAAGCCCTCGGAGGCGGCGTAGACGGCCGCGGCCAGCCCGGCCGGCCCGCCGCCGACGATCAGGATGTCGCAGCCGCCGGGCAGGGGGCTGGTCCGCAGGCCGAGGGCGGCGCTGAGCTCGGCGTTGGACGGGTCGACCAGCACCAGGCCACCCTGGAACACCAGGATGGGCAGGCGGGTGGCGTCCTCGCCGATCTCCTCCAGCAGCCGCTTGCCGCCCTCGGACTCGTCCGGGTAGAAGCCGATGGGGATCCCCACCCGGGTCAGCACCTCCCGCAGCTGGTGGGAACGCGCCCCCCAGCGGGGCCCGATGATCCGGATCGCCTCGACCGTCGGGGTCCTGGAGGACTCCCAGCCGGCCAGGAACTCGGTCACCGGCAGGTAGAGGTGGCGCTCCAGCGGCCGCCACGGCCGGTAGAGGAGGTAGTCCAGCTGGCCGAGGGTCATGGCGTGCACCACCGGCTCGCCCGACTGCCATTCGCCCCGGTGCTCCAGCAGGACCCGCTTGGCTCCCGGATGCAGCTCGTGCACGCGCTCCAGCAGCCCCAGCCCGTCCAGCTCCCGCATGCGCCTGGCCGCGATCACCAGGGCGACCGGGTCCTCACCGCCGGCCAGCCGCTCCAGGGCGGACAGGCCGGCGGCCGGGGAGCGTTCGGCCAGGATCCGGTAGTCGCTCCCGAACCGCTGCTCCAGGTCGGCGGCGAGCGGGTCCAGCACCCGGCCGTCGTCGGCGACCACCAGGATGACGGGCTTGGGCATGGGCGCCGGGCTCAGCCGTCCTCGGCCGCCAGGCGGGCCTGCTCCTCCTTGGAGAGCAGGTCGGTGCCCATGGCGTGGAACCCGCCGTCGACGTGGATGAGCTCGCCGCAGACCCCCCGCGACCAGTCGGAGAACAGCCACAGGGCGACCCGGGCGACCACCGTGGGGTCGCCGACGTCCCAGCCGAGCGGGGCCCGCCTGGACCAGGCGTCGGCGAGCAGGCTGAACCCGGGGATGCCCTTGGCGGCCATGGTCCGGATCGGGCCGGCGCTGATGGCGTTGACCCGGACCTGCTTGGCCCCGAGGTCGCGGGCCAGGTAGCGGGTGACCGACTCCAGGGCCGCCTTGCACACCCCCATCCAGTCGTAGACCGGCCATGCCACCCGGGCGTCGAAGTCGAGGGTGACCACCGAGGCGTGGTGGTTCTCCAGCACCGGCAGCAGGCCGGCGGTCAGCTCCTTGAGCGAGAACGCCGACACCTGGAAGGCGGTCGAGGCCGAGGTGTAGGGGGTGTTGAGGAAGTTGCCGCCGAGGGCGTCGGCGGGGGCGAAGGCGATGGCGTGCAGGACCCCGTCGACCCCGCCCCAGCGGCCGGCCAGCTCGTCGTTGACCGCCTTGACGTCCTCGGGCTTGTTGACGTCCAGCTCCAGCACGTCGACCTCGCGGGGCAGCCGCCGGGCCGTCCGCTCGGTCAGCGACCGGGTGCGGCCGAAGCCGGTCAGCACCACCTCGGCGCCGTTGTCGAGGGCCTCGCGGGCCACCGCGTAGGCGATCGACCCGGGCGTGAGCACCCCGGTGATCAGCAGTCGCTTGCCGTCGACGAGCACGGGGGCGGTCCTCCTCGGGGGGTGTCCAGGTGGGCCGCATTCTAGACGCCAACGGGGGACGGCCATCGGGCCGTCCCCCGGTTCACTGCTGTGTCAGTGCGTCAGGCGCTCGGTGATGAGCGAGATCACGTTGCCGCGGTCGTCGAAGTCGCGGACCACCGCGAATTGCGCCGTCTCCCTGGGGGCGAGCCGGCCCCCCGCGTCCAGGTAGGAGAGGCGCTCGGCGCTGCCTGGCGCTGGCTCCTCGGCCACTTCCGAGTCCGGTGGAACTGCCACTGGCATCCCTCCTCGGGGCGAGGCACAACTGGCCCCTCACGGTGTACCACCTTCGGAGGGGTTTCGAAAGCCCGAGGGGGACCAGCTGCGCCGATGGCGGATAGTCAATTCGGGCCATCTGGGGACCGATTCCGCCTAGTCCGCCCTACTACTCCCAGTTCGTCCATCTCCGTAGTTCCCCTGATGTTCCGTTTGGGAACAGCGCAGTACGTTCACGCTGTCATCGTCGGCGTGGACCGAACGGGAGCGGTCCCCTGGCGATCCGGAAGCGCCGCCTCCCCCCGGGCGGCACCCGCAAGGGCCGGAACCCGCAACGGTTCCGGCCCTTGTGTATTGAGACCGCCCGTACCTGCGCGCAACGGTTCCGGGGCTCGTGTATTGCGCTCAGCTGTACGAGTAGGATCAGTAAGGTCGGGCGCAACGACGCGGGAGACACTGGCATGGACCAGACCGACGAGCAGGTTCGGCTGCTCGGCGAGGACGGCACGCTCCTCCAGCACGACACCTACACGATCGACCTGGACGACGCCGCGCTGGTCGACCTGTACCGCCAGCTGATGGTGGTCCGGCGCATCGACGTCGAGGGCAACAACCTCCAGCGCCAGGGCCAGCTCGGCATCTGGGCGCCCTGCCTTGGCCAGGAGGCGGCCCAGGTCGGCAGCGCCCGGGCCCTGCGGCCGGACGACTTCGTGTTCCCCTCCTACCGCGAGCACGGCGTCATCTACGTCCGCGCCGGCATGGAGGTGCTGTCGGTCCTCGGGCTGTTCCGGGGGGCGACCCTGTCCGGCTGGGACCCCCAGCGCCACAAGCTGGCCGAGTACTCGATCCCCATCGGCACCCAGGCCCTGCACGCCGTCGGCTACGCCGTCGGGGCCAAATGGGACGGGGCCGAGGTCTGCGCCGTGGCCTACTTCGGCGACGGGGCGACCAGCGAGGGCGACGTCAGCGAGGCGTTCAACTTCGCCGCCGTGCACAGCGCCCCGGTGGTGTTCTTCTGCCAGAACAACCAGTGGGCGATCTCGGTGCCGCTGGCCAAGCAGATGGCCGGGCCGGTCTACAAGCGGGCCTTCGGGTTCGGCTTCCCCGGCGTCCAGGTGGACGGCAACGACGTCCTGGCCGTGTACGCGGTGACCAGGGCGGCCGCCGAGCGGGCGCGCGACGGCGGCGGGCCGACCCTGATCGAGGCCATCACCTACCGCCTCGGGGCCCACACCACCACCGACGACCCGACCCGCTACCGCACCTCGGACGAGCTCGACATGTGGAAGGCCCGGGAGCCGATCGGCCGCTACCGGGCGTTCCTGGAGCGGGCCGGGCTGTGGTCCGAGGAGCTGGAGGCCGACGTCCAGGCCGAGGCCGACCGGGTCGCGGCCGAGGTTCGTTCCACGGTCGAGAGCATGCCCGACCCGCCCCTGTCCGACCTGGTCGACCACGTCTACGCCGACCCGCCGGCCACCCTCCAGGCCCAGTGGCGCCAGCTGGAGGAGTTCGAGGCCCAGTTCCAGGTCGAGGCCTGAGGGAGGCAGCGATGGCCCAGATCACGATGGCCAAGGCCCTCAACACCGCCCTGCGCGACGCCATGGAGGCCGACGACCGGGTGGTCCTGCTCGGCGAGGACGTCGGCACCCTCGGCGGGGTCTTCCGGATCACCGACGGCCTGCTCAAGGACTTCGGCGAGCAGCGGGTGATGGACACCCCCCTCGCCGAGTCGGCCATCATGGGGGTCAGCATCGGCCTGGCCCTGCGCGGCTACCGGCCGGTGTGCGAGATGCAGTTCGACGGCTTCAGCTACCCGGCCCTCGACCAGATCATCAGCCACCTGGCCAAGTACCGGAACCGCTCGGCCGGCACCCAGCCCATGCCGGTCGTCTGCCGCATCCCCTACGGCGGGGCCATCGGCGCCGTCGAGCACCACTCCGAGAGCCCCGAGACCATCTACTGCCACACCGCCGGGCTCAAGGTCGTCACCCCGTCCTCGGCCGCCGACGCCTACTCGCTGCTGCGCCAGTCGATCGAGAGCGACGACCCGGTGATCTTCCTCGAGCCCAAGCGCCGCTACTGGGCCAGGCAGGAGCTCGACCTGCCGGTGACCACCGAGCCCATCGGCCGGGCCAGGGTGCTGCGCCAGGGGACCGACCTGACCCTGGTCGCCTACGGGCCCATGGTCAAGGTGGCCATGGACGCCGCCGAGGCCGCCCAGGAGGAGGGTGTGGGCTCGCTCGAGGTCATCGACCTGCGCAGCCTGGTTCCCCTCGACGAGGAGACCCTGGTCGCCTCGGCGGCCCGGACCGGCCGCATGGTGGTCGTGCACGAGGCTCCGCAGTTCCTCGGCATGGGCGCCGAGGTCGCGGCCCGGGTCACCGAGGCCGCCTTCTTCCACCTGGAGGCGCCGGTGCTGCGCTGCACCGGCCTCGACATCCCGTACCCGCCGGCCCGTCTGGAAGAGGCCCATCTGCCCGGAGTCGACCGGGTCCTCTGGACCGTCCAGCGATCCCTCGACTTCTAGCTCAGGAGGAGGCCAGCCCAGGTGCCCGAGCGCGAGTTCAAGCTTCCCGACCTCGGCGAAGGGCTCACCGACGGTGAGGTCGTGCGCTGGCTGGTCGCCGAG
>Ga0307409_100001928_pt1 | contig 10596 bp, 9 predicted proteins | sample 322Ometagenome_2_FD_203888 | JGI IMG/M metagenome (GOLD analysis project Ga0307409, IMG submission 203888) | Maize rhizosphere microbial communities from greenhouse at UC Davis, California, United States - 322HYB-O-2 | ecosystem: Host-associated > Plants > Roots > Rhizosphere > Soil | place...
TCGGCGAAGATCTCGTCGTCGTAGCCGGGCGAGATCCACTCGGCCCGGCTGTCGAGCAGCGGCTGGTTGACCTTGGTCTGGGTGGGGACTGGGAACTGCATGGTCATCCCGATCGGGTGCCGGTCGGAGCCCAGCTCCTGCTCGTGGCGCTTGACGGTGTCGATCACCCAGTACTGCCAGGCGGTGGAGTCGCCCCACTCGGGCGTGCCCACCTGGCCCAGCATCGCGGTGAAGGCCGGGTCGGCCGCCCCGCCGCCCGAGGACTCGTTCGCCACCTCCCAGAGCAGATTCGGCAGGTCGCCGACGGTGGCGACCACCTTGCGGATGTAGGCCTCCTGGAGCGCCTGGACGCGCGGGCCCAGCGGCAGGACCTGGTAGTCCAGGATCGAGCCGATCCCGACCCCGTTGACGTTGTTGGCGGCGTGGAAGGGATGCCCCTCGACGTGGTCGGGCGCCGGGCTGAGGTGCAGCGCCCAGCCGTCGAAGAGCATCACCCCGACGTAGATGCCCCGCCGGCCGGCGGCGACGACGCGGTCGCGGAGCCGGTCGAAGAACGCCTCGTCGAACCGGTCCAGGTCGAAGCGGGGCTTGCCGTCGCTGGCCGCTCCCGGGCCGGTCCGCGGCCAGGGCTGGGGGGTCATGCACAGGTGGAAGTCGCCGCCGGCGGCCTGGGAGCGGAACTGCTCCCAGCGCCACAGCCGGATGAAGTTGTGGCCGCGCTCGACCAGGAAGTCGAGGTAGGCGTCGTAGTCGAACCGCTCAGAGGTCTCGGCGCAGCCCCGGCCAGGGCCCATGCCGTCGTGCAGGTTGCTCCAGATGTGGGAGCCGGTCAGGTAGACCGCCCGCTGATCGGCGGGCTCGCCGGACGCGGCCGTGAAATAGCGTGGGTTGGCCGCCGAGACCGCCAGGGGCCCGGCGAGGTCATCGTGATGGCGAGGCATCGACGCCGTCCTGCCTGACGACCCGGAAGCGCAGGTGGGTGGCGGCGGCGGTCTGGACCGCCCCGAGGTTCTCGAGCTGCTGGTGCCCGTCGCCGAGGTGCTCGAACATCCGCGTGCCGCCGCCGAACAGCACCGGGACCAGGTGGATGGAGAGCTCGTCGACCAGGCCGGCCTGGATGAACTGGCGCCCGGTGTCGGCGCCGCCCATCACGGTCACGTCCTTGTCGCCGGCCGCGGACTGGGCCTGCTTGAGCGCGGCCTCGATCCCGTCGGTGACGAAGGTGTAGACCCCTCCCTCGGGGACGTTCCCCGGGACCTCGTGACAGACCACGAACACCGGGACCCGGGCCGGGCCGGTGGGGCCGTCCGCCTCCCAGAACGGCACCGAGTCGACGTAGGTGCGCCGCCCGCAGATCACCGCGCCCAGGCTGCCGGCGCCCCCGGCGAGCACCTCGCGGTCGCGCGGGTCGTCACCGAAGGCCCACTCGTGCAGCCGCTCGCCCCCGTCGCCCAGCGGTTCCTCCGGGCGCTGGTTGGCGGCGGTCATGAACCCGTCCAGGGACATGCTGATGTCGAAGACCACCTTGCCCATCGTCCACCTCCGCGACCGGCTATCCGCCGGGTGGGATGTTGTGGTTGTGCCGGAACAGGTTGGTGGGGTCCCAGCGGCGCTTGACCTCGACCAGCCGCTCCCAGGTCGGTCCCGGGTAGGCCTGGTGGATGCGGGCCGGTCCGTCCTCGCCGAGGAAGTTCACGTAGGCGCCGTCGTCGACCGGGCTCAGGGCGGCGGCGAACCCGTCCACCCACTGCTGGCGCCCGGGCCGGTCGTCGGGGCCCTGGTAGAAGGCGGCCAGGTTGACCATGATCGCCCGCTGCCGGTGGGCATAGGCGGTGGCGTCGTCCGGCACCCGGGCGATGGCCCCGCCCAGGACCCGCAGCTGGGTCGCCCGCATGACCGCGTCCGAGGCCTGGAGGTGCTCCAGGATGGTGGCGGCCGCCTGGGTGTCGACGCGGTCGAGGAACATGGTGTGGCTCACCGCGGTCGGGTGGAACCCCGCCTCCTCGGGCGGGTACATCTCGGGGTAGCCGATGGGCCGGACCATGTCGGCGAGGGGGGTGGCCAGGGCCCGGAACGGGGCCAGGGCGTCCTGGCCGGCCTCGGGGTCGCCGGCGAAGCAGATCATGGCCATCACGACCAGCTGGCCGTGCGCCTGTTCGGGGATGAAGGGCATCGGCGGGGCGGGCAGGATGTTGGCGATCGCCGACAGCTCCTCGGGGGCGGCCTCGGCCGCGGCGACGAAGCCGGCGATCGTCTCGACGGTGGCCGGCAGCAGCAGCATCCCCCCGACGACGCCGTTCAGGGGATGGAGCTGGAAGTGCAGGCGGGTGGCGACCCCGAAGTTGCCGCCGCCGCCGCGGATGGCCCAGAAGAGCTCGGGGTGGGTGTCGGCGTCGGTGCGGACCGTCTGGCCGTCGGCGGTGACCAGCTCGGCGGCCAGCAGGCTGTCGACGGTGAGGCCGTGCCGACGGGAGAGGTAGCCGATGCCGCCGCCCAGGGTGATCCCGCCGATGCCCACCGACCCGGTGTCGCCGAAGCCGATGGCCAGCCCGTGGCGGGCCGCCTCGGCGGTGAGCTCACCGGCGGTCAGGCCGGTCTGGGCCCAGGCGGTCCCCTGGGCGGTGTCGATCTCCAGCGACTTGAGCTCCGAGGTGTCGAGCACGATCCCGCCGTCGCTGACGCTGTGCCCGGCGGTGCTGTGCCCGCCGCCGCGGACGGCCAGCTCCAGCCCGTGCTCGGCCGCGAGCGAGACCACCTGGGCGACCTCGGTGGTGTCGGTGGGCCAGACGATCGCCTGCGGCCGGCGGTCGAACCCGCCGTAGAAGAGCTCTCGTGCCTGGTCGTAGTCGGCGTCGTCGGCGGTGACCACCCGGCCGTCGACGGCCGCGCGCAGCTGCCGCCGGATCGACAGGGTCTCGGGACTGGCGGATGAGCGTGACATGGGATGCTCCTGCGAGCTCGTGGGATCGGTTGTCATCGGGGTAGGCTACGAGGGCAAGGGGACCAGTGGCAGATCCAATTTCCCGCCAGGTTGACCAGACCAATGCGTCCGTCGCTACCGTGAGCGCCGTGGAATTCCATGTCAGCCTGGTCGGCCGCAAGGACCTGACCGGTGAGATCTACCGGCAGCTCCGCCGGGCGATCATCGACGGCCGTCTGCCTCCCGGCGGCCGCCTGCCACCCACCCGGGAGCTGGCCGCCCAGCTGGGCGTCTCGCGCACCACCGTCACCGTCGCCTACGACCGGCTGATGGGCGAAGGGTTCGTCGCCGGCCGGGTCGGCGCCGGCACCTTCGTCAGCGACGACCTCCCCGGCGCCGGCCAGCGGACCGGAGCGACCGGCGGGATCCTGCGGCCCCGGCCGATCTGGGACGACCTGGCCCCGCGGGTGTTCGAGCACGCCGCCGAGTTCGACTTCCGCCCCGGCATCCCCGACGCCCGGCTGTTCCCCTTCCAGAGCTGGCGGCGGCTGGTGGCCCGGGAGCTCACCGCGACGGCCGTCGGCGCCGGCCACTACGCCGACCCGGCGGGGCACGCCGGGCTGCGCGAGGCGATCGCCGGCCACATCGGCGTGTCCCGTGGCGTGCAGGCGACGGCCGGGGACATCGTCGTGACCAACGGGACCCAGCAGGCGGTCGACCTCATCGCCAGGGTGCTGCTGGCCCCTGGCGACCAGGTGGCCGTCGAGGACCCCTGCTACCGGCCGACCGGGCGGCTGCTGGCGACCCTTGGCGCCAAGGTGAGCGGCGTCCCGGTCGACGACCAGGGGATGATCGTGGACGCCATCCCCACCGGCACCCGGCTGGTCTATGTCACCCCGTCGCACCAGTTCCCCCTCGGGATGTCGATGTCCCTGCCGCGGCGCCTGGCCCTGCTGGCCTGGGCCGAGCGCCACCAGGCGGCCATTGTGGAGGACGACTACGACAGTGAGTTCCGCTTCGGCGGCCGCCCCATCGAACCACTCCAGACCCTGGACCGGGCCGGCCGGGTCATCTACGTCGGCTCGTTCTCCAAGACCCTGCTGGCCACCCTGCGCCTGGGGTTCGTGGTCGTGCCACCCTCGCTGCAGCCGGCCGTCCGGGTGGCCAAGCAGCTCACCGACTTCCATACGCCCCTGCCCCTCCAGGGCGCCCTGGCCCGCTTCATCCAGCAGGGCCTGTTCGCCCGCCACCTGCGCAAGATGCGCGCGGTCTACCGGGCCCGCCACGAGCGGGTCGCCGACGCCCTCGCCGGACAGTTCGCCGCCCACCTGAAGCTGATCCCCTCGACGGTCGGCCTGCACCTGGCCGCGACCGCGCCCGGCCTCTCCTCCCTGGAGCTGGAGGGGCTGCTGGGCCGGGCGTCGGCGGCCGGGGTGGAGCTGCTGCCCCTGTCGCTGTACGCCGTGGACACCCCGCCCCAGCCCGGTCTCATCTTCGCCTACGGGGCCATCCCGACCAGCCGCATCGGCGAGGGGCTGGATCGGCTCCGCCGCTCCTTCGACGACTGAGCTCCCGATTGGACCGGTCGACCTGGCGGCGATTGGCTCTCGCATTGATCCGCCTCGGTGCGTACGCTGCTCCGATGAGTGAGATTGCCGAGGTCCTGAACCGCCCGCTCAGCCAGGAGCTCCTGGCCCGCGACCTGACCCGCCTGGCCTATGTCGCCAGGGACGGCACGCCACGGGTGGTCCCGATCGGGTTCGTCTGGAACGGCACGGAGATCGTCATGTGCACGGCCAAGAACGCCGCCAAGCTCACGGCCCTGCGCCACAACCCGGCGGTCGCCCTGACCATCGACACCGAGGTGCACCCGCCAAAGACCCTGCTCATCCGCGGCCGGGCCGAGCTGGACGTCGTCGAGGGCATCCCGGACGAGTACCTCCAGATGAACGGCAGCTACACGATGACGCCCGAGCAGCGGGAGGCGTGGGAGGCCGAGGTGCGGTCGGTGTATGACGGCATGGTCCGGATCGTCGTCACCCCGACCTGGGCCAAGCTGATCGACTTCGAGACGACCCTCCCGAGCGCGGTCGAGGAGCTGGTCCGGCGGCGGGACGAACGCCGGCGCGCGTGAGCGCCACTGTCCGAGGATCGAGATCCGCGGGCTGCGAGCGGTGATCGAGCGGCGACCCGGTCGTCACCTCGGGCCGGGCGAGGTGGTCGTGCTGGTCGTGCCGGGCTGCTCAGGGCAACCACGGCCAGTTCATCTACGTCGCCCCCAGCCGCGATCTGGTCCGCTTCGGGACCGGCTACAACTACGACCACTGGCCCGAGCTCCTGGCCGCGCTGGCCCGCCGCCTCTGAGGTGGCCGCCACGGGCAGGGAGGCTCGCACCGGCCGAGGTTTGACCCGGGCCGGTCCTGGGGAGGACGGCCGGGACGGTCCCCCCGATCCTGCCGTCGATGCCGAGGAACCGCCGTGCCAACGGACCCGACCAAGGCAACCATGCGCCGTCGGCGCTTCGACCGCCGCCCCGAGGAGGTCGCGGCCGCCCGGCGCTTCGTGGTGAGCGGCCTGGTGCGCGGCTCCGAGCCCTGGGAGACGGCCCAGCTGCTGGTGTCGGAGACGGTGACCAGCGCGCTCGACCAGTCGGACCCGGACGGCGGCAGCGGCACCCTGGAGGTCGGGTACGCGCTCGACGGCCGCCGGCTGCGGGTGGAGGTGTCCGACGACGGCGGCCCGGCCCGGCTGCGTCGGCGCATCCACGACACCGGCGCGGCCAAGGGCCGTGGCCTGGAGCTGGTCCGCACCCTGGCCAGCCGCTGGGGCGTGCGGGAGAGCTCGGCCGGGCGCACGATCTGGTTCGAGGTCGACCTCACCGGCGGGAACGGCCGCGCTCAGAAGACCTCGTAGCCGGGCGTGAGCACCCGGCCGGGGTCGTGCTCGTCCTTGGCCTCGGCGAGCGGGCCGAAGGCCGCCCCGAAGTGGCCGCGCCAGTCGGCCGGCGACATCGGGAAGGCGCTGACCGGGTACAGCGTCCCGCCGGCGTCCCGGACCCGCTCGTAGGCGTCCCGGTTGGCCGCCACCAGCCGGTCCGCGACCGCCGGATCGTCGGTCGGCGGGAGCCGGATCAGGTTGAACGCATAGCACAGGCGGTCCGAGGGCAGCCGCAGCAGCGGGCTGGTGACCGATTCCCGCGGGATCGGGGAGAGGGCGACCTGCCCGAGCGGCCCCAGGGCGGCCGGGGTCAGCTCGGCCAACTCGCCCGCCACCACCGTCTCGACCGCGGCGTCGCCGACGAAGGTGGTCAGCCACGGATGCGGGAACCACCACTGGCCGTTGGCCCGCAGCGCCCGCTCGAGTGCGGCCAGCCGGTCCAGGTAGTCGAGGTAGGCCAGGGTGCCCGGCTCCGCCCGCTCCCGGTCGTCGGCCAGGCCGGCCAGCAGCTCGGTGTCGTCCGGCGGGCTCCCGGCGAGCTCCTTGACCAGGTCGAGCCGGAACGTCCAGCCCCCGGCCGGGTTGGCCAGCACCGAGCCCTGCACGACCTCGAACCGGCGCTCGCCGGTCAGCAGCCGCTGGTCGGCCAGCATGGCCGCCAGGCCAGGGTAGTACAGCAGGAACCGGCGGACCCGCGCGGGCGCCGGGACGAGCGGGAGCGTCGCCCCGGTGACCACCGCCACCTGCCCGAGCCCGGCCCGCACGGCGTCGAACAGCCGCGGGTTGCGGGCGGGTGAGCAGGCGATCTGCTCGCCCCGTCCGGTGACGACCCGCAGCTCCAGGAGGGTGTCGGCCACCACCCCGGACCGCCAGGTCCTGGCGCCGACGCCGCCGACGACCACGGTGCCGCCGACCGACAGGTCGAGGTGGTCGGGGAGCACGGGCGGGACGAGCCCCCGCGGCAGGGTGGCGGCCAGCACCTCGCGCCAGGTCGCCCCGGCGTCGACCACCACCCGGTCGTCCTGGACGTCGTGGATGGTCCGCAGCCGCCGCAGGGCGGCGACGATGCCGTCGCCGGCCTGGGCGCGGCCGTACACCGAGTGCCGGTTCCCCTGGGCCGCGAACCGGCGGCCGTGCCCGGCGGCCCAGCGGACCGTGGCCGCCACGTCCTCGGCCGACCCGGGGCGCAGGACGCCCTCGGGTGCCCGCCGCAGCAGGTGCCCGAAGTCCTCGGCCGCGTCCATGCGCGCCTGCTCGTCGAAGCTGACCTTGCCGTCCAGCGGGGGCGGGAGCTTGGTCATGGGTGACACGGTGACACCTTTCTGCCGGGCCATGCGTCCGGCGAGACGGTAGGTGACCGGCGCCCCCGCGGTCTTGAACGGATTTCACCTGTCGTCGCCGAGGTCGGCCGGCATGGTCCCCGGGGGGCCGAGGACGACGTCGCCGAGCTCGGTGGTGACGGCCATGAACAGCTCCAGGTCGGGCTCGGTGTCGGGGCTGAGGAGGTGGGCCGGGGTGCCCGCCCGGGCGACCAGCTCGGCGAACCCGGCCGGGGTGCTGATGTGGAGGGCGTGGGTGTCCTCCGGCCCGGACCGGACCGTGTGGGGGACATGCATCGGGATCAGGTGGTAGTCGCCGGAGCGGAGGACGACCTTGTCCGGGCCGGCCCAGACGGTCAGGGAGCCGGACGCCACCCAGATGCGCTCCTCGTACCGGGTGTGCAGGTGCAGCGGGGTCATCGAGCCCGCGGGCAGCCAGCTGTCGGTGAAGTCGTGGCGGCCGCCGGTCTCGGCCCCGGTGGTCAGGATGGTGACCCGGACCTGCTCCGGGCCGAGGACGAACCGCCGGTCGCGCAGGTCCGGCCTGGTCGTGGTCATGGTGGCTCCTCCCGTGGGGATCGTTGGCGTCGACCCCAGTCTTGCCGGGTCCAGAGCGGGTGTCGTTGGCCGCGGGTGTACGGCGGTTGACGATCCGTGCACGGGCTCCTACCCGGGGCCGGACGCCCTGCTCATGGTCCTGCGGTACTCCAGCGGCGGGACGCCGTAGGCCGCCCGGAAGAGGCGGCTGAAGTGGGCCGGATCGACCAGCCCCCAACGGGCCGCGATCGCGCCCACCGGGCGGGCGGCCAGGGCCGGGTCGAGCAGGTCGCGGCGGCTGCGCTCCAGCCGCCGCTCCCGGATCCAGCCGGCCACCCCGTGGTGCCGGCCCTCGAACAGCTTGTACAGGTACCGGACCGAGACGTTGTGGGCGTCGGCGACCACCGCCGGCGACAGGGCGGGGTCGGCCAGCCGCTGCTCGATGAAGGCGTGCACGTGCCGGCGCAGGGCCTCCTCCCGGGTGTCCCCGGGGAGCTCGTCCTCGCGGTCCAGGCGGGCGGCCAGCGCGGCGCTGAGCAGGTCGGCCATGGTCGTGCCCAGCCGGGCGCCGTCGGCCGCCCCGTAGTCGTCCAGGTGGGCGACGACCTCGCGGGCGAGGCTGGAGAACAGCGCGCCGGCGCCGTGGCGGCCGGAGATCCGGACGCCGCCGAGCCGGGCGACCTGGTCGTGGGGCAGGGCCAGCAGCGCCCGCGGGAACATCAGGGAGACGGCGTGCTCGCTGGCGGTGGCCCAGCGGGCGGGACGGGACCAGTCGACCACGGTGAAGTCGCCCGGCTCCAGGGCGGCCTCCCGGCCGGCCTGCTCGACCACCAGCTGCCCGCGTACCAGCAGCTCGACCCGGTACCGCTCCGGGTCCGACCGGCCGATCAGCCGGGGCGTGCGCGCCGCCTGGCAGCGGTCCGAGGACGGCGTCGGGTAGTCGATCCGCAGCTCGCTGACCCGGACGGCCCCGACGTCCCCGGCAACCAGCCGCTGGGGAACGTGGGTCCTGGAGGGAGGGCGCAGGAGAGCCGGGCCGAACGTCTCGTCCACCACCTGGCGCCAGTGCTCGAGGCGGGAGGCGATCGGCTCGTCGGACGCCCGGAACAGCACCGTCATCCCCGCCACCCTACGCCCCTCCCCAGGAGCCGGCAGCTCACCGGACCAGGCGGAAGAAGGCCCGGATGTCGCCGACCAGCAGGTCGGGGACCTCCATGGCCGGGAAGTGGCCGCCGCGCTCCAGCTCCGACCAGTGCACGATCCGGTCGTTGCGCTCGGCCAGGTGCCGCACGGGCAGGGAGGTGTCGCGGGGGAAGACGGCCACGCCGGTGGGGGCGGTCGATGGCCGGCCGGCGACCTCGGCCCAGCCGGCGCCGGCGTGGGCGGTCTCGTAGTAGAGGTTGGCCGAGGAGCCGGCGGTGCCGGTGAGCCAGTAGAGGGTGACGTCGGCCAGCAGCTGGTCGCGGTCGACGGCGTCGGTGGGCAGCTCCCGGGAGTCGGTCCAGGCCTGGAACTTCTCCACGATCCAGGCCAGCTGGCCCACCGGCGAGTCGTGCAGGGCGTAGGCCAGGGTCTGGGGCCGGGTCGACTGCAGGATGCCGTAGCCCACCTCCTCGCCGGTCATGGCGGCCCGGCGTTCCAGCGAAGCGCGCACCCGTTCCCGCTCGGCTTCGGTCAGGGACGCCAGCTCCTCGGGGGGCGGCTCGGCGACCGGCACCGCCGAGGGCAGCATGGTCAGGTGCACCCCGGCGACCCGGTCCGGATCGGCCCGGCCGAGGTCGCGGGCGATGAACGCCCCCCAGTCGCCGCCGTGGACGCCGAAGTGCCGGTAGCCCAGCCGGTCCATGAGCACGGCGAACGCGCCCGCGATGCGGGGGACGTCCCAGCCGGGCTCGCGGGTCGGCCCGGAGAACCCGAACCCGGGGATCGAGGGGACGACCAGGTGGAAGGCGTCGGCCGCCTCCCCACCGTGGCTTCGGGGGTCGGCCAGCGGCCCGACGACCTTCAGGAGCTCGACGACCGATCCGGGCCAGCCGTGGATGGCCAGCAGCGGCAGCGCGCCGGGCTCGGGCGAGCGGACGTGGAGGAAGTGGACCCGCTGGCCGTCGACGGTGGTGGTGAACTGGGGATGCTGGTTCAGCCTGGCCTCCCAGGCCCGCCAGTCGAAGCCGCCGGCCCAGTGGCCAGCCAGCTCCCGCAGGTAGCCCCGGGGGACGCCGCGGCTCCAGCCGACACCGGGGAGCTCCCCGGGCCAGCGGGTGCGGGCCAGGCGGTCACGCAGGTCGTCCAGGTCGGCCTGGGGAGCCTGGGCGTGGAACGGGCGTACCTCGGCGTCGTCGTCCATACCGGCACTTTATCCGTGGGTGCGATCGAGGGCAGCCGCAGGCCCGCTAGGATGGGAGCGGACGGCTGAGGATGTGACCATGAGCGTGGTGTTGCGGACCGGGGACGTTCCCGTCCGCGCTCGCACCGAGTACGTCCACGACCTCGTGGGCGCGCTGCTGGGGCCGATGGACGTGCGGACCGGTGACGGCAACGAGGTGCCCGACCAGGTGCGCGCCGCCGAGCTGGGCGCGCTCCGGGTCGGGGAGCTGTCGGCGTCCCGGCCGGGCGGGGCCGACCGGCGGCGGCGCCACGTCCGGTTGCTGGACGCCGACCTCTGCAAGGTCGACGTGGTCGTCCAGGGTGAGGTCGTGGTCGAGCAGGACGGCCGCCAGACCCGCCTCCATGGGGGAGATTTCGCCCTCGTCGACCTCTCGCGTCCCGCCCACTGGACCAACGGCTGGTCGACGCGGATGGTGGCGATCGCCTTCCCGCGCCGGCTCCTGCCGCTGCGCGCCGACGACCTCAACCGGCTGACCGCCGTGGGCGTGGACGGCGACG
>Ga0307409_100001930_pt1 | contig 10592 bp, 9 predicted proteins | sample 322Ometagenome_2_FD_203888 | JGI IMG/M metagenome (GOLD analysis project Ga0307409, IMG submission 203888) | Maize rhizosphere microbial communities from greenhouse at UC Davis, California, United States - 322HYB-O-2 | ecosystem: Host-associated > Plants > Roots > Rhizosphere > Soil | place...
TACCGGAAACGATCGGGCCTCAATCCGGTCCGACCGGGTGTCGAAGACCGCCACGAAATCTCCGCCACGGAGAGGACGGCCGTGAAAGCCTCCGAGCGCGGCGCGCGGGAAAGTGGACCGGCTTCCAAGGACCAGCGGCACGTCGATACCGCCGGACACGGCGAGGTACGCGCGCAGGCCGTCGCGTGTACTTCCCAGCGCGAGCACCGCGCCCTCCGGCGCCGCGATTGCGCGCCACGCCGGCACGGCGCGTCCATCGAGCTCGGCCTCGATGTCCGCTCCCGCCATCGCGATGACCGCATCCTCCGTGAACTGCAGGCGCGGGCCGGCGAGCGTAATCTCGAGCGCCGCCGCCGACCGCGGGTTGCCGACGAGCAGGTTCGCCGCACGAAGCGCGAACAGGTCCATGGCGCCCGAGACTGGCACGCCGTAGCGCTGGTAGCCGAACCGCCCGAGGTCCTGAACCGTGGTGAAGAACCCCCCGTCCATCACATCGATGCCGTGCATGGCCGTCACGAGCTCTTGTCGGTGATGAGGAACCGGTACGTATTCGACCGCACCTGTTCTTCGATCGCGCGATAGCGCTCCTCGTCAATCTGGACGAAGCGCAGGTAGTCGCCTGCCTCCACCGCGACCGGCGGCTCGCGCGCCGGGTCGAACAGGCGCACCGGGCTGCGCCCGATCAGGCGCCATCCCCCGGGACTTTCCACCGGGTAGATCCCGGTCTGTTGCTGTGCGATGGCGACCGACCCCGCAGGCACCGCCGTCCGCGGGGTCTCCAGACGGGGCGCCGCGATCTTCTCGGACATGCCGCCGAGATACGGGAATCCCGTGTTGAACCCCATCATGTAGACGAGATAGTCGGCTTCCGCGTGGATCGCGGCAACTTCCTCCGCGGAGAGGCCCGTGTGCCGGGCGACGAAATCCATGTCCGGTCCGTGCTCCCCGCCGTAGTGGGTGGGGATGTGAAGAACACGAGGACGGGGTAGGAGCACAGGACCGCTGTGCGAGAGGTTGAGAATGCGATCCTGCAGCTCCGAGACGCCGAGCACCAGGGGGTCGTAGTACACGAGCAGCGAACGATAGGTCGGCACCACCTCGACGACGCCGGGTAAGCGCAGGTGGTCGAGTGCGACGGCGAGGGTGCGGATCCTCGTGTTGATCTCCGGGCTGATTTCGTTGGCCAGCTCCACCGCCAGCGCACGATCGCCGGCGGGAAGGAACCGGGGACTCGGGTAGATGGCCTGCACGATCATGACCCGATGAGCATGATCGGCGACGCCGCGGTGACATCGTCGCCGAGTGCCGCCGCAATCTCGACCACCCGGCCCTCGCAGGGCGCGCGGACGTCGTGTCGCGCCTTCATCACCTCTATTGCCGCAACGACCTGGCCCTGCCGGACGGTGTCGCCAACCTTCACGGCCAGTCCGACGAGCTCCGCCTTGCCCGCGAACGGCGAATAAATCGGCGTCGCACCGTTGCCCACGCCCGCCCGCAACACCGGCACGCGCACCGGGGCATCCGCAACCCGGACTCCGGTTCCGACCGGCGGCTCGATCGTGACGCGGAAGCGGCGGGTGCTGCCGTTCTCGGTCACCACGCAGGTGGTGCTGAAGGGGCCCTCGAACGTGATCGCCGCTGCTTGCGGGTTCTGCGCAACCGGAAGCGAGGCCGCCGTCTTGAGCGGCACCGCAATTTTCGGCCGCCCGCTGAGCAGGCGAATGCCTTCGTTGAGATCCATCGGCTTGCCCGGTACGATCGCGGCGGCGACAAGGAACGCACTTTCATCCGTCACCGGCAGGTCGCGCTCGCGGAGCGCGTTCCTGGCCTCTCCGAGCGCGTCGGGAGCGGCTTCGAGTGGATCTCCCTCGAACGGTGGCCTCCCGAGCTGCGCCGATGCCGCGGCGACCACGTGCGGGTCGGGGGGAAGCGGCGTGCGGCCGAAGTAGCCAAGAACGGCGCTGCCATACCCCTCGTCGATCTTGTTCCAGCGGCCGTGCAGCACGTTGTTGAACGCCTGGAGCCAGTACTGCTGGCTGCCCGGCGTGACGCTCGTCCACGCCCCGGCCGCCTTGACCACGACCGGGAACTCGGCGAGCACGCTGCTGTACCGATCGAGAATCCCGGCCTGCTTCATCATCTGCACGTTGGGACCGATCGCGCCGCCCGGCATCGGAAAATTGACCACGCGGGCGTCGGGCGTGGTGGTGACGGGATCGAACTCGTAGTCGGCCGTGCCCTCGAGCAGCATCTTCTCGAGCTCGTCCATCTTGCCGTGATCGATCTCCAGCGAATAGCCCGTGCCCTTCAACGCATGCCAGACCGACCGCACGTCCGGCTGCACGGTGCCCGACGCCATCGGGCGAACCGAGAGATCGACGCCGTCGACGCCGCCGGCGACCCCCGCCATATAGCAGGAGACCGCCATCGATGCGGTATCGTGCGTGTGCTGCCACAAGGGCACTTCGGGCGGCAGGATCGCCTTGAGGCCCCGCGCGGTCTCGTAACAGGTCCGGGGATCGGTTGTGCCGGACGCGTCCTTCATGCACACCGAATCGAAATGGACCCCTCGCCTGAGCAGCTGCCGCACGATGTCGACGTAGAACGCCGGCGTATGCACGACCTCGTCGTGGAACGGCAGCCCCATCATGGCGACGCACACCTGGTGGTGCATGCCCGCAGCGACGATCGGCTCTCCGGTTCTCACCAGATTGTCCACGTCGTTCATGTAGTCGAAGTTGCGGTCCCACGTCGTTCCATGGCTGCGCATGAGAGACGCCTGGAGCCGCAGCGCGTCGAGCCGCTGCGTCGTGAGCGTCACGCCGGACACGGAACGGGTGAGAATCTGAAGGTGGGCGTCGGGGCCGACGGCGCGGCGCATCGCGTCCTGCCCGGCGAACGGATCCTCGCCGAGGTAGAAATATGGCGCCTGGAACCGCGCGCCGCCACCGAACTCGAAGTGCTGGACGCCGGCTCGCTGCGCCGCGAACTCCATGGCCGGGAGGATGTCCGTGAGGCGCACTCTTCCGCCGAACGAGCTTTGCAGGCCGTCACGGAACGTGGTGAGCATCACCCGGATCCGCTTGGGGCGGGGCGCCGCGATCATCGCTCTGCCTCGATCCGTATGATTCGTGCGCCAGGATGCAACGCCGCGACGGCTGCCGTGACCGCCGCCACGACGGCCGCATCGGGCGGCTTCGACGCAGGCGGCGGAGGAGCCGACGTGCCGCGCGCGGCCATGATGGCGACGAGGATCGTCGACGCTGCGAGGCCAACGTCAGCGGCTATCACGGCGACGCTCAGCATGTCACTGCGCTCGTAGGGCCAGGCGCCCGTCCGTCACCGGCAGCGCCTGGTCGTGGAGGCGAAGGCTGAGATCGTCGCCGATATCGGCGACCACGCCTTCTGCGAATGGCAGGCCCCACCGGCCGGGATCGTCGGGCAGGCACGCGGATTCCTTCCAGACCTGCACGGGGCGGCCGATGACCACTGATCGATTCCGGTAAGCGGGAAGGAGCGCGCGCCCTCCGTCGCACTTCAACTGCGCGTGCCGTCGGGCGATCGACGCGAGGAGGGCGCGAAACACGCGCTCGACCGTGACACCCGCTCCACACGTCTGCGCGCGCAGCGAGGTGGTGGCCCGCACGACGGGCGTCGCAGTGATCGGGGGCGCGACCTCGACGTTAATGCCGATTCCCCAGACCACGTCGTCGATCGCGCGCCCGGTCGAGTGCGCCGCCGTCAACACGCCGCCAACCTTGCGCTCGCCGATGAGGATGTCGTTCACCCACTTGATCCCGGGGACGACCGCTCCATCGGTCACGTCCGCAATGGCGTCCACGGCCGCCACGGCCGGAAGCATCGACAAGCCGACGCCCACGTGTTCTGCATGGAGGCGGACCGGCACGGCGGCGCTCATGTGCAGGTTTCCGCGAGCCGCCGCCCACGCACGTCCGCGTTGACCGTGGAAATGATTGCCGGACAGCGCCACGCACGCCACCGGCCCCGGCAGTGTGGTCGCCGCACCGAGCACTCGATCGAGCGCGTCGAACTGCGACACCGCACTGAACGACCGCACGACGACTGTCCACCAGAAGGGCTCGTCGACGCGAAGCTCACAGGCCCAGCCGGTGCCGCCAAGCGCCTCGATGAGAGCCCGTTCGAACGGATGCAGGTGACGATCGACAGCGCCGCAATCCGCGCGTGCGTCGGGAAAGAACGTGAGTGCCAACGCCCGATCGTCGGTGAGGACCCGCATGGCGCCATTTGTCATCGGGATTACGAGGAACGGCAAAACGCATACCGGTTGACGGGAAATGGCTCTCTTCTGTGCACCGTTCTGCCGACGCATTCTGCTCCTGTGCGGACGGGTTGGGATCGGGATCGCTCGATGTGAGGATGGAGCCGAACCCACATCGGTGCTGCCACGTAGCCGCGAATCGCGGCGGCCGCTGCGTGATGAAACAGAATCGTTCAACACATTGTTGCGCCGCTCAACAGACTGTTACTCGACACCCCCACCCATCGGCGCCACCGTGACGCCGTGCGTCACGAGCGCCGCGCGAAGGCGGCGGACCAGGTTCTCCGCACCCGGGGTATCGCCGTGCGTGCAGATGGTCTCTACCTCGAGCGGCAGCCACGAGCCATCGGTGGCGACCACACCGCCCTCGGTCACCATGCGAACGGCGCGAGTCACCACCGTCTCCGGATCGTGGATGACGGAGCCGGCCTTGCGCCGCGACGCGAGCGATCCATTCGGTTCGTAGGCCCGGTCTGCGAACGCTTCCCCGGCCGTGCGGAGACCCGCCTTTTCGCCGGCACGGATCAGCGCGGACGCGGGGAGCCCGAGCAAGATCAGCTCGCGATCGAACGCCGCCACGGCGCGCGCGACTGCGTCGGCGAGGTCGGGCTCGGCGGCGGTCATGTTGTACAGCGCGCCATGCGGCTTCACGTGCTGCAGCCGGACGCCTTCGACTGCCGCTATCGCCGCCAGCGCGCCGATCTGGTAGAGCATCATGTCCTCGAGCTCGGAAGGCGTCACCTTCATCTCACGCCGGCCAAAGCCGACGAGGTCGGGCAGTCCCGGGTGTACGCCCACCGCGACGCCATGCTGCTTTGCAAGGCGCACTGTCTGTCGCATCACTTGTGGATCGCCGCCATGGAAGCCGCAAGCAATATTGGCGGACGTGATGCTCCCCATCACCTCCGAATCGCGACCCATCTGCCATGCGCCGAACGACTCTCCCATATCGCAGTTCAAATCGATGCGCGTCACGTCATCCCTCCTCCAAGCGCGAAGATTGTGCACCACCGATCGGTCAGAGGCAGCAGCCGATATGCGAACCGCGAGCCGCACGGCGGAATGGGCATTGCACATCGCCGCGCACCAACGCGGGCTGCGCTGGGGGCGGGCGTTGGCCGCCCGATCGTTTTGACGGGAGGACCGCAATGCAGGTACTGGGTCGAATCGGAGTCGTCACAACTGCGTTACTCGTGCTGGCCGCAGGCGTGCCGCGCCTCGAGGCGCAGGGTGCGGGCGCCGCCATCGAAGGCGCCGCCGCCGATGCGCAGAGCGGCGCGTTGCCCGGAGTGACCATCACCCTCAGGAACGAGGAAACCGGCGTGATGCGGACGGCAACGACGGATGCCGAAGGGCGCTACCGCCTGCCGTCGCTCGCGCCCGGCCGCTACAGCCTCAAAGCTGAACTCCCCGGGTTCACCACCATCGAAGTGACCGACATCGTCTTGACGATCGGCCTCGAGTTGCGCCGCGACTTCAAGATGGACATCCAAACCCTGCAGGAGACCGTGACCGTGACCGGAGAGGCGCCGGTCGTGGACACGACGCGCAGCGAGGTCGCGGGCGTGGTCACGCAGCAGCAGATCGAGACACTGCCGGTGAATACGCGGCAGTACCTCAATCTGGCGTTGCTCATGCCCGGGACGAGCCAGGACGGCAGCCGTGCGTTCTACAACAACGTCACCATCGGCGCCGGCACGACGTTCTATTCCAGTGCGTTCCTGGTGGACGGGGTGACGAACACATGGGCCGAGCAGGGCGAGCCGCGCCAGAACTTCCCACAGGCGGCCGTGCGCGAGTTCAAGGTCAACACCACCCAGTTCAAAGCGGAGTACGGCCTGGCGACTGGCGGCCTCGTTACCGTGGTCACGAAGAGCGGCACGAACACGTTCCACGGCGAGGGCTTTGAGTACTTCCGGGACAAGAGTTTGAACGCGCTGAACAAGTTCGAGAAGGAGCGGCAAGAGCAGTTCGGCGATCCCAAGCCCGGGTTCCGGCGCAATCAGTTCGGCGTGTCCCTTGGCGGACCGATCGTACACGACCGCACGCATTTCTTCGGCGCGGTCGAGCGCACGCAGACCGACGAATTCTTCAACGTGAACACCGGCCGTCCCGAGTTCTATTCGGCCGTCGAGGGCACCTTCCCGAAGCCGAGCCACACGAACCTGTATCTCGTGCGGGTCGACCACCAGATCAACAACGACCAGACGCTGTTCGTCCGCTACGCGCAGGAGGACGAGAAGAAGACGTGCTTCCAGTGCGGCGGCATCAACGCCGCGAATTTCGGGTTCGACCAGACCATTCCCCGCCGGGCTGTGGCTGGTGGACACACCTGGCTCGTGTCGCCGCGGCTGGTCAACGATCTCCGGGTCCAGTATGCCTACGCCATGTACCAGATTGCGCCGGCAGGGACGCCCATCTTTACCGAGATTGGCGCGTTCCCCGAGGAGCGGCTGCAGTTCATCCAGCGCCGCTTCCAGTTTCCGAGCCTTCGTTACGGCGGCAATTTCGGCGAGCTCGGACCCGAACATCGCACCCAGGTCCGCGACGACCTGAGCTGGAACGCGAGCGCAGCGCACACGTTCAAGGTCGGCGTCGACTTCAGCCACATCCCGTTCGCTGACGACACGTTGATCAACATCCCGGGCACCTACACGTTTGCCACGGACCAGCGCTTCGACCCCAACAACCCGGCATCGCTCGCGAACCTGCGGAACCCGATCTCGTTCACGGCATCGATTCCCGCCATCTACACCAAGGTGCCGACACAGCACCTTGCGATGTACGTGCAGGACGACTGGAAGCCGCGGACGAACATGACCATCAACCTTGGGCTTCGCTACGACCGGCAGTTCGGGTCGTTCAACGAGGACCTCGACCCGTCGACCTTCCGGCGGCCGATCCCATTCATCGATCCCGCCAGTCGCGGTGACCGCAACAACTTCGGGCCGCGCGTCGGGTTCGCGCTCGATCTCGCCAACAACGGGACGTCGGTGCTCCGTGGCGGGTACGGGCTCTACTACGACAACATCCGGACACTCGCGAACTTTGCAGAATGGCGCAACCTGGCGCAGTTCTCGATCATCATCCCCAACCCGCCGTACCCGGATCCCTACCTGGGTCAGGATCCGCTGCGGTTCGCGTCAACGGCGCCGCCGGACATCAATATCCTCGCCAATGATTTCGTGAACCCCTACTCGCAGCAGTACAACCTGGGCTACACGCATCAGCTGCTGACCGACCTGGGCGTGCACGTCGACGGCGTGTACACGTACGTGCTCCGCGACCGCCGTGTCGTCGACATCAATGCCGTCGGCGCGGGCGGCGTGCGGCCTCTGCCCGAGTGGGGCCGCATCAGTCAGACGCAATCCACCTCGAAGAGCAAATATCGTGCGCTCTTCGTGCGCCTCGACAAGCGCTACTCGAACCGCAACCAGTTCCTCGTGTCGTATACGCTCGCCAAGAGTGAAGACAACGACCCGGCCGGTCGCGTGACCGATCAGGCGAACTGGTCGCTCGACTGGGGTCCATCAACAGTCGAGCGGCGGCACTCGCTCGTCGCGAGCGGAGCCGTGTTGTTTCCCTGGGATCTGACGTTCGGCGCCGTGTGGACCCTCCGGTCGGGACTGCCCTTCAGCGCGCTCGCGGGACGCGACACCAACGGTGATGGCTTCGTGACCGATTACGTTCCCGGCACGTCGCGCAACCAGGGCGGCCGCAACCTCGATCTCGATGCCGTGAATGCGTGGCGCGCCGCCAACGGCCGCGGCGCCATTCCAGAAAGCCAGATCGAAAGCACCCGGTTCAATAGCATCGACGTGCGCGTCAGCCGGACCTTCGAGGTTGGCGGGAGTCGCAAGGTGGAAGTGCTCGCGCAGGTGTTCAACCTGCTCGGGACCGACAATCTCGACGCGCCGTTCACGAGCGGCCGGGTGACCAACGCGTTATCGGACACGTTTGGACGCATTCTGACGGCGCGGGCACGACAGCAGGCGGAGCTCGGCGTGCGCTTCACGTTTTGAAGCGCCAGCGTTCGCGGCTTCGACACTGCAGGCGGACCGCCCTTCGACGACGAATGCGTCACGTTCGATAGCTCTCTCGGACGTGCAACACGGGAGACAGCGCACGCCGCAGGTGCAGCATCGTCCGTTGGCCCCACCTTGCGTGCGCTTCTCTAGGGAACCGTGGAGTTCGGTCCTGGCGAGTCAACCGCATGACGACACGACTGAACACGCTTTCCGGAATTCTCAACGTGCGGTACAAACGTCTGCCCTTACGAGGGAAGCAGATGGTGAGGACACCGGGCTCGTTCAGAAACGGCTTTCTGACGGTGTCCTCATTCTCCTTGAGACGTTCGGCGACTTCGAGTGGGGTGAAGTAGACCTCGTCCATCTTCTCGGCTGCAGCAACGTGGCCGCTCGGCGGCGACGTCGCTGTTCCCGCGACGCGCGAGGCACGGCACGGCTCGCGAGCGGCGCCGAGCGTAGGCTCGACATGCATCGGGCTCGATTGGGTGTCAGACCCGGCGGGCCTGGCTGGTGCTACGGTCATCGTGATCGACGACATTGTGACCATCGGTCAGTCGCTCCATGCCGCACGGATGCTGCTCGTGGGCGCCGGTGCACCGCGGGTCGCAGCGCTGGCGATCGCGCGTTGCGTTCGGACTCCGAAGCTGCTGCTTAGGGTAGCTGTTCCGGACCTCGCGGTAGCAGTTACCTGTGCGATCCCAGGACATAAGTCTCACCTCTAAGATGCGTGGCGCGGAGGCGGTGCATGTGTGGTGGGAGGCGCGAAAGGGCGAGGGCAACGCGGCGAAGCACGGCATCTCGTTCGATGACGCCGCGACGGTCTTCCTGGATCCCGAGGCGTTCGACGGCCCGGACCTGCAGCACTCGTCGGCGGAATCGCGATGTCTGCGGCTTCGCCGATCGGCCGGCGGACACGTGCTCATGATCGCCGACACATTCAGGAGAAGTGGCGATGGCGGAAGCGATCCGGATCATCAGCGCACGGCGTGCGAGCCGCCGCGAGCGTGCGGCGTACACGGCGCACGATTGACTTTTGTGACATTCCCGATTCATCGGCGGCACATCAGTTCCGAAAGGAAGCACGCCGGCGCCGGTGGGGTACCAGACCCTCATCAACGACGTTCTGGCCCGGCACGTTCGCAAGGACGTTGCGTAGCAGCGAGGAGCGCCCGTGCAGATCGGGGATCGGTGCGACGATCCCAGCGCACTGGCATGGCGGCGTCCAAGCGGCACTCGGCCATGTAAACCGTTCGTCCGAATCGTCAGCGCCAGCCCACCGCCATTGCCGACAGAACCTGCGTCGCCGCGCAAACTACTCGTGCCGAATCGCCGCGACGGCATCCAGGCGAGTGGCGGCTCGAGCCGGGATGACAAAGGCAAGCAGAGAGATCAGCGCGAGCAACGTGGTCATGGACACAAAAGTCGCAGCGTCGCCCGTCGACATGCCGAACATCAACGTCCGGGTGACGCGGGTAAATCCGAACGCACCGAGCAGTCCAAGACAGACACCAGCAGTGATCAGCGTGATGACGCGTGCGCCAATCGCCCGGATGATGTGACGACGCTGCGCGCCAAGCGCCATGCGGATGCCGATGTCACGAGTCCGCCGGCTCACGACTAGTGCGGTAATCGCGTAAACGCCGATACCGCTCAGCAGGAGTGCGAGCACGCCGAACGTCACGGCCATGAGCGCCGCCTGACGTGTCTCGGCAAACGACGCCTCTAGTTGTTCCTCGAGGGTCGTGATCTGAAACAACGGAACGTTGCGGTCGACGTTCTGTATCGCCTGTCGGATTGGATTGACGATGGCTCCCGCATCCGCCGCTGCGCGAACATGCAGCACCATGGAATCCGAGGAGCGTGTTTGGAGGAGAGGACGGTAGAACATCGGGCCAGCTTCGCCTCTCAGATCCTGATACTTCACATCGCGGACAACGCCAACGACTTCCGCCGTAGGGTTCCCCGCTTCGGGAACGCGAACGCCCTTGCCTGTCGGCTCCTGCTGCGGCCAGAAGGTTCGGGCGAGCCGCTCGTTGACGATCACCACGGCCCTCGACTCTCGTCCATCATCGTCGGTGAAGTCGCGCCCGCTGAGCACAGGGATACCGAGGGTTTGAAAGTAGTGCGGTCCCACGAAGTTCGTCTCGATCTCGACCTTCTCGCCTGAGGCCGGATTGATCCAAGGCTGGCGTTGGCGGCCGGGCGCCAACGGCACCGTTCTGGCGAGCGAAACACTCTGTACTCCCGGTATATGCTCGATTCCC
>Ga0307409_100001932_pt1 | contig 10591 bp, 6 predicted proteins | sample 322Ometagenome_2_FD_203888 | JGI IMG/M metagenome (GOLD analysis project Ga0307409, IMG submission 203888) | Maize rhizosphere microbial communities from greenhouse at UC Davis, California, United States - 322HYB-O-2 | ecosystem: Host-associated > Plants > Roots > Rhizosphere > Soil | place...
GGGTCCGCGTCGAGCAACGGCTCGGCCTTCACCATTCCTCCGCCAGTCTCGAGCAGGAGGTCGCGCTCGTCGGAAATTGCGACCTCGAGGCCGTGCGGCTTGGCCATGAGATGCGCTTCGAGCGCCCCCGGAAGGTAATGGACGTTGACGACTACTTTCTCCACGCCCGCCGCCCGCAGCCGGTCGAGCACATGGTCGAGCAATGCCCGGCCAGCGACTTCGATCAACGGCTTGGGGCGCGTCGCCGTGAGCGGGCGCATGCGCTTCCCGAGCCCGGCGGCCATCACCATCGCGGTCTTCGGCACTTCCGCCGCGACTTCGGCGCGAAGCCTCAGGGCGCGGCGCGGAATGCTCACGCCGCTTTCCTCCACGGAGCGATGCGGTGCTCGGGTCCCACGTTCGCGTCGAACCATTCGCGAACGGGTTCCATGCCTGGCTGAGCAAGGTCGCGCTCCAGCAGACCCCACATGCGCGGCTGGAACTGCCTGTAATGCGGCTTGCCGTCGCGCTTCCACAGCCGGGTGAACACGCCGAGGATTCGCGTATTGCGCTGGGCGGCGAGCGCCCAGTAAGCCCGCTCGAGTTTCTCGCCATTGCCGGTCGCTTCGACATAACGGTCGATCATCGCCCGCTCGACGTGCGGCGAAACATCGCGGCGCGCGTCTTCGAGCACCGATGCCAGGTCGTAGGCGGGGTGGCCCGCAAGGGCGTCCTGGAAGTCCAGCAAGCCGAAATGCGCGACACCTTCGCGGCCCTCGATCAACATCACATTCTCGGCATGATAGTCGCGAAGCACCGTGACCGGACCGAGCCCGTCGTTCGCTACGGGCTCGAGGACGGCCGTCCAAGCCGCGCGATATGCCTCCCCGTCAACCGTCAGACCGACGGCCGGACAATACCAATCGATGAAGAGCTTCAGCTCCTCCAGCCATTGCTCCAGGCCATGCTTCGGAAGTCCTTCCATCGGTTCGTGCTGGTGCAGGTGGATCAACACGTCCGTCGCCAGCTCATAAAGCTCGCGTTCCCGGTCGGGGTCCTCGTCGAGATGCTCTCGCAAGCGCGCACTGCCGAAGTCGCCAAGCAGCAGGAGCCCATTCTCGAGGTCGCGGGCGAGGATTTCCGGGGCGCTCAACCCGCGGCCGATTAGCCACTCGGAGACTGCAACGAAGGGCCTCGGATCCTCATGCGGCGGCGGCGCGTCCATCAGCACCGCCGTCCGCCCGCCAAGCCGCACCCGGAAATAGCGGCGGAACGATGCGTCGCCGGCAAGCGGCAATATCTCGGCGCCCTCCCAGCCGCAGGACGCCAGGAACTCGGGGGCCGACGCAGGCGGAATCATACCAGAGGCCATCGCGACTGCCATGAAGGCGGAACCTCCGCTGTCAAGCGCCGCGCGCCGCCCTCCGCGAAATCCAGGGTGAGTCCAAGCGCTTCGGGCCACGCAGGGTCGCCCGCCCTTTCCGGCCACTCGACCAGCAGCACGCCCTCGTCGGCCGCTTCGAGGCCAAGCTCGTCCAGCTCCGATCGGTCCTCGACCCGGAACAGGTCCACGTGCCAGACCGGCAGATCGAGATCCTCATAAGGCTGCACGATCGCGAAGGTGGGGCTGGGAACCTCTCCACCGTGGCCGAGGCCTTCGAGCAGCCCCCGAGCTAGCGCGGTCTTGCCGACGCCCAGCGGCCCCGAAAGCGTGACCACGTCACCCGGCCGCAATGCCGCGGCAAGCCGCGTCCCAAAACTCGACGTCGCCTGCTCGTCCTTGAGTATCATTTGGAATCGCGCGGGATCGTCAGGGTCACGGTCGTGCCCTTCCCCTTCCGCGATTCGAGCTCGATCGTGCCGCCATGCGCCTCGATGAACTGGCGCGTGAGTGGCAATCCCAGCCCCAGCGCCGCCTCTCCGCGCACACCAGCCTCGTCGATGCGGTCGAAACGGTCGAACACGCGCGGCAGGTCGGCCTTGGCGATCCCGATTCCGTTATCGCTGATTCGGATCGTCGCATTGGTTTCGTCGCCGCCGGCCTCAAGCCGGATCCGGCCGCGCTTGTCCGTGTAGGCGACGGCATTGTCGAGGACATGCTCGATCGATTCCCGAAGCCGGCGCGCGTCGGCAAAGACGAATCCGGCTTCGGGCGCGATGTCGGCCTCCAGTTTCTGGCTCTTGTCCCCGGCGCGCGGCTGAACCGCTTCCAGAGCCATCCGACACAGGCCAGCGATGTCCACGCGTTCCCGCTCCAGCACGATCCCGCGGGTGTCTCCCTGGGTGAGATCGAGAACGTCGTCGATGAGCTTCGACAATCGCCCGACTGCCTCGAGAATGGCGTCCACATAGTCCGACGCGGCCGGCGCAAGCTTCCCGGCATAACCGCCAGCCAGCATCTCCGCGAAACCGCCGATGGAGGTCAGCGGAGTGCGCAATTCGTAGCTCATGTTCGCCACGAAGTCGGTCTTGACGCGGTCTGCCGCTTCGAGCGCCGCGGCGCGTTCCCGCAGCGCGGCCTGGATGCGAGTCGAGTCCGTGACGTCGACCATGGTGAACAGCGCATTCCCGTCCGGAAGAGGAACCGCCGCGAACTCGAAGTGGCGTCCGTCGGTCAGGGAGATCCGTCCGTTGGACGACTGCCGCTCGTTCGTGGTCTGCCGGACCATCTCGCGGATCTGCGCCGCGGCCGTCGGATTCACGAGCTTGAGCGCCATCGCCGGAACTAGCTCGTCCACTCGCGGATGCTCGGTGAGCCTCTCCTCCTCTATGTCCCAGACATCGCGGAAGCGCTTGTTCCAGAGGTACAGCCGCCCGTCGCTCGCGAAGACGCTGATCGCCTCGAACAGATTGTCGAACGTAGCCGAACGGACCCGAAGCAACGTGTCGCGCGCCGAGGCCAGGCGCACCTGCTCGGTCCGATCCTCGAGGAACATGCGCAGCCCGCCATCGGGGAGCGGTTGCGCGACGACACGCAGGTGGTCGCCGTCGGCGAGGATCCAGTCCTCCTCGATGACCTCCTGGGTGCTCGTGAACCAGGCGCGGCGGTCGGCCTTCCACACGGGAAAGTCGCGCACTTCGGGAAGCCGGTTCTTCTCCCGCATCCGCTCGAGAACGCGATCGAACTCCGGACGCTCGGCGAGCCACTCGGGATCGAGCTGGGCCATGACCGCGAACGGCTGGTTGAAGAAGCTTACGGCACGGTCGGCATCGAACTGGACCGTGCCCGCGGTCATCCGGTCGGCGAGGTCGCGCTGCGACTGGACGTGCCGCGCCAGCTCGGCGCGCGCGTCCTCCAGCTCCTGCACGTCGATCGCGAATCCCGCGACGGCTCCGGTCGGCAGCGGCACGTTGACGATATGCATCATCCGCCGTTCACCGCGAATTGTCGCCGGCTGCATCTGCGCTATCGGCTTGCCGGTCTCGAGCGCTGATTCAGCGGAGGCCCGAGCGCTGTCCGGGCCCGTCGCGTCGATGAGCTCGGTCGAGCGCGCGATGACGTCGGACGCGTCACGCGCTTCGACGGCCCTGACGAACGCGCTGTTGACGAGGCCGAGGCCGAGATCCGGTCCGCGGTACCACATGGGAAAGGGCGCCGCCTCGATGAGCTGCGTAAGAGAGTCGAGTGCTGCCTCGGTCTGACGAATTCGCTGCGCCAGTTTCGACCGTTCCGCCTCGGACGCGCTGGTGTCGGAAAGCCAGAGGAGCATGGCCCCGGGGGCCTCCGAGAGCGGAGCCGGCCCGCCCCGCACTTCGAACACTCGGTCGGAGCCGGCAGCGCTCACCTGCAAGTAGACCGGGGTGCCGGACAGCGCCGCAGCCTCGACTGCATCGCGCAGCGTTTCGAGGTCCTCGCCAACGATGCCATGGTCGTTCCCGGCCAGATCGTTCCATGAGCGCGCCTGCCGGTCGAGCCCAAGCTCGCGCGTGAGCCGGACGTCGGCGTCGATCGACCCGTCCGCCCGCACGAGCAGAGGCCGCGCTGGCGCTACCTCCAGAAGCGCGGCCAGAGAACGCGCGGAGCCGACGAGCGCGCCCGCATCGCGCAAGCGCCGCGCGGCGATCACGAGCAAGGCGGCGGCAATCGCGAGCCACAGGCCCGCGATCACCAGCACGATCCAGGATGAGCCCCCCAGCTCGCTCATTCAGTCTCCGACGCGAAGGCGCACGGCGCCGACTTTAGACGCTGCGCTCCGCTTGCAAAGGACCAAAGCGTCTTAGCGGCCGACCACGAGCGCACAAAAAAACGGGCGGGATTGCTCCCGCCCGTTGAAGGTTCGCTCTCGCGATCAGGCCCTAAAAGACCTTGGCGCGAGCATTGAGGAAGAACGTCCGGCCGCGGAAGTCCCAACCCGACTGAAGCGGAACGTTCGAGACCGTGTTCACGAGCGGATCGCCGGCGGTGATCTTCGGCGGATCCTTGTCGAAGAGGTTCCGGATGCCAGCGGTGAGGCTGTAACGGCCCTTCTCCCAGCGGACGGTCGCGGTGTGCAGCCAGTAATCGTCGACCTTAAAGTCGTACGTGTCCGTGGTGTAACCCGGGTTCACGAACTCCTCGGCAAACGGCTGGTCGTTGGTGCCCTTGATGTACTCGACACCCCAGCGGAAGTACCACGGGCCGATCTCGTAGCCGGCGTGGCCGATGCCCGCCCACTTCGGATTGCCGATGGTTCCGACATAGTCCAGCGCATCCGAGTCAGGATCGGTCTGGTTGACGCGCTTGAGGGTACGGATCGCCTCTGCGCCAATGTCCAGCTTGCCCGGTCCGAGCCTCCGGTCATAGCGCAACACGAAGTCCACGCCCTTCACCAGATCCGTCGCAATGTTGATGAAGCTGGTGTTTACGGTCAGCGCACCCGTTCCCGGAATGGTGAACGGCTCACGCGTGATGAAGTTGCAGTACTCCGGATGGGCGTTGGTGTAGCAGCCCTGCAGCAGGCTGGACTCGCTGAGCTGACCGACGCCGTTGTTCACTTCGATGCGATAGTAGTCGACCGCAAGCGAGAAGTTGCCGAAAGCCTCGCCCAGGGTCGGCTGGAAGACCAGGCCCAGGGTCAGGTTCTTCGAGGTTTCCGCCTTGAGGCCAGCTTCCGCGCCACCGATCTGGTTCACCTGCACGCTGTTCTTCTGCTCGAAGTCCGCAGGAACCTCGGTCAGACACTTCGCGAGAATTGCCGGGTCCGTCTCGCTGATCAGGTTATCGCACGGATCGAAGTTGCTCGGCTGGAAGCCGCTCGTCGGGCTCAGGAACTGCTCGAACAGTGCCGGAGCGCGGAACGACGTGCCGTAGCTGCCGCGGAAGGCGAGCCAGCGGGTCGGCGCATACAGAGCACCGATCTTGTACGTCTTGTCCGATCCGTAAGACTCATAGTGCGTGAAACGGCCGGACGCATTCAGCGTCAGTTCGTGAGCGAACGGCAGGTCGCGAAGGACCGGCAGCTCGACTTCGCCGAACGCCTCCCAGACGCTGTCCGAACCGATCGTCTTGCCGGCCGAGCTGAAGCCGAAGTTGTTGCCGCGCTGCATTTCCGGGTCCGGAATGTCGGCAATCCGCGACTTGCGATACTCGACGCCGATGGCGGCCTGGGCGTCGCCGCCGGGCAGCCTGAACAGCGGACCGTCGAGGGTAAGGTTCGCCATGGTCTCGCGGAATTTGGTGGTGCCCACCAGATCCTCGGTGACAAAATCGAACCAGGCCGGAGCGACCTGCCGCGCGCGGCCGGCGATGATGTCCGGAGTCAGGACCGGAGCAGCAACGCAGTCGCCGACAAGGTCGTTTGCACAGACGAACTGGCCAGGGATCGGGTTGCCGTCCTCGTCTTCGGCCGGGACCACGTCCATGCTGTTGTACAGGCGGTCCTGAAGTATCTGCTCGAAGCTGTATTTGCCGTCAGACCAGCTCTTCGACGCGTACAGGTCATAACGCCAGCCACCGAACGGCAGGTCGCCACGGAAGCCGCCCGACGCCTTGATGTAATCCTGGGTCTGGCTGCTGTCGTAGATACCGTAGTCGGCGAATACGCGGATGCCTCCGAAGACGCCATTGCCCTCAGCCGCCTGGAGCTCAGGCGATACCAGCGGGCTGCCGGGGATATAGTCGATGGTGAACTGCCGCTGGCCGTTCTGCTGCGACTTGCGCCGGGTGACCAGCAGTTCGCCGTAGAGCTGACCGTCGCCGAAGAAGTCGGTGTCATAGGTGGTGCTCAGGTAACCCGTGTAATTGCGGGTCGGCGAAATAATGTCCTGCTGGAGCAGCGAGGGCGCGAAGGTGTCCCGGATGTTGCCGCTCGTGCCGATCGCCTGGTTTGTCGTCGGGTTCAACAAGCTTCCACCGACGCATTCGAATCCAGGCAGCAAGCCGGCCGTGACTGACGCGTTTGGCCGCCAGCGGTTGCACCGGATTGTAGTGAAGCCGGCCGGGTATGGTGTTTCCAGCAAAGTGAAGAAGTTCGGCGCGAGCGTGATGTTCGACGCGTCGCCGACGAGAGTCGCGGTGCCGATCGTGTTGACCGTCACGCCGCCCTCATCGAGCGTGAAACACTTGCCCTGCCCGGTGAGCGGATCGATGTAGTCGCCGCTGCCAGGCTCCGTTCCTTCGCCGCTGCGATAGAACTCGCGCGGACAACGCGCCCAGGGCTGGTCTCCGATCGTCAGGCGATCGCGATCGTAAACTTCGATCGAGCCGACGATCGAGAAGCGCTCGCCCGTATGGCCGGCAACGATCGAGTAGCGCTGCTCGGTGCCCGCGCCGATCTCCGGCACGTCGACCGTGGCCTCAACCGAAAGGCCGTTGAACTTGCTGCGGGTGACGATGTTGACGACGCCGGCGACCGCGTCCGAGCCGTAGATCGACGAAGCGCCGGTGTTCAGGACTTCGATACGATCGAGGATCGCCGTCGGAAGCACGTTGAGGTCAGCCGAGCCCACCGAACCGCGGGTACCCGCCGGAGAGAGACGGCGTCCGTTGAGAAGGACGAGCGTGCGGGTCGCGCCGAGGCCGCGGAGCGACAGCGTGTTGACGCCTGGTCCGCCGTTAACGACGAAGCCGCCGAACTGGTCCGTGATCTGTGCCGTACCGCCCGTGACGCCGACGCTCTGCAGAGCCTGGGCCGTCGAGTTGAAGCCCGCGTCCACCACCGAGTCGCGAGTGATGATGCTGACAGGGTCGGCAGTGTTGAAGCGGTCGCGGCGAATGCGCGAACCGACGACGACGATGCCCTGATCACCGGCAGTTGTGTCGATCGTTCCCTCTTCGAGAACAACCTGGCCAGCAGCCGAATCAGCCGGCGGACAATCAGCATTCGGATCCCGCTGATCGGCAGGAACCTGGCACGGGTCGCCGGCGGGATTCGCCGGCTGCGGAGTCTGCGCGTTGGCAGGCGTTGCAATCGCTAACGCTGCAAAGGACGCAGACGAAAGAAAGACGTACGGTAGAGCACGCATGAGTCGTGAATCCCCTCGGATTGGTAGAAATTCCCCGGGAGGTGACTGACCGATGCTGAGGCGAAAGAAAAGCGAAGAGCGTGGCCGAGCGAAATTCCGCAGATTGCTGTAGCATTAATGCAACATCACCGATCAGGTGCGTTTCCTGACTTGGGCCGAAATGCCGGCGCGATGGCTCAGAGGTTGGGAACGCGGGGCTCCGGTGGCGCGTGCTGCGGTGCCTGCCGCCAGATCCAGCGGGACGCGATCATCTTGCGCCCCTTCGTCACTGGCAAGCCCGCGTGTTCCGTCATCAGATCCGGGCGACCGTCGGCCATGACATTGCGGAAGAGCAGCAGGTCCCCCGTACGACCGCGAAATGAAAGTCCCGTTCGCAGGAACTTCGTCTCACCGCCTTCATAGTCCTCGGTGAGATAGATCAGGGCGGTCAGGATGCGCTGATTGCCGCTTTCCTTCACGGAATCGACGTGCGGCTTGAACTCGCCTCCCGGTCCGTAGCTGAGCACCTGCAACGGCTCGGCCTGAGCCGCGTTCGTGCCGCTTGCCGCTGCGATCCGGCGATTGATGGCGTTCACCACCAGATCCTCATTGTCCACGCCGAAAAGCATTCCGTCTGAACGTCGGACCGGATGGAGCATCGCACGACCTGTGGCCCTGTCCGTGACAACCGACGGCTTAAGGCTCGGTTCGGCCTGCCGAACGAGATAATTGCATTCTTCGATCTCAAGAAACCCGCGCGCGAGGAATAAAGCCGGACGCTGGCTCAATGCTTCGAGCCGCGGAATCCTTGCGGGCTCGCCGTCTTCCTCGACGGCCATGCGCCGCAGCATGTCAAGCTGCTCGGTCGCCCGAGGCTCGGTCCCCCCAAGTTCGGACAAGAGCCTGTGGGCGCCGCCCCAGTCGGCTGGCCCGCCCGTCCCGTTTGCCACGAAATGCGCGTGGAGGAGCGCAGCCTGCCGATGTCCCGCTTCCGCGGCTTTGGCCAGCAAATCCCTCGCGGCCTGCAGATCACGACGAACGATCGTCCCGCCAACGCGCCATTTGGCGAGCGTAAAGATGGCGTTCGGGTCGCCACCTGCGGCCGCAGCCATCAGCTTATCAGCCGCTTCGGCATATTGACCGGCCGAAACGAGTTGCTGCACCTCAGACATCATCGACGATCCAAGTCCCCCGCGCGAGTGCGGGCTTCAGGCAGGATCGGAAGTTTCCGAACGGGCCCCGCATCAATAGGATCTTGCTCGGGCTTCAACGGTTGGTCGAAAGCTCGATCTGCGCGAGAACCTGACTGGTGAAGTGAGGATCCGATCACGAAGCGCCAGCCCGCGAAGTCACTTCGGATATCATAGTCGGCGCAAACTCCGTGAGCGCGATTTTGCGTGCGCTCTAACCTGCGTGCGCGCGATCGCCAAGTTGCGGGTCAGCCGCCGCGGATCAAGGATCAGGCCGCCGCTCGCTTCAGGGCGCTACGGCTTTTCACGAACTCGCGTGCTCGAATGTCCGCTCGTTCGACGATCGGCCAGACGGACTCGATCACCTGCTCGATCCGCCGCCATTTCTCGCGATCGGGCCTTGAGACGGTCGTCTTCGAGAGGGGCAGGGTAGCCCCGAGCTCATGATCCCAATTCAAGCCCAGGCCTGTGGTCACACGCTGGACTTGGGCCTGCGGCGAGTCCAGGAACGCGCCATAGTCGATGGCCTGAATACGATCCTCGCTCAGCTGCTCGAGGTCGTTGAGCAGCGTCTCGGTCGTAATCGCCCATTGGTTCGCAACGATTTGCGGCAAGGGCATCCCGTTGAGCCGTCGCCAGTCGGGCACCAGGAGCATCGACCATGGGGCGCCCTGCCACCCGGGGAGACCGGGATAGGTTCTGAAGCCCCCTGACCTCCATGCCTCCATCATGCTGGAGAGAGTCTCCCGGACGTCCCGATACAAATAGATGAATTGTGCGTCGGGCCAGATCGCATTGAAGAACGGCACCCTGAGCGCGTTCTTCGGCGTCTTCTCGAGCATCCTTACCTTGCCCGTCGGACGCCGTCCGTCGCGATCCTTCAGCTGACGATAAAATCCCGCGGCGAGTTGCTCGGCGCGAGCGGCCGTGACGTCATTCGCGACAAGCCGGTTGGAAAGCCACCCGCGCTGCGGCGGAGACAGGCCCGGCACGCCTTCTATGAGCCCGTGACTCTCGTCGCCGATCGAGAAGAGTTCGGGAGCCCTTTCGAGCGTCTCGTAAAGGAGGGTCGATCCCGACCTAGGAGTGCTGACGATGAAGATCGGCCGATCGAACTCGTTGCGGACGCCGTTCCTGGCTATCTGCTGCTTCAGTTGCATGGCGGTCTCATCCGTCCATTGCCGGTCGGAATCAAGCTGTTACGGCTCGCATCAATAGCGATAGTGCTCGGGCTTGAACGGGCCTTCCTTCGACACGCCGATATAGGCCGCCTGCTTCTCGCTGAGTTCCGTCAGGTGCACTCCGAGCTTGCCGAGGTGAAGGCGCGCGACCTTCTCGTCGAGGTGCTTCGGAAGTACGTAGACGTCGTTCTTGTACTGATCCGACTTGGTCCAAAGCTCGATCTGCGCGAGAACCTGGTTGGTGAAGCTCGAGCTCATCACGAAGCTCGGGTGACCCGTCGCGTTGCCGAGGTTCACGAGGCGGCCCTTCGACAGGACGATGATCTTCTTGCCGTCGGGGAACTCGACTTCGTCGACCTGCGGCTTGATCTCGGTCCACTTCATGTTGGCCAGCGCCCCGATCTGGATCTCGCTGTCGAAGTGCCCAATGTTCGAAACGATCGCCATATTCTTCATCGCCCGCATATGGTCGAGCGTGATGACGTCCATGTTGCCGGTCGCGGTGACGAAGATGTCGGCGCGCGGGGCGGCCTCCTCCATCGTCACGACCTCATAGCCTTCCATCGCGGCCTGGAGAGCGCAGATCGGATCGACTTCGGTCACGATGACGCGCGCGCCCCCGTTGCGGAGCGAGGCCGCCGAACCTTTGCCGACGTCCCCGAAGCCCGCGACGCAGGCGACCTTGCCGGCGAGCATAACGTCCGTCGCGCGGCGGATTGCGTCGACCAGCGATTCCTTGCAGCCGTAGAGATTGTCGAACTTCGACTTGGTCACGCTGTCGTTGACGTTGATCGCCGGGAACGGGAGCTTGCCCTTCTT
>Ga0307409_100001933_pt1 | contig 10590 bp, 7 predicted proteins | sample 322Ometagenome_2_FD_203888 | JGI IMG/M metagenome (GOLD analysis project Ga0307409, IMG submission 203888) | Maize rhizosphere microbial communities from greenhouse at UC Davis, California, United States - 322HYB-O-2 | ecosystem: Host-associated > Plants > Roots > Rhizosphere > Soil | place...
GTAAGCCCTAGAGCCAAACCAACTATCCGCATCGCAGCCGTCCCGAGATATGTTGAAGGCTTATCATCGTTGTTTGCTAGTGGCGAATGTCCGTTCTCCACCCATTACGGCCATTAGCAGCGGAGGACGATCGAGCGGCTCAAAGTGGCCGACAGCGGACCGTCCGCTTCGGCGCTGCGAATGGGAGATAGCGGCCATTCGCCTGTTCCGGGGTATTCTAAAACGTCGCGCTCCTTGAACCGATCTTTGCGAAGTGCCTGGCCTAGTTGGTGACCAATAGCGTTGGAGAGGCCGCTTCGGTCTCGCGACGCGGCTCCGCATTGAGGGCGGACCAGATCGCGCTGACGACCACCGACCCTTCACCTACCGCCGAAGCAACGCGCTTCACCGATCCGGCGCGGACATCGCCCACGGCAAAAATGCGAGGGTGAGAGGTGGCGTGAGGCGAGGCGACGCCAGCTTCCGCTCCGGTTTTGACGAACCCCTTTTCATCGAGCGCGACGCATGGCGGCAACCAGCCGGTGTTCGGAGCGGCGCCGACCATGATGAACAGCCCGCGCGTGTCGATGTCGCGCCTTCCTCCGGGCCCGTCGATTGTTACGCGCTCGAGCGTCTTTGCACCGTGCAGGGCCGCGGCATGGGTGCGGTAGTGGATGCTGATCGCCGGATCCGCCTCGAGCCGCCGCCTTAGATAGTCGCTCATGCTCGCCGCCAAGCTGTCGCCCCTAACGAGCAGGTGGACGTGGCCGGCGCTGCGCGACAAATACATCGCCGCCTGTCCGGCACTGTTACCTCCGCCGACCACAATCGCCTCGCTGTCGCCGCACAGGCGTGATTCCATTTCGGTCGCCGCGTAATAGACGCCCGCACCCTCGAAATCTTCCAGTCGATCAATTGGCAGCCGCCGGTATTGGACCCCGGTAGCAATCAGCACAGACCGCGCACACAATATCTTCTCCCCGTCGATGGTGACGCACAGCATGCCGTCGTCGCGTTCCTCCAGCTTGGTGACTCGGTGCGGCATCGCAAAGCGGGTGCCGAACTTCATCGCCTGGATCTGGCCGCGGAAAATCAGATCGCCACCCGAAATGCCGGTGGGGAAGCCCATATAATTTTCAATCCGGCTCGACGTGCCGGCCTGCCCGCCGATCGCCGTGTCCTCGATCACCAGGGCGGACAATCCTTCCGCGCCGGCATATACCGCTGCCGCAACCCCAGCTGGACCGCCGCCGACAACCAGCAGGTCAATCTCGTCATGGTCGCAGATTGCAAAGTCGAGGCCGAGCCGGCGGGCGATGGCAAGCGGCGTCGGATCGAGGACCTCCTCGTTCCGGCCGAAGACGACCGCGGGCCGGGGCGGCTCAATGGCGCAAGCCCGAGCCGCCGCATCCCCATCCGTAGTTCCGAGCTCGACCGATCGGAAAGGTATCCGGTTGCGACTGAGGAAAATGGCTGCCCGCTGTACGCTCGGATCGACCTCCGCTCCGATCAACACGAGGGAACTGGCGCCCCCTTCGAACTGGCGCCGCCGGCGCGCTGCGAAGACGGTCAAGATGTGATCGCTCAGTTCAGGTATTTCACTCATAAGAGCGAGCATCACGGGTCGGTCGACCTCGACAGTGCGGGTCTCTTTCACGGCACGCATGGCCAACCCCCACGCCCCGCCCGCGAGGAAGCTGAGTTCGCCGGCAAATTGAGTTGGGCCGAGCGTCGCATTGATCGGGCGCTGCCCGGTCGTCGGATCAAACGGTTCGATCTCGCCGTCCACCACATAGATGAATCGGTCCATCGGCTCGCCGGCCTCCGTCACAATCTGGCCGGCAACGTATTGGGCCTCCCGCCCCGCCTCGCGCAGCCGTGCGACATGCGCATCAGCGAGCGGGACGCGCTGCATGGTGGCGAGATCCAGGCCGATCGATTCCATGAATGCCCTCCGCGCTTTGTGTTTGAGCGCACTAGCCGTGAAACAAGACGGGGGAAACTTCCGACAGCTCGCTCCAGCCGATAGGATTAGTCCGGAGCGAGCGTTGCCGGCATGTTTTGGCCGAAAGCAGTTGGTCTGCTTACGGCAGGAATCGACCCATCCCGGTCGTTATCAAACAGATGTGGGGCGCTTTCGCGATGGAAACTTGATGACCGTTTCGCTCGCGTCGAAAAGGCGTCCGAGGGCTGCCGCTATTTCAGCTTGTCCGAAGGGTTTCGATAGGCGGGGAAGGTTGGCGACGGCTTCACCGGTCCCGGTGTAACCCGTAATCAGTAGAATCGCCGCGTCGGGGCGAACTTTGCGAACTTTTTCGGCGAGTTCCGCGCCATCCATTCCCGGCATTTTGTAATCGGTAACAATCACGTCGAACTCATCGCCCTCTGCCAAAATTGCCAGAGCCTCAAACCCGCCCGACGCATCTCTGACTTGGTGGCCCAGGTCCCGGATCATTTCCGCCGTGCCGGTCCGAACCAGCGGCTCATCGTCCACTAAGAGAATGGACAGTCGCCGCGATGCGGCAGGGATTTGCAGGGTGACCGACGCATTATCGCGCAAGGCTTTTTCTTCCGCGACGGGCAGATAAAGGTCAGCCCGGGTTCCTTCCCCGATCTCGCTCGATAGGGAGAATCCGCCCCCGAGCTGCGCGGCGAGGCCATGAACCATCGAAAGTCCAAGGCCGGTGCCTCGGCCAACCTCTTTGGTCGAATAGAACGGCTCAACAGCGTGAGCGAGCGTCGCGGCATCCATGCCACAGCCGGCATCGATGACCGATAGCCGCACATAAAGGCCAGGTTTCAACTTCGGGTCCGATCGCGGCCCTATTGCCACCTCCTCGGCGAGGATTGTCAGGGCGCCGCCGTCGGACATTGCATCACGTGCGTTGACGCATAAATTGAGGATCGCGAGCTCAAGTTGGTTAGGATCGACCAGCGCGGGCGAAAGATCGGGTTCGCATCTAAGGTGGATCTCAATTGTGGGACCGATCGAGCTGGCGATGAGATCGCGCATTCCGCCGAGAAGGTGATTCAGATCGACCGCCTGGGTTTGCAACGCCTGACGCCGGGCAAATCCGAGCAGCCGCTGTACCAGGGTCTTGGCCCGATCCGCCGCTTGCAGCGCATTCGAGATCAGTCTTCCCGCCCTTTCGTCCTGTTCGGCATAGGTGCGATGAAGGAGATCGAGGACGCCAATGATCGGAGTTAGAAGATTGTTGAAATCGTGGGCGACACCACCTGTCAACTGGCCAATCGTCTCCAGCTTTTGCGCCTCGTGCAGTTGCGCCATTGCGGCCTCGCGCTCAGCGGTTTTTTCCTCCACCCGCCGTTCCAAGTCGACCGCCAGCTCGTTGAGCTCTTCTAGACGGGCCCGGGCGTCATATTGCCGCCGCCGACCGCGCAGTGCCGATTGGGCAAGGCTCACCAGCGTGGTTGGGTGGAATGGCCGTTCAAGAAAGGTGACGTTGCCCAGCACCTCTAAATAGCGCCGAGCGGAAGGATTTCGCTCCAGACCACCGCCGCGCTGAGTCAGCAAGACAAACGGGAAGTCCGACCATTCCGGCTGTCGTTCCAGCCACTTCGCAAGCTTGGCAAGATCGGCACCAGCCAGCGATTCTTCAGTGAGCAGTGCAAAGCCTGCCCCGGCGTCAATCTCGTCAACCAAATGATTGACGCCATTTATGATCACGGCACGCAGTCCCGCCTCCTGAAGCATGGCGCGCGCGACGACCGCGTCACGTCCCTGCGGCGCGAGGATCAACGCTCGTTCCGACAGATGGGGGATCACTTGGCAGGAGATTCCAGCAGCGTTTGCGTTTCGCCAACAAGCTCCGGAACGCCACGCAGGACACCTTGGAATCCAATCAGCGGTTCCCCAAGCGTGATCCCCTCAGCGCCGATACGATATTCACGAATCGTATCCTCATGAGCGCCAGTCCGCTTCTTGATCACCGATATTGCCCGGCGAACCCGGCCCCGCGCCTCGAAATAGCGCAGCAGCACCACCGTGTCGGCTAGGTAGGTGACGTCAACGGGGGCTTTCATGTCTCCGACGAGGCCGTGCTGCGCGACGGTGAGGAAGGTCGATACCCCTTGCCGGTTTAGATATTGCAGCAGCTCGTGCATGTGGAGAATAAGCGCCTGTTCCTCCGGCATTGCCGCCTGATACCCATTCAAACTGTCAATCACTACGGTCTTGGCCTGATGCCCCTCGACACAGCGGCGGACCAATGCGGACAACTCGCCCGGGGTCATCTCGGCTGCGTCAATCTGCTCGATCACCAACTTGCCGCCGTCGACCATCGCCTGGATGTCGATGCCGAGGCCTTTGGCGCGCTCGGTAAGCAGCCCGAGTTCCTCGTCGAAGACAAACATTGCTGCATGTTCGCCACGCCTTATTGATCCAGCGATGAAGGTTAGCGCGAGGAGCGACTTGCCAGTTCCCGCCGGCCCGAGAATGAGCACGCTCGAACCTCGTTCCACACCTCCCCCAAGAAGCGCATTCAATTCGGCCGACTCAGTGGAAAGCATTTCGCGCTTGAAATCGGTCCGGTGCTCAGCCGACACTAGGCGTGGAAAAACCTTCACTCCGCCGGTGGAAATGACGAAGTCGTGATACCCTCCGCGATAGCGTTGGCCGCGATATTTTATGACGCGCAGCCGGCGCCGCTCGGCGCCATATTCAGGGGAAAGCTCCTCCAGCCTGAAGACGCCGTGGGCGACGCTGTGCATTGTCCGGTCATTGGCCTCGCTCGACAGGTCGTCGAGCATGAGGACCGTCGCCCCCGACCGGGCGAAATAATGCTTCAGGGCGAGGATTTGTCGCCGATAGCGGAGCGAGGATTGCGCCAGCAGCCGAATTTCGGACAGACTATCGAGGACCACCCGCTGGGGTTTCGTTCTTTCGAACGCCTCAAAGATGCGCCGGGTGGTTTCGCCGAGTTCGAGGTCGGACGAATAGAGCAGGCTTTGCTGTTGGTCGTCGTCGAGCAAGCTTTCGGGCGGAACCAACTCGAACAGCTCGATGTCCTTCAGATCCCAGCCGTGCGACGCGGCCCCAGCGCGCAGCTCATCCTCGGTTTCCGACAAGGTGATATACAATGAGCTTTCACCAGCTTCGGCGCCCGCCATCAGAAACTGAGTCGCAACGGTAGTTTTACCGGTGCCAGGACTGCCCTCGAGCAAATAAAGCCGACCCCTAGTCAGACCGCCCTTGGTAATGTCGTCGAGGCCCGCGATTCCCATCGCAGCCTTATCGTTTAGGTCGATCACGCAAAACTCCGAATGGTTTGACCGCCATCAACGCCAACAAAGTCATTTTGCTCCCGTAAGGACTAAATGCGGCTTTCCACCCTTGCGGCAGCGTTCGACCCGTTGCAGACGTTGGCGGCGCATGCCGAACTTTAGCAAGCACCGCCGAAATGTTAGACCTCAGTTCCTTCGGACAATGCTAGTGCGTCCTCTATGTCGACACCGAGATAGCGCACCGTGCTCTCGATTTTGGTGTGACCAAGCAGGATCTGGACCGCCCTAAGGTTGCCCGGTTGCTTATAGATCAATGCCGCTTTCGTTCGGCGCAATGAATGCGTTCCGTAATCCTCCCTTCGGAGTCCAATGCCGCTGACCCACTCGTCGACTAGCCGCGCGTACTGACGCGTGCTGAGATGACCGGAGCGGTCAATGCGGCTTGGAAGAGCAAAGTCTTCCAGCGAACCCTTTCGACGCTCGAGCCAGGCAAGAATGCTGGTTCGTGCGGGCTCAAGCAGCTCGAACTGGACGGGTCGCTTGGTCTTCTGTTGAATGACCATCGCTCTCGTCCGGACCCGGCCGCCCGCTACCAGGTCTCCGATCCGAATTCGCACTAGATCGCAACCGCGCAGCTTGCTGTCGATTGCAAGATCGAAGAGTGCGCGATCCCGAATACGGTGGTCCTGGTCGAGCAAAAAGCGGATTGCCCAAATTTCCTTCGGCTTGAGCGGCCGTTTCGCTCCGAGCTTTCGACCCATATTCCATGCGGGTCGTTCCACTGGATCAAATGAAGAATGTCCCATCAGTTTTCTCCTGTGGCCGGGTTGGCCAAGGAGGAAACTGGCGGGCAGTGCTGAGGTTGGCCGCTGACGGACCGTCCGGTTATAGCTGAAATTAATCCGTGCCTGGACGTAGAGCCGCCCGCGCCTCCCGTCGAAGCATAGATGGGAATAGAAATCCCTGCACAGTTTGGATCGAGGCAAACGTCGATCGCCAACCCCCTCAAGGTCAACACCCTCCCTTGCCTCCATGACTCATTGCCACGGAGGTCCGTCCGCTATCAAAGCAACCTAAGGCAGTTCGAAGCAGTTGATCAGCGGGATGCAGAGAATTTCTCCGAAGAATGCCGGCCGCTGGTGGACCGTCCAGCGTGGGGCCGGGTCGGTCGTGGCAACGGCGATCCATGAAGGGCACGAGTTGCGGCCCGAGGTCGCGGCGCTCATCCGCCTGCCCGAAGAGGAGCGGCTGCGGGAGGAGGATCCGTTCACCGGACAGGCAATCCTCGACGTTCCGACCCACATTATCGCCCATCGCTCGCGGTTTGAGTTCGACCTGAACCGAGCGCGTGACAAGGCGGTCTATTTGACGAGCGAGCAGTGCTGGGGCCTCGACGTGTGGCGCGAGCCGCCGGGGCGGGAGCTGGTCGAGCGCTCGCGGGCCATCCACGCGGCCTATTATGCTATGCTGGGGCAGCTGCTTGATGATGTGGCGCGGGAGCATGAGCGGTTCGTGCTGATCGACGTGCATAGCTACAATCATCGCCGCGACGGACCGAACGGACGTTCAGCGCCGCAGGACAAGGCGCCCGACATCAATATCGGCACCTTCTCGATGCCGCGCGAGCAGTGGGCGTTCCTGATCGATCCGTTGATGGCGGCGTTGGCTGAGTTCGACTTCAACAGTCGGCGGCTCGACGTGCGCGAGAATGTGGCCTTCCAGGGAAAGGGCGAGCAGACCAGATTCGTCCACGAGCGCTTCCCCGGCCGCGGCTGCGCGATCGCGCTGGAGTTCAAGAAATTCTTTATGGACGAATGGACCGGCGTGGCCGACCGGAAGGAGCTGGAGGCGATGCGGCGGTTTATCCGCTTCACCGCCGATACGGCGGAGCGATTGCTGCAATGATCCGGCAAGGCGACGACATCCTCCCGGCAGGGCTATTCGCGCCCGAATTCGGCCCTTCCGGGTCTCTGCGCCAGCCGGTGGGAAAGCGGGGGCGGGTGCATGTCGACCGGTGGCTGCCCTTCATCATCCTCAACCGCGGCGACGAGGGAGCGGCGTCGCTGGCGACGCGCATCGCGATCGAGAGCCCGAGCTATATAGTTTGGCCGACGAACGACGACGCGGCGGCCCTCGAGGCGATGCGCGAGGTGATTTCCGCCATGGCGGCGAAGGCTGGCCGCCTATTGGTCATCTCACTCGACGATCGTTCGGCCGAGTTCGAGGAAGTGGGCTCGCAGGCCTTGCCCGACTTCGCCGCCCAGCTCGGCGCCGGCGACAAGGGCGATGTCGGCCGGGCGGCGCGCGCGCTGGTGGCGGCGATGCGGGGCATCAGCATCGACCTTCGCCATTGCAAGGTCGAGCGGACGCCGTTCGCGCCGCTGCTGCCCAAGCCGTTCGACCGGGCGCTCAACGAGATCGAGGGAGTTGAGCGGCTGAGCCTCAGCGTGCCGCAAATCCACCGGCGGCCGGGAGGCGGGGAATATCCGGGGATCGCACACGACCTCGCCACCGGAATCGGGGACGCGTTGCTGCGCGCTGCCTGCGCTTTCCTCGACGACGGCAAGGCCCAGGCGCCAGCCCATTATCGGGCTCTTGGGCGCAGCGCCTATCTGGCGGCGGCGCTCAAGGCAGACCGCAAGCTCGACAAGGTGGCGCGGACCTTCGACTTCCTGCTGTCGGTGTCGCCGATCGACACCGACAAGGCGTTCGACCGCTTCATTGCTGAAGGGGAGGGCAAGCTGCCGCATTTTCATTACCGCCCGCTGACGGTCGACCCGGATGAGGCCAAGCGGCATCTCTACGCAATCGATTTCCGGGCGCTGGAAGACCCGCTGCTGGAGAAGTTGCTGAGCGAGAAGCGGCATGAGCTGGACGCGCAATTGACCATGCTGGCGACCCGCAACACGCCGGCGTTCCAGTCGGCATCGATCTTTCTGTATGGTTCGATCAATGCGGATCTGCTGAAAGACGCGGCTGCGATCCTCGCGGGCGGCGGCTGCAGCAGCAGCCGCCCGCGCGGCGAAAGCGTCGGCTCGCGCGAGGTCGCCGTGGCGGCAGCGGCGCTGGCCCAATCTTACCGCTCCATCAACCCAGCCTTCGCACCCGATATCCAGGTGCGCGACGACATCGCGGGCCTGATGGTGTCGGGAAGCAAGCTGTTCGTGGGGACGAACATAACGGTCCCGTCACACCGGCTCGACGCGCTGCTGGCGCATGAGGTCAGCATTCACCTGTTGACCCACTTCAACGGGGCGGCGCAGCGGCTCGCCATCTTCCGCACCGGCCTGGCAGGTTATGAGGGCATCCAGGAAGGGCTCGGCGTATTCGCCGAATGGGCGACCGGTGGGCTGACTCGGAGCAGGCTGCGGCTGCTCGCGGCGCGGGTGGTGGCCGTCGCAGCGATGGAGCGGGGTGCCAGCTTCATTGAGGTTTATCGGATCCTTACGCGCGACCATGGCTTTTCCAGGCGCGGCGCGTTCGGGATCGCGGCTCGCGTGTTCCGGTCCGGCGGCTTCGCCAAGGACGCCGTCTACCTGCAGGGGTTCAGGGCGATTACCAGCCTGGTCGCCGCCGGCGCGCCGCTCAATCCGTTCTGGCTTGGCAAGATCGCCTTAACTCATGTTCCGGCGATCGAGGAACTGCTGCAGCGCGAGCTCGTTCGGGCCCCGCTGTTCAAGCCGTCGTTCCTCGATGACGAAACTGCGGCGAAGCGCATCGCCGGCCTGCGCCAGGCCAAGAGCTTTCCCGAATTGATAGGAGCCTAAACGCGTGCTGATCGCCTTTTTCGTCAACGACCTCGAGCGCGAGCATGCGGGCTATACGACGACCGTACTGGCCCACCAAGCGGCCATGCGTGGCCACCGGGTCTGCTACGTCACGCCATTCGATTTCGCGCTTCGGCCCGACGACACGCTGTGGGTCCATGCCCGCCGCATGCCGAAGCGCAAGTACAAGGATCGCGAGGAATTCTTCACCACGCTAAAATCGGAAAAAATCAAGAAGGAAGCGATCGACATCGCCGAGGTCGACGTGCTGATGCTGCGTAACGACCCGTCGATCGATGCGGAAACTCCGTGGGCGATGGAGGCCGGAATCCTGTTCGGGCGGGAGGCTGTGAAGCGCGGGGTAATCGTATTGAACGATCCCGACAGCCTCGGGCGGGCGATCAACAAGCTTTATTTCCAGGGCTTCCCAGCCGAAGCGCGGGCGGAAACCCTGATCACCAAGCACGAGGCCGACATCAAGGCGTTCGCCAAGGAGCATCAGGGCAACATCATCCTGAAGCCATTGCAAGGGTCCGGCGGGTCGGGGGTGTTTAAGCTGGAAGCCAGCCAGAAAACCAATCTCAACCAGATCATCGAGGCGATCGGGCGCGATGGCTATATCATCGCCCAAGCCTATGTTCCGGCCGCGAAAAAGGGCGACATCCGCTTTTTCCTGATGAATGGGCATCCGCTCAAGATCGGTGGGAAATATGCGGCGCTGCGGCGGGTCGCCTCGCCCGATGACATCCGCTCCAACATTCACGCCGGGGGCAAAGCCGAACCGGTGGAGATCGGCGAAACCGAGCTTCGTGTCGCCGAGCTGATCCGGCCAAAGCTGGTGGCGGACGGAATGTTCCTGGTCGGGATCGACATCGTCGGCGACAAGATATTGGAGGTAAATGTATTCTCGCCGGGCAATCTCAACAGCTGCTCACGCCTGGCCAACGTGGATTTCTCGGTTCCGATCATCGACGCGATCGAGCGCAAGGTCGCCATTGCTAACCAATACTCGGGAACTTTTGAAAACCGGCGGCTGGCCGCACTCTAGCGAATTTCAAGCGTTCGCTTTCCCCCAAGGGCGGGACCTGCCGTCCGCAAGATCTGATCGGCGCACGTTGGCCGATTGCGGACTGTCCGCTTACAGCAGATGTCGTTCCCTTCCGGGCATCGGGCAGCAGTCGCACATCAGGCCTAAGCGGCAGTGATCGCACTGACTGGAATTGTTTTTCCATGATGCGCCGCAGGAACTGTCAAACCCTCTTCCACGAGCGACCGACGCACGGCCGGACGCAAACCTAAACGCTCGAAGTAGTCGGACATCGCAGGCTGCATTTGCACGTCGAACGCGCGAGCCCAACGCAGCATGGCAAACAGATAGGCGTCCGCTACGGTAAACCGCTCGCCGAACAGATACTCGCCGCCTATCTGTTCCGTGAGCAGGTCGAGCCACCGCGAGGCCGTTTCGCTCGCAGCCGCCTTCTCCAAGTCGGGAGCAGAATGGAAGAACGGCTTCAAGGCGATGTGAAGCTCAGTGGAGAGAAAAGAGAGCATTTCGATCATCCGGGTTCGCCCGAGCGACCCCTCGAGGCCGAACTTCGGT
>Ga0307409_100001934_pt1 | contig 10584 bp, 14 predicted proteins | sample 322Ometagenome_2_FD_203888 | JGI IMG/M metagenome (GOLD analysis project Ga0307409, IMG submission 203888) | Maize rhizosphere microbial communities from greenhouse at UC Davis, California, United States - 322HYB-O-2 | ecosystem: Host-associated > Plants > Roots > Rhizosphere > Soil | place...
ACGACTACCTGCTGGCCGGCGATGTCTTCACCCCGGATCTGATCGAGGCGTGGGTCGAATTGAAGCGCGCCGATATCGATGGCGTGCGGCTCCGCCCGCACCCACATGAGTTCGAGCTCTATTACGATGTCTGACCGGTACAGGCCTCTGACTAGGACAAACGCTTAACGACAGCGCCAGATGGCCGCAGATTGGCCGCAAGACTCTGAGATCGGGTCGTCATCACAGTGCCGATGGCGGCCCGTGTCGTTTCATCCGAGTCCGGCCACAGGTGCCCGTACGTGTCGAGGGTCGTCTTGGCTGAGGCGTGCCGTAGTCGGGCCTGAACCACCTTCACATCAAGCCCGGAGCTGATCAACAGGCTCGCGTAGTAGTGGCGTAGGTCATGGAAGCGGAAACCCTCCGGTAGTCCCTGCACCTGCGCCCGTGCGTTCCGGAACGCCCGCTGTAGCTGCCACGGCCCCATCTGCCGGCCCGCCTCGTCACACATCACCCATTCAGTGCTGAATTGCTCGACGTGGTGCGACAGCTCGAGCGCCATGTCCTTTGGGATGGGTATCGGGGTTTGCGAAATCGTGGTCTTCAATTCCTCGGCTGGGTACTGCTGCACCGGATGAACGATCCCCCGCATGAAGTCCACATCCGCGACCCGTAGCCCGCACACCTCAGCGAGCCTCAACCCGGCGAACGCAGCCAACAGCAGACCTGCCCGGTAGCGCTCGTCCATCGCGTCATGGAGCGCCCATATCTGGGCTGTAGAGGCTACGTACGGCCTCGGCTTCCCGGTGCTGGGTGCGGTGCGCCTGGACGCCGGAGAACGCCCTAGAACGCCGTCATGCAGCGCATCAGACAGGATCTGAGCAAGTCGGGCATGAAGGGCGTAGATGTAGCGCGACCGCAACTATCTGGTGCTGGCGAAGCCGAATGTGATCATCAACGACATCCGACTCCGAGGGCTGGGGCTTGCAGGAAGTGACGCTGCTGGTCGGAAGAGCCCCCACAACCACGCCCAGACAGCTCGGAACCTCAAGCGCGCCCTCCGGAATGCGGCCGCTGGTGCCCGACTCATCGAGGCAGAGGGTTTGGACAGCAAATCGGCTGCCGACCTCGTGGATGCCCTTGCGGATGCACTCCCAGAACTTCACCGGCTCCAGCGGAGCCTCGATCGACGCATCCGACGCGACCAGGGACGCTCGCACGGCGTTCGCGGCATCTGAGGCACTCATCGGCGCAAGGATTAAAGCTCGCCCTCTGACTCCGCCTGAAACTCGTCCTCGAACTCGCCTTCGACCTCGAGCTCAGCACCAGCAGGTCCGAACCGTCTCGCTGCCTCTAGCACGTACGACTTGTGCTGGTACGCCTCACCGGATTCACTGACGATCTCGCCATTGGCCGCACGCGCTCTCCAGCGGTAGCCATCTTCGGCCTTGTAGACCGTGATCTTCATGGTCATAATTCTCGCGCGAGCGGCGGTCAAAGCTCTATATCGAGCAGTCTGTTTTCGGGGTCTGGGATCCCTTCGGTGATCGTTCCATGAGCCGTGGCGTAGGGGCCCGTGCCACCAGTGATCGCAAACCTGATTGGTGTCTCCAAGACGTTGACGTCTTCGACATTGTCAATCAAGACCAACCCTCGTGCGGTCACCTGACCCTTCTGCAAGGGAGTGTTGTCTAGGGCGTTGAACTTGTAGGTCGCCTCGTATTGGAAGAGAACGCTGCCGGCCGGGAAAAAGGGGTCCCCCGGCCCAGAAATTCGGACGATGGTTTCGAGTCCTGAATGCGTGCCCGCCATTCGGTCGTTCGGGTCCTGCGGCAGGCCGTTTCCCGGCGTGCTGTCGTCGTAACGGTCGAGTCGAAGATCGTTGGTGAAGACGAACCGCTTGCCTGGCTCAATAGGGCCGGGCACTTCGTGACCTTTGTCTTTAGTGACAAATAGAAGAATTTCGATGGTCGTCATCCTTCAGTATCCAGCCGACCCGCTACATCCCGCTATCCCGACCGCGGGAGTAGGTTCAGCAGGAGACTCCAGCTAGCTCCAGGTTGATCTTCGTCCGGCTCAAAGGGACTGGTAGCCCTGACCTGTCCATATATGCGAGTCCTCGGCGTCATGGCGACGTCGGCAACGACGCTTTCGGTGGTAGCTCGCCTCTGAGCGCTCCTGCCAAAAGACGACTCGCAGCTCCCCGAAGGTTCCACAGGGTTCTCCACCGAAAATCATGGGTTGAGCTGTCACTCCAAATACCCGGGGGCACAGCACCAGGCACCGTCTCCTCGCCGTGTAGTCGCCCGGCATGCACGGTTGTCGAGCGAGCACCGTAGACGGGATCGAGTATTCTCGCCTCTTCCTCGGGCAAGACAAGTCGAATTGCGGCTCTGAATGATTTCGCGTTTCCTATAGGCGTTTTGCACGTTTTGCAACGTTCCAGCTTATATAGTTTTCCCGCCACCGTCTCTACGCATGCTGTGTAGGCAACCGCCGCGAGGGAGGGGTGGAACGGCTCGGCGCTCGCCCCCTCCAAGTAAATATCAAGGGCAGCCTGAAGGTAATCCTCGCTGGATGCCCGTGCCCATGCGCTCGAAAGCCACGAAGAACCCTCAACTCCACGACCGGGCAGATTTGTAGTGTCAATGCTCACGGAATCAGCTGCATGCCATGGTGAATGCTCCGGCACGGTGCGAATACCCCAGTCCAGGGGTGCGGGGCTCTCCCGGACAATGAGAGTTGTTTGCCATGCCACCGACAACAGAGCCGACAGCAGACGCAGGTCGGGTGCCGCACGCAGGCTTGCAGCATCCCAGTTGAAGCCGCGATTGGCGCCGTGGACCCGAATCGGCATTGATGCACGAATCGTCCAACCAGCGTATGACGGCCCTTGCAGCGAGCCAGGCTCCTGGAACACCGTGCCGCTGGATTCGAGGAGGAACGGTCCTACTTGGATGTCTGACTCGAGTCGTATGTCACTACCGCTAAGGCGCTCCGCAGGGTGACCAATTATCGCAGTCCAATGATGCTCATCCCCCTCATCGCCGAGCTGAGTTGTAGCAATCTCTGCCGCTTCCCTAAACCGCTCGAGACGGTCTTCATTTGGTTCATTATCGCCAGCCAGGTACACGATAAGATCCGTGGTGGTGGCCGCGAACAACAGGGATTCGTCAACGGTTTCATCTGCCGTCGATATTGTTACCAGCACGAACGGGGTCGTTGTTTGATCAAACTTGTGTCCCGTAACTTGAACCCCCGTCATTCGGGAGGGGATCTCAGAACCGAGCCGGTCAATCCACTCGTCACCTTGTTTAAGAAAGTTGACCGGGTAACGGCCGACCTGGATGGTCCACGTGAAATTGAGCATCCCGACATGATGCCAGCCGGCTGCTGACATGGCGGCCATGTAGGCAGTGACGCCCTCAGGTTGGAGCGGTGACCAGCGCAGCGCATGGCACGTCGGCCCGTTGGCACGCCGGGTGTCACTGCACCCACTGCCAGCGAGCACGCAGCGACAGTCAGCGAGCTTGGAGAAAAGCCCGAGCGCAGAGGCGACTGCCCGTCGGAGTGCGGCAACAGCTCCTAGACGCGATCCATGCGGGCCAGCCGTTCCGGACGGTGCTCCGTGATCTTGGGCTGTCCTCTAACAAGGTATTTGGGCTTGCCAGGACCGACGACGAGTGGTTCCAGAAGCTCGAGGCTGCTCTGACGGCAAGCCGACGAGAAGACCTGGAACACGGCACCAATGCCGCGTACATCCATGGCTGCGTGTGCAGCGACTGCAGAACGCATCAGCAGGTTCGCCAGGGACGGACCGTCGCCCGATAGACGCCAGAGACGGCAAGTGGCACGGACATCATCCGTGCCACCCACCAGGGATTGCCGCCGAATCGGCCCAGATCCTTGCGTTAGTTTTACCGGAATTTGGCGGTGTAGGTGGTCGCGGAGGCGGGGGCGATGATGTCATGGGTTTGGCGGCCGCCGTCCGACCAGGACGTAAAGACGTATGACTTCTTAGCCTTGTTCTGCGGCGAATCGGCGCTGACGCTGTTCTTTGAGCCAACGATCACCGTACGGGTAAACGTCGCCGTGGACTTGGTGCTGCCCACTGTCAGTGACAGCCCACCTGGATTGGTCTGGAAGGTCAGCACGACGGTCTTGGGATCCAGACGCAGCACCTTGGTGTCTTTGAGGCCACTGGAATCGGTCGCGGTGAGCTTCAACTCTAGGTGCGACGGGTACTCGTGGTCGGGAGCAGTGAAGGACCCGCTGGACTGTCCGTCAAAGCTCTCCACCGGGTGCGGGTGACAGTTGGATGGGCAGTGTTGCAAGATCAGCTCCCAGGACAGCGCTGAGGCTGGCAGGTCACCATCTTGCGCATCAGTGGCTGATCCCGAGAAGTTGATCACATCGCCCACCTTCCAGGTGGTTCCGGCGGCCGGCGTATTGATGACGGCGGTGGGCGGTGTGTTGCCGACTGTGATGGTGATCGAGTCGGTGTCGGAGGCGCCGAGGCTGTCAGTCACTCTCAACGATGCAGTGTGGGTGCCGCTCGTGGTGTAGGTGAACGTTGGTTGGCTGGCTGTGGAGTCATCGTAGGCACCGTCGTCGTCTAGGTCCCAGGCGAAGGTCAGCTGGCTGTCCTCAGGGTCAGTTGAGCCCGTGCCGTCGAACCTGACCGTGAGGGGTGCTGCCCCGGTGGTGGGGGTCGCCGCGGCTACCGCCTTCGGGGGCTGGTTCGCGCTTGCGTAGCTGATGCGGCGAATCGTGCCGCCATCGAAATCGACATAGAAAAGGTCGCCGCCGGGTCCGTTCTCGACGTTGACCGGGTTAGCAGCTTCGCTGGCAAAGGTGCGGATCTGCCCGGGCGCCGGTTTGCCGTCAGCACCCTTCAGCATCACCCAGATGCAGTCCCGGGAGTAGTCGGCGAAGAACAGAGAGCCGCCGTAGTCGGCGGGGTAGGAGCTCCCAGGATCCGCGAACTCGAACTCAAGACCGGCAGTGGAGGAGCTTCCGGTCGGGCATGCTTCGTTCGGCACCACCCGGTTGTTGTGATGGTAGGCGAAGTAGGGCGCCGTGACCGCTCCGGCCTCCGCGTACAGGTTCTCGCAGATGTTCAGGTTGGCGCCGTCGTAGCCGCTCTGCCGACTGGGACCCTCGTAACACGGCCAGCCGAAGTTCTCTACGGTGTTGTCGACCGCATCCAGCACGTTGATCTCTTCGAAGTCGTTCCAGCCCACGTCTCCCACCCACAACTCGTCGGTGTTTGGTCGCGTGGTGAAGCGGAAGGGGTTCCGTAATCCGTGCCCGATGATGCGCTGGACGTTGGCATCCGTGGCTGCGGCCGACGGGTTGGTCGGAAGCGCGGCACCCGTAGCCGGATCCACCCGGATGATCGTGCCGTCCAGACTGGCCGGATCACCGGATGTGCGCAGGTCCTGGCTGCGAAGCGCCCCACCCTCCGCTGTCGGCGGAGTAAGCCTGCTGCCAGCGGCACTCGGCGGGTCGGCACACGGGTTGAGCGGCGTGCCATCTTGGCCGTAATCGGCAAAGTTGAAGCTGGCACCGTCGCCAGCACTGGCGTACAGCGCACCATCCCGACCGAACTCCACGCTGCCGACCGAGTGGCTGGGATATTGCTGGCACCAATCCTCAACCAGCACCTTTTCGCTTCCCGTCATGGCGTTGCCAGCCGCCTCCAGCCGGGACAGGCGGCCGCTTACCAGGCAGCCGTCATCGGTAGCGCCGGGCGGGGTCGGGCACGGATCGGAGTACACGCCCGGCCTTCCCCAACGGGGGGCGGCAGCCGACGACCCAAGTTCATGGTCATAGGTGTAGAGCACATAGACGTACGGGTCGGCCGGGAAGTCCGGGGCCAGAGTCATGCCGAGCAGCCCGCGATCCCAGAAGTTATACACGTTGACGTTAAGGTCGGCGAAGACCTCAGGCGTGGGGTCGCTCAGCGAGTCGAAAACCTTGATCACGCCACGTTTCTCCGCGACGAAGACGCGCCCGTCGCTGGCGAACCGGACGGCGGTCGGATTCGTCAGGCCGCTGAAAACGACCTTCTCCGAAAACCCGGGCTGCAAGATCGTAGCCGCCTGAGCCGGCGACGGGCTAGCCGCAGCCACAATGCCGCTAGCCAACACCAGCAGCAGGCTCAACAGGATGCCCGGCGACCTTCGGCGCCTGCCCCTGGGCTGCTGCCCGTTCGTTACGGCTCGTCCGAGCCCCCGATTGCCATATTCGCCGTCACCGGAACGGTTACGAACCATGATTGCCCCCCGACAAAATAGATCAGGCCATGCCAACCGAGCGCGGAATCCCGAGCGCGGAGTCGGCCGCTGAAAATAGGCCCGATTTGGCAGCATAGGGCGCGCACGACACCGCGGCAGGCTTAACGAGTAATTACGGTCCCGACTCGATCGTCGGCTTTCACCATCGAGAAGACACGTACGAATGAATGCCATCCGGCGTTGCACGCCGTGGCGGTACCTCGGGCTGCGCACGTCTGGGTGCCGGCTCGGTCATCGCATCGATGGACTCCACAGCGAGGACGGCATTCCAACCCCGCTCGGCGTAGATCCGAGCATCCTTCTGCTGGCAGGGCCGTTTGACGTGTTGTAACTGTTCAGCAACCGCGAAGGAGGACTCAGCGACGTGTAGGCATCGGGTGCGGGTCTGATGGAGACGTACCCTCCACAGGGCTAACGGCTCCGCGTGTCACAGGGGACGCTCCCGCCTGAGCTGCGCAAGCTTCACGACGGCGGCAGCGAAAGTGCGTGCGGCCACATCGGCAACAGCACCGAACCGGTGAGGGTGCAACACCGAGGCTTTGACAGGCCATCGAACGATAACCACTGCCGGGGTTTCGTTGGCCTCTACAAGCTCGATAACGAGCTGGTGTATTGCGGTGAGCTGGGCACTGGCCAGTTCGGTAATCTCGGACATGGGTCTCGACTCCAATCCAGTCGGGATCTAGCCCGTCGGGTGTTGACGCACCCGACGGGCACTTGTTTAGTTGATCATGGCCCTGGCCGCAAGATGGCCGCAACATTGCCATCCAGCCAGCAACGCTAACCAACGTAGATAGCCTATATCACCTAGTCAGAGCAACGCTGCCGAACGCCGTTAAACGCTATACACAGTGTGTCATGAGTTCGAGCTCTACTACGACGTCTGATCCATATCGCTCGCCGAAACCCCTGGATCACGCGTGGATCCGGGGGGTTCGCCACAGACGAGGGTCGCCGACCTCACGAAAGATCCGCACGATCACCGAGTCGTCTTGATCAACTGCGCGAAGATGCATTCGTGGATCTGGGTGCCCTCGCACCAGTTGATCATGAGAGCGCATCTCCAACATCAGCCTCGTCTTGTTGAACGCAACCCACGGATGGAGTCTGGAAGGCCAGCATCGCGCGTGCACGTTCCGCAAGCCGACGGCATGATGAGCGCAATCGGCGTCCGCATGGGCGGTGTTCGCTTCTCTATCGTTGACTTCAGAATTCCTGCGGACTAGTTGCGGACCGGCCCAGGCGCCGACATTCGAAGCGGGCTGAGATGGCAGCGATCTGCGCTATCGATGCGCGGGCGATCAAGCGGGGTGGGATGATGCCGGGTAGCGAGGCGTCAAGCGGCAAGGCAGGCCGGCGCGGCAGCGGCAGGAGACAGACAGGGGAAGGATGATCCTACGGCCCGACAAGCAGTATCCACCGATCAAGCCCCAGCCGCGCTCGGCCCCTATAGTCAGGCGATCGCCGCGGGTGGCTTTGTCTTTTGCTCAGGTACCGCAGGTATCGATCCCGCTACCGCTGTGGCGCCCGACGGTATCGAGGCACAGACCGAACAGGCGCTCCAAAATCTCGCAACCATCCTGAAAGCCGCTGGGGCATCGATGGATGATTTGGTCAAGGTCACGATCTTTTACACGAACGTCGATGACTTCACGGCTCTCAACGAGGTTTACGCCAGACACATGCCCGACCCGCCGCCAGCGCGATCTGCGCCGGCCAACGTCAAGCTCCCGCACGGTCTCCTCGTATCGATCGATGCCATCGCTGTAATTCCAGAAAAGGTCGGCTAGCTGCTCCCTCTCTGCGGAGCCGTCCGACAGCGTGCTCGGAAGGCTCCAGATTCTCGAGCCAGACTAAAGGTCCGACCGCCCAGCTACGCGGTGCAGTTCGGCGAGCCAGACCGGCTTCCAGACATCATCGATCGCTACAAGCTCAACGCATCGTCGTGAGGTCTGTCGACCGTCGGAGGACAACGCTCTAGGAAGGGAGCCAGGAATGACTCAGACTAACCAAGCCATCACTCTCCTCTTCTAGCCTCAGGGGTCAAACCCGCCGGCGCCGCATCTCCTGAGGAACTCGAAGGAATGCTGGAGGACGCCTGCCTGCTCAACGACACATCATTCCTACCCAGCCTGTTTGAAGTCGACGCCGTCCTGCTGGTCCGAGGGACAAGCCAGGTGCATGGACGACCCGCGATAGCCAATGTGATCATCGACCAGCTTCGGAATGGCGGCAGCTATGTCGCCGCGCCGCAGCTGGTGATGCAATCCGGCCCGCTCGCCTTGATCATCTCCGGCGCTGCGATCTCAGTGGCGAGGCGAAACCTGGACGGTTGGCACTATGTGATCAGTCGGCTCGACCTATGACTTGCTCCCCAACCTGACTTGCGCCCGTTTCCCAACGACGAGTCAACGATTTCACTGACTTCTTTCCGACCGGCTCTTGCCGGGTCTGGCGCCAGTGCTGGTCGACGTCATCTTCGAGGCCATCGAGCGGATCCGCGATGAGGGCGCCACCGTCCTCCTCTTGGAACAGCATGCCCTCGCCGCCTACGAGATCGCCGACTACCTGTACGTGTCGGAGTTTGGCAAGCTCAACATGCTGGGGGATGCACCCAAGCTGCTCGAGGAGTCCTTCGTCACCGCAGCCAACCTGGAAGGCCATTTGGTGAAAGCGATCGTCTATGACGTCGTGGGCGCGCCGGCCCTGGTTCGCGACGTGGCTGAACCCGACTGTCCCGAGGACGGCGCGGTGATCACGGTTCGGGCCACCGGCGTATGCCGGTCGGACTGGCACGCCTGGCGTGGCCATGAGGCGGTGCCGCTGCCACACATTCCTGGACACGAGTTCGCCGGCGTGATCGCTGCTGTGGGAGCCCAGGTCCGTGGCTTCGCGCCGGGTGACCGGGTGACCGCGCCATTCGTCAACGGTTGCGGGCGGTGCGAGTGGTGCCGGACCGGTGATGCGCAGATCTGTCCCGATCAAACCCAGCCGGGGTTCAGCCACCCGGGCTCGTTCGCTGAACGCGTCGTCGTTCGGGTCGCTGACGTCAATCTTGTCCGGCTGCCCGATGAACTGGATTTCGTGAGCGCGGCGGCGCTTGGCTGCCGCTTTGCCACCGCGTTCCGTGCCCTCACCGCGTACCGTCGGGTCGAGCCGGAAGACTGGGTGGTGGTGTTTGGCTGCGGTGGTGTCGGGCTTTCGGCGATCATGATCGCCCGGGCCCTGGGTGCCCGGGTGATCGGTGTGGACCTCTCGGCGGCGGCTCGGGCGCGGGCGGCCGAGTTGGATGCGGTAGCGATCGACGTCGCGGAGACGTCCACCGCCATTGCCGAGCTGACCGGCGCCGGCGCGCACTTGACCATCGATGCAGTGGGCTCGGCGGCGACGGCGCTGGCCGCGGTGAGCGTGCTGCGCCGCGGCGGCCAGCACGTTCAGGTCGGATTGATGCTCGACGCCGACGCCTTAGCCCCCTTGCCTTGGGAACTGCTCGTGGCCCAGGAGTTGCGGGTCGCCGGCTCGCACGGTATGTCGGCGGCCGATTATCCGGCCATGCTGGGGATGATTACCGACGGCCTGCTCGATCTACGAGGGCTGATCGCTGAACGCATTCCGCTCCAGAAGGCGGGCACGGCGATGATGGCCATGGACAACCCGGTGGCCACGCGTGCCGGGATCACCGTCGCCGTCTCCGACACCGGCGGTTGATCACTCGCACGATGAGGTCGGCAGGTACGAAGTGCAGTACTCGGTCGGCCAAAAGCGACACGAATCGGCCAGCCCGTCTAATCCAGACTGTGATCGTCGTCCGGCAGGGGCGATTGACAAGCTGGGGTGGACGGCTCAACACGGCGCCGCGCCTGCCAGAGTGAACAAGGGTCAGGGTGCCGCAGGCCGACCCTCTTGCAGGCGTCGGGACTTTAGCCTGGTGTCAGGTCGTGAGCGGCACTCCAAGCAGAACCGCTTTCCAAATCTGGGTGCCGCCGGATCTCGATCGGAGCGATGGGCCGCGGGGGCCTTGGCAGTAGGTGCGACAACGATCGGCGCCTTAGCTATAGGCGCCGTACCAATTCAACATAGCGGAGCTAGAGGTGGGTAAGCTGCACGTCCGGGAGCTGGTCGTCGAGCAAGAGCAACCTCCAAGCCAAGGCGCATCGGCGCAGCCCGTCGTGAACATTGAGAGCGCGAAATCGCTTCCTCTGGTTGCACATGTAGTGAAGAAGAAAGGAGCGGCATGAGTCCACAGTCACGCCTGGTGGCTGGCATCGTCTTGATCATCGTTCCCACGGTCGCGATCGGCGGGGCG
>Ga0307409_100001935_pt1 | contig 10583 bp, 11 predicted proteins | sample 322Ometagenome_2_FD_203888 | JGI IMG/M metagenome (GOLD analysis project Ga0307409, IMG submission 203888) | Maize rhizosphere microbial communities from greenhouse at UC Davis, California, United States - 322HYB-O-2 | ecosystem: Host-associated > Plants > Roots > Rhizosphere > Soil | place...
ACCAGGACCTGGACCCCAGCCCTACCGCGAAGGGCCGTACGCTGGTCTTTGCCTCTGACCGAACCGCCGGAGGCCTCGATGGAGCTGTCAACCTGTTCATGCTGGATCTGATCACCGGCAACATCACTCAAGTCACCCGGGGGCCGTGGGTGGATGAGTCGCCGTCCTGGGGCACCGACGGACGCATCTACTTCACCTCGGATCGCGACGGTGTGCTGAACGTCTTTTCCACCGACACTCTGGGGAACGGGCGGCGGGAGACCAGCGCGTGGAGCGGCGCCTTTGATGCTGTGCCGCTCCCCGACAGCAGCGGCCTCCTGGTCGGAGGGTTCCACGACCTGAGCTGGAACCTCTACCGATATCCCCTGGACTTGGCGGCAAGGCAGGACCGCTTTGCCCTGGATTCCGGACCGCCTCCCGGTCAGTGGACCTGGACGCCAGGAAATCACGTCGCCACCGGCAAGGCTGCGGGTGAACCGTACCGCCGGCGACTTACCCTCGATGTCGCGGCGGGCGATGCGGTCTTCGTCCCGGGCTATGGCGGCGCCCAGGGGATCGCGTTTCTGATGAGCGATCTACTGGGAGACAATCTGCTCTTCGGCAGCATCGGCTCGTTCCAGGGGCGCCGGCTCGGCAGTCTCTTGGAGAACATCAGTGCCAGCGCCATTTATGTGAATCGCGAGCGGCGGCTGAACTGGGGCCTCGGCGCCTTTCGCACCCGGAGCCGCAACTTTGAGGGAGACCTGGTGGTTGCCTATGAGGAAACCGCTGCCGGGGCCATCGGACTCCTTCGGTATCCTCTCAGTCGGTTCAGCCGGGTGGAGGGCACCGCGGTCGTGGAGCACTCCGATCGGGTCGACTTCACTCTTCCGGTCGATGAGCCCCGGCGCATCGGGTGGATTGCTTCGAACTATCTCAGCTTTGTGCATGACAACTCCCTCTGGATTCCATCCGGTCCCATCGACGGTAGACGGTTGAGCTTTACGGCCGGCATATCCAGCGACTTCACCAACAGCCGGTTTGACAGCTACGTCCTGAGCGGTGACTGGCGCCGGTATTTCCGGTTGGGCCGGCACAGCACCTATGCGGTCCGTGCCTTCGGCTACTACAGCGGGGGAGACCGGCCGCGGCGGACAAACATCGGAGGGACGCTCGGGCTGCGGGGGTATCCCGAGTTTGGCTACATCGTTGGAACCAGGGCCTACATGCTGAACCAGGAGGTCAGATTTCCCATCCTGACTCACCTCACACTGGGAACTCCCATCGGTGACATCGATTTCCCTGAGATCCAGGGCGGCCTCTTCGCCGACGTGGGAAAGGCGCTGCTGCACCACGACTCGAATCGCGCGTTGCTCGGGAGCTATGGGGTGAGCTTCCGCCTGGCCCTGGCGCCGCTTGCCGTTTTGCGATTGGACGTTGGTCGTCGCTTCAGCGACCGACGCTTCCAGGGCTACAGCCTGGACCGAACCCAGCGTGATGCGGGATTTGTGCACTTCTTCTTTGGCTATAACTACTGATGGGACAATGCGTTCGCCTTGACCTGCCAGTCCTCCTGGCCTATCTTGGCTCGGCCGCACTGGGCTGCCGGAGCACACCCGGACCGGTCGTCCCCGACGCGGCGCAGCCGGTCAGCCAGGCTGAAGTTGCCCCGTGGGTGTCGGCTACAGTGCCGATGGCTCGACAGGTCTATCGCTTCAAGTGGCTGCTCCGGGACGAGCGGGGCAGCGCCGGCGGACGGGGTGGTGTGCGGGTCGCGCCTCCCGACTCCATGCGGCTCGATGTTGCGGGTCCGTTCGGGAGCGGGGTAGCCTCGGCTGTGGTGATCGGCGACCGAGCTGTCTGGACCGAGCCCGCCGATGCTATTGCCCGGCTGGTTCCGAATTACCCGCTGATGTGGGCCATGTTCGGCGTGGCGCGCATGCCTTCAGAAGGCGCTTCGGTCCGGGCACTGACCGCGTCGGCTACCCGCGCGTGGCAATACGCAGAAGCCGCCGACACAGTCGAGTACGCTCGCACCACCGGCAGCCCCGGGCGATTCGTTGCCGAAGTGCGTCAGGCAGGCAAGCTGATCGGTCGCGCGGAAACGACCTTGAGCCCGGAGGGTGCGCCATTGAAGTCCCGGCTCACGGTCCCCAGTGCGCCGGCCCAACTGGACATAACCTTTCTCTCCATTACACGGGACACCTTTGCGGCCGATATCTGGGCTCCTCGGAAGCCTTAGCCTGCTCGCCGGCCTCGCTTGTTACGGCTTTGCCGGTGGAGGCCTGCCTCCCGCGATCAAAACGGTCGCGGTTCTTCCCTTCGACAATCAAACTCCCGAACCCACCCTGACGCAGGAGATTTCCCGGGCGGTACGCGAGGCTGTCGAGCAGCGGCTGGGCCTTCGCCAGGCAACTGAGCCTCGGGCGGACGCGGTTGTTCGGGGCGCGATCACCCGCTATGAGCCGGACCTGCCGGTCGCGTACACTGGAGGAGACAGCACGGTCAGCGTCACTCAGCGCGAGCTCCAGATCACGGTATCGGTCGAGATCCTCGATCAACGTCAAGGCAAGGCGCTCTGGCAGCGGAACGGACTGACGGTGCGGGGAAGCTACGCGCCGGGACAGGAGCGAGAGGGAAGGAGAAAGGCCCTCGACGACCTAGTGGTCAATATCGTGGAAGGTGCGCAGTCCCAGTGGTGAGGACCGAAGGCCAGACGGTCCTCCGATGATGCATTCACCGGCTGGGGCACCCCAGTAGCCTGGTGGATCACCTCTCCATTCCCAACCTCTTTCTGACCCTGGCGGCCATGCTCGTGGCGGCCAAGGTGTTGGGTGAGCTGGCCGAGCGGGTGGGCCAGCCAGCCGTTCTCGGCGAGCTCGTGGCGGGCGTTCTCCTCGGTGGCAGTCTCCTCGGTGTGGTGCCCAGCGAGGGTCCGGCCGGCGAAGTCGTGCATGTCCTGGCAGAGCTCGGTGTCGTCCTGCTGCTGTTCGAAATCGGGTTGGAGACCGACCTCCGCGAGATGTTCCGGGTTGGCCCCGCGTCCCTGGCCGTTGCCACTGTGGGAGTAGTGCTCCCCTTTTTCTTTGGGTTCGTCTTCTGGGCCTACGTCCCGCATGCCGCCAGCGACGGAGCCACCGATCTTACCACAGCCGCTATCTTCGTCGGAGCAACCCTCACTGCCACGTCAGTGGGAATCACCGCCCGGGTGTTGTCCGATCTGCACCAGATGCACTCCCAGGAAGCGCGAATCATCATCGGGGCAGCGGTGATCGACGATGTACTCGGGCTGGTCATCCTGACGGTCGTGTCCGGTCTCGCAGCAGGGGGCTCGCTCGCACCCCTCGGGGTTCTCCGCATCTTTGCGGTCGGGGTGGGATTTCTCGTCATAGCGGTCCTGGTGGGTCGCTTCATGGCTCCCCGCCTGTTCGATCTGGTCGTGCGGATGCGGGTTCGCTACGTCCTGCTGGTGATCTCCATCGCGTTCGCCCTTGGACTTGCCGCCCTCGCGGCATTGGCCGGGTCCGCCCTCATCATCGGCGCCTTTGCCGCAGGTCTCATCCTCTCGGGAACAAATCAGTTCGACACCATCGAACGGGAAGTGCGGCCGGTGGCATCGATCTTTGCTCCCATCTTTTTCGTGAGCGTCGGCGCGTCAGTCAATCTGCGGCTCCTCGATCCGACCCGAGAAGGTGCTGGCGGGATCCTGGGCATGGCTGGAGTGCTCATCCTGCTGGCCATCGTCGGGAAGGTGGCCGCGGGATGGGCGGCGCCATGGGCCAAGTTTCGCCGGCTCGTGGTCGGGGTAGGCATGATTCCGCGGGGTGAAGTTGGGCTGATCTTTGCCGACATCGGGCGGCGGGCTGGCGTCCTGAATGAGGCTGTCTTCGGTGCTATTCTGCTGATGGTGATGGCCACAACGTTTATTGCGCCACCGGGCCTGAAACTGCTCTTCGGGGCCCGCCCGAGTGGAGACGCGGAGTGATCAAGACCGGGGGAAAAGTGAGACCTCTGGCTGATGCCCTGTCGTGGCGCACCCGACAGCAAGGTCCCGTGGTATTTACCAACGGGGTGTTCGATCTTTTACACCAGGGCCATGTGGAGCTTTTGGAGGCAGCCCGCTGCGAAGGCACCGCTTTGATTGTTGGGGTCAACAGCGATGCCTCGGTGCGCCGCTTGGAAAAGGGTCCCGGGCGGCCGGTCAACGAAGAAACTGCCAGGGCTCGGGTGCTGGCGGCACTGTCGGCGGTGGACTGCGTTGTGCTCTTTCACGCTGACACTCCGCTGGAGCTGATCCAGCAGCTGCATCCCGATATTCTGGTGAAGGGCGCCGATTATTCCCGCGAAGCCATCGTTGGCGCCGACCTGGTCGAAGCCCGCGGCGGTCGCGTGGTCCGCGTCCCCCTGGTGGGCGGCTTCTCGACTTCCTCAATAGTGGATCGGCTTCGTGCCTCGACCTGACGGCCGCAAATCAGACCAGCTCCGCGCACTCGTGCTGGAGCGCCACGCCAATCCCTACGCTGAGGGGAGCTGCCTGATCCGGATGGGAGGCACCCTGGTCCACTGTACGGCGAGTGTCGAGACCGGAGTCCCGGGGTTCAAGAAGGGCAGCGGGGAAGGATGGGTCACGGCAGAATACGCTATGCTGCCGCGTGCGACAGTCGAGCGCACGTCCCGGGAGCGCAATGGACCAGGGGGTCGCACTCAGGAAATCCAGCGGCTGATCGGTCGGTCCCTGCGCGCCGCCATGTCCACTATGAAGTTTGGCGAATTCACCATCCGGATCGATTGTGACGTCCTCCAGGCCGATGGTGGTACCCGAACCGCCTCGATCACCGGTGCGTGCGTGGCGCTGGCCGATGCCTGTGCCTGGCTGGCCGAGCGAACGGGGCAGCCGTCTCCCTTCGGGCGGCTGGTCGCGGCTGTGTCGGTCGGCGTGGTCGCGGGTGAGGTGCGGCTCGATCTGGCCTATGCCGAAGACAAGGATGCCGGGGTGGATGCCAACATGGTCATGCTGGAGCCGTCCCAGTTCGTCGAGGTGCAGGGGACGGGGGAGCACGGGACATTCAGCCGGGCAGAGCTCGAGACGCTGTTGAATCTGGCGGAACAGGGCATTGCGGACCTGTTTCAGGCCCAACGCAAGGTGCTGGGCTGGTGAGGGTGCTTGCCGCCACGCGCAACGTTGGGAAGCAGGAGGAGATCCGCCGCCTGCTCGGCTCGGGTGGCCTGGAGATCGTTTTCCCGGATGACATCTGGCTCCGGGAATCCTCGGAGGGCGATGCCCTTGAGGCTGCCGACAGCTTCGAAGCCAACGCTCGACGCAAAGCGGAGTACTTCGCCCGCCTCAGCTCCTTGCCCACGCTGGCAGATGATTCCGGACTCGAAGTCATGGCGCTGGGTGGTGCCCCGGGTGTGAGATCGAAGCGCTGGGCCGGCGCCACCGGCAGCCCCGCGGAAGTGGACGCCGCAAACAACGCCGAGCTGCTGCGCCGGCTGGCTGGTGCGCCCGAAACCCAGCGGATGGCCCGATACCGTTGTGTCCTGGTTTACCTCCCGACTGCCAGTGCGGTACCGGTGATCTGCCACGGCGACTGCACCGGCCGGATTCTGGAGGCGCCACGCGGTAGCAACGGCTTCGGCTACGACCCGCTCTTCTTCAGTGATGAGCTGGGCAAGACTTTCGGCGAGGCCAGCGCCGAGGAAAAGGACGCCGTGAGCCATCGGGGTAGGGCATTGCGCGGGCTGAAGCAGAGTCTGGATGCGCTGCGGAGCGGAGGCGCTCCGCGCCGCTGATCGGCTATCCGGCCATACCGGGTCCCGCTAAGTTTGCAGTCGAGTTGACGGGGTGTGGCGCAGTCCGGTAGCGCGCCTGCTTTGGGAGCAGGAGGTCCCGGGTTCGAATCCCGGCGCCCCGATATGATAGAGCCGGCAGCCTCGATCATCGCGAGACTCCCGGCTCTCTTTCCTATACTGACCCAGCCTCCAACCCGGAACCTTTAATAGAGCTGTCGGGAGGAGAGAAACCGCGCGTGACGTCGCTCCCAGGTACGGAGCGAATCAAAGGAAAGCTTCTCGAGCTCCAGTGAGACCGCCCGAGCCGCCGCGAGCGATACGGCCTCACGCTCCTCCCGACCACTTTCAGCGGCGATCCGGGCCTGAACATCGGTCAAGTTGAGCCAGACCGTCAGTCGGTTGTTTACCCGGTCCTGCATCATCAGCCGCATCTTCTGAACCAGAGCGCGGCTTCGGAGGATGCAGTGCCGGTGAACCGCCCAGAGGATCAATCCCTGCAGCCAGATGAGGAACGTGAGTGCCATGCCCTGCTCGCCCCGCGAGAGCTCCGTGAGCGTGATCAGGATGGCGATCAGCACACCAACAGTCGTCATGAACAACTCGAAATACTCAGCCAAGGTGGCCCGAACGACATACAGCGCGGGAGAGAACCGTTTCATGGAATCCTCAAGATCGGGACACCCTGCTCATGTCCTGCTGTTTAATGGGGGTACGTTTAGTATCTGACGACACCGCAATAAAAGCCAGCCCCCCTCCCCCCGGAGGATTTATCTCGGGCCTTCATCCGCTGCCAAAACCCCTTGCGCGCCTACGTGCCCTGGTCAGGCTTGGCTAAGTTTCGCTCCAGCATTCGCGCCCGTAGCTCAGTTGGATAGAGCAACAGCCTTCTAAGCTGTGGGTCGCAGGTTCGAATCCTGCCGGGCGCATCTCTTCGCGTTCCTCCTACCTCCCATCCTGAGCCTGCTTCTCATCCGCTCCCCGTGGACAGCGAGGGGCGCAGGGTGAATATTCGCTGATTCACCTTCTTGGAGCGGCTGTGGCCCAGTCTATGGAGCTCGCGTCCGGCCCGTCGGAAAGATCTCGGGGGGTGGCCCTTGCGCTGGCCGCTATTCTGGGCCCCTTCGGCGCTCATCGGTTCTACGTCGGCAAGACCGGCACCGGGATTCTGATGCTCTGCACCCTCGGGGGTGCCGGCCTATGGTATCTCTACGACCTCATCCTGGTGGCTGGCGGCTCCTTTCGTGATGCTCAGGGAAAGCTGGTCTCCCTCTGGGATCCGGAGCAGCCGAGGGACCAGGCAGAGCTTTCGGCCGAGATATTCGAAGAGCTCTCCAGCCTTCGCTCGGAGCTCACCGAATTGGCTGAACGGCTGGATTTCGCCGAGCGACTCCTGGCCCGGCCCCGCTCCGAAGAGGAACAGTCCCGGCCTTCGTTCCAAGCCTGATCAGTCAGATGAAGGTTTCTCCGGCCGGGCGAGTGGTGCCCCGGCGGGCCGAGCTTGGCCCCATGCTCCGGCTCGCGTTTCCTGTCGTCACGATCCAGGTCGGCTTGATGGCCATGGGCGTCGTCGACACCATCATGGTGGGCCACATCTCTCCCCAGGCCCTCGCCGCTGTGGCCTTGGGCAATCTCTACTTTTTCTCCCTGGCCGTGTTCGGCATGGGAACCCTGATGGTGCTGGACCCGGTAGCGGCCCAGGCAGTCGGGGCCAAGGATGCGGCGGCGGTAGCCCGGGCAGTCCAGCGCGGAATCCTCATGGCGGTGCTCCTGACGGTCCCGGTCGTGGTGCTGCTTACCGTGGCCGGTCCCGTGCTGACGATGGCGCGCCAACCTGCTCCAGTGATCTCGCTGGCGGCCGCGTATGCCATGCGAAGTGTCCCGGGCGTCCTTCCATTCCTGCTCTTCATCGTGTTCCGGCAGACCCTTCAGGCGCTGGGCCGGACCGCGCCCATTGTTCTCGCCATCGTTTTGGCCAACGTGGCCAACGCGGGGCTCAACTGGGTGCTGATCTTCGGCCATCTGGGGTTCCCTCCCATGGGTGTGGTCGGATCGGCCTGGGCCACCTCGATCAGTCGCGCTCTCCTGGCCCTGTGGATCTGGCTGGCCGCCCGCGAGCAACTGGCCCCGTTGCTGTCGCCGGTGAGGCCCGAGATCTGGCAGCCGGCTCCGCTCGGACGGATGCTGCGTCTGGGCCTTCCGATCGGCGCCCAGCACCTGCTCGAGTTCGGAGCCTTCGCGCTGATCGCGCTGATGATGGGCTGGATGGGTATTCGGGAGATTGCCGGACATCAGGTAGCCATCAACCTGGCTGCGCTCACTTTCATGGTTCCGTTAGGCGTGGGGGACGCCGCTTCGGTGTTGGTCGGACGAGGCGTGGGCCGAGGAGACCCGGAGGAGACCCGCGGGGCAGCGCGAGCGGCTCTCGCCCTGGGAGTCGCCTTCATGTCCCTCACGGCGGTTGCGTTCCTCACCCTCCCGCAAACGCTCTCCCGACTGTACACCGGGAACCAGGAGGTCATTGCTGTTGCAGCGACGCTGATTCCCATCGCTGGCGTCTTCCAGGTGTTCGACGGACTTCAGGTGGTTGCGTCAGGAATCCTGCGCGGACTGGGAGACACCAGGGCACCCGCGCTCGCGAACGTTCTGGGCTACTGGATCCTGGGGATCCCGCTCAGTCTTTATCTCGGCTTTGCGGCGCATCGGGGGCCGGCAGGTCTTTGGTGGGGTCTCGTCCTGGGGCTGGTGGTGGTGGCTTGCACGCTGATGCTGAGGGTGCGGGCTCGGCTGGCACGGCAGCAGCGTCGAGTGATCATCGATGCACCGGTTGCCGAGTCGATCCTGTGATGCGCGTAATGGTGGGACAGGGGCACCTCGGAGGGAGGATAACTCCCCCCCGGCGAGCGTCATCGATGTCGGCTATGTACTTGCTCGAGGGAGCGGATCTGGTCGTGAGCTTCCTTGATCTTCACGAACTGCCGCTCCACCACCGCCCGGAGATCCTGGGGGAGCGCTGAGGTCAGGGCCTGCTCGTAGGCCTTCACAGCGGCATCCTCGCCCCGTTCACATTCACCAATGATGGCGGCCTCGTCCCGCCCGGTGACCACCGATTTGATGTCCATCCAGCTGCGATGGAGGGCCGCGGCTACATGGCCCGATTCGGCCGGGTCCTGGGCCAAACGCCTGACCTCGGTTTGCAGCTCAGCGGCAAACTCGCTGCGCTGCTGCGAGTAGCTTTCCAGCAGATGCTGTAGGTTGAGGTCGTCCACTCCCGCCGCGGCTGCCTGAAAGCCCTCCTCGCCATCCTTGCACGTCTGGATGAGCTGGTTCAGCGTGGACGCGACATCGTCCACGCTGCCAGCCCCATTCTCTGGTTTGCCGGTTGGGTTCACCGAGACGCTTCCTCTTCCGCGTCCTCGCCCTCCTCGGCCTCGATGTTAATCACGCTCTCGGCCAGCTCCGTCAGCTTTTCGTCGGTGACTTCCTCTTCCTCGAGATTCTGCCCCAGCAGGTCGTGCACCTGGTCGTAGCCCAACATCTCGGCGTAGGTGCAGACGCATCCGTAACTGGCGATCTCGTAGTGCTCCACCTTCTGGGCCGCCGCAATAAGGGCCGCATCGAGCACGGAGGGCTCGGCATCTTCCTCCATCACCTTCTTACCCTCTTCGATCAGGCCGGCCATGCCCTCGCACTTCTTGCCCTTGGCCGGGACACCAAGAAGCTTGAAGACCTGGTCCAGCCGCTCGACCTGGCCTTCGGTCTGCTCGAGGTGCTCCTCGAAGGCGCTCTGAAGCTCGGGGTGGGTGGCCGCCTTGATCATTCTGGGCAGCGCTTTCAGGATCTGACTTTCGGCGTTGTAAATGTCCTGGAGTTCATGGACCAGAAGATCATCCAGGGAATTGAGCTTGGCCATCGTAGTCTCCTTGCGTGGGACGTCGGCGTGCAGTCTGGGATCAAGCGTCGCGGAATCTGGCCGGAATGTGGGCCTGTGGCAGCGATTGCTAACGTAAGGATCGGAGCGGAAACGTGACCGTGTTCCGCGTCACCTGAAGTCGCACGTGCGAGACGAGCCTCCCGCTCTTGCATCCGCATCTGGTGCTCGTTACTGTTGCCCACCCGCGAGTCGAATTCGTGAGAATGTTCGGGAACCCGGAGGCCGCGGCGTAGGTTAAGGCTGTCACCCGCGGTGCGGGGCCTTTGGAAGAGGCCGGAACCTGGAGCTGACGTTCTGGGTTTAACTGTCCCAAGCCGGGTCAGACGCGCCGTTGGGTAGGGAACTCAGAGGAGTCGTTCTCAGTTAGGAAGGACCCGAGGTACCAGGGTGGGCGGCACGGCAGGAGAGCTTCGGTTTTCCTGCTGTTGACAATCCAGCAGTACTTCGGCATATTATCGGGCTACTTCCGCAAGGCACCGGGCTCTGATGGCGGGGCCGGCAGCGCAGGCGAAATACTTCGTTCTTCGATGCTTAGCCTTGACCAATGCCCCGCGGATAGCTAATATTGAGGGCTACCGGCGAAAGTGGTTGGCCGGACAGTCAGCAAAGCTCTTTGACAAGTGATGTGAGCTAGAAGTGATGGAGTGCGGACCCTTAGATCTGGGCGGCTACAGAGGCCGTTCAGGTAGGGTTAACTCTGATTAATAGTGATTCGGACGATTAAACCATGTCGTTCGACTAGAGCTGTTCGAACTCATTGGAGAGTTTGATCCTGGCTCAGGACGAACGCTGGCGGCGTGCCTAACACATGCAAGTCGAACGGGACCGGGGGCAACTTCGGTTCAGTGGCGGACGGGTGCGTAACACGTGAGGAACATGA
>Ga0307409_100001936_pt1 | contig 10580 bp, 10 predicted proteins | sample 322Ometagenome_2_FD_203888 | JGI IMG/M metagenome (GOLD analysis project Ga0307409, IMG submission 203888) | Maize rhizosphere microbial communities from greenhouse at UC Davis, California, United States - 322HYB-O-2 | ecosystem: Host-associated > Plants > Roots > Rhizosphere > Soil | place...
AGCTCCGGGCGGCGTTGGCCGCGCTCTTCGCACCCGCGTAGTTGTACTTCACGAGCCTGCCGGTGCACGTCTTGCCGTCCCAGTGCAGCCCCTCGGCGCAGCGCCGCCACGTCAGCCGCGTGGTCGTGTCGGTGACCTCCTGGCCGTCGCCCGAGATCGCGAAGCGCCCCTGGGCGTGACTGGCGACGGCAGCGAGGGCGAGCAGCGAGCACGCGGCGATCCGAGAGCCGAGCGCGGCTCGACGAGACAATGACATGGGTTCTCCCTGGTGGCGACCGTTGGCCGATGCCGAGCGCAGCGGCCGGCGATTATAGAAATTCGCAAGGAATGATCCCGTGGTGAGCGACATCCTGGTCATCGGCGCCGGTCCCGCAGGGCTCGCGGTCGCGGCTGCGCTGATCGAGCGAGGCCGACGGCCGCTCGTCATCGAGAAGGCCGCTGCGGTCGGTGCCTCGTGGCGCTCGCATTACGAGCGGCTCCATCTCCACACCGTGAAGACGCTCTCGGCCTTGCCGGGCCTGGCGTTCGCGGACGAGCTGCCGAAGTACGTCCCGCGCCAGGGCGTCGTCGACTACCTGACCACGTACGCGGCGCACGCCCGCATCGAGCCGCAGTTCGGCGAGGAGGCGACGGCGATCGTGCGCGACGACGGCGGCTGGCGGACGACGACGCGGACGGGGCGCACGTTGCTGTCCGCCGCAGTCGTCGTCGCGACCGGCGCGAACAACCAGCCGAACGTTCCGCGGATCGAGGGCGAGCGCGAGTTCGCCGGGACCATCCTGCACAGCCGCGACTACCGGACCGCGGCGCCGTTCGCCGGCCGCCGCGTGCTCGTCGTCGGCATGGGCAACACCGGCGCCGAGATCGCCCTCGATCTCGCCGAGCACGGCGTCCCGGTCGCCCTGTCGGTGCGCTCGCCGGTCAACATCGTGCGGCGCGACGTTCTCGGCCGGCCGACGCAGAAGACCTCGATCGCGCTGGCCCGTCTGCCGGCCAAGCTCGGCGACGCGCTGGCGCGTTTCTTCGCCGACGTCACGGTGGGCGACATCGGCCGCCATGGCCTCCGCCGCTCGCCGATCTCGCCGCTGCGGGAGCTGCGCGAGTTCGGCCGCACGCCGGTCATCGACGTCGGTACGCTGGCGCGCATCCGTTCCGGCGAGATCGGCGTTCGGCCCGGAATCCGCCGCCTGCACGCCGACGGCGCCGAGTTCGTCGACGGCAGCGTCGCGCCCTTTGACGCGGTCGTGCTCGCGACCGGCTATCGCGCCGGCGTCGAAGCGCTGTTCACGGGCGCCACCGTGCAGCTCGACGCCAACGGGCTGCCGATGCGGCTCGCCGGCGAGGGGCCGCTCGCCGGGATCTACTTCGTCGGCTTCGACACGCGCCAGCCGGGCGGCCTGCTGCGAACGATCGCCGCCCAGGCGCTTGCCGTCGCCGAGAGCATCTGCAGCGCGCCCGCGACAACGCCGGCGGCTTAGTGGTTCGCGCGCTACCAAGCGCTGCAGGCGCCGACTAGGATTTCGCCGCGAACCAGAAAGGGCGACCTTGAACCCGAACGAGATCGCGATCTACGCCGTCGAGACCAAGGCCGTCATCCAGATCCTCTGGGGGCTGCTGCTGATCATGGCGATCACGCTGGTCGCCGTCTCCATCATGTACGTGCTGCTGCGCTTGCAGATGCGCTCGAGCAAGCGCCGCGAGTCGCAGCTCGCTCGCAACGTGGCCGCCAAGTCCGAGGAGATCACGCGGCTCGAGGCGCGCATCGCCGAGTACGTCGAGATGGAGGAGGGCGTCGAGGAGCTGAAGGCCGAGGTGCGCCGTGCCGATGCGATCCGCGGCAAGACCGAAGAGCGTCTGCGCCGGCAGAACGCCGAGCTCGACGAGCTGCGCACGGTCGCGCAGGATCGCATGCAGGAGCTCGAGTACTTGCGCAAGATCGTCGAGCACGTCGACGGCCTGTGACTGGCTGGAACGGCCGCGGTTGCGTTCGGATACAGGTGAAGCATCTGCACGCACGGGCGTGAAAAATTGGTCGTTTCGCCTTGCGGCAGTCCCTTCGCGCCCGAAGCCGGCGAGCAAATAGTGCCGTTTCTCGACCCAGATCGCCGCTGGATGCGATGGGCACGCCGTCTGCGTGAGGAAGGTGGACCGGCATTCGTATCCATTCGTCGCCGCTCCAACCTCTCCGAAAAGCGCAGCCGACCGTGTACGCCACCGCCAAGGCAAATTCTCGTGAGGCATCCGTGCTAGGCAGATTCCTGCCGGCCCGGCGCGGCGCCTGGCTGAAGCGCGACGAATCGATCATGGGCACCAGCATCGGCGTCGAGCTGTGGGCCGACGAGCAGGGCGCCGGCGAGGCGGCGATCACGGCGGTGATGGACGAGATGCGTCGGATCGACCGGACGATGAGCCCGCACAAGGAAGATTCCGAGCTGTCGCGCATCAACCGCGAGGCGTCCTTTGCGCCGGTGCCCGTCAGCGTCGAGATGGCGAGGCTGATCGTGCGCGCGGCCGAGTTTTCGGAGCTCTCGGGCGGGGCGTTCGACATCACCTACGCCGCCGTCGGCCAGCTCTACGACTACCGCAACCGGGTTCGCCCGAGCGAGTCCGAGCTGGCGGCCGCGCGGGCCGCCGTCGGCTGGAGGAATCTCGTCCTCGACAGCCAGCAGCGCACCGTGCGCTTCATCAAGCTCGGCATGCGCATCGACCTCGGCGGCTTCGCCAAGGGGCACGCGGTCGACAACGCGACGGCGATCCTGCGCCGGCGCGGCATCGCCCACGCGATGGTGAGCGCCGGCGGCGACAGCCGCGTCATCGGCGACCGGCGCGGCCGGCCGTGGACGATCGGCGTCCGCGATCCGCGCCGTCCCGGCCAGGTCGCGGCGATGCTGCCGCTGGAGGACGTCTCGATCTCGACCTCGGGCGACTACGAGCGCTATTTCGACGCCGACGGCACGCGCTTTCACCACCTGATCGACCCGGCGACCGGGAAATCGCCCGGCGGCATACAAAGCGTGACGATTCTTGCCGACGATGGCTTGACCAGCGAAGCCCTTTCCAAGATCGTGTTCGTGCTCGGCGTCGAGCGCGGAATGGCCCTCGTCGAATCTCAGTCGGGCGTCGACGCGGTCGTCGTTGATGCCGCCGGCGCGCTTCACTTCTCTTCCGGATTGCTTTCAGCTCCACCTCCAACCAGCGCGTCGACGACGCAATGACTTCGCACCCGAGACCCACCAGGAGACTTCCATGAACAAGGTCGTGACCGGATCGTTATGGGCCAGCACCTTACTGTTGGGCGCGCTGGCAGGCTGCGGCAGCGGCAGCAGCGGCGGCGACTCGACCACCGTGACGGTGGCCGGAGACGTGCCGATCGCCTACGCCAGACGCGCCAACACGATGAGCCTCAACCCCACCGACGGCACGCCGAGCGCGCCGGGCGGCGACCTCATGATCCGCGAGAAATCCTCGGCGAGCGCGCTCGAGCACAACGTCACCGCCCAGTTCACGCAGGGTGTCGGTGACGTCCAGAGCCCCGACGTCTCCTGGGACGGCAAGAAGATCGTCTTCTCGATGCGCTGCCCGGCCAGCAACACGGCGATGATCGGCAGCGTCAAGGCGTGCACCGGGTCCTGGAACGTCTGGGAATACGACATGACCACCGGCGGTCTGACCGGCGGCACGTTCCGTCGCATCACCGCCGGCGGCGGCGACGACGTCGAGCCAAGCTACCTGCCGGCAGGCCGCGGCTTCGTCTTCGCCTCCAACCGCCAGCTGAAGTCGAGCGTCAACCAGGCGCTCGGCCGCAGCTACAAGGCGCTCGACGAATACGAGCGCGAGGCCGTCCTCAACATCCACACGATGGACGCCGACGGCGGCAACATCCAGCAGGTTTCGTTCAACCAGAGCCACGAGCGCAATCCGAAGGTGCGCCAGAACGGCGACGTCGTGTACTCGCGCTGGGACCACGTCGGCGGCCGCAACCACTTCAAGATCTTCCGCGCCAAGCCGGACGGCACCGACACGTTCGTCCTGTACGGCTCGCACAGCGAAGGCAACAGCTTCCTGCACCCGCGCGAGATGGACCCGAAGGGCAAGTACGCGGGCTACTTCACCTCCGACCTGATGCCGCTGTCGGGCACCAACGAAGGCGGCGCGCTCGTCTTCATCAACGCGACCGACTTCTCCGAGCAGGGCGCGCCCGCCAATCCGAGCGTGACCGGCGTCGCCCAGATCCAGGCGACGGCGCAAAAGCTCAACCTGGGCATGGGCCTGTCGCAGTACGGCCGCATCTCGACGCCGTTCCCGCTCTGGGACGGCACCGACCGCGTCCTCGTCGCCTTCACCCCCTGCGAGGTGAGCAGGAAGGGCGTCGTCGTCTCGTGCGCCACGCTGACGTCCGACGAGAAGCAGCGCCTCGGCGAGGAGCGCCTCGTCGAGGACGTCCAGGCCGACGAGCTGCAGGAGAACGTGCGCCCGTCGTACGCCATCTACATGTTCGATCCGAACCAGCAGACGTTCCTGATCGTCGCTGCCGCGCCGCCGGGGTTCATGAACACCCACCCGGTGGCGATCCAGCCGCGCAGCGAGCCGAACGCGACGCTGCCGAGCAACGTCGACGCGACGCTCGCGGCGCGCAACGAGGCGCTGCTCGAAGTGCGTAGCGTCTACGACACCGACCAGCTCGGCCGGATGGGCGCCGGGGTCCTGGTGGCCTCGGACGCGCCGGCTGGTTGCACCAGCCAGATCGTCACGACCGCGCCGAGCGATCCGCTCGACACGCGTTCGCAGGTCGCCGACATCGTGAAGATGAAGGATCCCGCCAACGCGATGTACGGCTGCACGCCGGCCCGCTTCATCCGTGCGGTGCGGGCGATCCCGCCCGGCGGCGGCATGACCGGCATGCGCGGCGCGCTCGGCGAGACCGAGTTCGAGATGCAGCAGATCCTCGGCTACGCGCCGATCGAACCCGACGGCTCGTTCAAGCTGGTCGTTCCGGCGGACACGCCGATCGGTCTCGCCGTCATCAACGACAAGGGCGAGGCGCTGCAGACGCACACCAACTGGATCCACGTCCGGCCCGGCGAGCGCCGCACCTGCGACGGCTGCCACAGCCCGCGCCGCGGCGGTGCGATCAACTCCGGTGCGGTCGCCAACACGGTGCCGTCGACGATCAAGTCGACCCTTGCCGCGGCCCACCAGTCCGGCGAGACGATGGCCGGCACGCGGACGCGCCTCGACGCCAACGCGCTGAAGCTGGTCCCCGACATGGTGTTCACGGACGTCTGGGCCGACACGACCAAGCCGGGCATCACCGCCAAGCCGTCGCTCACGATCAAGTACACCGGCAATCCGAACCCTGCCGATGACCTCGTCACGGCAGCGCCGGTCAACGGCATCGTCAACTATCCGACCCACGTCGCCCCGCTGTGGACGCGCAACCGCGGCGCCAACACCTGCACGGCGTGCCACAACGATCCGGCCAAGCTCGACCTGAGCGCGTCGATCGCGGGCACCGGCCGGGTCCAGTCGTACGAGGAGCTGATGCTCGGCGACCCGCAGTTCGATCCGGTCACCGGCCTGCCGGTGACGCGCATCCGCGAAGGTGTGCTCGAGATCGTCCGCGGCCCGGCGCTGGTCGACACGGCGGCGAGCGAAGGCGAGGCACTCGGCCTGGCCCGCAAGAGCCGTCTCTACGAGATCATGACAGGACGGAGCATCCAGTCGGGAGCCGACGCACGCGCCGCGCACCCGAATCCGCCGTCGACCGCGCCGAATCACGCGACGATGCTCAACGCGGCCGAGCGTCGCGTGCTGATCGAGTTCATGGACCTCGGCGGCAAGTACTACAACGATCCGTTCGATCCGGGTGCCAACGTCAGGACGCTCAATGGCCTGAGCATGGCGACTTTCGAGAAGGATGTCCTGCCGATCCTCAGCACGACATGCGCAGCCGCGTGCCACCAAGCCATCGGCAGTAGCATGTCCGCAGTACCGATCGGCACGTCGTTCCGCAACAACCGCTTCGTGTTGACGGGCAGTGCGGATGGCGATTACGGGGTGACCTTGTCGATGATCTCGAACGCGTGCAACCCGGCGTCGAACTTCCTGCTGAGCAAGCCGTCGGCGGTGCCGCACCCGTCCATGCGGGCCACGCCGCAGACCACCGCTGTGCTGCCGGTCGGCAGCGCGAACTACAACACCATTGCCAGCTGGATCGCGACAGGCTGTTGACGCTGATGACCGTACTGCGAAGGACCACCCTTTCGATTGCGTTGCTGGGAACCCTGGCGGCTTGCGGAGGCTCATCGAACCCACTCGGCAACCCGCCTGTGGTGAGCAATCCAAATGCCACCCAGGGCAACCAGCACCTGTCCTTCGCGTACTTCCAGAAGTGCGTCAACCCGATCTTTCTCGCCCTGCTGCCGATCCAGGGAACCTCGACCACCAACACCTGCGCCGGTGCCGGCTGTCACGCAGTGACAGGCACCGGCGGTTCTTTTCGGGTGGTGACGGCAGCGCAGCCGGTTGATCTTTCCGATCCGGCGAACACGCCGGACGTGATCCGCGCGAGCGACATCTACAAGAACTTCTACTCCGCGCAAGGCGCGGTCGTGGTCGGAGACTCGCGGCAGAGCCGGATCCTGGCCAAGCCGATGCTGCTCGGCGTTCTGCACGGCGGCGGCCTGATCTTCGACAGCGAGAACGATCCCAACGCCAAGATCCTCAAGTACTGGATCACCCATCCGGCCCCCCTCGGCCAGGACGAATTCAGCACCGCGACCTACACCATGTTCACGCCGGCCGATCCGAAGACCGGCACGTGCAACACCCAGTGAGCGCCGCCGCCTGCGTGGGGCCGCGGAGCGATCGCGGCGAGGGGAGCGCGTGGTCGCTGCAAGGCTTCGCGAGCGTGATGTTTGTCGCGGCAGCGATGCTCGTGGCTTCGCCGGTGTGCAAAGCGCAGGCGTCGTCACCGGGCGTCGCCGCTTCGGCGCCCGCCGCAGCGTCGAGCGCGGTCCCTGCCGTTGGTGCTGCGCCGGTGCCGGCTTCGACGGCCGCCGCGTCGGCGCCGGCAGCGGCTGCGTCGGCGGTGGTCGCTCCGGCTGCAGCCGCGACTTCGGCATCCGCACCGTTCGCGGCCGCTCCCGAGCCGCCAGCTCCGCGGCCGCCGCCGAAGGCCCGCTCGCGCAAGTCGGAGCTGGTGCAGATCAGCGACCCGTACATCGAGCTCCGCACGGGTCCCGGGCGCGGCTTCCCGATCTTCTTCGTCGCCCCGCGCAACGACTGGATCGAGATCGAGCTGCGCCACACCGACTGGTTCCGCATCCGCACCGAAGACGACAAGGTCGGCTGGGTCAGCCGCCAGCAACTCGAGTCGACGCTGACCGCGGCAGGAGGCACGAAGAGCTTCCGTGATGTTCTTCTCGATGACTACTTGAGTCGAAAGGTCCAGCTCGGCGCAGCTTGGGGACACTTCAAGGCTGAGCCGATGTTGAAGCTATGGACCAGCTATCGCCTCTCCGACACGTTGAGCTTCGAGGGCACCATCGGCCAGGTGCAAGGCGTCTTTTCGGGCACCGACTTCTGGCACGTCGACCTCTTGATCGAGCCGTGGTCGGACCGGCGCATCTCGCCGTTCTTCGGCGTCGGCGTCGGCAAGTTCAAGAACTTTCCCAACCTCAGCCTGATTGGCGCGACGACCACCGACGCCAAGCTCGCAGCCGCGCGCATCGGCGTCCGCTACTACCTCACCGAGCGCTTCGTGATGAGCGCCGATTACGCCCTCTACACGGCCTTCATCAGCGACCAGCGCTCGACCGAGTACCGCGCCTGGACCGCGGGACTGTCCTTCTTCTTCTGACCCTCGGCCGAGAACGGGGGCAACCGGATCACACGATGAACAACAAGATCATCCGCAGGGCTCTCCTCGCGACCGCACTGGCGGGCGCCGGAGGCGCTGCCTTCGCGCAAAGCACGCCGCAGCGCAACAACGACCAGGTCGTCGTCCCGCAAGTCGACCGCCGCGACATCGAGAAGCCGAAGTTCCCCTCGAACGACTTCGAGGTGGGCCTCTTCACGGGCACCTATGCGGCGCAGAACTTCGGCTCGAGCTGGGTCTACGGAGCGCGGATCGGCTATCACATCACCGAAGACTTCTTCGTCGAAGGCGTGTACGCGCAGACCAAGGTCAGCGACGAGCTGTTCCGCCAGATCCTGCCGGGCGGCATCTTCGCGACCGACAGGGAGAAGCTCAGCTACTACAACTTCTCGGCCGGCTACAACCTCTTCCCCGGCGAGATCTTCATCGGCGGGCGGCGCGCGCGACCGTCGCAGTTCTACATCGTCGCCGGCGTCGGCAGCACCAGTTTCGCCGACCAGCGCAAGCCCACCTTCAACTTCGGCTTCGGCTATCGCGTCTACCTCGCCGACTGGATCGCGCTCCAGCTCGACCTGCGCGACCACATTTTCTCGCTCGACCTGCTCGGCAAGCGCCAGAACACGCAGAACGTCGAGTTCACCGGCGGTCTGACCGTCTACTTCTGACCTCGCTGCAATGAACACCGCCTCGCCCGCTCGACGCCCGGTCCATCGCGCTTGCGCATTACGGATCGCCGCCTGCGCCGTCCTCGCCGTCGTCGCCGGCACGGCATCGTCCGCGCTCGCGCCGGCGACCACGGCGCCCGACTTCGCGCTGCGCGCGATGAGCGGCCCCAACCTGCGCCTGAAGGAGCAGCGCGGCCGCGTCGTCATGGTCAACTTCTGGGCGACGTGGTGCGCGCCGTGCCGCCAGGAGATGCCGCACCTGAGCCGGCTCTACGAGAAATATCGCGGCGCCGGCTTCATGCTGTTCGGCGTCAACGTCGACGAGGACAAGGACAAGGCCGCGGAGGTCGTCGCCAAGCTCGGCGTCACCTTCCCGATCCTCCTCGACACCGAGAAGACGGTGAGCAAGCTCTACGACGTGAGCACGATGCCGTCGACGATGATCATCGACCGCGACGGCAAGGTCCGCTACGTGCATCGCGGCTATCTCGCCGGCTACGAGAACGACTACGAGAAGCAGATCCGGGAGTTGCTGAAATGACGGCCCGTCGCGGGCTGGCCACGGCGCTCGCCGTCTGCGCGGCGCTGCTCGGCGGCTGCGCCCTGCCGTCGCTGCCGAAGATCGAGCCCTGGGTGAAGCCGTACGAGCGCGAGCGCCTCGGCGATCCGATCATGAAGCTGTCGCGCGACGCGATGCCCGACAAGCACTTCGAGCACGTCCGCATCGTCCGCGAGGGAGCGCGCGGGGCGACCGGCTTCCAGGGAGGCGGCTGTGGCTGCAACTAGGGCGGCGATCGGCCTGTGGCGGCGCCTGCTCGCGCTGCTCGGCGGCCTGCTCGGCCTTCTCGCCACCGGCAACGCGCGCGCCGCCGACCTTCCCGAGGACAAGGCCGAGGCGCTGATCCATTCCTATGTCGGCGGCGGCGTCAAGGCCAACGGCCCGGCGCTGCTGGTCCGAAAGAGCATCCTCGACAAGGTCTCGCTGTCGGGGACGTACTACATGGACGCGGTCAGCAACGCGTCGATCGACGTCGTGACGACGGCGAGCCCGTACCGCGAGATCCGCCACGAATTCGGCATGAGCCTCGATTACGTCTACCGCGACGCGCAGATCACGGTCGGCGCGATGACCAGCCGCGAGCCCGACTACACGGCCAACACCGGCAGCATCGACATGACGCAGGAGGTCTTCGGCGGCATGACGACGGTCGCGCTCGGCTTTTCGCGCGTCAGCGACACCGTCAAGAAGAGGAACTCGCCCGAGTTCCTCGACTCGGCGCGGCACTGGCAGTACCGCCTCGGCGTGACGCAGATCCTGACCACGCGCTGGCTGATGAGCGCGAACTTCGAGGCGATGTCGGACGACGGTTACCTCGGCAGCCCGTACCGCTTCGCGCGCGTCTTCGGCGCCGCGGTGCCCGAGCGCAATCCGCGCACGCGGACCGGCCGCGCCATCAAGACGAGACTGGTCGGCGATCTCGGCAATCGCGACGCGATGCGGCTCGAGTACCGCTACTTCAGCGACACCTGGGACATCAAGGCGCACACCGCCGAGATCGGCTACAGCCGCTACTTCGGCCAGTCGTGGCTGGCCGACACCTTCGTCCGCTACTACACGCAGAAGCACGCGCTCTTCTACAGCGACAACGCGCAGAGCGAGACGGTCTACGTGTCGCGCAACCGCCAGCTGAGCACGTTCAACGACATGGGGATCGGCGCCAAGCTCTCCTACAACCTGCGCAAGGTGCCGGGACGCTACGACCTGAAGCTGAACGGCACCTACGAGTACACGCGCTACAAGTTCAAGGACTTCACCGACATCCGCACCGGCGAGCTGTATGGCTACAACGCCAGCGTGATCCAGGTCTACCTGTCGGCCACCTACTGAGACAGCCATGAAGCGAAGCTGCAAACTGATCGCCGTTCTCGTTCTCGCAGTGTCGCTGCCGCTCGCGCGCGGCGCCGACCCGCTGCCGGCGAAGGCGCCGTCGCGGGCCGCGGCGAGCGCGCCCACGCCGACCTCGACAGCCGCGAAG
>Ga0307409_100001937_pt1 | contig 10573 bp, 9 predicted proteins | sample 322Ometagenome_2_FD_203888 | JGI IMG/M metagenome (GOLD analysis project Ga0307409, IMG submission 203888) | Maize rhizosphere microbial communities from greenhouse at UC Davis, California, United States - 322HYB-O-2 | ecosystem: Host-associated > Plants > Roots > Rhizosphere > Soil | place...
AACTTGCGGCAGAAGTCGGGAGCGCGGGTGCTGGAGCGCATCGACGACCCGCGACTTCGTGACGTTGCATGCAGGATGGCGAAGGCCGACAAACTCGACACCGACACGCCGCGCGGTTTCGAGAATGTTCGGAACATAGTCGTGTACACATCCACAGAACCGCAACGACTTCCTTCGAATATGCAGAAACTGGCAGACGTGATTGCCAGTGGGTATTCGCTGGGCGCGTGTTATGCCTCAAGCAAGAGCCAGCCGAGCAATGTGTATTGGGTGGCGTTTGTGACGTACTTCTGAGTCGCAGTCATGGGTCGCGAGTCGCGACTCATGTGCTACGCTTTCCCGCATGGAACCGCTGCGTGCAGATGTGCCGGATGAGTTGCCGCTGGAGCAGCGCGACATCAAGATCGGTCCGGCAGGTTGGTCGTACAAGGATTGGGAAGGTGTTGTATATCCTGCGCGGCTGAAGCAGGAGAAACATCCTGTTGAGTTCCTCGCGCAGTACTTCGACCTGATCGAAATCAACACATCGTTCTACGGACACATCAAGCCGGAACTGGGCAGGTTCTGGAGCCGCAAGGCGAAGGCTGTGAATCCAAACTTTGTATTCACGGCGAAGTTGAACCGCACGTTCACGCACTCTCCAGTCGCAGTGATCGAGTCCACATCGGCAGCGACAATAATGCCAAATACGAAAGATGAAAGACTGGCGAAAGAAGGGTTTGATTCTGTCGCGGCAGAGAACATGCTGGGCGCGGTGCTGGCGCAGTTTCCCGTATCGTTCAAGAACACGGATGAAAACCGCGCGTATATGGAGTCGTTGGTGCAACGCTTTCGCGATTATCCGCTGGTGATCGAAGTGCGGCACGATACTTGGAATGACGAACAGACGTTGCGGTACTTTGCGCAGGAGGGAATCGCGTTCTGCAACATCGATCAACCGCTGCTTGGACGATCTCTGAAGCCGACAACGCACGTGACGTCGACAATCGGGTATGTGCGTTTGCACGGGCGCAATTATGACGAGTGGTTCGATTCCGGGGGCAAGATGAAGTTCCGTGATGGCTCGTCAACGTCGTCGCGGGACGATCGTTACAACTACCTCTACACGCCACCTGAGTTAAAAGGATGGCAGACGAAGATCGATACCATCTCATCAAAGGCGAAGACTACGTTCGTGGTGACGAACAATCATTTCGAGGGCAAGGCAGTCGTCAACGGACTGCAACTGCGCAACATGATTTCCGGGGAACGCGTCCCAGTGCCGGAGTTGCTGGCGCAGCGATATTGGGATTTAGCGGATATCGCCGCGAAATAGCACTTACCTCAGGTTAACGCCAAAAGCTGGCGTGAACCTGGGGCAGCCTTAGAAGCCTCGCCGATATAGCCCTTTAGTAATCGCCGGGTTTTTGAAAATTCACGTTACATTCATGCTCCTGCAAGGAACTTTTGCGAACCTGCTTACGTAGTTATGTGCAGACGCGCAAGCGTCACCACATCGGCACTAACGAAGCAGGAAGTGAAACGTCAAACCGAACAGATGAGGAGGAGTTATGGATGCGAAATGGAATTGGTTGATCGACAACGTTGCGCTGCGCGCCGCGATTAACACCGCTGTGTTCGCGCTGTGGATCGCTGCATCGATCGGCATCCTCGAGATCGCCGCAAATCTCTAATCAGTCCACAATGGAAGTAACGGCTGCTGACCGCCGCGCGAGCAAAGACAATGGCCCGGTTGATGCCGGGCCGTGTGCTTTTTGGGGAGCATAGTCACGGGTCGCGGGTCACGAGTCGCGAATAGCAAACGCAAGGTCCTTCGCCTCGAATCCGCCAACGCGCGAACGGCGCGCGCGTTCTGGGCGGAATCTCGCTCAGGATGACGTTCAGGAAGGGATTGCAGTAGCTTCGGTCTTCTTGCTGTATCGCGTCTCGACGTAGTCGTTGAGGATGTCGAGGAATTCGGCCACGATGCGATCGCCTTTGAGCGTAGTGGTCAGGCGGCCGTCAACGAAGACAGGAGCTTTCGGTTCTTCGAAAGTTCCGGGCAGTGAAATGCCAATGTTGGCGTGCTTTGATTCGCCGGGACCATTGACTATGCAGCCCATCACGGCGACTTTCATTTCTTCTACGCCGGCGTACTTCGTTTTCCAGACTGGCATGTTTTCGCGCAGGTAGCCCTGGATCTCTTCCGCCATTTCCTGGAAGAACGTACTGGTGGTGCGGCCGCATCCCGGACAGGCGGTGACTTGCGGAGTGAAGCTGCGGATGCCCATGGATTGCAGGATCTGCTGCGCGACGACGACTTCTTCGGTGCGGTCGCCGTTCGGAGCGGGTGTGAGTGATACGCGGATCGTGTCGCCGATGCCTTCCTGCAACAGCACGGCAAGTGCGGCCGAGCTACCGACGATTCCTTTTGCGCCCATGCCGGCTTCGGTCAAGCCGAGGTGAAGTGGGTAATCGCAGCGTACGGCGAGCTGACGGTAAACGTCGATGAGATCCTGAACGCCGCTGACTTTCGCGCTGAGAATGATTTGATTTTTGCGGAGCCCGTGCTGGACGGCGAGTTCGGCCGAGTGCAGCGCGCTGACGATCATGGCTTCCATGGTCACGTCGCGAGCGTCTTTAGGCTCGGCCAGGCGCGAGTTCTCATCCATCATCTTCGTCAGCAGTTGCTGGTCGAGCGATCCCCAGTTCACGCCGATGCGAACGGGTTTGTCGTTCTCGATGGCGACATCGATCATAGTGAGGAAGTTGTCGTTGTCCTTGCGGCCGATGCTGGCATTGCCGGGATTGATGCGGTACTTCGCGAGCGCTTTGGCGCAGGCAGGGTACTTCTTCAGTAGCAGGTGCCCGTTGTAGTGGAAGTCGCCGATGATGGGGACGTGAATGCCGAGGCGCTCGAGGCCATCGACGATGATGGGGACGGCCTTGGCGGCATCGTCGTTATTCACGGTGACGCGGACGAGTTCAGAGCCGGCGCGCGCGAGAGCAGCGACCTGGCGGATGGTTCCGTCAATATCGGCGGTATCGGTGTTGGTCATCGACTGAACGACGACCGGGGCGTCGCTGCCGACGCGCACACCGCCAACGAGAGCAGTGACAGTTTTCCTGCGACGAATCTCTGCCATGGGAAACTTCTAGTCTAGCATGTGAGGCGACATACCTCCGTGTCTCAGGCTGTCCCGTATTTCGTCCACAAAAGTATTGCATCCGTCCCTAAAAAGGTGCATCTTACGGCACCATACCGGCCAGGTTAAGTTCCGAACCTTGCCGCCGCTTCTGTGGGGGAAGCGTTTCCAACCGTGGTCGCCATGGAGGGGATAATGGCGAATGTGGGGAAGAGTCTCGCCGTCGCAGTCTGTGCGTGTGTTCTGGGCAGCGGAATCGAAGTCGCGGGCCAGGATTCCGGCTCACAAGTCTTGAAGAGTTTGAGCACTGAGGCATATCGCAGTGTGGCCGAGAAGGCCCACCGTGGAAATGCTGCTGCGCAAACGATCGTTGGCGTCGCCTATGCGCTGGCGATACACGAGCGTCGTGACGATTCGCAGGCCGTCTATTGGTTCGAGAAGGCTGCGAAAAAGGGCGATCCTGACGGGCAACTGAACCTGGCCCGGATGTATGACATGGGACTTGGCGTTCCCAAAAACCTGGCGACTGCTGCCCGATGGTATGAAAGGGCCGCAGAACAAGGTGTTCTGGCTGCCCAATACGAACTGGCGGGTTATTACTTACACGGGTCAGGAGTCGAAGTCGATCCCGAGAAGGCCGCGAAGTGGTATGAGGTATGCGCTCGCAGAGGTTTGGCCGAGGCCCAGTACGTTTTGGGCACGATGTACGAGCACGGCGTTGGAGTGGCCCAGGATAAAGAACAGGCAGTCCGGTGGTTCCGTGAAGCGGCCAGTGCCGGGATACCGCAGGCGCAGAACAGTTTGGGTTTGGCGTACCTGCGCGGCTGGCTGCCGGAAGAGGACCATACGCAAGCGTTGATGTGGTTCCTCAAGGCCGCCCAACAGGGACACATAGGAGCCGAGGTGAATGCTGCCTTGTTGTATGCGCACGGGCACTGCATGCCTCGTGACCTGGTGAAGGCTTATGCCTGGACCGAGATAGCTCGGAAGGCGAAAGCGCAACAAGCCGAGCGACTGCTGGCGCAGTGGAGCCAGGAAATGACTGGCGAGCAGATCGAGATAGCGTTACGGCAGGCGAGGGAATTACAGCCGCGGATAGAACAGGCTCGCGCCTCGTTGCACTGATTGTTTCGCGCAAAAATTTTAGGGCGCCCTTGCGAGGCGCCCTCATGCTTTGACTCCAGGACTATTGCGTAACGACCTTCATTACGTCGTTGTAGATCACCATTCCGGCGAACAGGATCAGGCAAACGAAGGCCGCCTGGTAGATCCGTTCCTTGATTTTCTGGCTGATGTCGCGGCGCATGATGCCTTCGATGGCCAGGAGCAGAATGAGCCCGCCGTCGAGGATTGGGATCGGAAACAAGTTGAAGATGCCGAGGTTCAGGCTGATGGCTGCCATCAGTTGAAGAAGCGGCGTCCACCCTTTTTGCTGAGCGGCGGCACCGGTCGCCCGGGCAATGCCGATGGGACCTTCCATCTGCTTGACCGAAACTTTGCGCTCCACCATCTTCTGAACAAGTTCGATGATGAGGAACGAGTACTTCTTGTTCTGTTCAACTGAACGGCTGACCGCCTGCATGAACGGCAGCTTATCGACGTGGGTAGGCCGCGAAGCGTAACCGATGCGGTAGAACTTCTGGTTGCTCTCTTCAACCGCCATCGGGGTGATGCGGAACTGGTGTTCCTGGCCATCGCGAAGGGCGGTGATCACGACTTCTTTGGCGCCCGTCGTCTTCAGGTAGTTGGAGACTTCAGTTGGAGAGCGGACCTTGTTGCCGTCAACTGCGACGATGTTGTCTCCAACCTTTAATCCTGCCTTAGACGCCGGATAGCCGGGCGTGAGCTCGGTTACCACGTTGGGTTGGTCGGGAAGGACGCCGATGTCGCCGATGCGCTGCTGGCCCACGGCTTCCGGCACGATAGTCTTGTCGATGACCTGTCCGTTGCGCATCAGGGCTATGTTCAGCGGCTGGTTGGGGCTGAGCAGGACTTTAAGATCGACGTCTTCCCACGTGGGATTCTGGACGTCTTCGACGCGGACGATGCGATCGCCTGGCAGAATGCCACTTTTGGCGGCAACCGAGTCCTTATCGACGTAACCGATGACCGCGGGCTGATCGCTATAGATCGGGTGCTCGTAGTGCACCATGTAAACGCCAGTGAGCAGCGCGATCGCGAGCAGGATGTTCATTGCCGGTCCAGCGATGGCGATGACGAACCGCTGCCAGCGCGGGTGAGCCATGAACTCGGCGGGATCCCCGGTGCGGGTCTCCATGGGATTCTCGCCGGTCATCTTGACGTAACCGCCAAGCGGAAGAAGGCTGATGCGGTAATCGGTGTCTCCGCGCTTAAACCCGATAAGCCGCTTGCCGAAGCCAACGGAGAAGGTTTCGACACGGACCCCGAAGAGCTTGGCGGCGGCGAAGTGACCGAACTCGTGGACCACGATCATGATCCCGAGGACGACCACAATTGAAACGAGCATGTACGCTAAATCGACCATTGACGTCTAGATTCTTCCCTTAACTGCTTTTGACTCCGCAGATTGGCCTGCCAGCCGTTGGATGCATTGGCGGGCGGCTGCACGGGCGTCGGAGTCTATCACAAGGACGTCCTTAATAGATTCAGGACGCCACCCCCGCGTTTCATTAAGTACCACCTGAATTGTATTTGGGATAGCCTCAAAGGGGATAGTACCTTCGAGGAACGCCGCAACTGCCACCTCATCCGCCGCATTCAGAGCCACTGGCTTGGAGCCGCCCGCTTCGGCAGCCTCATAGGCCAAGCGCAGGCAGGGGAACTTATCGAGGTCAGGAGGGCAAAAATCGAGGTGGCGCATTTCGAGGACCGGGAACCGCAGGCTGGACTCGATCCGGTCAGGATATGTTAACGCATAAAGGATGGGCAGGCGCATGTCGGTAACGGAAAGTTGCGCGAGCAGGCTGCCGTCCACGAACTCGACCATGGAGTGAATGGTGGATTGCGGGTGGACGATGACCTGGACTTTGCTGGACGGCAGGTCGAAAAGGCGGCAGGCTTCGATGACTTCGAAGCCTTTATTCATCAAGGTGGCGGAGTCGATCGTGATGCGTTGGCCCATTTTCCAGGTTGGATGGTTCAGGGCCTGCTCGACGGTGATGTTTGCGAAGTCGCGCCTGGGAGTGTGAAGGAACGGGCCTCCGGAGGCTGTGAGCCAGACGCGCTCGACTTCGTGGAGGCGGCCTCCGCGCATGGCCTGATGAATGGCGTTGTGCTCGGAATCGATGGGAAGCAGCGGCTTGTTGTGCTTGCGGGCTTCGGCGGTGATGAGTTCGCCGGCCGCGACCATGCATTCTTTGTTGGCGAGGCCGATTGTCTTGCCGGCTTTTACGGCTTCGTAAGTGGCTTCCAGTCCGGCGACGCCGACGATAGCGCTGACGACGAAGTCGGCTTCAGGGTGGGTGGCAACGCTGATGTTGCCTGCGTTTCCGGAAGTGACTTCGATATCTGAAAGCCCGGCGGTTTTGAGCTTGGCGGAGAGTCTGTCGGCGGACTCGGCGTTTGCCATCGAGACGAGGCTGGGCTTGTGGCGGACCGTCTGTTCGAACGCGAGGTCGAGGTTATTTCCGGCTGCGAGCGATACGACGGAGAAGCGGTCGGGATAAGATTCGACGATGTTGAGGGTGCTGCGTCCGATGGATCCGGTGGAGCCCAGGATGGCGAGGCGTTTCATGCGGTGGAAGTATTGATTATACCCGCGAGAGGGTCGGGACTTGCGTCCCTCGGGGGTTCTGTCGTCCCTTCGGGACTCGGAGTATTTGGTGTCCGGTCCCCAGCACTGCGCGGTCTCTACGAGACTCGCTTGTGCTGGGCTACATTCATCGCGTCCGTTTGGCGGACGCGATCTGAGCGTGCAGCGACGAAGACTTAATGAACAGGAAATCTGTCGAGTATGGTGAATAGCAGTAGCGCCACAGGTGCGGCGAAGAGCAGGGCATCGATGCGGTCCAGGATGCCTCCGTGGCCGGGGAGCATTGTGCCGGAGTCTTTTACTCCAGCGCCACGCTTGATCATCGATTCGGCGAGGTCTCCGAGTTGGGCGGCGATGTTGATGATGAGGCCGAGGACAAAGGCAAGTGCTGCCGAAGAATGCACTGCCTGAACCGCCCACGGGAACAGGCCCAAATTCTTGTGGGACTCTAAGAAACCATCTGTGATGCCAAACCTGGCCCAAGCGGCGACCGCAATAGCGCTGAAGATGCCCGATGCAATAGCACCTTCCCATGTCTTGTTAGGGCTAACTGAGGGAGCGAGCTTGTGTTTGCCCCAAGTTCGGCCGACATAATAAGCAGCAGTGTCACCAATCCACACCGCTAGAAAGATCAGTACGAGGACATAGGAGCTGCCAAGCGCAAGTCCGAATATCGCGAGACTCAGAAGCGTTAATCCGATATATGGGACTGCAAGGAAGCTGAGTGCCGCCGTCAGAGTCGCGTCACGCAAATTCTCTCTGCGCATTCCGACAACGAGCGTGAGCATCAACCCTGTCGCAAGTGCAAGTACAACGAAGAAGCCAATGAAATGAACCTTCTCGAGTATCGCAAGCAACAAGAAAAGAGCGATTATGCCGCCGTACACTCCTGAGCGTATCGGAACTACTCCGTATCCCTTGATGATGGACAGATACTCGTGTGCGGCGAGGAGGGCAACGATTCCTATCAGTGCCACCAAGAGCCAGAACGGCGCCTTGTAAATAACTAACAGCACCAGCGGAATGAGTACTGCCGCGGTTGCGACTCGTTTCATTTCTTGTGGGCGTGCGCGTGTGAATGAGTGTGGGTTGCGCCCAGGCCGCCGTAACGGCGTTCGCGCTTCTGGTATTCGGCGATGGCTTCGAGCAGATGATGGCCGCGGAAGTCGGGCCACAGAGTTTCTGTCACGTAGATTTCGGCGTAGGCGACTTGCCAGAGCAGGAAGTTGCTGAGGCGCATTTCGCCGCTGGTTCGTACTACTAGATCGGGATCGGGAAGGTCTCGCGTGTAGAGATGTCGCGCGATCACATCCTCATCGATCTTCAGGTGGCTTATGCCTCCGTTGTTCACCGCAGTTTTCAGGATCGACTCGAACGCGTCTATGATCTCCGAGCGCGCACCGTAATTGAGTGCGAGAGTGAGCGTCATGCCAGTGTTCGTGGCGGTGGCTTCGCGGGCCCACACCATCCGTTCCTGCACGGCCTGGGGAAGCTCATGCGCCCGGCCGATGTAGCGCAGGCGAATGTTGTTCTTATTAAGGATCGGGACTTCGAGTTTCAAATAACGGCGCAGCAGCGCCATCAGGAACCCGGTTTCAGTTTCGGGGCGGCGTTTCCAGTTCTCGGCCGAGAAGGCATAAAGCGTCAGTGCAGGGATGCCGATGCGGGCTGCGGTTTCGACGGTCGAGCGCACGGCTTCGACTCCGGCGCGATGTCCGGCAACACGAGGCATGTGGCGGCGGCGGGCCCAGCGGCCATTGCCGTCCATGATGATCGCGATGTGTTGGGGCAGGCGGGCAGGATCGAGATGAGAGTAAATCTCAGCCTCTTTCCGGCTCAGCCCGGCGGGACTTGTTGGCACCGTAACCTTCAACAGCTATAGTGTACCGAATCTTGAAACTAGCACACGCCATTGGCGTCTGCAATGAATAGCCATGGCACTCTATAATAGGCCATCAAGTTGATTCGGCAGAACTTCATGCCCGAATCGGGGTATCAGCTCTAGTGCACGCGAAGACGTCATATCGGCGAAAGGCAGTGACAATCGTCTGCCTGTTCGCGCTGCTGCTGGTTTCCAGCGTGCAACTCGCGCACTCCTGCGCGACGGGCGGCGAAACTGCTCCTGCGGTTGGCGAAGACAGAAGTACCGTCGTCAAAGATACCGTTTGTTTCCTGTGCCTCACGAATTTTTCGGCTGACTCCCCGGCACTGGTGATTGAGTTTGTGCCCTCGCCGGTGAAGGAAGTTGCTGCCGCGGAAGCCCAGCCGTATCCGTACCAGAGTTTTCACGAATTCCTGCTCACCATCCGTCCGCCTCCCGCTGTTTGAAATCTGTCTTTCGATTCGGGGATTTCATTCAGTACCGGAGAAGATATGGATTCATTTTGGACTAGATGGTTTGGGCTGTTCGCAGCAATCCTGTTTCTTAGCTCCATAGCCAGCGCTCAACAGGTCGGTACGGTGCTGGGCACTGTCAGCGATCCGACAGGCGCGGTCATACCCAATGCTCGAGTAACCTTGAACAGCGTCATCTCCGGATACCGACAGACGCAGACTACCGATGGCTCCGGACAGTTCAAGTTCGCGAACGTTCCATACTCGCAGTTCACGGTCCATGCCGAAGCTAACGGCTTTCAGCACGCCGACCAGACCGGAGAACTTCGGTCGAATGTTCCGCTGCTGGTTAACCTGACGTTGCCTGTCCACTCCATGGAGGAGCAAGTGACGGTAACGGAACAGGCTCCGTTGTTAGAGACCACTTCCGCGGGAACTCACCACGACATTGATTACGAAGAAGTGGCGAAGATGGCGCAAGCGCCCGTGGGGCGTGGCATGTCCACACTGCTTCAATCGGTGCCGGGCATGGTGCAGGACGATAATGGACGCACGCACGCGCGCGGATCCGAATCTCAGGTCCAGTACGTTGTGGACGGCGTTCCAATCACGGAGCAGATGTCGGCCACCTTCGCTACTGCTATCAGCACTGCGAACATGCGCACGACGGAGGTCATCACCGGGAACGTACCGGCCGAGTATGGCGACAAGGTCGGTGCAGTCGTGAACGTGAATACTCGCTCTGGCCTGGAGATGCCCTGGATGGGCACACTCTCCTTATCAGGCGGGTCATTCGACATGGGAGACATCGGCGGCGACTTTGGAGGGCATGTCGGGAAGCTGGGGGTCTTCGTCTCGGCGGGAGGCACGCGCTCGCGGCGCTACCTGGATCCGCCATCGATTGAGAACTTCAATAACCTTGGTGGCACTGGCCGTATCTTCACGCGCTTTGACTGGGCACCGACTGAGAACAACAACTTCCGCCTGAGCCTTTCTTCCAACGGAACGAACTTCCACATTGCGAACCGGCCGGAGCAGGAACTGCTTGGCCAGAACCAGCGCCAGGAATTGCGGGATGATTCGGAATCGCTGGGCTGGAACCACGTGTTCAATCCAACAATGGTCAGTGACGTGGTGCTCTATCGGCGGTCGTCCAGCGCACGATTGAAGGATCCAGAGCTGACCGGGTTTCCGTTCTATGCGCAGCAGAATCGACGTCAGCGAATGGAAGGTGTTCGCGCCAGCGTCAGCAAGGAAGTGAAGGCGAATTCGATCAAGGTCGGCGGAGAATTTAAGCGCATTCCGCTGAGCGAAAACTTCACTGTTGCCGCTACCGATCCGGCAATCCTGAATGATCCAACAAATCCGGTGCACGTGTTCA
>Ga0307409_100001938_pt1 | contig 10571 bp, 9 predicted proteins | sample 322Ometagenome_2_FD_203888 | JGI IMG/M metagenome (GOLD analysis project Ga0307409, IMG submission 203888) | Maize rhizosphere microbial communities from greenhouse at UC Davis, California, United States - 322HYB-O-2 | ecosystem: Host-associated > Plants > Roots > Rhizosphere > Soil | place...
CGGCAAGATCGAGGCCGGCATCCCCGAGGACGACCCGCGCAACCCGGCGGTGATCGCCGACAACGTCGGCGACAACGTGGGCGACTGTGCCGGCATGGCGGCGGACCTGTTCGAGACCTACGCCGTCACCGCCGTCGCGGTGATGCTGCTGGGCGTGCTGACGTTCGGCGGCGACCAGCAGACCGCCGTGATCCTCTTCCCGCTCGTGCTCGGCGGCGTCTCGATCGTCGCCTCGATCATCGGCACGTTCGCCGTCAAGTCGGCCGCCGGCAACGTCGAGCGCGCGCTCTACCAGGGGCTGATCCTCTCCGGCGCCCTGGCCGCGCTGCTGATCCTGCCGGTGACCGCGTGGATGATGGACGACCTGTCGTTCTCGTCGGCGGCCGGCGGCGAGGCGCCCGGCTGGTTCGACATCTACGTCTGCGCGCTGATCGGCCTGGCCGTCACGGCGTGCCTGTTCGTGATCACCGACTACTACACGTCGACGCGCTTCTCGCCGGTCAAGTCGACCGCGCAGGCGTCGGTCACCGGCCACGCGACGAACATCATCCAGGGCCTCGCGCAGGGCATGCAGGCGACGGCGCTGCCCGCCCTCGTGATCGTGCTCGGCATCTTCACGGCGAACGAGCTCGCCGGCATCTACGGCGTCGGCGTCGCGGTGATGGCGCAGCTGTCGCTGACCGGCCTTATCGTCGCGCTCGACGCGTTCGGCCCGATCACCGACAACGCGGGCGGCATCGCCGAGATGGCCGACATGCCGCACGACGTGCGCAACGTCACCGATCCGCTCGACGCGGTCGGCAACACGACCAAGGCCGTGACGAAGGGCTACGCGATCGGCTCGGCGGCGCTCGCCGCGCTCGTGCTGTTCGCGGCGTTCAAGATCGAGCTCCAGGACGAGGTCGGCGGCCAGGTGAACTTCGCGCTCGACAACCCGGACGTGCTGATCGGCCTGATCATCGGCGGCATGATGGTCACGCTGTTCGCAGCCCTCTCGATGGAGGCCGTCGGCCGCGCCGGCGGCGCCGTCGTCGAGGAGGTGCGGCGCCAGTTCCGCGAGAAGCCGGGGATCATGGACGGCACAGAGAAGCCGGAGTACGGCCAGTGCGTAGACATCGTGACCCGCTCGGCGCAGCGCGAGATGATCATCCCGTCGCTGATCCCGATCGTGGTCACGCTGATCGTCGGCGTCCTGTCCTACCAGGCGCTCGGCGGGCTGCTGATCGGCGTGATCGTCGTCGGCCTGTTCTTCGCCGTGATGATGACCTCGGGCGGCGGCGCGTGGGACAACGCGAAGAAGCTGATCGAGGACGGAGCGTTCGGCGGGAAGGGCTCCGACGCCCACGCCGCGTCGGTCACCGGCGACACCGTCGGCGACCCGTTCAAGGACACGGCCGGCCCGGCGATCAACCCGATGATCAAGGTCGCCAACATCGTGGCGCTGCTGATCATCCCGCTGATCGCGTAGCGCGTCCTGGCGCGACGAATGTCACCTCATGCTCCCCATGGGAGCACGAGGTGACACTCGTGCCGCCTCAGCCCGTCAGGTCGGCGGTCGCGACCACCGTCGCGAACTCGCCGTGCAGGCTCGTCGCCGTCGCGCGCGCCAGCTCGTCCGCGCTCATGACGGCGCCGTCCGGCCCGGCGCGGTCGAACGTGTGCGTCGCGTCGAGCACGAACAGGACCTCGAAGCCGAGGTTGCCGCCGACGCGCGCGGTCGTCTCGCAGCAGTGGTTCGTCGTGATGCCGCAGATGGCGATGCCGCCGAGCTCACGCTCGCGCAGCCATGCGGCGAGGTCGGGATCGCGGTGGAAGGCGGAGTTGACCTGCTTCGTGACGAGCAGGTCCGGCTCGCCCGTCAGCTCGGGCCTGAACGCGTTGCCGGGCGCGCCCGGCCGCAGCGGCGACGCCGGCTCGTCGGAGTCGTGGCGGACGAAGACGACCGGCCGCTCGGCCGCGCGCCATGCGGCCAGCAGCGCCGCGACGTTCGCCTCGCAGTCCGGGTTGTTGCGGCGCCCCCAGTAGCCCGCGTCCTCGAACGCTCGCTGGACGTCTACGACCACCAGCGCGGTGCTTTCGAGACCGGTCATGCCCGAAGCCTAGAATCCCGCGCCGACACATGGCCAGACGCCGACTGGAAGGGCTTGAGCGGGTCCTGGGGGTCAACGCCCTCTTCTCCACGGCGTACGGGAACGTCGGCTCGTCGATCTACTACGCGCTCGGCCTCGTCGCGTCGTTCGCGCTCGGGCTGACCCCGGTCGTCTTCGTCATCACGGGCTTCTTCTTCTTCTGCACCGCCGCGACCTACGCCGAGGCGACGGCGATGTACCCCGAGGCGGGCGGCTCGTCGAGCTTCGCGCGCCGCGCCTTCAACGAGTTCTGGTCGTTCTTCGCGGCGTGGGGCCAGATGCTCAACTACGTGATCACGATCGCCATCTCGGCGTTCTTCGTGCCGCACTACATCGGCGGGCTGTTCTGGACCGAGCTCAAGAGCGCGCCCGGCGACATCGTCGGCGGCACGATCGTGATCGTCGTGCTCGCTCTGATCAACGTCGTCGGCGTGAAGGAGTCGGCCGGCCTGAACATCTTCCTGGCGATACTCGACTTCCTCACGCAGGTGCTGCTGGTCGCGATCGGGGCGATCCTGGTGCTGTCGCCCGACACGCTCGCCGACAACGTCCAGTTCGGCATCGCGCCGACGTGGGAGAACTTCATCATCTCGATCCCGCTCGGGATGATCGCCTACACGGGGATCGAGACGATCTCGAACATGGCCGAGGAGGCCAAGGACGAGGCTCACACGATCCCGGCAGCGATCAACCGCGTCCGGATCGCCGTCTTCGCGATCTACTTCACGCTGCCGGCCGTCGCGCTGTCGGCGCTGCCGGTGCGCAACGTCGACGGCGAGTACCAGACGCTGCTCGGCCTGACCGAGGACGAGGGTGGCTTCGCCGGCGACCCGATCCTCGGCGTCGTGAAGCAGATCGACCTCGGGCCGCTGCAGTCCGCGGGCGAGCTGTACGTCGGCCTGCTCGCCGCGACGATCCTGTTCATCGCGACAAACGCGGCGATCATCGGCGTGTCGCGGCTCGTCTACTCGATGGGCATCCACCGCCAGCTGCCCGACCCGCTGCGGCGGCTGCACCCGCGCTACCGCACGCCGTGGATCGGGATCCTGATCTTCAGCGGCGTCGCGATCGTCACGCTGCTGCCGGGCCAGGCCGACTTCCTCGGCCTGATGTACGCGTTCGGGGCGATGCTGTCGTTCACGATCGCTCACGCTTCAGTGATCCGGCTGCGGATCAAGTATCCCGACTTCGCGCGCCCGTACCGCGGCCCGGGCAACGTCACGTTCCGTGGCCGCGACCTGCCGCTGTTCGCGATCGTCGGCGGGACGGCGACCGCGGGCGCGTTCATCGCCACGGTCGTACTCAACCCCGACGTCGCCGCGGCCGGCTTCTCGTGGCTGGCGCTCGGCCTGCTCGTCTACCCGCTCTACCGCCGCCGCCAGGGCCTCGACCTCTCGTCGACGCACAAGGTCGCGATCCCGCAGCCGGTCGTCGACCACGAGGCGGAGTACGACTCCGTGCTCGTCCACTTCGGCGACGACTACTACGACGAGCAGATGCTCGCGACCGCGGTCAAGCTGGCCGCCCGCAAGCGCCGCGGGATCCACGTGCTGGTGACGATCACGGTGCCGAACTCGCGCCAGATCGACGCGTCGATGCCGGCGGCCGAGTCGGCGGCGAACTCGATCATCGAGCAGGCGAAGCTGCAGGGCGGCGGGCGCGTCTCCGGGCACTGGGAGAAGGTCCGCGCCGGCCAGGCCGGGCGGCGGATCATCGAGGAGGCGCAGGACATGCGCGCCGCCGCCGTCGTGATGGGGCTGCCGCAGCGGATCGCCGGGACGTCGGTCTTCGGCAAGACGCTCGAGACCGTGCTGGCGGAGCGGCCGTGCCGCGTGATCATCGAGTCGCGGCCGGCGGTCCGGCGGCAGCCGTCGCGCGTCCGCGAGCGTGCGAAGGTGGCGCCGTGAGCCCGGTCACGTTCGTCCTCTCCGGCGTGATGGTCGTGCTCGGCGTCGCGATCCTCGTGCGCACCATCGCCGCCGGCGGCGGGCCGCTCGCTGCCGGGATCCTCTTCGGGCTCCTGTTCGTCGCCGCGGGAGCAGGGCGCCTATGGGCGGAGCGGCGCCGGTGAGCCGGCTCCAGCGGCTCGAGCATCCGGACGCGTTCAAGCGCGGCATGGGGTCGCCGCCGCTGTTCGCGATCGTCCAGGGCTTCCTGTCTGCGTCGCTCTACTTCGCGCTCGGCGTCGTCGTCGCGAACGCGCTCGGCTTCACGTGGATCGTGCTGCTCGCCTCGACGCTGTTCTTCGTCCTGCTCGTGCTGTCGTACATGGAGGGTGCGTCGCTGCACCAGGAGCGCGGCGGCGCGACGGTGATCGCGCGCTACGGCTTCAACGAGCTCTGGAGCTTCGTGGCGGGCTGGGCGATCCTGCTCGACTACCTGATCCTGATCGCGATCACGGCGTTCGCGACGACGGACTACCTGATGCCGTTCTGGGGTGAGCTCTCGCACGGCGCGCCCGAGCTGCTGTTCGCGTCCGCCGTGATCGGCTACGTCGCGTGGGTCAACATGCGCGGCGCCGGCTCGCGCCGCTGGGAGCGGGCGGCGGTCGTCATCTTCGCCGACCTCGCCGTGCAACTGGTGATCGTCGTGCTCGGGCTGGCGCTGCTGCTCGAGCCCGAGGTGCTGACCGACCCGGCGGCGATCGCCGGTTCGCCCGGCGCGGAGGATGTGCTGTTCGCGTTCACGATCGCGATCGCGGCGTTCTCGGGCCTCGACGCGTCGTCCGCGCTGGCCGGCGAGGTCGCCGTCTCGCGCCGCGGGCTCAAGCGGCTGTTCGCCGCCCGCGCCGCCGCAGCGATCCCATACGTCGGCATCGCGCTGGTCGCCTCCTCGACGCTGCCGCAGACCGGGAACCGCTGGTACGAGGCGCCGATGCTCGGCGTGGTCTCCTCGTTCGAGCAGGACTGGCTGCGCGAGCCGCTGCGCTACGGGATCGCGATCCTCGCGATCGGGATGCTCGTGATCGCCTGCAACGCGGCGATGTTCGGGCTCTCGCGGCTCGGCTACTCGCTGGCGCTCAACCGCCAGATCCCGTCGCTCGTCGGCCGCCTGCACCCGCGCTACAACACGCCGGTCGTCCTGATCGGCCTCGGCGCACTGCTGGCGGTCGCGCTCGTGATCCCGGCCGACCTCGAGTTCCTCGCCGCGATCTACGCGTTCGGAGCGACGCTCGCGTTCACGATCGTCCATCTGTCGGTGATCCGGCTGCGGTTCCGCGAGCCACAGCGCGACCGTCCGTACAAGGTGCCGTTCAACGTCCGGATGGGCCGCGTCGAGCTGCCGCTGACCGCCCTGCTGGGCGCCGCGATGGCCGGGGTGGCTTTCGTCTCCGTGCTCGTGCTGCACGACGCCGCGCGGTTCGTCGGGGCCGGCTGGATGGCGTTCGGCGTGCTGCTCTACGTGATCTACCGCACGGTCGAGGGCAAGCCGGTGTTCAAGCGCGTCACGGTGCCGGCGAAGGCGCTCACGCGGCAGGGAGTGCGGGCGGAGTTCGGCTCGATCCTCGTGCCGGTGCTGGGGACGCCGCTCGACGACGACATCATGCAGACGGCCGGGCGGCTCGCCGGCGAGGAGAACGAGGACCTCGGCGAGGGCGGGGCCGTGATCGAGGCGCTGTGGGTGTTCGAGGTGCCGATGGCGCTGCCGCTCGACTCGCGCGTCTCCGACGCCGACCTCCGCCGCGCGCGCGCCGCGCTCTCGCGGGCGAAGGCGGTGGGGGAGGAGTACGAGGGCGTCGAGGTCGCGACCGCCACCGTGCGCGCCCGCCGCGCCGGCGAGGCGATCGTGCACGAGGCCAAGCGCCGCGGTGTCGAGGCGATCGTGCTTGCCGCCGAGGAGCCGACGGCGATCCGCGGCGGCATGCGGTTCGGCGGCAAGCAGGGCTTGCACGACTCGTTCGTGGGCGAGACGACGCGCTACGTGCTGCAGAAGGCGACCTGCCGCGTGATCCTGACCGCGCCGCCCTCCGGCAAGGCCGTCGTCGACCCCATGACCCCCGTCCCGGTGGCCGCGCTCGAGCACCCGGTCGGACATCCGCTGGCGGCCGCCGAGCCCATCCCTCCGGCTCGCTAGTGGGCCTTCTCGCGAGGTTCCACGTGAAATCGGCGGCCGCCCATCACCGCCATGCTCCGTCCTCGACCACTCGAAATCCCAGAGGGATTCCTTCGGGTCTGCGTCATTGCCTGGCGGCGCCGGCGACCGGTCTTTCAGGCGCAACGCCACGAGACGACCCACTAAAGTCCCGCCGCATGTTCGTCCTCGTCGTCGGCGCCGGTCGCGTCGGCTCCTCCGTCGCCACCTCGGCGCTGCGCGCCGGCCACACGGTCTCCGTCCTCGACGAGGACCCGCTCTCGCACGAGCGGCTCGACGTCGAGCTCGGCCAGTCGTGGGAGGAGGCCGGCGGGCGCTTCACGATCGGGACCGCGCTCGAGCTCGACGCGCTGACCGAGTCCGGGATCGAGGAGGCCGACGTCTTCATCGCCTCGACCAACGGCGACAACACGAACCTCGTCGTGGCGCAGCTGGCGCACCGGCGCTTCGAGGTGCCGCGCGTCATCGCCCGCATCCTCGACCCGCGCCGCGCCGCGTGGTACGCGGAGCAGGGACTGCAGACGATCTGCCCGACCCAGATCGCGATCGAGCAGCTCGAGAAGGCGGCGCTGGAGCCCGCCTGATGGCCGGCTTGTACGTGATCATCGCCGGCGCGGGCAAGGTCGGCTGGAACCTCGCGCGCGAGCTGCTCGAGCGCGGCGACGAGGTCACCGTGATCGAGCAGGACCGGCGCCGCTACCTGACCGTCGAGCAGGAGCTCGAGCACGCCGTCCAGTACGGCGACGCGACCGAGCTGTGGGTGCTCGAGCGCGCCGGGATCCAGCGCGCCGACCTCGTCGTGGCGGTGACGGGCGACGACGAGGACAACCTGCTGATCTGCCAGGTCGCGAAGGAGAAGTATCTGTGCGAGCGGATCATCGCCCGCTGCAACAACCCGCGCAACCTGACGCACTTCAAGCTGCTCGGGATCCAGCCGGCCGTCTCCGCGACCGATCTGATCCTGCGGCTGATCGAGCACGAGGTGCCGCGGTATGGGCTCGTGCACCTGCTCGACCTGCCGGAGGAGCGGCTCGAGATCATCGAGCTTGTCGTCGGCGAGGGCTGCAGCGCGGCCGGCAAGCGCGTCGCAGACCTGAGCCTGCCGGACGGCGCGCTCGTGATCTCGGTGCTGCGCGACGGCTCCGGCTTCGTGCCGAAGGCCGACAGCGTGGTCGAGGCCGGCGACGAGGTGCTGGTCGTGCTCGACCCGGGCCTCGAGGAGGACATCACCAGCCTCTTCGTCGCGAACGGCGCGAGCGGTTCCACGAGTGGCTGACCGCAGCGTCGGCGCGCTGATCGTCGGCGGCGGAGCGGCGGGAGCCGCCTGCGCCGAGGCGCTGCACGAGGGCGGCTTCGCCGACGACGTGCTGCTGGTCGGCCGCGAGCCCGACCCGCCGTACGAGCGGCCGCCGGCCTCGAAGGGCTACCTCGCGGGGACGCAGGACCGCGACGCGTGCCTGTTCCACGACGCCGCCTGGTACGCGAAGCGCTCGATCGAGCTCGCCTCGCGCACGAGCGTGATGCGGCTCGACACGGAGGCCCGCACCGCGACGCTATCGACCAAGGAGGTCGTCGAGTTCGGCGTCGCGCTGCTCGCGACCGGCGCGAACGTGCGCCGGCTGCGCGTCGACGGCGGGCAGCTCGACGGCATCCATTACCTGCGCGCGCTCGGCAACGCGGACGCGATCCGCGCGGACGCGATGGAGGCCGAGCGCATCGTGCTGGCCGGCGGCTCGTACATCGCCTGCGAGGTCGCGGCGACGCTGACCGCGCTCGGGCGCCGCTGCACGATGGTGATGCTCGAGGACGCGCCGCTGTCGGCGCACTTCGGGCCCACGGCCGCCGGGTTCTTCGGATCGCTGCTGACTGATCACGGCGTCGAGCTCGTCCGCGGCGACGGGATCGAGCGGCTCGAGGGGGAGACGCGGGTGGAGCGCGTGGTCTGCTCGTCCGGCCGCGAGCTCGCCGCCGACATGGTCGTGATGGGCACCGGCGTGATGCCCGACGTGATGCTGGCGCGCGCCGCCGGGCTCGAGCTGGGGGAGAGCGGCGGCGTCGCATGCTCGTCCGACCTCGAGACGTCGGCGCGCGGCATCTGGGCCGCCGGCGACATGTGCGAGTTCGACTCCGTGCTGCACGGCGGGCGCGTCCGGATCGAGCACCACGAGGTCGCCCGCGCGCAGGGCGCGGCGGTCGCGGCGGCGATGCTCGGCACGCGCACGCCGTACTCGGAGCTGCCGTACTTCTGGACCGACCTGTCGGACTGGTGCACCGCCGAGTGGGTCGGCATCACGGAGGCGCCGGAGCGCGAGGTCGTGCGCGGCTCGCTCGACGACGGCGAGTTCAGCGTCCTCCACCTGGCCGGCGGGCGGCTGGTGGCGGCGCTGTCGGTCGGCCGCGGCGACGACCTCGCCCACGCGCAGCGGCTGATCGCCGAGCGCACCGACCTCTCCGGCCGCGACGCCGAGCTGGCCGGCGGCGACCTCGAGGCGTTGTAGGCTCAGGCGGCGTCGTCGCCGTCGGCCGGCTCGAGCACGAAGACCTCGACGCTGAGCCCGCGAATCGGGTCGATCTGCGACATGAACGAGTGCACCCGCCGGCCGGTCAGCCGCTCGACGGCTGCGCGGAACGCCGGCTCGAGGCTGGACTGGAACGTGGTGCGCACGTCGCGGACGATCTCTGCGCGACCGACGTCGATCAGCGTGCGCTCGGCGACCGTCAGCACGTCGCGCAGCACGGTCACGACGAGGTTCTCCCAGACGTACGTCTTGGCCTGCGTCGCGCCCTTGCCGTAGTGCTCGGCGTGGATGCGGACGATCGCCTGAGAGATGGCGGATCGCATGGCCCCGTCGATTCCGGGGGACGGCACCGGACTCAGCGGCGGCCGCGGCTGCTCCCCGTCACCGCCGCGCGATGACCGGGAGGCGGCGTCTTCCATGCCACGTTCCTCCCCGTAGACGCGGGTCGGTAATCGAACGGACTCAGGCGCGCTCGAAGCGCACAGCGCCGTCGAGCTGCGCGCCGCCCGCCACGGGCGGGTCGCCGAGCAGGATCCACTCGCCGTCCGTGCGCCGCTCGATCTCGCCGCGGGCGATCAGCTGGCCGAGCGCGGTCGTCACCGACGGGCGGCGGGCGCCGACCATCCCGGCAAGCGTGCGGTGCGAGAGCCGCAGCGAGACGAGCACGCCGTCGGGCACGACGCGGCCCCAGCGCTCCGCCAGGCACCACAGCAGGGCCAGCAGGCGGTCGTCGACGCGCGTCAGGTGCGCGATCGCCTGCATCACGACGAGCCGCTCGGCCCGCCGCGCGGCGCGATCGAGCAGCGCCGCGAACACCTCGGGCCACTGCGCGGCGCGCACGGCGAAGGCGTGGTCGATGATCGCGAGCCGCGAGGGGGTCAGCGCGGTCCACGCGATCGTACGCGGCAGCAGCTCCTCGTGGTCGACGTCGTCCCATGCGCGCAGCACGTCGCCGGGGCCGAGCAGCTCCGCCGACGGGTGCTGGTCGACGGTCGCCTCGCGTACCAGCAGCCCATCGAGCACCAGCAGGCCGATCGGCCGCGAGCGCGTCAGCAGGTCGCGGTCGGGCAGCCAGCGTCCGCGGTGGAGGTCGAACGCGCGCGCGTAGAGCCGCCGGGCGGCCTCGCGGGCGCGTCGCGCGTCGAGATCACGCGCGAGTTCCGGATCGAGATCGAGGAGCTGGACCGAGCCGCTGCCAGTCTCTGGCATGCAGTTTCCTTCCCTGAATTGACGTCGTCGCAGCTGTCCGGCGGTCCGTGACGGGCCGCCGAGGGGGCTCGTACCGCCGTCCCGCACTGGATCTCTCAGTAGATCCCGGTGCCCGCCTCCCGCCGAGGGGCCACCGCGACAGCTTAAATGTAGCGGCGCGTGCTGACATTGGAAACCCCCGGTACGTCAAATATCCATAATCCGGTCCGCCGACCGATCGCGCTCGACTGCTGAGCGCTCGCTGCCGATGACGGGTCGTGATGCGCTCGCGCGTTCCGCTCCGCTGCGTCCAGGCGACCGCCGCCGCCACCACGGCGCGGTTCCGCCTGTGGACCGACCCGCCGGAGAGCGACTACCAGGGCGCGCTGGACTTCCGCGGGCGGGCGGCCGAGTTCGAGGGCACGCGGCGCGCCAGCGGGCGCGTCCTGCAGACGGTCTCGCTCCCCGACGCGACGTTCCTGCGCGAGCCGGGCCAGCGCGGCTGGATGCGCCTGCACAGCTCGCGCTGGCGCCAGGGCAGCTGGGACCCGTTCGGCGTGCTCGACGTCGTCGCGGCGCTGCCGGAGCTGGTGCCGCTGGAGCCCGAGCCGGCGCAGCGCGGCGCGGTCCAGCTCCACGCCGG
>Ga0307409_100001939_pt1 | contig 10570 bp, 9 predicted proteins | sample 322Ometagenome_2_FD_203888 | JGI IMG/M metagenome (GOLD analysis project Ga0307409, IMG submission 203888) | Maize rhizosphere microbial communities from greenhouse at UC Davis, California, United States - 322HYB-O-2 | ecosystem: Host-associated > Plants > Roots > Rhizosphere > Soil | place...
CTACTTGATTCACTTCTGGTGCCCGTAACGAGAAAATTCAGCTTGAGCGGTAATCAGAAGGCCTTTCTGATGCCCGCTAACGAGAAAATTTAGCCACAACGGTAATCAGATGGATCATTTGAGACTATTAACGAAAATGATTCAGCATTTACGGTAAATCTAATACTCTAACTTTTGCTGAACATTCTCTTTTAAACAAGTGAGCCAATATAAAGAAATAAGGATGTGTGAGCGCAATGATTCAAGCAATTCTTTTATTTATTTTTGCAGGAATTGCAGAGATAGGAGGGGGCTATTTAATTTGGCAATGGCTTCGGGAAGGGAAGCCTTCCTATTGGGGATTAATTGGAGGACTTGTTTTAGCCTTGTACGGTGTAATTGCGACCTTTCAATCCTTTCCATCATTCGGAAGAGTGTACGCAGCCTATGGGGGAGTATTCATCGTGCTTTCACTATTGTGGGGATGGGGCATCGATAAGAAGACTCCAGATTTATATGACTGGATTGGCGGCGGAATATGTTTAATTGGTGTTTTGGTAATGCTATTAGCACCAAGACAATAGAAAAATGAGCTTGGATGTCCAAGCTCATTTTTTCTATTTCTGTGCTAGCTCATACTGGGTAATTTTATCTTCATAGTTTAGAGTTACACCTATTTCATCCCAGCCGTTAAGTAGCATTTCTTTTGGATATGGAGCAATATCAAAAGTAAACGTTAACCCTTGATTATCGGTAACCACTTGCTCTTCAAGATTCACTGTAAGTGTATACTCCTCAGATTCAGCCTTGCGCATAATACTTTGAACCTGTTCTTCAGTAGCTTGAATCGTAAGAATACCATTTTTCACGCAGTTGTTTTTAAAAATATCAGCATAGCTTTGAGCAATAACCACTTTAAACCCAAAGTCCTGAATCGCCCATGGTGCATGTTCACGAGAGGATCCACAGCCAAAATTTTCCCCAGCTACTAAAATGGAAGCTCCCTGATATTTTGGATGGTTCATAGAAAAATCCTTACGCAGGTTACCTTCATCATCAAAACGCCAGTGGTAAAATAAGAATTGACCAAAACCGCTTCGCTCAATTCTTTTTAGAAATTGCTTTGGAATAATCTGGTCTGTATCAACATTACTGCGATTTAACGGGCAAACGACTCCTGTATGAATGCGTAGTGATTCCATTTATAGTACCTCCTGTGCTGTGAACTTTCGGACATCGACGAAGTGACCTGCAACAGCAGCTGCAGCAGCCATTTCCGGACTGACAAGATGTGTGCGTGATCCGTTTCCTTGACGGCCTTCAAAATTACGGTTAGAAGTAGAGGCACAGCGTCCACCTGGAGGAACAATGTCATCATTCATTGCCAGGCACATACTGCAGCCAGCTTCACGCCATTCAAAGCCTGCTTCTTTAAAAATTTGATCAATTCCTTCTTTTTCGGCAGCGAGTTTTATACTAAAAGAACCTGGAACCACAATGGCCTTCACATTAGGGTTAACCTTGTGCCCGCGGACGACATCGGCTGCTTTACGTAAATCACTTAACCGTGAGTTTGTGCAAGAACCGATAAAGACATGATCAATTTCTACACTTGAAATCGGTTGATCCGCTTCAAGACCCATATATTGAAGGGCACGAGAAATTTCATCCTTTTTATTAGCCTTATCTTCCTTATCAGGATTTGGAACAGAGGCTGTAATCGGGATACACATACCTGGGTTCGTTCCCCATGTAACCTGCGGTTCTACTTCCGATGCCTCAATTTCAACCACAGCGTCATATTGTGCACCTTCATCAGAGGCGAGTGCTTGCCATTTTGCTACTGCTTCAAGGAAAGCTTCACCCTTAGGAACATGGCGGCGTCCTTTTAAGTATTCAAAAGTTGTTTCATCTGGAGAAATCAAGCCTGCTCTAGCACCAGCCTCAATGGACATATTACAAACCGTCATACGCTCTTCCATTGAAAGAGTGCGGATGGCTTCACCTGTATATTCCATCACATAACCGGTTCCAAATTGAACCCCAAATTTACCGATAATCGCTAAAATTAAATCCTTCGCTGTTACACCTGTTCCAAGCTTTCCGGTTACTTTCACATTCATTGTTTTTGGAGGTGCTTGCCAAAGTGTTTGTGTAGCTAAGACATGTTCCACTTCACTTGTCCCAATTCCGAACGCTAGAGCACCAAATGCACCATGTGTAGAAGTATGGCTGTCACCACAGACGATTGTTTTTCCTGGCTGTGTTAGGCCAAGTTCAGGACCGATTACATGTACAATCCCATTGTCGGGATGTTGACGATCAGAAAGTTCAACGCCAAACTCCTGACAATTTTCTTTCAATGTATCAATTTGCTTCTTAGATACAGGATCTTTGATTACGTTTCGATCACGTGTGGAAACGTTGTGATCCATTGTCGCATAAGTAAGATCTGGCCTGCGTACTTTTCGTCCGTTCATTCGTAATCCTTCGAATGCTTGAGGGGAGGTTACTTCATGAACAAGGTGCAAATCAATATAAAGTAAATCAGGTTTTCCTGCTTCTTGATGTACAACATGCTGCTGCCAAACTTTTTGAATTATATTTTTTGGTTTTTGCATAATGTCCTTCCTCACGTTTCTAGATTTTGTATAAGAGGGGAGGTCATCCCCGGTTAAAAGAAGATCCTTGATATGGAGAAGCAGCTGGACCAATGAGCCCAGCTGCGACTAGTTATACGTAACAGCTCATGATACATTTTGATGCGTTTTGTGATTTAATAAAATCGACAATCAGACGAGTCATTTCAGCAGTGCCAACAAGTCTTCCTTCAGGGATTTGAAGATCACCGGTATGGAAGCCGCTATCTAATACAGACTGTACAGCTTCTTCAATTAACTTCGCCTCATCGTTTAGTTGGAAAGAGTAACGCAGCATTAATGCAGTGGATAGGATCATCGCTACTGGATTCGCAACACCTTTTCCAGCAATGTCGGGTGCTGAGCCATGAACGGGTTCATAAAGCCCCACACCATCTTCACTCAGACTTGCTGATGCAAGCATCCCAAGAGAACCTGTTATGACAGAGGCTTCGTCACTAAGAATGTCACCGAACAGGTTCTCCGTTACAATGACATCGAACTGTGTAGGATTTGTAATCAATTTCATAGCGGCTGCATCTACCAATACATGTTCCACAGTCACATCTGGGTACTGAGCTTTTTTCTCCTCCACAACTTCACGCCACATTTTACTGGATTCCAACACGTTCGCCTTATCAACCGATGTAAGGTGTCCGCGCCGTCCTTGGGCAGCCTGGAAAGCTTTGTCTACGATTCTTTCAATTTCCTTACGAGTATAGAGAAGAGTATCGACCACGGTTTGCCCGTTGTCACGGCGTTCACTTGGGGTACCAAAGTAAAGACCGCCCGTTAATTCACGGACAATGAGCAAGTCACTGCCTGCCACAATTTCTTCTTTTAAAGGAGAAGCATGCAGCAAATTTTTAAAACCTTTAATAGGTCTTAAATTTGCATATAAATCAAGGGCCTTCCGAATACCGAGTAATCCTCTTTCAGGGCGTAAATGGGAGGGGTTGTTATCCCATTTAGGGCCGCCAACCGCACCTAATAATACCGCATCTGCCTGTTTACAGGCGTCAACTGTTGTTTCCGGCAGCGGAGTGCCGTATAGGTCAATGGCTGCCCCTCCGATTTCATGGGTTTCGAAGTTAAAACTGTGGTTAAATTCTTCAGCAATTGCATTCAATACATCTTTTGCTGAATTAATAACCTCCTTGCCAATCCCATCACCAGGTAGTAATACAATACGTTTTTTCATTCGAAGCAACCTCCTCGTCATTTTTTTATTCGCCTTTCGAAAAAGCCTTTTATGCTTGAGCTGATGCTGCTTGAACAACAGCTTTAGGGGTGAAAAACACTCGATTTACTGCATTCAAGAATGATCTAGCAGAAGCCTCTAAAACGTCCTGAGCTGAACCACGGCCACTTACCTGAACACCGTCAACCGTCATTTTTACATGTACCTCAGCCAATGCGTCACGCCCTTGACCAACGGAGTTAAGTTTAAAATCAGTTAAGTGAATTTCCTCTTTTATAAGAGCTTCCAATGTGTTCATTAGTGCTTCAACGCTTCCTGAACCTGTACGAGCCGTTTCTACTCGAACACCTTCTGGCGTGTTGAGCGCAACAGTAGCAGTAGGGAGGTTAGCTGAACCATAATGTACTTGGAAAGCAACAAGTTCATATTTTTTTACATCAACCACGTCTGTTTGGATATCCGTGAGAATCGTAAATAAATCTTCATCGGTCACTTCTTTTTTACGGTCGGTGAGCTGTTTAAAAGCTGTAAATGCTTCAAGGAGTTTTTCAGCTGATAAGGTAAAGCCCATATTTTCAATTTTATCTTTAAAGGCATGACGTCCAGAATGTTTACCAAGGACTAAATCATTCGATTGAATCCCAACCATTTCAGGAGTGATAATTTCATAGGTTAAGGTATTTTTTAATACACCATCCTGATGAATTCCCGACTCATGTGCAAAGGCATTTTTTCCAACAACTGCTTTATTTCCAGGAACCATCATCCCCGTAAAGCGGCTGACAAGGTCGCTAGTTCGTTTGATTTCTTTTAAAACTAGATTGGTTGTATAAGGGTATTTATCTTTTCTGATATTTAGGGCGACTGCGATTTCCTCAAGTGAGGCATTCCCCGCACGTTCACCAATTCCATTAATCGTTCCTTCCACCTGGGTAACACCGTTTTCGATTGCCGCTAGTGAATTAGCAACAGCCATTCCTAAGTCATCATGGCAATGGCACGATAACGCTGCTTTGTGGATATTTGGAACATTCTCACGAATATATCGGAACATATAACCATATTCAGCTGGGGTTGCATAACCTACAGTGTCAGGAAGGTTGATGACTGTCGCTCCAGCGTCGATGACCTTTGTAATGATCTTGACTAGAAAATCAAGATCTGAACGAGAAGCATCTTCAGCAGACCATTCGATATGAGGGAATCTTTGTTTTGCATATGCCACCATATCAACTGAGGTTTGAATGACTTCCTCAGGTGTTTTGAACAACTTATATTTCATATGAATAGGGGAGGTAGCTAGGAAAACGTGCAACCTTGGTTCCGCTGCATCCTTTAATGCGTCCCACGCAATGTCGATGTCCGATTTGGTCGCTCTTGCCAGGCCAGTAACGGAACTGTTTTTAATACTCCGGGCAATCGCTCTCACTGCATCGAAATCCCCTTGGGAGGAAGCCGGAAACCCGGCCTCCATAATATCCACGCCAAACCTTTCTAGTTGTCTAGCAATTTCTAGTTTTTCGAGTTGGTTTAAATTCACACCAGGAGACTGTTCGCCATCGCGAAGTGTCGTATCAAAGATGTTAACGTGAACCATTTACCACCACTTCTTTCTTTTGGTTTACAGGTTTTTTAATAAATGGCATTAAGGCACGAAGCTCACGGCCAACCACTTCAATTGGATGGTTATTTTCAGATCGGTTAATTGCGTTAAATTGAGGACGGTTTGCTTGGTTCTCCAAAATCCAGCCTTTCGCAAATGCACCTGTCTGAATGTCCGTTAATACATCTTTCATGCGTGCTTTTGTTTCTGCGTTAACAACACGCGGTCCAGAAACGAAATCTCCCCATTGAGCCGTATCAGAGATAGAATAACGCATGTTTTCTAATCCTCCTTCATATAGAAGGTCAACGATTAATTTTAATTCGTGTAAACACTCAAAGTAAGCAACTTCAGGCTGGTAACCAGCTTCTACAAGAGTTTCGAAACCAGCTTTGATTAGGGCAGTAGCACCGCCGCAAAGAACGGCCTGTTCTCCGAATAAATCTGTTTCTGTTTCTTCTTGGAAAGAAGTTTCTAGTACACCTGCACGAGCAGAACCGATTCCTTTAGAGTAGGCAAGTGCCAATTCACGCGCTTGGCCTGTGTAGTCTTGGTAAACAGCGTATAGTGCTGGAACACCTGCGCCTTCTGTGTATGTGCGTCGAACTAAATGTCCTGGTCCTTTAGGAGCAACTAGGAATACGTCTACATCAGCAGGAGGAACGATTTGAGTAAAGTGAACGTTGAATCCATGTGCGAATACTAGTGCGTTACCAGCTTCAAGGTTTGGTTTAATGCTTTCTTCGTAAACCTTTGGCTGCATTTCATCTGGAAGTAAAACCATAACAACATCAGCTTGAGCGGTTGCATCTGCAACTGAAGTTACCTCAACACCATCTTCAACAGCTTTATCCCAAGACTTTCCGCCTCTTAAACCAACAACAACGTCAAAACCGCTTTCCTTTAGGTTTAATGCGTGAGCATGACCTTGTGAGCCATATCCAATTACTGCGATTTTCTTTCCTTGTAAAACTGCCTCTTGAATATCTCCGTTATATAGTACCTTTGCCATTATTAATCATCCTTCCAAAATGTTTATTTTATTTTATTTGAGAGTAGGTAGTTAACTCGTTAACCTGTGGCTGATGTCCGCGTAAGAAGGCGGTCAATCCTGTTCTAGCAATCTCTTTAATTCCATATGGGCGAAGCAGGTCAATCAATGCATCAATCTTGTCTGGGCGCCCGGTAATCTGAATCGTTAAGCTATCTTTACTTACATCAATAACCAAGGCGCGGAATGGGTCAATAATCCCATTAATTTCACTTCGAAGCTGTGAGCTGCCGGCTACTTTTATTAGAGCCAGTTCACGTGCAACAATTGCTTTATCTGTAATATCAGAAACCTTTAAAACATCAATCTGCTTGTTTAGTTGTTTGGTAACTTGTTCGAGGCGCTGCTCGTCTTCGACCTCAACTACCAAGGTCATTTTTGAGATGCCTTCGGTTTCTGTTGGACCGACGGAAATACTTGAAATATTGAATTGTCTTCTTTGCAATAAACCCGTGACTCGATTTAAGACACCACTTCGGTCCTGAACCGTCAAAGAAATAATCCGTTTCATGATGGTTTCACCCCAATCATTTCATGTATCCCTTTGCCAGGAGCAATCATCGGGAAGACTTTTTCCTGCTGCAATACCCGGCAATCCATTAAAACAGGACCATCATAAGCAAATACTTCAGGAAGCTTTGTAATCAATTCTTCTTGGCTTTCAATCTTTAATCCTCTGATATGATAGGCCTCAGCAAGCTTCACAAAATCTGGCTGAGTATTGAGGATTGATTCCGAAATTCGGTTGCCATGTAACAATTCCTGCCATTGTCGAACCATACCTAGGGCACCGTTATTGACAATGATAATCTTGACTGGAAGGTTCTGTTCGTAGATGACGGATAACTCTTGTAAGGTCATCTGGAATCCAGCGTCACCAACAATGGCTACTACTGCACTTCCTGGAGAAGCCATTTGTGCTCCAATGGCAGCAGGGAAGCCAAAGCCCATTGTTCCAAGTCCACCGGATGTAACCCAGCGATGTGGTTTTTCAAAATTGTAATACTGAGCGGCCCACATTTGGTGCTGGCCAACATCCGTCGTGACGATCGCATCGCCATTGGTTACTTTATGAATGGCTTCAATCAGCCATTGAGGAGACATCCCGTTTGGATTGTGTTTATACCATAATGGGAATTCCTCTTTATACTTATTAAGCGTTTCTAACCATCCTTCAGTATCGGGTGATTCTGCTGTCTGATTCATTAATTCAACTAGAGCTTCCTTTGAATCAGAAACAATCGGAATATTTGTTGGAACGTTTTTACCAATTTCAGCAGGATCGATATCAATATGGGCAACCTTGGCATTTGGAGCGAAGTGCTTTAGATTTCCTGTAAGCCGGTCATCAAAGCGGGCACCAATATTGATTAGTAAATCTGATTCGTAAATTGCCATGTTTGCTGTATACGTTCCATGCATGCCGCCCATCCCGAGAGAAAGAGGATTGTTTGCTGGGAAAGTTCCAAGACCGAGAAGAGTGGTTACAACTGGAATCTTGTGCTTTTCAGCAAAAGCGGTTAACTCTTTAGAAGCTTTACCATGAAGAATGCCAGCACCAGCAAGTAAAACGGGCTTCATAGACTTTGTAATCGCTTCTGCAAGTTTTTTAATCTGCAGTGGATTTGGCTTTGTTGTTGGCTGATAACCCGGAAGGTGAACACTTACTTCTTCAGGTATCTGAGATAATTCTCCTGCAGAGATGTCTTTTGGAATATCAATTAAAACCGGACCTGGTCTGCCTGTTGAAGCAATATGAAAGGCTTCTTTTACAATTCTTGGCAAGTCAGAAATGTCTTGCACCTGATAATTATGTTTGGTGATAGGTGTTGTGATAGCCATTACGTCTGCTTCCTGAAATGCATCCGTTCCAATGACACCTCTTGCAACCTGACCAGTGAAAATCACTAGGGGTAAAGAATCCATCATCGCGTCTGTAATTCCCGTAACCAGGTTGGTTGCCCCAGGACCAGAAGTTGCGATTACAACCCCAGGTTTCCCCGTTATCCGTGCATAACCTTCAGCTGCATGAATGCTTCCTTGCTCGTGACGGAAGAGGACGTGTTTAATGTTGCCTCTCGCACGATAAATCGCATCATATATTGGCAGAACGGCACCACCCGGATACCCGAAAAGCGTTTCAACACCTTCATTAATTAATAAGTCAATGAGCAGGTCTGCACCCGTTTTCGGTGCCGTACTGGTTTGGACGTCCGGCTTTGCTTCTACTTTCACCTCGTAATCCCTCCTTATAGAAATCTACCTAAATAGTAAAAGGCCATTTTCGCCTCCGAAATAAACTGCAGATGAAAACAAAAGCAGAATATATCGGGGAGAAAAGGCCTTCCATTTCTCGGTACCACCCGGTTTTTACAGTATCCTCACGAATACTGCCTCATGAAGCAGCTAAATAAAACATAACCGCTTCTTTTTGTAACAGGTGCCTAAGAGTACACCCGATTGAGCCTAATAAGTTAGGACTGTTCAGCTCAATACTCAGGGATGATGTCGGAATAAGGTGTATTACTGGGCTTCCAGCAACCCCAGCTCTCTGAAAATACATTTTCTTATTCCTTTATTCCCGTCATCGATTTTTTCTATAAACTTTTCAAATCTACTGTAATGTCTTTAACCTCGGCTTTAAAAGGGAGCCTAGACCCTGAGTAGGTTAAAGCGACAGCGACTACAAAATATTATCTAGAATTTCATAACCCCGCCAGTGTTGGCGGATGTAACTAACTTTGCGTATTTGGCTAGGTAACCGGTTTTGATTTTTGGTTCTGGCTTTTGCCATAGACGGCGTCTTTCTGCCAGTACCTCGTCATCAACAATTAATTCAATTGTTCTTTCCTGTAAATCAATGAGGATCTTGTCACCATTTTCAACGAGTGCGATAGGACCGCCTTCAGCAGCTTCTGGTGAAATATGTCCAATTGAGATTCCTCTGCTGGCACCTGAGAAACGACCGTCTGTAATGAGAGCAACTTCTTTACCTAATCCACGGCCAGCAATGGCTGATGTTGGAGCGAGCATTTCTGGCATTCCAGGGCCGCCTTTTGGTCCTTCGTAACGAATAACGACAACATGCCCAGCCTTAACGGTGCCATTATTAATTTTTTCTTGAGCTTCCTCTTGGGACTCAAAAACAATTGCTTCACCAAGGAAGGTTTTAATGGAAGGATCCACAGCACCAACTTTGATAACCCCGCCATCAGGAGCAATATTTCCATATAGGATGGATAGTCCACCAACAGGGCTATATGGATTATCTTTGGTCCGAATGACAGCTTCATTTGTTATTGTTGCTTCTTTCACATTTTCCGCAAGAGTCTTACCTGTGATACTTAAGCAATCTTGATGCAATGCACCTTCTACTTTACATAGCTCATTAAGAATGGCACTAACCCCGCCGGCGCGGTGTACATCATCCATAGAGTAATCGGATGCAGGCATAATTTTAGCTAAATATGGAACTCTTTCAGCAATCTTATTAATTTCTCGTAAATCATAGTCAATACCAGCTTCATGAGCGATGGCTAGGGTATGTAGAACGGTGTTCGTCGATCCCCCCATTGCCATATCTAAAGCAAATGCATTGTCAATTGCTTCTCTGGTAATGATATCTCGTGGTTTAATATCGTTTTTCACTAATTCAACTAGGTGTTTCGCTGCTTGTCGAATTAACTCGTGTCTTTCATCAGAAGTAGCAACGATTGTTCCGTTACCCGGAACCGTCACTCCCAACACTTCCATTAGACAATTCATTGAGTTTGCTGTAAACATTCCAGAACATGATCCGCAAGTAGGGCATGCTGCAGTTTCGATATCAAGCAGCTCCTGCTGAGTCATTTTTCCACTATGGTAGGCTCCAACTCCTTCAAATACAGAAGTGAGAGAAAGGTTTTTTCCGGTAGAAGAAACACCGGCTTCCATTGGACCGCCTGAAACAAAAACAGAAGGGACGTTGGTTCTGACTGCTGCCATTAACATTCCTGGTGTGATTTTGTCGCAGTTCGGAATGTAAAATACACCATCGAACCAATGAGCATTAATGACTGTTTCTGCACTATCAGCGATAATTTCACGGCTGGGAAGGG
>Ga0307409_100001940_pt1 | contig 10570 bp, 9 predicted proteins | sample 322Ometagenome_2_FD_203888 | JGI IMG/M metagenome (GOLD analysis project Ga0307409, IMG submission 203888) | Maize rhizosphere microbial communities from greenhouse at UC Davis, California, United States - 322HYB-O-2 | ecosystem: Host-associated > Plants > Roots > Rhizosphere > Soil | place...
CTGCCGCGCGGGCGCAAGCGGGTGCAGACCGAGGGCATCCCCGGTGAGGAGACGCTGCGCTGGATGGTCACCTATGCCGACGGGCAGCCCACCGACAAGCGGCTGATCGGCACCGATGTGACCCGCCAGCCGCAGCACCGGGTGGTGGCGTTCGGCACCCGGCGCGGCAAGGGGGACGGGCCGCGCGACTGCCGGCCCGGCGCGGACAACTGCTTCCGGGTCGGGCGTACCGCCGCGTGCCCGGAGCGGCCCGAGGCCGGCACCGCCGATCTGCCGGACGGCGAGTTCTACCTGCTCACCCCGGAGGACCTGCACGGGCTGGCGCTGGATCCGCAGCTGGTGTGCTGAGAACTGCCATGCGCCGGAGTCATGGATACGGGACGATGCCGCGGTGGCCTTGAGTGACGAGCGGCTCGGCGAGCTGGCCGGCCGGCTGGCCGAGGTGCCCGGCGTCGTCGGGGTGGTGCTCGGCGGCAGCCGGGCCCGCAACGCGCACACCGCCGAGTCGGACACCGACCTGGGGCTGTACTATCGGCGGCCGCTGGACGTCACGGCGCTCGGCGAGCTGGCCCGCGAGGTGGCCGGTCCGGCCGCCCGGGTCACCGAGCCGGGCGAGTGGGGGCCGTGGGTGGACGGCGGCGGCTGGCTCACCGTGGACGGGTCGGCGGTGGACTGGATCTACCGCGACCTGGACCGGGTACGGCAGGCGTGGCGGGACGCCGAGCAGGGCCGGTACGCGTTCCACGTCCAGGCCGGACACCCGCTGGGCGTGCCGGACTTCGCGTACGCCGGGGAGCTGGCCCTCGGTGTGGTCCTGGCCGATCCGACCGGCGAGGTCGCGGCCCTGCGGCGCAGCACCCGGGTCTACCCGCCGGCGCTGAGCGAGCGCCTGATCGCCGGGCTGTGGGAGGCGGACTTCCTGGCCGGCATCGCCCGGAAGGCGGTCTCCCGGCGCGACTCCGCGTACGTGGCCGGGTGCCTGTTCCGGCTGGTCGGCGTGTGCGTGCACGCCCTGCACGGCGCGGCTGGCCGGTGGCTGGTCAACGAGAAGGGTGCGGTGGCGGCCGCGGCTGCGCTGCCCGGCGCGCCCGAGCGGTTCGAGCAGCGGGTTAACGCCGCCTTCGCCCAGGTGGACGGCGACCCGTTGCACCTGACCGCGGCCATCGACACCGCCGCCGACCTGGTGCTGGACACGGTGGACGCGTGCGCGATGATGGCCCCGACAACGCCGTTGCAGTACGGCGGAGCCGGTGGGGAGGCTGGGTGAGCGCCGACGCCCCGACCATCCTGGCCACCAGCGCGAGCCTCCGGGCGGGCGAGCACGGGCCGCTGTCGATGCGGCCCGGTCCGATCCACCACTTCGCCGCCGAGCTGGCGAACGCCGGGCCGAGGCCGCGGATCTGCCTGCTGCAGCAGGCGACCGGGGACCAGGAGGGCCGGCTCGGCGCCACCTACGCCGCGTTCGCCGGCACCGACTTCCGGGTCTCCCACCTGGCGCTGTTCCCGATGCCGAACGTCGATGACATCCGCGGGCACCTGCTGAGCCAGGACGTGATCTGGGTGGGTGGCGGCAGCGTGGCCAACCTGTGCGCGGTCTGGCGGGTGCACGGCGTTGACCGGATCCTGCACGAGGCGTGGCGGGCCGGCGTGGTGCTGGGCGGGGTCTCGGCCGGCTCGATCTGCTGGCACGCCGGCGGGACCACGGACAGCTTCGGCCGGACGCTGCGCGGGTTCACCGACGGCCTGGGCTGGCTGCCGTACAGCAACGGGGTGCACTACGACGGCGAGGAGCAGCGGCGGCCGCTGATGCACAAGCTGATCGGCGACGGCATCCTGCCGGACGGGTACGCCACCGACGACGGCGCCGGGCTGGTCTACCGCGGCACCGAGCTGGCCGAGGTGGTCGCGGACCGGCACGGCCCACAGGGGTACGAACTGAGGCGGGCAGCGGACGGCTCGGTGACCGAGACGCCGCTGCCCACCCGGGTCCTCGATGCCTAGGGCAACCGCCACTGCTGGTTGGCGCCGGTGTGGCAGTCCCAGATGTGGATCTGCTGGCCGTCCGCCGAACTGTTCTGGCTCACGTCCAGGCACTTGCCGGACTGCGGGTTGCGGACCGTGCCGTTGGCCTGCGCCGACCAGTTCTGCGCGCCGGTGCCGTTGCACGTCCACAGCTGCACCTTGGTGCCGTTGGCCGAGCCGCCGCCGGAGACGTCCAGGCACTTGCCGAGCGCCTTGATCGTGCTGTTCGGAGTCACCGTCCAGCGCTGCGCGTTGCCGCCGTTGCAGGTGTAGAGCTGCACCTTGGTGCCGTCCGCGGTGCCCGCGTTGTCGACGTCCAGGCACTTGTTCGCCAGGCCGACGATCGGGCCGGTGCCCGGCGTCGGGTTCGGGTCGGTGCCGCCCAGCTCCTTGATCCGGATGTTGCGGAACGACGCGTCGTCACCGTCACCGTGGTTCTGGATGCCGATGTGCCCGGCCAGCGAGCGCACCGGGTCGGTGTTGGTGAAGTCGTTGATCAGGGTGCCGTTCAGGTAGACCCGCAGCCGCTCGCCCTCGACCAGCAGCTCGTAGGTGTTCCACTCGCCGGGCGGGTTGAGCGCCGCGTCGCGGGCCGCGATGTCCGCCGACTGGAACGTGTAGACCGCGCCGGTGGTCCGGTCCGCCGCGTCGGTGGCGTCGATCTGGATCTCGTACCCGTTGTTCACCGCGGACCACGGGTCGGTCGACGGCGGGAAGCCGATGAAGATCCCGCTGTTGTCGTCCCCGGCCAGCTTCCAGTCCAGCTTCAGCGAGTAGCTGGTGAACTGCTTGGCCTGGTACCAGAACAGGCCCATGCCGCCGAAGGTGGTCAGCGTCGCGTCGGCGTTGGTGAAGCCGCCCGGCCCGGCCTGCGCCCAGCCGGCGGTCGATCCGTTGTAGAGCGCGGTGTACCCGGTCTCCGGGCGGCAGTCGGCCCGGGACTGCCCGGCTGCCCAGCGGATGCCACCCAGCAGGTGGCCGCGGAACGCCGGATCGGCGTACGACTCCTGCGTGTGCCCGCTGCCGGTGTAGAACGACCGGCCGCCCTCGAACGGCTTGCACCAGGCGATCGGGTGGTCGGCGCCCATCCCGCCGCCGGAGTACGTGGACTCGTCCAGCGCGGCGAGGACGTGCGCGGAGGTACGCGGATTGGTGCGGTAGTTGTACCACTCGTCGGTGCGGTGCCAGCGGCCCGGCAGGTGCGCGGTGGCCGCGTGCGCGCGATCCTCCACCACGATGTCGGCCGGCTGGATCGCCGGGTGCGAGGCGAAGTACGCGCCGACCAGGTTGCCGTAGAACGGCCAGTCGTACTCGGTGTCGGCGGCGGCGTGCACTCCCACGTATCCGCCGCCGCCGCGGATGTACGACTCGAACGCCGTCTGCTGGTCGGCGTTCAGCACGTCGCCGGTGGTGCTGAGGAAGACCACGGCCTCGTAGCCGGCGAGGTTCGCCGTGGTGAACGCGGCGGCGTCCTCGGTCGCGGTGACCGTGAATCCGTTCGCCGCGCCCAGATCCCGCACGGCCTGGACACCGGCCGGGATGGAATCGTGCCGGAACCCGGCGGTCTTGGAGAAGACCAGCACGTCGTACGGATCGTCGGCGGCCGCCGCCGGCGCAGCAGCCGGCAGCAGAAGCATCGCCGCGAGAATTCGGCCGATCATGGCAGCACCCACTTCTGGTTGGCCGCGCCCGTGCAGTCCCAGATGTGGATCTGCTGGCCGTCGGCGGGGTTGTTCTCGGACACGTCCAGGCATCGGCCGGACGGCGGGTTCTTCAGCGTGCCGTCGGCCTGCGCCGACCAGACCTGCGCCGCGGTGGCGTTGCACGTCCAGAGCTGGGCCTTGGTGCCGTTGGCGGTGGCGCCACCGGCCACGTCCAGGCACTTGCCGAGGGCCTTGATCGGGCCGTTCGCGGTTACCGTCCAGTTCTGCGCCGTGCTGCCGTTGCAGGTGTAGAGCTGGATCTTCGTCCCGTCGGCGGTGCCCCCGTTGTCCACGTCCAGGCACTTGCTCGCCAGGCCGCGGATCGGGCCGGACCCGGTGGTGGCGCTCGTGTTGAGGGTGAACGAATCCAGGTCGTACAGTGCGCCGGTGCCGCTACCGGCGAACGTCAGGTACAGCGTCGTGGTGGCCGCGGGGGCCCCGCTGACCGTGCCGCTGACGTTCACGAAGGTGTCCCAGCCGCCGGTCACCGGGACGGTGGCCGAGCCGAGCACCGTGCCGGTCGCCGAGCCGGCCCGGATCTGCAACGTCCCACCGGTCCCGGCCGAGGAGACCCGCGCGGTGAACGAGGTGACGTTGGTCAACCGGTACGGGCTGAACGCGATCCAGTCGCCGTTGTTGATGTCGCCGACCGTCCGGCCGCCCTCGGCGGTGCCCTTGTCGAAGGTGTTGATCCCGGACGAGGTCTTGAAGTGTTCGGCCTGCCGGTGCCGGGGCTGCAGGATGTGCTGCTTGTGGGTGATCAGGCCGCCGGCGTCGGTGTACTCCGCGTCGAACACCGCGAAGATGTTCGCCGCGTCGTCGTGCTCGCCGTCGACCGGGATGGTGATCTGCCCGGAGCAGCCGGTCACCGACGTGATCTGGTGACCGTGGCTGTCGTGGCCCAGGACGTAGGTCATCTTGGCCCGTGCGCAGTCGATCGTGCCGTCCTCCGGGTCGCTCGCGGTGAACGAGAACGGCACCGTGTCGCCGTACGAGAACAGCTGGCCGTCGGCGGGCGTGGCGATGGTGATCGTCGGCGCGGTGTTGCCCACCCCGATCTGAACGCTCGCCGTGCCCTTCGCGCCGCCCGTGTCGGTCACCGTCAGCGTCACGTTGTACGTGCCGTTGGCGGTGTACGTCTTGGTCGGGTTGGCCGCGGTCGAGGTGGTGCCGTCGCCGAACGCCCACGAGTAGGTGATCGGGTCACCGTCCGGATCGGACGATCCCGCCGACGAGAACGCCACGGTCAGCGGCGCCTGCCCGGAGGTCTTGTCGGCGGCGGCAACGGCGGTCGGCGCCCGGTTCTGGCCGGCCACGTAGTCGTACCGGTAGAGGGCCGAGTTGGCGTCGCCGTTGAAGTAGCCGGTGCCGTAGTCCAGGACGTACAGCGAGCCGTCCGGCCCGAACGCCATGTCCATGACCTGCTTGCCGCCCCAGGCGAAGTTCGAGATCTCGCCCACCGACCCGTCGGCGTTGACGTGGATCGGCTTGATCCAGCCGCGGCCGAATTCGCCGGCGAAGAAGTGCCCGTCCACCGACTGCGGGAACTTGGTGGGGGAGTTGAGGTTCGGGTCGTACCGGTAGACCGGCCCGCCCATCGGCGACTCGGAGCCGCCGCCGAACTCCGGTGGCGAGCCGGCGTCGCCGGCGTACCGGATCCAGGCCGGCCTGGCCGGCGGCAGCGTCTGCTGCCCGGTGTTGCGGAACGAGTTGTTGGTCGGCCCGCCGGTGCAGTTGAACTTCGGCCCGGTGGCGTTGGTGGCGAAGTTCCACTCGTTGTACGTCTCGGTGGCGGTGTTCGTGCCGGTGCAGTAGGGCCAGCCGTAGTTGCCCGGGCTGGTGATCCGGTTGAACTCCACCTGCCCGCTGGGCCCGCGGGTCGCGCTGGTGGTGCCGGCGTCCGGCCCGTAGTCGCCGAGGTAGACGATGCCGGTGGCCTTGTCCACGCTCATCCGGAACGGGTTGCGGAAGCCCATCGCGTAGACCTCCGGACGGGTGTTGGCGGTGCCCGGCGGGAACAGGTTGCCGGCCGGGACCGCGTACGTCCCGTTGGGGTTGACCTTGATCCGCAGCACCTTGCCGCGCAGGTCGTTGGTGTTGGCCGCGCTGCGCTGGGCGTCGTAGCCGGGGTTGCGGTCGGTGCGCTCGTCGACCGGCGAGTAGCCGGCCGATTCGAACGGGTTGGTGTCGTCGCCGGTGGACAGGTAGAGGTTGCCCGCCGCGTCGAAATCGATGTCGCCGCCGACGTGGCAGCACAGTCCCCGGTCGGCCGGGACGTCCAGCACGGTCACCTGACTGGCCATGTTGAGCGAGAAGTCGGCGTTCAGGGTGAACCGGGCCAGCCGGTTGACGCCCTGCCAGGCGGACCAGTTCGAGCCGGTGGCCGGCGCGTCGCCGGCCGGGGTGTTCAACGGCGGCGCGAAGTAGAGGTAGATCTGCCGGTTGGCGGCGAACCCCGGGTCGACGCCGACGCCCTGGAGTCCTTCCTCGTCGTGCGTGTACACCGGGATCGTGCCGATCACGGTGGTGGTGCCGTTGGCGTCGGTACGCCGCAGCGTGCCGGACCGGGCGGTGTGCAACACCGACCGGTCCGGCAGCACCGCGATGGCCATCGGCTCGCCGACCTCCGCGACGCCCTTGGCAAGCGTCACCTGCTGGAAGTCGGCCGGGTCGAGGTCATGCGCCGCGGCCGGCCGGGGGACGGCGAGGAGGCCGGCCGCGGCAGCGAGAAGGAATGATCCAAAGATGGAAATAGCTCGATGTGTGCGCATGGGGATTGCTCCTGACCGGGGAATTGCCAGGGGACATGTGTTACACGCGTGTTAGTGCGCACCGTAGTCGACTTTGGACTTGGATGTAAATACTTTCGTCGACACCGACAAAAGCCGGTGCTCAGGTGGCGGTCCGGTAGCGGTCGATCGCCACCGCGGCCATCCACGTCCAGGCCGCGATGACCGCACCGACGAACGCGAGGGTGAGGGCGGGCCGGCCGGTGGTGACGCCCGCGAAGCCGGCCAGGAAGACCGCACCGGTGACCCGGGAGTAGGCGGCCCAGCCGCGCCGGCCCTCGGCCGCGTACCGGCTCGCGACCACGAAGCAGGCAGCGATCAGACAAAGGAAGCCGATGCCGGCGCTGACCAGATGCAGGCTGCCGGTCAGGGTGACCGTTACCGGGCCGTCCGGTGTGCCGACCGGGAAGCCCATCGCCGGGTCGGCGCGGAACACCGCCGCGGCGAGCATGCCGGCCCCGTATCCGGCGATCAGCCGCGGCGCCCATCGGGCGCCGCGACCGGGCCGCAGCGTGCGGCGCAGCCCCCAGGCGAACGCGAGCACCATCAGGCCGGTGAGCGCGAGGTTGGCGGTCTGGATCCAGCCGTACGGGCCGTTGGCGAGCAGGCTCCAGGCGTGCCTGGTGATGTCGAAGCCCTCGCGGGTGGCCGCCTGGGCGAGCGAGACGCCGACGTACACGACGCCGGCGACGACGCCGTAGCCGAGCAGCGAGCGGGTGGTGGCGGTGGCCGGGTGGCAAGCGGTGGTGGTCATCGTCCTGGTCCCTCCGAAGGTGTGCCTTTGACACCTCTTCGAACGGCCGACGACGGAATCGACGCGGCGCCGGAACTTTCTCTCCGACGGCCCTTCTCTCCGACGGCCCTTCTCTCCGACGGCCCTTCTCTCCGACGGCCCTTCTCTCAGACGGCGTAGTGCAGGATCACGTTGTGCACGTGGTGGGTCTTGTCCGAGCCGCGGAACTCGACCTCGTAGATGTGCGTGCCCACGGTGATGGCGATCGTGCCGGTGGAGAAGTACTGACCCGCCCAGCTCTTGTTGCTCACCACGCTGACGCTGCTGATCTTCGAGTACGGGATGCTGGTGATCGCGACCCGGTTACCGACGAACGACTTGTCCTGGATGATCACCCGGCGTGTGGTCAGCCCGATGAACCCGGTGCCGGCGCCGACCGCGTCGTAGACGGCGATCACCTGTTCGCCGTCCAGCAGGCCGCTTTCGATCTGCTTCAGCTGCGCCTTGCTGTCGTAGATCACATCGCTCATGGACCGAGACTAGGTCGCGCTGACCACCGTCCGGTACGCATCCTCGATCCGCGCGGCCAGCGTGACCTGGCCGTCGGTGATCACGTCGCTTTCGCCCGCACCCAGGCAGATTTGGGTGTGACCGTCCGTTCGCCGGATCGCCGGGCGGATGCGCAGTGTGTCGGCCGCGACCTGGATCCGTTCGGTCAGTGCGGCATGCTGACTGTCGTCGCAAGCGAGGACCCGCTTCAGCTGGACTCCGTCCTGGGTCCAGCCGGACAACAGTTGCAGTGCGTCGGTCAGATAATCGGAACGGTTCCCGCGTTGCCTTCGGCCCCGCATCGCCGCACCCCCCTAGGCGTCGTTGCCGGCTTGTGGCCAAACTGTCGCCGTGTCGTCATGGTCGGTCCTGACAGTCTTGTCTGCCGCGTCAAACATGTCCACGCCCACATATACGTGTTCTCGTGACGATCAGGACGGCTCGGGCACTACCCCGGCGGGTTTTTGTGGCACGCTCGTACCTCATGCGCCCGGAACGCCACGTCAGCGATCGACTGTCACGGAGAGTAATCGTGGCTGCGATCATCATCATGGACGGCCGCGTGCTGGCGTGCGAACGGTCGGCGCCGCCGGAGGTGGCCGGCCGGTGGGAGTTCCCGGGCGGCAAGGTGGAGCCGGGCGAGACCGACGCCGAGGCGCTGGCCCGGGAGTGCGCCGAGGAGCTGGGCGTGCGGGTGGCGGTGGACGAGCGGGTCGGGCCGGACGTGCCGCTCGCCCACGGCCGGGCGGTGCTGCGGGTGTTCCGGGTGACCCTGCTGGCCGGGGACGTGCCGCGGGCGCTGGAGCACACCGCGATGCGGTGGCTGGCCGCCGACGAGCTGTCCAGCGTGCCGTGGCTGCCCGCGGACGCCCCGATCGTCGCCGAGCTACCCGCGCTGCTGGCCGCCGAACGTCTTCCGTAGCTCCCGCTTGAGCACCTTGTGGCTGGGCCCGAGCGGCAGCGTGTCGACGAACCGGATCTGCCGCGGGTACTTGTGCTTGCCCAGCTTCTCCTTCGACCAGGCGATCAGCTCCTCCTCGGTGATACCAGCCGTGCTGCTTCCGGCGCCTGGTCCTTCGGACGGCGCGGAGGACCGATAAGAGGCGTCGGGCACCACCACCGCGCAGATCTCCTCGCCCAGCGTCGCGTCCGGTACGCCGATCACCGCGACCTGCACGACCGCCGGGTGCCGGGCCAGCGCCTCCTCGACCTCGCGCGGATAGACGTTGAAGCCGCCCCGGATCACCAGGTCCTTCTTGCGGTCGACGATGGTGATGAACCCCTGCTCGTCCTTGTGGCCCAGGTCGCCGGTGCGGAACCAGCCGTCCACCACGGCCTCGGCGGTGGCCTCCGGCCGGTTCAGGTAGCCGGCGAACACGTTGTGCCCGCGGATCACGATCTCGCCGAGCTCGCCGGTGGGCAGGAAGTCGATCCGGTCCTCCAACTCCGGGCGGGCGATCTCCACCTCGACACCCCAGATCGGGTGGCCGATGGTGCCGGGTTTGGTGCCGAACGCCGGCTGGTTGGTGGTGGCCGTCGGGGAGGTCTCGCTCAGGCCGTACCCCTCGAAGATCGTCGCGTGGAACGTCTCGGCGAACTTCTCCAGCACGGCGACCGGTAGCGACGCGCCCCCGGAGACGCACAGCCGGAGGGCGGGCAGCCGGTCGGCCTTGGCGGCGGCCTCCAGCAGGGCGATGTACATCGTCGGTACGCCGTGGAAGACGGTCACGTTCTCGCGGACCATCAGGTCGATCGCCGCCTCGCCGCTGAACCGGGCCAGCAGCACCAGCGTCGCGCCGAGACGGAAGGTGCCGTTCATGCCGACCGTCTGGCCGAACGTGTGGAACAGTGGCAGGCAGCCGAGCACCACGTCGTCCGGGCCGGCGTCGTTGGCGTCGAAGACGTTCACGGTGGCGTTCATGACCAGATTGAGGTGGGTCAGCAGGGCGCCCTTGGGCTGCCCGGTGGTGCCGCTGGTGTAGAACACCACGGCGATGTCCTCGGCCTCGCGGGTCACGTACGTCCGCAGCGGCGGCACCGCGGCGGCGGCGTCCTCCAGCCGGGCCGGTGCGTCGGACAGCCCGACCGGCAGCGGGCCGACGCTGACCAGGCGGGTGCCGGCCGCGTGCGCGGCGGCCGCACCCAGGGCCAGCTGACTGGAGTGGGCGATCAGCAGCGAGGCGCCGCTGTCGCGCAGGACGTACGCCACCTCGTCGGCGGTCAGCAGCAGGTGCACCGGCACGAGCGTCGCGCCGGCCGCCAGGGCGCCGTAGTAGGCGCGGGGGAAGTCGAGCACGTTGGGGATCAGCAGGGCCACCGTGTCGCCCGGCTGGACGCCCAGTTCGCGCAGGCCGGCCGCGTACGACCGGGCCTGCTCCCACAGCTCGTCGTAGGTCACGCGGGTGCCCGCGTCGACCACCGCAACCTTGTCCGGGTGGCGGCGGGCAGCCTCGGCCAGAACGGTGGCCAGCGACAGAACAGTCATGCTGAACCCTCCTTCGGCATGCCCTGCTGGCCCTTCGTGTTCGCTTCGCAGCCTCCGGTGCAGTCGGTCATGCCAGGTGTCCGCCGATCTTGGTGTAGCCCCGCAACAGGTCGCGGGAGATGATCAGTCGCTGCATCTCGTCGGTGCCCTCGTAGATGCGCATCAGCCGGACCTGGCGGTACCACCGCTCGATCGGCAGCTCGCGGGTGTAGCCCATGCCGCCGTGGATCTGCATCACCCGGTCCACCACGTTGTTGACCATGCTGGCGCCGTACAGCTTGGCGTGCGA
>Ga0307409_100001942_pt1 | contig 10566 bp, 7 predicted proteins | sample 322Ometagenome_2_FD_203888 | JGI IMG/M metagenome (GOLD analysis project Ga0307409, IMG submission 203888) | Maize rhizosphere microbial communities from greenhouse at UC Davis, California, United States - 322HYB-O-2 | ecosystem: Host-associated > Plants > Roots > Rhizosphere > Soil | place...
GCGCGCACGGCTACCTGGTTGCCTCGCTGGCCAGATCACGCCCGCGGCCGGCTGCAAAACAGGAAAAGCAGGCGGCTCCCGTCCCGGGGGGGCCATGACGGGAGCCGCCCACACTCGTCGTGGACCGGTCGCCAGATAGAGCGCTCGCGAGCCCACAGCTGTTACATCGGATCCGTCCACGGCTCGCGCTTGGGGAGGCGCCCTCGGCCTCAAGCAGCCGATGAACCACGACCAGCTTGCGCGTCAACTCGCCCTGCGTCGCTGCTGGGTCGTCGCTGATAACCTCGACCACCTCGATAGGGCCGAAGGCGGCCCGCAGCCGCCGGAGGGCCGCCAGCTGGTCATCGTCGACCTCGGGCACACGACCATGATGCCGGGATCTGCGTGCTAGGTTGCCCTGCTCGGCACGGTAGGGCTGGGCAGAGTCGGGCGGACGAGGGCCTAAATCGGCCTCGGCGCGGCCGGGACCCTGCACCCGGCCGCGTTCGGCCGATGCCCTCACCCGCCGGGAACTACCATCCGGCCCGACAAGCGGCCGGCGTACACCTCGTTCCTCTCGCCGCGACGCCGACGGCGGGGACGGCCAGGCGACGACCGTCGGCTGCGGGGGCTCCAGCTTGACCCCGGGGCTGGGCCGGATGGTCCCGCGTCGGGCCCACAGGGCCGGCCCAATCGCCGAGTTGCTCGGAGGCGGCAGCGAGCACACAAGGTGTCCGAGGCACCGGCTCATCGGGCGAGCGCATTGGCGGCCGTGCCCGCTGGCGCCGCCACCCTGGTCGTCGGACGCGGCGGCGGGATCGACCCGGCGCTGGTGGCCTGCCTGCCCAACGCCGACCACAACAAGATACGTGCCCATGGACATGCCAGCGAATTGCCAGAGCGTCCGCCACGGGACCCCTCGCTCCACCTCACAGCTCCCTATGCGATCCCGCCATTGAGCTGTGGCAACACGCTGCAGCCTGGTGCTGCGCGAGGAGTCGCCAGCTGGCCGCTCCCCCCTGACACGGAAGGGGTCACAGGTTCAATCCCTGTCGCGCCCACCAGGCACAACGCATCTCTAGGTCCCCCGCTCAGCGTCGATTGTCAGCAGATTGTCAGCAAATCACTTCTCGTGACCGATACACCACTCTGAGCGCTGACCCGATTCGGGTGGCTTCAGGCGATCCAACAAGCGGCCCTAGTGGTTGGAGCCTCGTACTCCCACCGTGCCTAGGGTGAAGGGATCTGGTCGGACGGTGCTGGCATGCCCGACCCCAGCCCCAAGCGCCCCACCAACCAACCCGGCACCTGAGCCGAGCCCGCTCGGCAGTTGATCCAGTCGGGCCGACTTCGTTGGCTCTGCCGCTTGCCCCTAGTGGCCTGGTGGCATGCCACGGCTCCACCGTCCCCCGGTTCCAAGGGCAGGGAGACCGCCCGGCCAGGCATCAGCAGGCGGCGGCCACCCGCGATCGAGGCGGCCGTGCGCTTCGCCGGCAACCTCACCCGATGACTCCGAGATGCACTACACCGAGGCCGGGATAGCCGGAGCCGTATTCCGGGTCGCCGTCTCGGTGGTCCGGGGTAGCAGCCACAGGACCGCGAGGCACACCATCAGTCCCTTGACCTGTTTGAGCCCAAGAGGAGGATTGACCGGAGGAATGACGAGGACCGCTGTCAGCACCCAGGTGAGCGCCGCCCAAACTGCAGGAACCAGGCGGCCAAGCACCACGCCGGCAAGCACCAACGCCGACAGCGTCAATGGGACCACTGCATGCAGCATGCTGGTGTGGAAGCCGACGTGGCTCATGGCATCGGGGAGACAGGTCGCTGTCACCAGCGCAAGGAGCAGCTGCTCCCGCCCAGACCAGACGTCCGGCCCTTGGACGACAAACGTTGCCAGCAGGGCCAGCACGGGCAGGGCCAGCACGGCATGCCACTGCGGATTCCAGCCGATCACCGCCGAGCCGAGGCCGTTGCAGCTGGCGGCCAGCAGCAGCCAGCCCTCGAATGCGCCGCGGCAAGAGCAGGCGGCCCGGACCGCGAGCGCGATCCCGATGATGCCGCCGACGGCCAGGAGCAGCCGTAGGAGCCAGCCCGGACCTTCGGCCTTGTCCCGCAGAGCCACCAGCCAGGTGCCCCAGTGGGCACTGGGCGCCAGCAACAACGCTCCGACCACCCCGGCCGCCACCCCCATGGCGGCGCCTAGGAATGCGGCACTGGCGTTACGTCGCCAGCAGAAGCCGAGCACAACGGCGACCGGGACGTATGCGAGTTGCGGCTTGCAGCAGCTGGCCACCGCCAGCGCCGAACTCCACCCGACGGCTGTCGGCGAGCGAGGCCTGCGTATGCACAGCCAGATGGCCACGACCAGTGGCAGCAGGACCAGCGCCTCGACCTGGCCGAGGCCAATGGAACTGCGGAACGGTCCAAACAGCACCAACAGGCAGACGATGGCCAGCTGCGTCGTGCGGCGCCGAACCCCGAGTAGGTCGGCCAGCAGCCAGCCGATCACGGCCAAGCAGGCGACGCTCAACAACTCCCACGCCGCAGCAGCCGGCCTAAACGGCAGCTGCGCGACCAGCCGGAACGCCGCAGCTGTCGGTGGCGGGTCCCAGAAGGGCAGCTCCTCCAGTCCCGGCCACAGAGCCTGCTCGGCCGCGACCACCGCAGTCCGGTCATAAGGGCTCACACCTCGGTCGACCAGCTGGCCGGCGGCGTACCGCGCCGTGAAGTCGATTGGCACCGGCCGCCGCAGCACCGACACCTGCGCTAGAGATGCCACCGCGGCCGCTAGGAGCAGGACCACCATGAGGGTTTGCCGCCAGGCGGTGCGGCTGACTGTTAGTTCATCGGCATGGCGCATGACTTGCCCCCTAGTCGTCATCGGCGGCGAAGTTAACCACCATCGGTCCGAGTACCTCAAACACCCCGATCGTGACTAGGATGACCCGCCCCTCGTTTACAACCCAGAGCTGGAGACCGCCGCCCAGGTGCTTGCCGGCGAATGATCCGACACGAGGCCCTCGAGGTCCGAATCGTGCTCGTGTTCCGCGCCGTCGTGTCCGTGCTGTTGAGGGAGTTGGGAGACTTTTGACGTGGACCCCGTCGCGGTTGACGGGTCAGGTCGCTGGGGTTTGTAGCATGTCAGGGTCGCACCGCCAGGTAGCGGCGACCTCGGTCGGTGTCAGGTAGGCCAGCCCCGAGTGAGGCCGGTGATGGTAGGCGTCGATGTATGCGGTGATCTCCCTCCTCGCTTGGTCCAGCGACTCCCACTCCGATCGCCACGCGAGCCGTTTCTTGAACTGGCCGAACCACGACTCGATGAACGCTTGCGACTCCGGATCCCGGTAGCCGCCGCGGCGGTGGGTGATGCCGCGGGCCGACAGGTGGCGGCGGAAGTCGCGGGAGGTGAACTGGCTGCCGTTGTCGGTGCCCAGGGTGAGCTGGCCAGGCCCGACGCCGTGGGCCAAGACCGCCGTCTCGACGCAGGCGATCGCCTCGTCGTCGCGACAGCGTAACTCCAGCGACCAGCCGACCAGTTCGCGGGTGCAGCAGTCGATGATCGCGTGCAGGTAGACCCAGCCGTGCTGGGCGGTCCAGACCTTGGTCATGTCGGCATGCCACAGCTCGTCCGGGCAGGTGACACGGAAGAACCCCGGCCGCCGACGACGGTCCCCAGACCGGATTGGCTGCAGCAGCCGGTGGGCGCGCATCACCCGCTGCACGCGCTTGCGGTTGACCGGCCGGTCCAGTGCCCGGCTCGCGAGGGCGGCGACCATCCGGGTGCCGTCGGTCGGGTTCGCCTTGGCGACCTCCACGATCACCTGATCATCCGGGCTGGTGGCACCCGGCCCAGCGACCGAAGGTCGACGACCAGGCCGCCGGTACAACGCCTGACGAGAGACTCCTGCGACGCGCGCCACCACTGCCGGCCGGTAGCCAACAGCAACGACCGCACGGGACCGGGCGACGCGCACCCTCACTCCCAGTCCCGCGAGAGTTCCCCCGCCACCTCCAACTCATAGGTCTTACGGCCAAGCGCCCGCTCAAGCTGGCCGACCCGGCGCTTGAGCCGGTCCAGCTCGGCCTGCTCGGCGGGCTTCTCCCGCGGGTTCGCCAGGGCCGCCTTGCCGCCCTCTAGCAGCCGCTCGCGCCACTGGTAGTACAGCGTCTCGGCGATCTGGTAGTCACGACACACATCCCGGACGCTGCGGTCGCCACGGAGCCCAGCCAGCACGATCTCGGCCTTCTGCTCCGGGCTGAACTGCCGGTACTTGCGCTGCTCGCTCAACCAACCCTCCCGGGTCTGAGGAGCGACCATGATCCCAAGCCTCTCGGCTCAAGGAACCGTCAACGCTGCACCGGGGTCCTCGTCACGTGTCGCCAACCCGGGCAGGACATGGACTCATGACTGAGTCCGTAACGATCCCGGGACGGTTTGCTGCCACGATGTGAGCCGCGGCGGTCGTGACTGAGAGGCGTGCATGAACAGTGGCCGGCATTGGGCCAAGGACTCTGGAGGCCGCGGCCATGGGTGCTGATCGGCCGGTCGGGGTCGGTCGGTGACCGCCGTCGACAGATCCGTGACGACCAGGGGCCGTGGGCGGGGGCGGTCTGGCAGCCGGCTGGCCTGGCTGCTGTATGTCCTGGCGCTGGTCCTGGTCGGGCTGGCGGTTGGGCTGTGGCTGGTGGTCCACCGGCCGGTGCCCGGCGCGGTGGGCTATGGGTATTGGCGCGAGGGGATGGTCACCACCCTGGCCTATGCCACCGTTGGCGCGTTGATCACGACCCGCCGGCCTGCGCACCCGGTCGGCTGGCTATTCCTTGGCGCCGGCCTGGGCGGCGCGGCCCAGCTGGCGACCGGGGAGTTCGCCGCGGCGTTCCTGGCCGCCTCCGGCCCGTCGGTTGCCGTGGCCCTGGCCGCCTGGGTTTCCTCCCTGTTCCAGCTGGTGGTGCTTGGCCTGCTGGTCTGCCTGCTGCTGGTGTTTCCCACCGGCCGGCCACCCGCTCGGCGCTGGTGGGTGCTGGTGTGGGTCGTTGCCGCTGGGGTGGTGCTCTTCTCGGTCGGCGCCGGGCTGGCGCCGGCCCGCTACGAGGAGTTTCCCGGGGTCGAGAACCCCTTTGGGATCACCAGCCTTGAGGCCGTGCTCGGGTGGATCGACGGCGTGGGGGGCGTCCTCTTCGTCGCCGGATTCCTGGGTGCCCTGGCCTCGCTGGTGGTCCGGTTCACCCGCTCCCGCGGCCTAGAGCGCCAGCAGCTGAAATGGTTCGTGTACGCCGCTGGGCTCGGCGTTGCGGTGCTGGTGCTGCCGATTCCGCTCCCCGACTTTCTTGAGTGGACCCTGGCCCCAGTCGGCCTCTCCGTAGCCGCGGCCGTGGCCGTGCTGCGTTATCGCCTGTACGACATCGACCGGCTCATCAACCGCACCCTGGTCTATGGCCTACTCACCGCCATCCTTGGGCTGGGGTATGCGGCCGGGTCGCTGGTATTCATTCTGGTCACGGGGGTGGGGTCGGGCCCCCCGAGTTGGCTGGTTGCGGCTGTGACCCTGGCGGCGGCCGCGGTGTTCCGGCCGGCCCGCCACCGTATCCAGGCTGCGGTGGATCGCCGCTTTAACCGACGCAAGTACCATGCGGCCACGACCATCCAGGCGTTCTCCACCCGCCTGCGCGACCAGATCGACCTCGATACCCTCGCCACCGAACTCCTGGCGGTCGTTGACCAGACCATGGAGCCGACCCGGGTCTCGCTCTGGCTTCGACCCTCCCCACACGGCTCCTCCGGTCCAACTCCCGGTGGGGCAGGGTCAACTACTTGGGCCTATTGAGCCTGTAATCCGCACCTCAGCCGCTGCCAAACCAGCCTGCTCAACTGTCAAAAACCGGCTCTTCGTCATGAAGCGTGGTGGGAGGCACTTCCGACGGTGACGTAGGAGGCCAGAAAGGACCTGAGGCCTCGCATATCTTGCGGATGTCTGACGTCTGCAAGAAGGAGGCCCCAGGTGGGTCACCAGGGTAGTGCCTCTGGGTCGCTGCTGCTGGACTTGGACGGCTTGGGAGTCGTCTCGGCTGAGGTCGTGGGTGGCGAGTGGCAGCTGGCCGTCCAGACCACGGCCACCGTGGTCGGCTGTGGGAACTGTGGGGTGCGGGCCACCCCGCACGGCCGACGCCTGGTCCGGGTGCGTGACCTGCCAATCGGCGGCCGCCCGGTGGTGCTGTGGTGGCGCAAGCGCCTCTGGCGCTGTCGGGAGCCGGCCTGCAGGGTGCGGACCTGGACCGAGCGGGTGGCCGGGATCGCTCCTCGGGTGGTGCTGACCCAACGGGCCCGCGCCGAGGCCTGCCGTCGGGTCGGCAAGGACGCCCACGCGGTCGGCGCGGTCGCGCGTGATCTCGGCGTTGGCTGGGCGACCATCATGCGGGCGGTGGCTGACCACGGCACCCCGCTGGTGGAGGACCCGACCCGCCTGGATGGCGTGGCCGCGCTCGGGCTGGACGAGACGAGCTTCCTGAAGGCCACCCGGATGGCGCCCACCCGCTATGTGACCGGCCTGGTCGATCTGGAGCAGGGTCGCCTGCTGGATGTTGTGGCCGACCGCACCAGGGCCGCGGTGGCTGGCTGGCTTGGTGCCCGACCGCAGGGCTGGCTGGCCCGCGTCGCCACAGTGGCGCTGGACCCCTGGCGCGGGTACGCCAGCGCGCTGGTCGCCCCGCTTGGCCACGTCAGGGTGGTCGTGGACCACTTCCACGCCGTCCGGCTGGCCAACACGGTGGTCGACCAAGTCCGCCGGCGGACCCAGCAGGCCACCCTGGGCCACCGGGGCCGCAAGCGTGATCCGCTGTACCGCATCCGCAAGCTGCTGCTGACCGCCGGCGAGCAGCTCACTGGGCGGGATGGGCGCGGCTGCGAGCTGGCCTGGCGGCTGGTGATCCCAGCGGTGAGGTGGCCGCGGCCTGGCAGGGCAAGGAGCTGCTGCGGGCCGTCGACCGAGCGGTCGGCATTCCGGCGGGCCGCGCCGCCCTGGACCGCTTCTACCGCTGGGCTGATGGCGTCCAGGTCGCCGAGCTGTCCCGGCTGGCTCGCACCGTGCGGGCCTGGGAGGCCGAGATCCTGGCCTGGCATGCCACAGGCGGCTGCTCCAACGGGCCCACCGAGGCCATCAACCTGCTGATCAAGAAGGTCAAGCGGGTCGGGCACGGCTTCCGCAACTTCGCCAACTACCGGCTGCGGCTGCTGCTGCACTGCGGCGTCACCTGGCAGACTTCCCAGACCGCGAGACTGCGAGGTCACTCACCACGTTTGTGGCGCACGAGCCGCCAAGGGTCCCGCGGGCCACGGCGTTGGCTGTCCCGGGAGGATGGGAAGACCGTGGCGTGCCTACGATCTCCCCGCTCCCTCCACATGAGTTCTGACGTGGGTCGCGCGGCAGCGTTGATTCCACGCGGCATGGAAAGCGACCCACCGCCCGCTGTTCTCGACTACGGGCTTTGCTCCGGCGGCTACGGCTGGCCGGGCTGGACCGGTCCGATCCGGTAGGGCCGCATCATTTCGTTGTCTTCGTGCTCGACGATGTGGCAGTGCCAGACGAACTGGCCGGGGTTGACGAACCGCAGCCGCAGCCGGGTCACCTGGCCTGGGTAGGCGATCACGGTGTCCTTCCACCCGTTCTCCCAGGACTCGGGAGGGGTCGGGCTGCCAGTGAGCTGGACCGGCTGGACGACCTCGCCGTCCTCGTCCAGCGCGAGGGCTTGCCGGTTGACAACCTGGAAGGCGACCTCATGGATGTGCATCGGGTGGGCGTCGGCGGTGGCGTTGTAGTACTCCCAGACCTCGGTGTCACCGACCGCGGGGTTCTCGGTAACAGGGGCCGCCCACTCCTTGGGGCTCAGGGTCCCGTCTTGGTTGACGACGCCCAGCTGCGCCTCGGCCGGCCCGTCGGTGAACGTCGACGCCTTCTCCAGCAGCGCCAGCGGCCGAGCCGTACCACCGGTGAGCCGGGTCAAGGCCGGCAGGACCAGGAACTGCGGCGGGGTGGTCGGGTCGGCCGCCACCGCCGGCACCACCCGAAATTGCAGCACCTGGCCGGTGCTGGCGGGGTCAGCCGCGTCGAAGTCTTCGTCCGGCTCGCCGCCGCCGAAGGGCTCGTCCGGGCCCACGTTACCCAGGATGTGGTTGCCGACCGGCACATTGGTGAAGTCGACGATCAGGTCGGCCCGCTCGGCCAGGCCCAGCAGCAGCCGGTTGCCGTTGGTCGTGGTGAGGTTGACCGGCGCGGCCAAAAAGCCACCCTCGTTGCCGATCTGCCACACCTCGATACTGGGGATCTGGCTGAAGTCCAAGATCAGGAACCGCGACTGGCAGCCGTTCAGGAACCGCAGCCGATAGCGCCGCTGCTCGACAGTCTGGAACGGCCAGGTGTTGCCGTTGACCATGATCATGTTGCCGAAGAACTCCGGGTTCCAGATCGGCGACACATCGCTGTCCGGGATGTAGGGCCCGGTGTAGCCGTCGAAGAACACCCGCGAATCCGGGTAGAAGAGCGACCCGTTGGTGTTGAAGGCGCGGTCCTGGACCGCGATCGGGATCTCGTAGTAGGTCTTGTTGGGCGGGAACATGTCGCGCTCGTTGGGGGCCGGGCTGGGCAGCACCGCGGTGGTGCCGGTGCGGCTGTCCAGCACCGCCTTGTCGCCCTCGGGGCCGCCGCGGACCAGGTAGAACCCGGCCGGGCCGGCATAGACGTTCAGCCGGGTCATGCCGAGCGCGTGGTCGTGGTACCACAGCGTCGACTCGCGCTGGTCATTGGGGTAGTTGAAGACCGCGAACCCCTTGCCCCAGGTGACGCCGAACTTGGACTTCGCCTTGCCGGCGAAGAAGTTGTACCAGGTGCCCTCGGTGGCGTAGCCACCGGGGATGTTGCTGGCGGCGGGCAGGAACCAGGCCTCGGCGTAGCCGTCGCTCTCGTCGCCGACCCCGGCCGCGCCGTGCAGGTGGGTCACGATCGGCACCGGACCGGTGTAGCGACCCGGCGTGGAGGTGAACGTCGGCCGCGTGTCGCGGCCGTCGACCCCGCCGGGCGGGTTGGCCCAGTGCAAGGTCTGATCGACGGGCAGCAGGTGCGGCAGGTAGTTGCCGTTGACATCCACCAACTCGTTGATCCACTTGATCCGCACCGGCCGCTTCCACATGGACTCGATGGTGAGCGAGGGCGCGTGGTAGACGTTCACCAGCCCCTGGCTGGTCGCCGACTTCTTGGCGCCGTAGCCCCACACGGTCGTGGCCGGCATGCCCGCAGGCAGGATCTGCTGCGAGAACTGCCGCATAGAGATCTCGTAGTAGTCGGCCGGCTTGCCGCCCGGCATGGTGATCGTCGCCGCCCGGGGCATCACCGGCGGGACCAGCATCGCGGTCTGGAACTTCTGCACGTCGGCTGGGTTGAGCGTGCCGCCCGGAATCGCGGCCATGGCCCGCTGTATCCAGCCGGTCTGCGTGGCGACGTACCAGGCAAGCGTTGAGGCGCCGGTGAGCTTGAGGAAACTCCGTCGTGTGGGCATGGTCCCAACCCCCAATGGGTACCGCGGTTGGCTGCCAGCAGCCTCGTGCGCCGATTCCAGGCGTCGGGTCCGCAGCCTCATCTGGCAGACTCCAAACAGCAAGACTGCGAGGTAACTCACCACGTTTTCGTGGCGAAGAGCCCGTAAACGAAACGCTCCATCGGCTGATCGGATCGTCTGTCGTGGTCGGGCCGGCGAGCGTGTCGCACCGCCACGAGCGTCCCCTCTCGGATGGCCGTCAGCCGACGGAACGGGACATCGAGGCCGCCGCGGTGGGCGAGCCGGCTACAAGCCAGGGTGGGATCTGGATCCGCATCGCCTCCTTCCGGTCGAGCCGACGAACCCGGGCCAGCGCACGGTCCCTTCTGCCAGTTTGGCCTGGCGCGCCTTGTGCCTGCTGGCCGACGCGCCGATGCTGCCAGGTTGGAACGCCGCCGCCAGGGGCCATTGGACCCAACTTCCGCGGGACCCATGGCTGCTGCCGCACCGTGCTGGGAGCGCAACCCCAAGCGAAGACCCCTGGTGCGTCTGGGGCTTGTCCTCTTGGTGGCGCTTGGCCACCTACCGTTTACAACGCTGCTGAGACGCTCCCATCAAGTGGCAGACTCACCGGACCGCAAGAGTGCGAGGCCGCTCACCACGCTTGGTGGCGTAGAGCCAAAAAACCTCAGCGACGGACCACTAGGTCGGCACGGTGCGTGGCGTGCCGTCCACCGCCAGGTACGCCACGCGAGCCGGTATGGTGCAGATGAGCAGGCGCCTAGCGACATCGCTCTCCAGGAGCCTGGGATCACCCTGCGGCAGCGATTGTCTCGCCCGAATCCGGGTGTTCCGGCCCATCGCGTCAGCTCCCCTGCTCACCGTCACGGCGTGCTCCTCGTCGCGTGTCGTGTCGCTGTCTGGAACCGGATGCCGCCCCGGACGCTTGCTCGACCCCACCTCGCCTGGGCCCGCCGGGTCCTGGCGCAACGTCCGGTTGCTCGTCGGGTTGGGAGCTTGGGCGTACGCCTCGGAGCAGGACGACGACCAGGATGGCGA
>Ga0307409_100001944_pt1 | contig 10561 bp, 6 predicted proteins | sample 322Ometagenome_2_FD_203888 | JGI IMG/M metagenome (GOLD analysis project Ga0307409, IMG submission 203888) | Maize rhizosphere microbial communities from greenhouse at UC Davis, California, United States - 322HYB-O-2 | ecosystem: Host-associated > Plants > Roots > Rhizosphere > Soil | place...
TCCGGACGCAGGTCATTCAACATGACAAGTTCCAGCTCAAAGCCGAAACCAACCGGCTGCGTCCTATCCCGCTGACCCCACCGCGTGGTACCATCCTTGACCGCAAGGGATTGGTCATCGCGGAAAACGTTCCCGGCTACTCCGTCAAGCTGCTGGCGCAGTCCGCCGATTCATTGCGTGCGGTGCTGGCGCGAGTGCGGCGCTACGTGCCCCTCGATAGCGCCCAGATCGGTGACATTATTGACCGTTACCTGCAGGCACGCTACCAACCTGCTCTGGTGTTCGGTGATGCCACCTTCGATATCATCGCCAAGCTGGAAGAACATCGTTCCGCCCTGCCCGGGCTGGTGATCCAGGCCGAGCCCAAGCGATTGTACCCCGCCGGAAAATCCATCGCGCACCTGGTGGGCTACGTCTCCGAGGTCACCGAAGCCGACCTGACGGCAGACCGCTACCCTGGCGCCGTGCTGGGATCGATTGTGGGCAAGGCGGGACTGGAGCGGGAGTATGATGACACGCTGCGCGGAAACGATGGGGTTCGCTACATCGAGGTGAACGCGCGGGGGCGCCTGGTCCGAGAAGGCGCCGCCTCGGCGACGTTGCCTCCTACGCCGGGACAACCCATTGTCACGACGCTCGATCTGGACCTGCAGCGATTCATCGACAGCATCTGGCCGGCTGGAGTGCGGGGCGCCTTGGTGGCAATGACGCCCAACGGAGAGATCCGCGCGCTGTACTCGGCTCCGAACTTCGATCCCAACCACTTTGTCGGCGGCATCTCCTCGGCCGAGTGGCGCAAGCTGAACAACGATCCGGCCAAGCCTCTGCTCAACCGGGTCATTCAGGCCCGGTACCCGCCCGCCTCGCCCTTCAAGCTGGCCATCGCCGCGATGGCGCTGAAGCGGGGCCTGATCAGCCTCAACACCCGGATGCCAGAGCCTTGCCGGGGCGGACTGCGGCTTGGCAACCGCGTCTTTCGTTGCTGGAAGCGGGAAGGCCACGGAATGCTGGACCTGACCGGCGCGGTTGCAGCGAGCTGCGACGTCTACTTCTACCAGCTCGGGTTGAGGCTTGGGTTGGACGCCATCATTCAAGACGGCGTGCTCATGGGCTTTCGTGACCGAAGCGGCGTGGACCTGGAGAACGAGCTCAACCCCATTTATCCCTCGTCGAAGGCGTACTTCGACAAGCTCTACGGGCCACGCAACTGGAGCCCTCCCGGAACCACATTGAACTTCTCCATCGGCCAGGGCGAGAACACCCAGACCCTGATCAACATGATGCGGTTCTATCAGGGACTGGCCGGAAATGGGGAAGCCGTCACACCCTACATCGTGAAGCCCAGCTCCAACCGCAAACGGTCATTGGGGCTGACCCAGCGGGAGCTCGATGGTCTCCGCCGCGCGCTGATCGCGGTGGTTGAGCGGGGCACCGCTTCGGCCAACCGGCGGGCCGACCTCGCGGTGGCGGGGAAGACCGGCACCGCACAGAACCCTCATGGAGACGATCACGGGTGGTTCATCGGCTTTGCTCCAGCCGAGAAGCCGGAGCTGATCGTGGGCGGGATCATGGAGTTCGCCAAGCACGGAACCACAGTGGCGCCGTACGTGGTTCAGACCCTTCGTCGCTACATCCTCGGTCCAGTCCCCACTGCACCGGTCAAACTGGGTGCGCTGCAGGATGAATCGGTGAGCTCGCAAGACAACGCGCCTCGCCCCATAGAGCTGAATCCAGACTCGGCTGCCGCCCAGTCATCGGCCGCGGACTCGGCGCCGCCAGCAGGCACCGAGCCGTGAGGTCGCCCGCCGTGGACCGTCAGCTCGTCACGGTCAGCGTGGCCCTGGTGCTGTTCGGCCTTGCCATCCTGTATTCCGCGGGGCAGACCGATGTTCCGACCAAGGCGGCCGGTGTGTGGTCCCGCCAACTCATGTGGTTCGGCATCGGCATCGTTGCCGCCTGGATTGTCTTCCACATCTCGCTCCGGGTGCTCGAGTGGATCTCCCCCGCGCTGTACGCGTTCAGCATCCTCTTACTCGGGTTGGTGCTCGTTGTGGGCACCGGTGCCGGCACCGCTGAGGGGAGTCATAGCTGGCTCTCCATTGGTGGACACCAAATCGGCCAGCCTTCCGAGCTGGCCAAGGTCGCGACGGTCCTGATGATGGCCCGGTACTTGTCCAGCCGGAAAGAGCCTCCCCGCTCGCTGCGGGACCTGATCGGCCCGGTGCTGATCGTCGGCGTTCCGTGTCTCCTGGTGCTGAAGCAGCCCGACCTGGGCAGTGCGCTGGTGTTTGTCGGCATCTTCTTCGCCATGCTGTTCTGGGCTGGCGTTCGCCCTCGCATGCTGTTCCTGCTGGCGTCTCCGGTTATCAGTCTGTTCCTGGCCTTCAATACCCTGGCCTGGAGCGTCTGGATCGTCGTGTTTGTGCTCATTCTGATGGCATGGCGGCCGTACGTCTGGGATTGGGTGGTGTTCCTCACGGCTAACGTGGCAATGGGCGCCATTGCCATCCCGCTCTGGAACCGGCTTGCGCCCTACCAGCAGAATCGGCTGCTGACATTCCTCAATCCTGAGGCCGATCCCCGGGCTGCGGGCTACCACGCCATTCAGTCCCGGGTCGCCATCGGATCGGGCGGCTGGTTCGGGTCCGGATACACCGAGGGACCGCAGAAGCGGCTGGCGTTTCTTCCCGAGCAGCACACCGACTTTGTCTTCTCTGTGGTAGGGGAGGAACTTGGCTTTGTGGGAGTGCTGGTGGCCCTCAGTCTGTTTCTGGCGCTCTTCCTCGTGCTCCTCCGGATCGCGCGCCGGGCCACTGACTCTTTCAGCAGCCTGGCGGTGTTCGGAATCATCGGACTCTTCTTTACCCACGTGTTCGAGAACGTCGGAATGACGGTAAACCTCATGCCCATTACCGGCATCCCGTTGCCGATGTTCTCCTACGGGGGATCGTTTTTCATCATTTGCTCCCTCTGCATGGGGCTGGCGCTCCGGGTGGCATGGGACTCGAGGTTGTCAGGCTATACCGAGGCCTGACAGGTACTTACCGACAAAGGCTAGCGCAGGAGACGAGGTCGGTTGAAATTGCAGGGGCTGTCTCGTCAGCTGCCCTTTTATCCTCTTTACCTACTTCTCTATGGCCGTGATGGCATGGTTTAAGAAGGAGCGCAAACCACGAACCTCACAGCGTGAACGGCTGGAGATTCCGGCCGACGCCTGGGAGAAGTGCGACAGCTGCGGGCACATCGACATCCGCGAGAAGTTCGAGAAAGCGCTGAATGTCTGCCCCGAGTGTGGGTGGCACCGCCGGATCACCGCGGAGGACTACATCGAGCTGCTCACCGATCCGGGCACCTGGCGCGAGTTGTACGCCGGCCTGCGCTCGGCCGACCCTCTGGAGTTCGAGAACTACACCGAGCGGCTCAAGGTGGCCCGGGAGAAGGGTGGCGCAGGCGACGCCGCATTTACCGGCACCGCCAAGCTCGACGGGCTCCCGTTCAATCTGGCCGTCATGAACTTCCGGTTCATGGGCGGATCCATGGGGTCGGTAGTGGGGGAAAAGATCGCCCGGCTGGCGCGCCGATCCCTGGAGAAGAAGATCCCGCTGGTCATCGTCTCCACCTCCGGCGGTGCACGGATGCAGGAAGGCGTGCTCTCGCTGATGCAGATGGCCAAAACCTCCGCCGCCATCGCCCAGCTGTACCGCGAGTGCATTCCTTACATTTCAATATTGACCGATCCCACGACCGGTGGTGTCTCCGCCTCCTTCGCCATGCAGGGTGATGTTGTCCTCGCCGAGCCGGGCGCAGTTATCGGCTTCGCGGGACAGCGGGTGATCAAGCAGACCATCGGGCAGGATCTCCCCGAAGGGTTCCAGACGGCCGAGTTCCTGCTGGAGCACGGCCAGATCGATGACGTCGTTCCCCGGGCCTCGCTCCGTGACACCACAGCCCGATTGCTCCGCCACATGCAGGGTCAGCGTCCGCACGTCGAGCTCGCCGAGCTGAGCTGAGGCGCGCGGTTCATTCCTGGTGCGCCCCACCCCCGCTCTCGGCCGGTGGGGCTCGTCGTTTTGGCCCGCACCGTTGTCCTCCAGAGGCGATGATCGAGACCTGATGTCGCTGACCTACGACGAGGCACTCGACTTCCTCTTCCCCCGCACGACTACCATCAAGTTCGGGCTGGCCACCACCCGCGCGCTGCTGAAGTCGCTGGGCAACCCGCATGAGGTCATGCCGTCCATCCACATCGGGGGCACGAACGGCAAAGGGAGCGTCTGCACCCTTGTCGCGGCCGCGCTGCGGGAATGCGGCTGGCGGGTCGGACTCTACACCTCACCGCACCTCGTGTCCTTCCCCGAGCGTATTCAGGTCGACGGCGTGCCCATCTCGGAGCAGGCGGTGGCGATGTGGACCGGGCGACTGCTGTCGTCCATACTCGAGCGGAAGGCCACATTCTTCGAAGCCACAACCGCTCTGGCGTTCGCGGACTTTGCCGCGCGGGGTGCTGAGATCGCGGTTGTGGAGGTGGGCCTGGGCGGCCGGCTGGACAGCACGAACGTGGTTCGCCCGCTGGTGAGCGGAGTGACCAAGATTGCGCGCGATCATATGAAGTATCTGGGCGACACCCTCGAGCTGATCGCCTGCGAGAAGGCGGGCATTGCAAAACCGGGCGTGCCATTCGTCATTGGCGAGACCGATCCCGATCTAGTCGCGGTGCTCCGGCGGGAGGCCAACCGGACGTGCGCTCGAGCCAACGGTGGAACGGGAGGGAAAACCGGAGCCGACATCCGGGTGCTGCCGCCGGAGTACGAATGGTGTGGCCCGCTGAGTCTGGACGGCCCGCACCAGCGGCGGAATGCCGGGGTAGCTCACGGCATACTCTCGGCGCTGCCGGCTCCCTACCGGCCCACTCGGGAGCAGATGGAGCGGGCGTTTGGTACCACCAGGGTACCCGGACGGCTCGACCGCCGCGGCCGCTGGCTGTTCGACGTGGCGCACAACCCCGATGGCATGCGATCGCTGGTTGCGGCCCTCCAGGTCATGCGCCCGCGAACTCCGGTACACGCACTGGTCTCCATCCTGGGCGACAAGGACTGGCCGGATATGCTGGTGCAGCTGGATCAGGTGATCGAGCGCGGTTTTCTCACCATTGCGCCGACGGCCGCAGCACGGGGTTGGGACATCGAGTGGCTGCGCCGCTGGCTCCGGGATCCGAATCGCCCCCCGGCTCAAGCCGAGTGGACCCTCATTCCAGACTTCAGGGAGGCCATTGCACGAGTGCAGGAGGGAGCAGGCACCATCCTGGTGACTGGCTCGTTTCACACAGTGGGAGACGTGATGCAGGCGATCGGCTTCGATGTATAGGGCTGCTGGAGTTTCCTTCCCGCTCACCACTGATCCATTTATACTCCCCCAATGAAAACCAAGGCCCTGCCGGGCTTTCGTGATTTTTACCCCACCGATCTCGCGCTCCGGTCCCATATCTTCAACACCTGGCGTGCGGTAGCGTCGCGCTACGGCTTCGAGGAGTACGACGGGCCGCCGCTCGAGCCGTTGGACCTGTACACTACGAAGAGCGGTGAGGAAATCGTTGGGCAGCTCTACAACTTTACCGACAAGGGTGATCGAGCGGTCGCGCTCAGGCCCGAGATGACGCCCACCCTGGCGCGCATGGTGGCGGCCCGCGCCGGGGAGCTGAGAAAGCCAATTCGCTGGTTCTCCATCCCCCAGCTGTTTCGGTACGAACGGCAGCAACGGGGGCGGCTTCGAGAGCACTTCCAGCTCAACTGCGATCTGATCGGAGAGGCGGGGCCCTTGGCCGACGCTGAGATCATCGCGCTAGCCATCGACTGCATGCGTGCATTCGGCCTCGGCCCGACCGACGTGCGGGTGCGTCTCTCGGATAGACGGGTGCTCACCGCAATACTCCGGCACCGGCAGTTTCCGCCTGAAAGTAACGATCAGGCCTTCGAGTTCATCGACAAGTGTGAGCGGCTCAGGCGCGAACAAATCGAGGCATTTGCAGTGGAGAAGGCTGAGATCTTTGCTCCGGCCACGGTAGATGATCTAGTGAAAATCGCCCGGATTCGTGGGTGGGACGAGCTTCAGAAGGAGCTCCACCTCGCCCCCGAGCTCGCCGAGGCGGCAAAGCCTCTCCGTGAGGTGTATCAGACCCTCAGCCACATGGGCCTCGGCGAATTCATCGAACTCGACCTGACCATAGTCCGAGGGCTGGCATACTATACCGGTATTGTATTCGAGCTCTTCGACGCAGGACGGACACTGCGCGCCATCTGTGGGGGCGGCCGATATGACAATCTCCTGCAAGACCTCGGCGGCGTTGATCTGCCGGCCCTCGGTTTTGGCATGGGAGATGTCGTCCTGGGAGAGCTGCTGAAGGACAGGGGACTGGCTCCGGCAGAAAGAACCGCCATCGATGTATTCCTGGCGTTCATCACCAAGGAGGATCTGCCGTACGTGCTCACGCTGGCGCACCGGTTACGCGACCGCGGCGTGAGAGTCGAATACACCCTCAGCCCACAAGCGGTGGGGAAGCAGCTCAAACTAGCCGACGCCAGAAGGTCTCGCTTTGCCGTAGTGGTGGGTCCCGACGAACGGAATCGGGGCGAGGTGGTCCTGAGGGACCTCGGGACCGGCTCGCAGGAAGCAGTTCCCCAGGACACACTGGAGGACACCATAAAGAGTCGCATGCATGGCTGACAACAAGGCACTCACCACTCGCGCGGCCGACTTCAGCGCCTGGTATAACGAGGTCATCGCTCGGGCCGAGCTGGCGGACTACAGCCCGGTGCGCGGCTGCATGGTCATCCGTCCGAATGGTTATGCCATCTGGGAGCAGATGCAGCGCGCGCTGGACCAGATGTTCAAGGACACTGGCCATCAGAACGCGTATTTTCCGCTCTTCATCCCCCAGAGCTTCCTCTCTCGTGAGGCGGAGCACGTGGAAGGCTTTGCCCCCGAGACCGCCGTAGTCACCCATGGCGGTGGCAAGGAGCTGGAGGAGCCGCTGGTGGTGCGGCCGACGTCCGAGACCATCATCTATGCCATGTATGCCAAGTGGATCCAGAGCTACCGGGATCTGCCGGTCCTGATCAATCAGTGGGCCAACGTGGTGCGGTGGGAGATGCGGACCCGCCTGTTTCTCCGGACCACCGAGTTCCTCTGGCAGGAAGGCCACACGGCTCACGCCACTGAGGCGGAAGCGGAAGAGGAAGCACTGCGCATGCTGGGAGTCTACCGCACCTTCATGGAGCAGTGGATGGCCATGCCGGTGCTCACCGGCCGCAAGACCGACAGCGAGCGATTTGCCGGTGCGCTCCGCACCTACAGCACCGAAGCGCTGATGCAGGACAACAAGGCGCTGCAGGCGGGCACCAGCCACAACCTGGGGCAGAACTTTGCGCGCGCCTTCGAGGTGACCTTTCAGACCGCCAACGGCGACCTGGACCACGTGTGGAATACCTCCTGGGGTGTGTCCACCCGGCTGGTCGGTGCGCTCATCATGACCCACAGCGACGACGTGGGACTGGTATGTCCACCGAAACTCGCGCAATACCAGGTGGTGATCGTGCCGATCTATAAGACCGCTGAAGAGCGTGCGATCGTGGTCGAGGCGGCGGATCGCCTGCGGAAACAGCTGGCAGGGGGAGGGGTGAGGGTACATCTCGACGGCCGTGAGGGAATGAAGCCCGGGGCCAAGTACTACGAATGGGAGGCCCGCGGAGTCCCGTTGCGTCTCGAGATCGGCCCGCGCGACGTATCGGCGGGGTCGGTTGTCATGGCTCGGCGCACCGGTGGGAAGAAGGAGACCATCCCGATGGACGATGTCTCCAGCCGAGTGCTCGTGGCCATGAATCAGATGCAGGACGATCTGCTCCAGGGGGCCCGGGTACGGCGCGATGCAGCAACGCTGCGCGGAGCCACCAAGGAGCAGTTCATCGACAAGATGGAGCACGAGGGCGGATTCGTCTACGCCGGGTTCTGCGGCTCGGGAACCTGCGAGGCGGAAATCAAGGAACAGACGAAGGCCACGATCCGGGTGCTTCCGGATGAGGAGTTTCGCTCCCCGATTCCTCCGACCACGTGTCTCTGGTGCGGGCGCCCGAGTATCGCCGAGGCAGTGTGGGCGAAGGCGTATTGAATCCGCCGACTGCCCCGGGTCGCCTCCTGGATCTGTATGGCGAGGCGGGACTCTCCCGGACCAATGGAACCCTCCACCTCGACCGAGTGTCACTCCCTCAAATCGCCGACCAGATCGGGACTCCGGTGTTCGTCTATAATGCCGAGGCAATCCGGGAGCGGTACCGCACGCTCCACTCGGCCCTGGCTCCGCTGCCGCACCGCATCTGCTTTGCCTTGAAAGCCAACAGCAATCTTGCGGTACTCAAGATCCTGCGTGAGCTCGGCGCTGGGGTGGACATCGTCTCCGCCGGCGAGCTGGCCCGGGCCCTGGCTGCCGGTTTTGCCGCCGACAAGATCGTGTTCAGCGGAGTAGGGAAGACCCGGAACGAGCTTCAGGCCGCCGTCAAAGCCCAGATCGGGCATCTGAACCTCGAGTCCCCCGAGGAGCTCGAGCTGCTCGGACGCGTCGCCGAGCACGAGCGGAGGCGGGTTCACGTCGGGATCCGCGTCAACCCGGACGTAACCACTGATACCCACCCCTATATCTCGACTGGGAAGAGCGGCATCAAGTTTGGGCTTCCCACCGATCAGGTGCTGCCTGCGGCTGAATACATCCTCCGGCATCCATGGCTGGAGCTCACCACTCTGGCCATGCACCTGGGCAGCCAGATTGTGGACACCGAGCCCTTTCTTCAGGGAATCGCCCGGCTCACGGAACTGGTCAGGGGGGTGCGCAGCATTGGAGTCGACACGCTCCGCGTCCTGGATATTGGCGGCGGACTGGGCATCCGCTATGCCGAAGAGCGCTCGATCGACCCGGTCGATTTTGCCGCCGCCATCATACCCCGGCTGGCCCCCACCGGGCTCACCATTTACCTCGAGCCCGGCCGGTTCCTGGTGGGCAGCGCCGGTGTCCTGCTGACCCGCGTCCTGTATCGCAAGCACTCCGGCGGGAAAGAATTCGTCGTCGTAGACGCCGGCATGAATGACCTGGTCCGTCCGAGTCACTACCAAGCCTACCACGAAATTGTCGAGCTGGAGGAACGAGGGCGGCCATCAGTCCGGGCCGATGTTGTGGGACCGGTGTGTGAGACCGGGGATTTCCTCGCGCTGGATCGGATGTTGCCGGGTCTCCAGTCCGGCGATGGATTGGCCATACTTGGTGCCGGCGCCTACGGCTTCGTGATGGCCTCCAATTACAACAGCCGGGTGCGGCCCGCGGAGGTCATTGTCGACGGGGACCGGTGGTGGGTAGCGCGCCCGCGGGAGCGGGTCGAGGACCTGTTCTCCACCGAGCGGTTAGCTCCATGACGCAACCCGGAAGCGAAGGAGCACGGGCGTCCGTGGCATCGCATCACGACGGCATTCTCATCATCGATTTCGGGTCGCAGTACACTCAGCTGATTGCCCGGCGGGTACGAGAAGCTCATGTGTACTGCGAGATCCATCCGCCCTCCCGGACCGTCGAGTGGATCCGGCAGTGGAACCCCAAGGGCATCATCCTCTCGGGCGGGCCCAATTCCGTGTACGGCGAGAGCGTTCCAACGGCCGACCCGGCGTTGCTCGAGCTGGGTACGCCCGTGCTGGGCCTTTGCTACGGGATGCAGCTGTTGGCCCACCTCTCGGGCGGCAAAGTCGTCCGAGCCAACCGGCGCGAGTACGGCCGGGCCAATCTTCGGGTCGAGGGAGGGAGACTCTTTCAGGGATTCGGCGAGGGAGAGGAGACGCCGGTCTGGATGAGTCATGGCGATCACGTGGATGCGCCACCTCCCGGCTATGCGGTGACGGCATCGAGCGTGAACTCGCCTATCGCAGCCTTCGAGCACGATCGGCGTCCGCTGTTCGGGGTGCAATTTCATCCCGAAGTTGCGCATACCCCGCGGGGCGGCGAGATCCTCAACAACTTCCTGTTCGAAATCTGTGGCTGCACGCCCGATTGGACGCCGGGACATTTCGTCGAGACCGAGGTCGCCCGGATTCAGGAGCTCGTCGGTCCTACCGCTCGGGTGATCTGCGGCCTCTCGGGGGGAGTGGATTCCTCGGTCGCGGCCGTGCTGGTCCATCGCGCGGTGGGCGACCGGCTGACCTGCATCTTTGTCGATCACGGTTTGCTGCGGCTGCACGAGCGGGACCAGGTGGAACAGACCTTCCGCCGGCACCTCGGGATCGATCTCAGAGTCGTGGACGCCCGGGATCGTTTTCTGGAAAAGCTGGCGGGAGTCGCCGATCCCGAGGAAAAGCGGCGCCGAATCGGTCACACCTTTATCGACGTGTTCGAGGCTGAAGCCAGGTCGGTCGGCAAGGACGTTGGGTTTCTGGTGCAGGGCACGCTCTATCCCGATGTGATCGAGTCGTTGTCCCCTTTGGGCGGGCCGTCGGTAACCATCAAGACCCACCACAATGTGGGAGGTCTTCCCGA
>Ga0307409_100001946_pt1 | contig 10549 bp, 7 predicted proteins | sample 322Ometagenome_2_FD_203888 | JGI IMG/M metagenome (GOLD analysis project Ga0307409, IMG submission 203888) | Maize rhizosphere microbial communities from greenhouse at UC Davis, California, United States - 322HYB-O-2 | ecosystem: Host-associated > Plants > Roots > Rhizosphere > Soil | place...
CCGCCGTGACGGGCGACCCGTCGATCATCCGCGACTCCGTCGCAGCCGACTCGAACACGTACATCCGCTACGGCTCCGAGACGTGGAACACGCTCCGCGACAACGCGGACATCCGGCTCAGCGGGTACGTAGACGCGTTCCCGGTCGGCACGGCCACCACCTGCAACACCACGGGCGTGAACCACAACACCAACTGGGGCGAGCCGTTCCGGGTGTGGGTGCCGAACACGCCGGCGCTGGTGCCCGGGTGCCAGAATTACTTCCCGATCATCTACGTGGACGGAAACTTCACCGTGGACGGGAACGGGCGTGGGCAAGGCATCCTGCTCGTGAACGGCGACTTCCGCGTCCACGGTACGTTCGACTTCTACGGCATCATCATCGTCCGCGACGACATCGAGCGCGGGAACGGCACCGCACAGATCCGGGGCGCGATCATGGCGCGCAACATGACCATCGGCGACGGGAGCGTGTGGTCGGGCACCCAGGACGTGCGCTTCTCGAAGTGCGCGGTGGAGAGCGCGCTGAGTGGCTCGGCGATCCTCGTGCCGACGCGCGAGCGCGGGTGGGCGCAGCTGTTTTGAGTCGATCTGCGATGTTTTGACCGACAGTGACGTGCGTCACAGCGCACGTCACTGTCGCGTCTCGTTACGAATTTCACCGCGGCTCGTTTGTAGGAAGAATTGCCCAGCCTGGTAGTCACCCTGGCCGCGCGTCCAGTGTTGCGCGGCGTTACGGCACCTCCCCACAGCTCCGGCACTCGCATGGCGCTCTTCGGTCGCAAGCGGACGACAATTGGGCTCGACGTCGGGTCCGGCCTCATCAAGGTCGCGGTAGTGGACCACGGGAAGGGTGAGCCGGAGCTCGCGAAGGTGGCGATCCTGCCGCTCCTGCCCGACGCCATCGTCGACGGCGAGATCATGGACCCGAGTATCGTCGCCGAGGCCATTCAGGGGGCGGTGGCGGCGGCGGGCGTGAAGGCGAAGAACAACGTCGTCACCGCCGTCGGCGGGCGCGACGTGATCGTGAAGAAGATCCAGATCGACCGCGTGAAGGAGAGCGAAGTCCGCGACCTGATGCGGTGGGAGGCGGAGCAGCACGTCCCGTTCGACATGGAGTCGGTGGAGCTGGACTTCCAGATCCTCGACCCCGACGCCGAGGGGCTCGACATGAGCGTCCTGCTCGTCGCGGCCAAGCGGGAGCTGGTGGAGAACAAGCTCCGCCTGCTCACCGACGCGGGGATGGCGCCGGCCATAATCGACGTGGACGCCTTCGCCCTGCACAACGCCTTCCAGGTGAACTACCCCAGGGCGATGCACGGCGTGGTGGGACTCGTGAACATCGGGAACGAGGTCACGATCGTCAACGTCCTCGACGACGGCGTGCCGATCCTGACCCGCGACCTCACGGTCGGCACGCGCCGCATCCGCGAGGACCTGCAGCGCGAGCGCGGGCTGTCGGTCGATGACGCCGACGCGCTCGTACGCGGCTACGACCGGTCGCCGCACTTGGACGCGGTGCTCGGCCCGCGCGGCGAGGAGATCGCCCTCGGCATCGAGCGCGCCACCGCCTTCCTCGCCTCGTCGTCGCGGTCGGGCAACGCGATGCGCGAGCTGTACCTGTGCGGCGGGGGGGCGCGGGTGCCCGGCCTCGCCGAGGCCCTCGCCCAGCGACTCCGCGTCAGCGTCCAGCAGGCGAACCCGCTCGCGAACCTCAAGGTGCGCGAGGGCGCCCTGGACTCGCTCACCACCGACGACGTCGCGCCGCTCCTGATGCTGCCGATCGGGCTGGCGCTGCGCCAGGTCGCGTGAGCTCACCCGAGACTACCCGATGATCCAGATCAACCTCCTGCCCGGCGCGCGGAAGTCGACGAAGGCGCGCGGCGCCAGCAGCCTCGCGGCGCTCAAGGCGGTCGTCGCGCAGGTCAAGGATCCGTTCCTGGTGGCGGCGGTGGCGAGCGTTGGCGTCGCCGGCACCGCCGTGACCTTCCTCTACACCGCGCAAACGGCGCGCGCCGCCGACGTCGCCGAGCGGGAGCGCGCGGCCGTACAGGACTCGACGCGCTACGCCGCCGTCCTCGCCGAGCGCAACCGGGCCCAGGCGCAGGTCGACTCCGTCATGCGGCAGATCACGGTCATTCGCGCCATCGACAACAACCGCTACGTGTGGCCGCACGTGATGGACGAGGTGAGCCGCGCGCTCCCGCCGTTCACCTGGCTGACGTCGATCCAGCAGACGAGCGCGCCGGTCTTCCCGGCCGCGGCCACCGACACGGCCACGGCCGACGCCAAGGGGAAAGCGAAGGCCGAGGCGGAGGACGACGAGTCGTCGGCGAAGCCCGCCAAGCCGAAGGCGCCCGAGCCCCCGCCCGCGCTCAAGTTCGCCATCAACGGCAACACGGTGGACATCCAGGCGCTCACGCGGTTCATGCGGGTGCTCGAGGCGTCGCCGTTCGTGCAGAACGTCACCCTCGCCAAGTCCGCCCTCGTCGTGCTCGACGGTCGCGAGGTCACGGACTTCCAGCTCGACGCCGAGTACCAGACGCCCGACTCGACGGCCATTCAGACCGTCCCCGTGACGCTCTCGGTAAGGTAGCCGACTATGAACCTCAGACCACAAACACAGCGCGAGCAGGTGCTGGCCGGCATCGTCGTCTTCTCGGTGCTGCTGGCGGTGCTCTTCTACATGCAGGTCTACCAGCCCAAGGCCGCGGAGCTCGACACGACCGAGGCGCGCGTGGCGACGCTCGACTCGGCCAACGCCCGCGCCAAGCGCGATCTGGCGAAGGGAAGCGTCGACCAGCTCCGGGCGCGGGTCGCGCAGTACGCGGCCAGCCTCGAGCTGATGCGGCAGCTCGTGCCGACCAGCAACGAGGTGCCGGCCCTGCTCGAGCAGGTGTCGACGGCCGCGCGCCGCGTGAACCTCGACATCGGCTCGGTGGTGCCGGAGCCGGTGCTCGGCGGTGAGACCTTCGACACGTACCGCTACCGCCTGACGGTGAAGGGCGGCTACCACGCGCTCGCCGAGTTCCTGAGCAACGTCGGCTCGCTGACGCGCATCGTCGCGCCGGTGAACCTCAAGCTCACGCCGGTGCCGAGCCAGCAGAAGACCGTGGCGAAGGACGCGCCGGCGATGCTCAACTCCGAGTTCGAGATCCAGACGTTCGTGGCGCGCACCGGCCCCGTGACCGAAGAGCGCGGCGGCGAGATCGCCCAGGGGGTGGATCGATGATGGACGAATTCATGGACGCGCTGAAGCGTCGCGCGCGGCGCTACGTGATCGGCCTGGGCGTGGGCGCCGTCGCGTTCGGAGCGAAGGTGGCCCTGCACGCGACCGCCGACGCCACGGGCGCCGTCCCCGAGGGGGCCGCGGCGGACAGTGCCGCGGCCGACGGTGCCGCGCCCGAGAGCGCTGCGCCTGAAGTCGCGGGCCCCGAGCGCGTCGCGCCCGAGGGAGCGGTTCCGGACGCCGAGTCCGGCTCGAAGACCGCCGCGGCGGACGCGGCGGCGGGGGTGACCGGCGGGAGCATGCAGGGTCCGTCCCTGGCTGCGCCGCCGATCACGCAGTCGCGCGAGGCGGCGCTCCGCGCCACCGCGGCGACGAACGTGCACACGGCGGCGATGACCGACCCCGAGGCGTCGGCCGCCACGACGGCGAGCACCGCCGCGCGGACGACGGCGAGCCCGCGCGCGGGCGAGCGGGCGAACGCGGCGGCCAAGCCGATGGCGGGCGGCACGCCGACGGCGCCGGCGGCCGGCGGCCGTCGTCCTGGTCAGAGCGTGTCCGTGACCGTGGGCGCCGCGGGCGCGGAGCAGGCGGGCGAGGTCGCGTTCGTGCGCGAGACCTTCGGCTACGCGCACGGCGGCCGCCGCGACCCGTTCGTGTCGCTCATGGCGAACGGCGAGCTGCGGCCGATGATCGCCGACCTCCGGCTCGTCGCGGTGGCGTACGACCCGAACGGCCGGAACTCCGTGGCGATCATGCGCGACGTGAGCACGAAGGAGCAGTACCGGGTGAAGGTCGGCCAGACGCTCGGCCGCATGCGCGCCGCGCGCATCCAGCCCAAGGAAGTCGTCTTTACCATCGAAGAGTTCGGGCTCAGCCGCCAAGCGGTCCTGACGCTCAGCGATTCCACAACAGCGAGGACGAAATGAGGGCAGTTTGGAGATTCGCCGCGGCGACGGCGGTGGCGCTCGGCGCTCCCGCCGCCGCGGGGGCCGCCGGCGCCGCGACGGCCGCGACGGGTACGCCCTCCGCGCCGCCGGCTCGGACCATCGCGCCACCGAGCGCGGTCACGTCGCTGAGCGTCGTGCCCGGGACCGGCCGGGCCGAGGTCGTGATCGGCGTCAGTGGTGCCGTGAAGGTCAGCGACTTCCGGCTCGACGGCCCGCACCGCGTGGTCGTCGACCTCGCGGGAGCCCGGCTTAGCACGCCGTCCGCGTACGATAAGGTTAGGCGCGGCGGCATCACCAACGTCCGCGCCTCGCAGTACAAGGCCGAGGTCGTGCGGATCGTCGTCGACCTCACCGGGCCGCGCGGCTACAAGGTGGCGCGCACCGAGGGCGAGGTCCGCATCTCGATCGAGGGGAGCGACCGCTTCGCCGCCTGGTCGTCACAGCCCGGCGGGCCCACGGTCGTGCGGTCGGCCTCGATGCAGCGCGTCGCCGAGCCGGCCGACGCGGCACCGGCGACGGACGTGGATACGTCTGACGCCCAGGATGTCGCGGACGGCGCGCACGCCGCGGACGCCGCCGCTCCGACCACCCCGGCCCCGGCGCCCGCCGCGAAGTCCGCGACGGTGAGCGCCAAGGCGCCCGCTGCTGCCACCACGCCTGCCGCCACCACGGCTGCCCGGCCCCCGGCGTCGCCGCCGGCGCCGACCGCGCGGGCGGAGTCCGCGGCCGAGCAGGCCAACCGGGTCGAGCAAGCCAATCGGATGGAGCGCGAGCGCGCCGAGCGCGCCGAGCGCGCCGAGCGCATGGACCGCGCGGAGCGGGCCGCGGCCGCCGAGGCCGCCGAGCGCGCGGACCGCACCGAGCGCAACGAGCGCGCCGAGAGCGCCCAGCGGGCGGAGCGCACTGAGCGCACCGGGCGCCGCATGGTGCGGCGCGTCTCGTCGGCGCCGCAGCCGCGCATCACGGTGAACTATCAGGACGCCGACATCCGCGACGTGCTCGCCGCCTTTGCCGCCTTCTCCGGGCGCACGATCGTGGCCGGCAGGGACGTGAACGGCACCGTCACGGCCGAGATCCGCGACCAGCCCTGGGACGTGGCCCTCCGCGCCATCCTCGGCTCGCAGGGGCTCGCCGCCACCGAGGAGGCGAGCGGCATCATCGCCGTCGACAGCTACAAGAACCTGCGCAACAAGCAGGCGAGCGAGCCGCTCGTCACCCAGATCGTCTCGATCAACTACGCCAAGGCGCCGTCGCTCGTCCCCACGGTGCGCACGCTCCTCAACAGCGTGTGCGTGAACGTCTCCAGCCCGGCCGAGGGCGCGCCCGAGGGCGCCGAGGACGCCGCCCCGCGCGTCGGCTCGGCGTGCGAGCAGCGCGGGTCGGTGAGCGCCGACAGCAGCACCAACTCGCTCATCATCACCGCGGTCAGCTCGCGCATCGACGACATCGTCAAGTACGTCCAGGCCCTCGACGTCCGCACGCCGCAGGTCGCGATCAAGGCCAAGATCATCTTCGTCAACCGCACGAAGCTCGAGGACATCGGCCTCACGTACGACCTCGGGACGAACACGCAGTTCTTCAGCCGGCTCGTCCAGCGCCAGCAGCAGACCGGCGTCGAGCCCGTCGACTCCGACGGCGACGGCGTGCCGGATCGGTTCCGGCCGACGACGGAGCCGGTCGAGGGCGACCGCATCGACCTCGGCGGCCGCGTCTTCTCGGCGCTCGCCAACGCCAACAACCGGATCATCGGGCCGGCGCTGAACGTCGTCTACTCGGCGACGATGGGGAAGTACACGCTCACGACCTTCCTCGACGCCCTCCAGGAGACTCGCCTCGCCGACCTGCAGGCCGAGCCGACGATCGTCACGCTCGACAATCGGCGCGCCGAGATCCTCGTGGGTCAGGAGATCCCGATCCGCGTGCTCGACGCCGGCTCCGGCACGGGCACGCCGGGCTCGGTGAACGTCCCGCGGGCGACGGTCACGCTGAAGGAGGCCGGCATCATTCTCAGCGTCACCCCGCACATCACGAACAACCGTCAGGTGCTCATGGCGATCCACGCCGAGAACTCGAGCGCCGAGCAGGTCCAGAGCAGTGACGTAGGCTTCGTGTTCTCCAAGCAGCGCGCCGACAACCAGCTCCTCGTCGGCGACGGCGAGACGGCGGTGATCGGCGGGCTCACCGTCACCGAGGTCGTACTCGCCAAGAGCGGGATTCCATTCCTGATGGACATTCCGTACCTCGGGAAGCTGTTCCGCCGCACCTCGAAGCTCGAGCAGAAGCGCGACCTCTTGATCCTGGTCACGCCCCACATCGTGGACGAGGGCGAACGCGTCCCCGGCCCAGGCAACGGCCGCTAACCGGGTATCCCATGCCGACAATTCAGACGATTCTGCCGCGGGCGATCCCCGCGGCCGGCGGAGCCGCGCTCGCGGCCCGCCGACTTGGCCGGATGGCGGTCGCCGCCGGCCTCACCTTCCTGGTCGCCTTCGCCGCGGCGTGCAGCAGCGACGACTCTCCGACCGAGGGCTTCGGCGACACCGGCCGGCCGATCGTCGAGGCGACCGCCACGACCGGCGGGCCGGACTCGATCGTCGCCTTCACGGTGAAGGCCCGCGACAACCTCGGCGTCAAGCTCGTCGGCGTCACGCTCAGCGGCGGCATCACCGCCGTCGCCGCGGACACCATGCGCACGGCGCAGACGGAGGTCACCAAGAGCTACAGCTTCACCGTGCCCAGCGGCGTAGCCCCGGGCACGCCGGTGGTCGTCGTCGCCAGCGCGATGGACGGCGCCGGCAACGTCTCACTGAACGACACGCTGACCCTCAGCGTGGGGAACCTGGAGCCGCCGTCCATCAAGGTCACGAGCCCGGCCCCGGGTACGGTCGTCGTGGTCGGCAAGTCGGTGGTCCTCGCCCTGAGCGGCCGGTCGGCGCTCAAGGTGCGCGCCCTCGGCTACGAGGCGACCGGGGCAGCCACGGGGGCGGACTCCACGATGTTCTCGAGCCCACTCCGCGACTCGGTTGCGACGCTCGATACGCTCACCATCCCCGCGGACGCGGGCGCCGGTCCGCTCACCGTCACGCCGTTCATCGTCGACTCGCTCGGTCAGCGGCTGTCGGGGAGCGCCACCACGCTCACCGTGCAGACCGCCGCCTCGGCCAACACGAAGCCGTCCGTCACGTTCGGGATCACCCCGCGCGTCGAGGTCACGGACACGTTGCACGTCGACGCGACCGACCAGGCGGGCATCTCGTCGCTCGGCTACGAGGTGACCGACTTCAGCGGCACCCTCATCGCCGCCGACTCGGTGGCCTCCAGCGGGAACTTCACCTCGGTGCCGGCGACGTTCATGATGCGCCTGGCCATCACCGACTTCCCGACGAAGGTCCTCGTCTCGGCGTTCGCCCGGAACGCCAACGGGACGCGCGAGTACGCCCTCACCAGCGGCGGCGCGCAGCGCAAGGACACCGTGGTGGTCGTAGCCGGCGTGACCCGTCCGCTGCCGTTCGGCGGCAGAATCGCCGACGGCTACTACCACCAGCGCAACAACCGCCTCTACCTCACCAACGTCGATCGCAACGTCCTCGAGGTGTTCAGCCTCGCGGACTCGGCCTTCAAGACCCCGATCGTGGTCGGGTCGCGCCCCTGGGGCATCGCGCCGTGGCCGCGCAACCGCAACGGCGACGTCGGCGACACGCTCCTGGTCGCAAACTCGGGCGGGACGAACATCAGCTACGTGAACCTCAACGGCGGCGGGTCGGGCCTCGAGGTGTACCGCTACCCCCTCCCGAACATCATCGTCTACTCGGTCACGTCGGTGAAGTCGGGCACCACCGGCGAGGTCATGCAGCAGCGGACCATTCACGACTTCAGCGACCGCCCGCAGTTCGTCGGCGCCACCTGCGCGGGTGACTCGTCCCTCACCACACCGTGCGGCGAAGTGATCGTGGTATACTCGACCACCCCCACCCCCGGCCAGTCGCAGCCGTTCGACAAGCTGAACGGGACCGTGCGGTGGGAGAACGTCACCACGAAGAAGTCGCACTTCTTCTTCGAGCAGGCGGTGGGTCAGTCCGCGGGCCGCGCGGACACGCTCGAGATCGAGCGCTTCCCGGCGCAGGGCGTGGGGCTGCACGAGATTATGGTGCCCTACCGGCAGTTGGCCATCGGGGCCACCGACACGCTGATCTACTCGGTTATTGTCCGCTTGAACGAGCTCGCGTTCCGCGACACGACGTACGTCCGCAACTCGGCCAGCTTCCGTCGGGCGATCATCGGTGAGGGCGGCCAGGTGCTCGGCAGCCGCGCCGTGATGTACGACGCGGTGCCCGGACTCGCCACCGGCATCGAGTGGGGAGGCGAAGTCTACACCCTGCAGAAGCCGGTCTACGACCTCGGCGTCTCGGCGTCGCTCGACGTCTCCGACTACGTCGCCAACTCGTTCGCCACGGTCAAGAGCGTCGGCATCAATTTCGACGGGAGCCTCGCCGCCGTCCGTGCGGACTCGACGTACCTCATCGACCCGACGCTCCGCCTGCAGGGCCTTCTGCAGACCTCGGGCGGTAACGCCGGATTCGACTTCCACCCCCAGAACACCGGGTTGAACTCGCTGCCGCTCGTCACCCGCCTGTCGTTCGCGGCGGCGAGCGAGCCGCAAATCGAGATTTTCGACACCCACTGCTACCAGCGCGTGTCCACGGTGCCGGTGCGCGATCCGATCATTGGTCCCATCAAGGCGGCGGTCCGGCCGACCGGCGAGATCATGCTCGTCGGCGCGACGTCCCGCGGCGCGGTGATCGTTTCGCTGCCGAACAACTTCACCACGAGCTGCCCGTAAGGGCGAGGGACGAGAGACGAGTGGTGAGGGACGAGACCAGCCGTTCCTGACTTCCCTCCGCAGTGCACGCCGCCCGGTGGCCGAATTGGCTGCCGGGCGGTCGTGCATGTGAGGGCTCGAGGTGCTGGACGGAGGCATCGGCACTACTTTACGGCCGGGCCGGCGTGCGACGCACTCGTTCCCTCGCGCGGCGGAGCAATCTCTTGCTTCTCGTCCCTCGTCCCCCGTCCCTCGTCCCCCGTCCCTGCCGTTCAATGCTCCGCTTCACCACCGCCGGCGAATCGCACGGGCCGGCGCTCGTCAGCATCCTCGAGGGCGTGCCAGCCGGTTTGCCGTTGCTGGCCGAGCACGTGGACGCGGAGCTCGCCCGACGCCAACAGGGCTACGGGCGTGGGCGGCGCATGCAGATCGAGCGCGACCAGGCGGAATTCCTGTCGGGCGTGCGCGCCGGCGAGACCCTCGGCTCCCCGATCGCGATGCTGATCCGCAATCGCGATTGGAAGAACTGGGAGGACGTCATGGACCCGGCGCCGCGAGGGGGCGAGGTCCGGGGCGAGGTACGCGGTGAGGCGGCGGGCGCGCCCGAATCGCGCGCCCTGCGCCGCCGGGCCGTCACACGACCACGGCCGGGTCACGCCGACTTGACGGGTATCCTCAAGTACGACCGGGACGACGCGCGCGACATCCTCGAACGGGCCTCGGCGCGCGAGACCACCGCCCGCGTCGCCGCCGCGGCCATCTGCCGCCGCCTGCTCGCGGAGTTCGGGGTGCGTGTCGGCAGCCACCTGGTACACCTCGGCGGCGTCGATGCACGTCGGCCGCCCGAGCTGCCGGCGGAGCTCAACGCCGCGGCCGACCAGTCCCAGCTCCGCACGCTCGACGCCGAGGCCGAAGCGGCCATGATCGAGCGCATCGACGCCGCCAAGCGGGCAGGGAACACGCTCGGCGGCATCTGCGAGGTCGTCGTCGACGGCCTGCCGGTCGGACTCGGCTCCCACGTCTCCTGGGACCGGAAGCTCGACGGGCGGCTCGCCGCCGCGATCATGTCGATCCCGGCGGTGAAGGGCGTCGAGATGGGAATGGGCTTCGAGGCAGCGCGCCGCACCGGGGCCGAGGTCCACGACGAGATCGAGCTCGCGCCGGGCCGTCCGCTCGCCGGCAACGTCCGCCGGCGCACCAACCGCGCCGGCGGTCTGGAAGGCGGGATGACGACGGGCGAGCCGCTGGTGGTGCGCGTGGCGATGAAGCCGATCAGCACCCTCATGCGCCCGCTCGAGACGATCGACGTTGCGACCGGCGAACGCGCCGCCGCGACCGCCGAGCGCAGCGACGTCACCGCCGTGCCGGCCATGGGAGTGATCGCGGAAGCGATGACCGCCTACGTGCTCGCCTCCGCCTTTCTCGAGAAGTTCGGAGGCGACTCGCTCGGCGAGGTGCGCCGCAATTACGACGCGTACGTGGCCTATCTCCGCGAGCGGCTGGGATGAATCGAAACAGCCGGGGGTCGGGAGTCGGGAGTCGGGTGTCGGGTTCC
>Ga0307409_100001947_pt1 | contig 10546 bp, 9 predicted proteins | sample 322Ometagenome_2_FD_203888 | JGI IMG/M metagenome (GOLD analysis project Ga0307409, IMG submission 203888) | Maize rhizosphere microbial communities from greenhouse at UC Davis, California, United States - 322HYB-O-2 | ecosystem: Host-associated > Plants > Roots > Rhizosphere > Soil | place...
CGACCAGGGCTACGAGGTGGCGAGGCTCGACGCGGCGGGCGTGGATTTCGAAGCGGTCAAGGCCGGCCGTCGCACGCTGGTCTACGGCAAGCGCTGGAAAGTCGCGCAGACGGGCGTCGCTCCGCTGCGCGAGCTGCAGGCGGCGATGCGCGCGCGCGACGCGAGCGAGGGCCTGTACCTCGCGGCCGGTGAGATCACGCAGCAGGCGCGCGCGTTCGCGAACCAGCACGGCATTCGCCTGCTCGAAGGCGCCGGGCTCGTGCAGTGGCTGGCGCTGGCGTCGCGACCCAAGGCTGCCGTCGCGCAAGCGCGCTGATCCGCGGTCACCACGCGCCGTCCGCACGCGCGATCGGCGTCGCCGCTCGCGTGAAGCGGTAGAATTGCGCCCCGCCTCGCGCCTGTGCCGCTTCGTTCGAAGCGCGGGCGCCCCCGCATCCCGCCGGAATCCGTCTTGGCCAAGGCCCGCTACGAAGAAGCGTCGATTCGCGTACTCAAGGGGCTGCAACCGGTCCGGGAGCGGCCGGGCATGTACACGCGCACCGCGGATCCGACGCACATTGTCCAGGAGGTCATCGACAACGCGGCCGACGAGGCGCTCGCCGGCCAGGCGACACGCATCGAGGTCACGATGCACGCCGACGGCTCGGTGACGGTGCAGGACGACGGGCGCGGCATCCCCGTCGGCCCGCATCCCGAGGAGAAAGTGCCGACGGTCGAGCTCGTGTTCACGCGGCTTCATGCCGGGGGAAAGTTCGACAAGCGCGACGGACGCGGCGCCTACGCGTTCTCCGGCGGCCTTCACGGCGTGGGGGTGTCGGTGACCAACGCGCTGTCGCGCCGTCTCGAGGTCGAAGTCAAGCGCGACGGCAAGACGCACCGCATCGTGTTCGCGGGCGGCGACGTGGTCGAGAAGCTGAAGGTCGTCGGGACGGCGGGGCGCGCCAGCGGCACGACGGTGCGCGTGCATCCCGATCCGAAGTATTTCGATTCGCCGTCGGTGTCGCTGCCGGAGCTCGAGCGACTGCTTCGCGCCAAGGCGGTGCTGTTGCCCGGCGTCCACGTCGCGCTGCACGTGGAGAAGGGCAAGGAGCGCCGCACGCAAAGCTGGTCGTATCCCGACGGGCTCACCGGCTACCTGCGCGAGCTCATGCATGCGGCGGAGCCCGTTGCGCCGATGTTCGCGGGCGAGACGTGGCTCGGCAAACCGAAGGAAGGCGACAGCCATGCCGAAGGCGAGGGCGCGGCGTGGGCGATCGCCTGGTACGACGAAGGCGGCGGTGGGGGCGAGAGCTACGTGAACCTGATCCCGACCGCGGCCGGCGGCACGCACGAGGCGGGCCTGCGCGCAGCGATGTTCGACGCGGTGAAGGCGTTCGTCGATCATCACGGGCTGCTGCCGCGGGGTGCGCGCCTGCAGACGGAGGACGTCTCGGCAAACGCTCGCTTCGTCTTGTCGGCGCGCATCCTCGACCCGCAGTTCCAGGGGCAGGTCAAGGAAAAGCTCACGAGTCGGGACGCGCTGAAGCTCGTGGCGCAGGTGGTGCGCGATCCGCTCGAGCTCTGGCTCAACTCGCATGTCGAGCATGGCAAGCGCATCGCCGAGCTGTCGATCCAGCAGGCGCTGTCGCGCATCCGGTCGGCGCAGAAGGTCGAGAAGAAGAAGGGCTCCGGCGTCGCCGTGCTTCCCGGCAAGCTCACCGACTGCGAATCGGACGACGTGACACGGCGCGAGGTGTTCCTCGTCGAAGGCGACTCCGCAGGCGGCTCGGCCAAGCTCGCGCGCGACAAGCAGTACCAGGCGATCCTGCCGCTGCGCGGCAAGGTGCTGAACACGTTCGAGGTCGATCGCGACCGGCTGTTCGCCAACAACGAGATCCACGACATCGCCGTCGCCATCGGCGTCGATCCGCACGCGAATGCGGACAGCGTCGATCTCAAGGGCCTCCGCTACGGGCGCATCATCATCATGGCCGATGCCGACGTCGACGGCAGCCACATCAAGGTCCTTTTGCTCACGCTGTTCTTCCGCCACTTCCCCGCGTTGATCGAGCGCGGCCACATCCACGTCGCCAGTCCGCCGCTGTATCGCATCGACGTGCCCGCGGCCGGCAAGCGCCCGGCGCGCAAGCTGTACGCGCTGGACGAAGCGGAGCTCGAGGCGATCGAGGACCGGCTGTCGAAGGAAGGCGTCAAGCCCGGATCGTGGTCGGTCGGTCGCTTCAAGGGGCTCGGCGAGATGAATCCCGAGCAGTTGTGGGAAACGACGATGAATCCGGAGACGCGTCGCGTGATGCCCGTGCGCGTGGCGCCCGGCGATGCGGCCGACGCCATGAAAGTATTCGCCAAGCTGATGGGCAAGGCCGAGGCAGCCAGCCGGCGCGAATGGATGGAGCAGAACGGCAACGCCGTCGAAGTCGATGTCTAGCCATGACCGCGTGAAGACGGTGCGGCGCAAGGCGCGCAAGGCGGCCGCGGCGAAACCGTCCACGGCGAGCGTGGATACGCTGACGGGCGAGCTCTTCGACGTCGCCGCCGACGTCTTGCCGCCGCCCCCGCCGCGGCGTCCGCCCGCGAACGGCGGCGACGGGGGCGACGACGACCCGCTGTCGCTGCCGCTCGCGCGCTTCGCCGAACGCAGCTATCTCGAGTACGCGATGAGCGTGGTCACCGGCCGCGCGCTGCCCGATGTCGCCGATGGCCAGAAGCCGGTACAGCGACGCATCCTGTACGCGATGCACGAGCTCGGGCTCTACGCGCCGACGCGGCACGTCAAGTCGGCGCGCGTCGTGGGCGACGTGCTCGGCAAGTATCACCCGCACGGCGACACCGCGGCCTACGACGCGCTGGTGCGACAGGCGCAGGACTTCACGCTGCGCTACCCGCTGATCGACGGTCAGGGCAACTTCGGCTCGCGCGATGGCGACAACGCGGCCGCCATGCGCTACACCGAGTGCCGGCTGACGCCGATCGCCGAGCTGCTGCTCTCGGAGATCGACCGCGACACCGTCGACTTCGCGCCGAACTACGACGGCGCTTTCCAGGAGCCGAAGCTCCTCCCCGCGCGCCTGCCGATGGTGCTGCTGAACGGCACGTCAGGCATCGGCGTCGGGCTCGCGACCGACATTCCGCCCCACAATCTCGCCGAAGTCGCGCGCGCCGTCGTCGCCACGATCAGGAAGCCGAAGATCGGCCTCGACGAGCTTCTCGCCCACATGCCGGGACCCGACCTGCCGGGCGGCGGCCAGATCGTCTCCGATGCGCAGGCGATCCGCACGATCTACGAAACCGGCCGCGGCAGCCTTCGCGTCCGCGCGCGATGGACGCTCGAGGAGCTCGCACGCGGCCAGTGGCGCATCGCCGTGACCGAGCTGCCGTTCGGCGTGTCGACGCGCGGCGTGCTCGAGGACATCGAGCGGGCAACGAATCCGCGACCCAGGGAGGGGAAGAAGACGCTCACGCAGGAGCAGGCGAACCTCAAGAACCTGATGCTCGGCGCACTCGAAACGGTGCGTGACGAGTCGGACAAGGCGTCACCCGTTCGCATCGTGCTCGAACCGCGCTCCAGCCGCCAGGATCCGCACGAGTTCATGCAGCTGCTGCTCGCCAACACGCGGCTCGAAGCGAGCCTGCCGGTCAACCTCGTGATGCTCGGTCGCGACGGCCGGCCGCGCAGCAAGCACCTGAAGGAGATCCTCGAGGAATGGATCGCCTTCCGCTTCGAGACCGTGACGCGCCGCACGCGGCACCGGCTCGGCGAGGTGGAGCGACGGATGCACATTCTCGAAGGGCGGCAGCTCGCGCTGCTGTCCATCGACAAGGTGATCCGCATCATCCGCAAGTCGGACGATCCCAAAGCCGACCTGATGCGCGAGTTCAGGCTGTCCGCGATCCAGGCCGACGACATCCTCGAGATCCGCCTGCGGCAGCTCGCCCGCCTCGAAGGCATCCGGATCGAAACCGAGCTCGCCTCGCTCGCCGACGAGCGCAAGTCGCTGCAACGCATTCTCGGCGAGCCCAAAGCGCTGTCGGCGCTCGTCGTGTCGGAGATCGAAACGGCGGCGAAGCGTTACGGCGATCCGCGACGCACGCTGATCGAAGCGGTGGAGCCGGTCAGCATCGTGCGCGCGGTGCCCGACGAGCCGGTGACGATCACGCTTTCGCGCAACGGCTGGATCCGGTCGCGCCAGGGACATGGTCTCGACGCTGCGCAGTTCGGCTACAAGTCGGGCGACGCCGCACTCGCCGTGCTCGAGACGCGCACCGTTCATGCGATCGTCGTGCTGGACACCAAGGGCCGCGCCTACACGATTCGCGCCTCCGAGGTTCCTGGCGGACGCGGCGACGGCGTGCCGGTGACGACGCTGATCGACCTGCAGCCGGGCGCGCGGGTCGCCCACGCGATCGTGGCGGCCGCCGACCAGAAGTTCCTGTTCGCGGGGAGTGGCGGCTATGGCTTTGTCGCGACATTCGGCGATCTCGGGTCGAGGGTGCGCGGCGGAAAGGCGTTCATGACGCTCGAGGACGACGAGGAGCCGATCGCCCCGGCCGCGCTGCGCGCCGGCCTCGATCACGTCGCTGCGCTGTCGTCGGCCGGGCGCCTGCTCGTGTTCCCGCTGGCCGAGATGCGCGAGGTGCCGCGCGGACGCGGTGTCATCGTCATGGCGCTCGACGCAGGCGAGCGACTCGCCGCGGTGACGCTCGCGACGGCGAAGCGCGTCGTGATCGAGGGGACGAATCGCTCCGGCAAGCCGGTCTCGCAGGCGATCGAAGGCGAGGAGCTCGCGCGGCATCTGATGCACCGCGCGCGACGGGGGGCGCTGCCGAGCCGCCGGATGAAGGTGACGGGGTTCGCGGCGACGCCCGCATGAACGTCCGCGCGGCGGTGCTCGCGGGCATCGTGGCGGGCATCGTCTCGACGCTCGCACAGCTCGCGTTGTGGGCGTCGTTCACCGACGCGCTGCCCGGCATTCTCTGGCGCGACACGCGTCTCGCCGCGGCGATCGTGCTGGGCCGTGCCGCGCTGCGAGATTCGCCAGCCATCGACGCGACGCGCCTCGTGACCGCCGGCGCAGTGCACTTCGCGCTGTCGATCGTCTACGCGTTCGTCCTTGCGCGCCTCGTCGCGGGTCGCGCGGCGGACGTGGCAATCGGCATTGGCATCGCCTTCGGTGTCGCGCTGTATGCTTTGAACATGCTCGGCTTCACGCTGATCTTTCCCTGGTTCGCCGTCGCGCGCGACTGGATCACCGCCGCCGCCCACATCGTCTTCGGCGTCAGTGCCGTGGTCGCCTACCGGGCGGCGGCGCGAGGCGACGGTCGCTGACCTTTCTCACGATCCATGGCCGCCTACGCACCCGAGCGCGTCCTCTCCGTCCATCACTGGAACAGCACGCTGTTCAGCTTCACGACGACGCGCGATCCCGCGTTCCGCTTCGAGAACGGTCACTTCGTCATGGTCGGCCTGGTCGTCGACGGCAAGCCGCTGATGCGCGCCTACAGCATCGCCAGCGCGAACTATGACGAGTTCCTCGAGTTCTTCAGCATCAAGGTGGCGCACGGCCCGCTGACGTCCCGACTGCAGCATCTGCGGGTCGGTGACGAGGTCCTGGTGAGCCGAAAGGCGACCGGGACCCTGACGCTGCACGATCTCAGCCCGGGCAAGCATCTGTACCTGCTCGGCACCGGCACCGGGCTCGCGCCGTTCCTGTCGATCATCAAGGACCCGGAGACGTATCACCGGTTCGAGAAGATCGTGCTCGTGCACGGCGTGCGCCAGGTGGATGAGCTCGCCTATCGCGAAGTCATCACCGAGGAGCTGCCGAGCAACGAGTACTTCGGCGAGAACGTGCGCGACAAGCTGATCTACTACCCGACGGTCACGCGCGAGAAGTTCACCAACCAGGGGCGCCTCACCGACCTGATCCGCACCGGACGCCTGTTCCAGGGGGTGGGCCTGCCCCCGCTCGACCCGGCCGTCGACCGCGTGATGGTGTGCGGCAGTCCGGCGATGCTGAAGGACACCTGCCAGCTGCTGGACGAGATCGGCTTTCGCATCTCGCCGCGCATCGGCGAGCCGGGCGATTACGTCATCGAGCGCGCGTTCGTCGAGCGCTGACTTCCCGCGGTGGCGTCGTGCGCGATGCCAACGTCAGAGCTTCGGTATGTGAAGCGTCTTGCTGATCATCAGCGTGCCCGAGACGACGAACAGCAGCACCAGCGGATGGAGGAGCCAGGGGCCGAGCGTCCAGGCGCCGCCCCACACGGCGTCGCCGATCCGGCCCTGCCACGCTGCGACGGCGAGCACCAGGACGAGGATCACGCTCGACGGGATCGGCGTGCCCTCGAAGTACTTGACCTTGCCGCTGTCGCCCGCCATCGATTCCGCGGTGACGTTGTAGCGCGCGAGCCGGCTCACGCCGCAGCACACGAAGTAGGCGAGGGCGACCGCGTCCCACCCGCCGTCGAGGCCGATCGCGAACGCGAGACTGGCGGGTGCGACGCCGAACGAAATGACGTCGGCGAGCGAGTCGAGCTCGCGTCCGAGCGCCGAATGCTGCTGGCGCCAGCGCGCGATGCGGCCGTCGAGCACGTCGAAGACGAGCGCGGCCGGCGCGAACGCCATGCCGGCGAGGAGCGTCGCGAGGTCGGACGTCGCCGCATAGCGCAACGCGCAGAACACGGCGGCGGCCCCGCAGGCCGCGTTCGCGAGCGTGAAGAAGTCCGCGAGATGGAAGCCGCGGATCATCGAGAAATGGCGTGGAGCGGTCGTGTCGGCCGGCATGCGATCTCCTCTTCGAAGGCCGAGCATAGACGAGCCAGCCGCCGTCGGCCGTCGGCGGACGACTTGCGCATGGGCGCGCGGGTCCCCATGTTGACGTACGCGGCTTTCCGACAGCGCGGCTGCGCAAGCGGACCGCGCCTCGAACCGAACGCCGTCGGGGCGGGCGGGTCTATGCTGCTGTCGTTCAACGCGTGGAGGTGACGGAATGGGCCTGTTCGATCGAATCCTTGGCAAGGAGCCCCCGGGCGCAAGCCGCGACGGCCCGACCACGCAGCGCGACGGCGACGAGCAGGCGATCGCCCGGTATCGCTACCTCGTCCGCACGGCACCGCCCGAAGCCATCGAGCAGGCGCATGCCGAGGCGTTCGCCCGGCTCACGCCGGAACAGCGACGGCGCGTGCTCGCCGAGCTCGGCGACGAATTGCCGACGCACGAGCGGGCTGCCGCGCAGCGCGCTGGCGACGACCCCGGTGCACTGGCGCGGGTCGCCACGCGCGCCGAGCTCACTCGCCCCGGGTCGCTGGAGCGGGCGTTCGGCCGCATGAGCGCTTCTCCGGGGACCGGAATGGGCATGGCCGGCGGCGGCTTCGGCAGCATGCTCGCCGGGTCGTTCCTCGGGTCGATGGCAGGCGCCGTGCTCGGCACGACGATCGCGAATCACTTCATGCAACAGCACGCCGACCCGCTTTCGGGCGCCGATGCGGCGCACGCGTCCACCGACGACGTCGCCGGAAGCGCCACCGACGGCGATGCCGGCAGCTTCGACGCCGGCGCCGGCGGCTTCGATGCGGACGTCGGAGGGTTCGACGGCGGCAGCTTCGACGTCTGACGGCAGCCGCCGCCGAGGGGTCAGCGCGGCCGGCGCTTGCGCACGAGATCGGGCGTGCGCGCGAGTGCGGAGACGTGCTCGGGCGACAGGTCGCGGCCGGCCGCCGCGCGCGAAAGGCTCATCATCGCCTCGACGCGCTCCAGCAGCACCTGCGTGAAGATGCGGCCGGCGGCGTGCGCCGCCAGCGGATCGCGGTCGAACAGATCGTCGAGATCGCGCAGCGACGACGCCGCCTGGGCGAGCGAATCGGCAACCTCGCCGCCCATCTCGCCCTTCGTCAGCAGGATGGTCGCGTTGCGCAGCTCGTCCAGCGCATCGCGCAACAGGCCTTCGACGTAGCGGTAATCCGGCGATCCCAAGTGCGGTCGGCGCGTGTGTCTGGCGCTACGCTAGCGGCTGCGCGCACGACTGTCGAGTGCCGTCCGGCGTGTGAAACCTACACGATGCCCGGCCGCCACAGCGCGAGCGTCGCCACGAACGGCGCGGGGACGTCGACGGCGTGCAGGCGCCACGCCTCGGGCACGTACGGTGCGGGGCCGTCGGCGAGGCGCAGCTCGGGCGTGCGCGAGACGGTCATGCGACCGATCGGCGCGCGGAGAGCGTCGCCGGTCGCCTTGCTCATCGCTTCCTTGCAGGTCCACAGCCGCAGGAAGGCGCGGCGGCGTCCGTCGTCGTCGAAGGGCTCGAGATCGTGGCGCTCGTCCGCGGTCAGGAATTTGCGCGCCAGGCGCGCATGGTCGAGGCGGCGCTCGCCGTGTTCGACATCGACGCCGATGCGCGCGGTCGCGTCGCGGCATACGCCGATGAGGGCGACGCTCGCCGTGTTCGAGACGTTGAAATCCGGCGCACCCGCGCAGAACGGACGACCGCGCACACCACGCTCGATCGCGACGTTGGTCGGAACGACGTTCGTCTCGCGCGCGAGGATCCAGCGCAGCGCCGCGCGTCCCGCGACGTAGCGGCGCGCAAGCGCGGGACGCGAGTAGCGTCGGGCGCGCGCGTGCTCCGCGGGCGACAGCCATGACGAGAGCTCGGTCAGCGCATCGTCGTCCACCGCGAGCGCGCACCACCAGACGTCGACGAGTTCTGCGGGTGAAGGGAGGCGCACCGGCCGCGCCGCGCCGTTGCCCGGGTAGTTCAAATCGCTTACGCTCACGGCCTTTGTCCGAAGGCACCCCAGCCCCACGCGGGGATCGCGCCGATGACGGGTGTCCTGTTCCGTGCCCTGGCGGCCCTGCCGCTGCCGCTACTCTACCGGCTGGGCGACGCGCTGCACTTTCTCGTGTTCCGGCTGCTCCGCTGGCGCGTGCCGCTGTCGCGCGCGAACCTCGCGGGTGCGTTCCCGGACAAGACCGAGGTCGAGCGCGAGCGGATCCTCGCCGACAGCTATCGCAACGTCTCGCGCACGCTGATGGAGGCGATCTGGGGATTCCACGCGAGCGCCGCGACGCTCATCGAGCGGGTGGCGTTCGAGAACCCCGAGCTGATCGAGCGCTACAAGGCCTCGCGCGTGTCGGTCGTGATCCTGACCGCGCATACGTGCAACTGGGAGTGGCTGCTGCTCGCGGCCGGCGCGCGTTTCGGCATCCCGATCGACGCCGTCTACAAGCCGATCAAGCTCCGCGGCGTCGACGAGTACGTACGCAAGGCGCGCAGCCGCTTCGGCGGCAATCCGATTCCGTTCGCGAGCTTCCTGTTCGAGCTCATGCGCCGTGCCCACGAGCCGCGCGCCTACGCGATGGTCGCGGACCAGACGCCCAAGCACAACATGCCGAAGTACTGGACGCGGTTCCTCCACCGCGACACGGCGTTCTATCTCGGCCCGGAGAAGATCGCGCGCTATCTCGACGCGGCGGTGCTGTACGTCGAGATGACGCGCGAGCGACTCGGTTTCTATTCGGCCCGTTTCCACGTGCTCGCCGAGCCCCCTTACGACGAGCGCTCCGGTCCCTTGATCGCCGAGCGGTATGCGCGCGCGCTCGAGCGCACGATTCGCGCCCATCCGGCCGATTGGCTGTGGCTGCACAACAAGTGGAAGTACGCCCGGCCCGTCGGCGACGCGCATTCCGAATCGGTCGAGGCATAGCGGTTTCGCGTGAACTCCGCGGCGATCGCGCAGTCATAGAAAGCCCGCCGCTCGCGACGTCGCCGACGATGCGCGTGCGCGGCGAAAAGGCGACGCAGGTCTTGCGCGAAGAGGGCTGAGTCGCTATAATTCTTTCTTCTTCGCAGCAACCACGGCAGGGCAGTTTCGATGCCCGGCCAAGCGCCCACCCCGGCACGTCGCGCAAGACCCCGGGATGTGCTCGCCGTGAGGAACGCTCTTTAACAATTTGCAACCGATAGGTGTGGGTGCTGACGGTGGTCGGTGCCCTGGGGTTTCCGTTCGTCATCGGCGAGGGGGCCTTGGGGGTCAACGGGTACTGTTGGTGCTCATGCGAAACGCAAGTGCGGGCTGTTCCGGGGAGCGATTTCCGGGGGAGCCCGAGATGACTGCCTCCGCGAGGAGGCGGCGTCGTTCGGATGAGTGAAGCAACTTTGCAAGATCGAACTGAAGAGTTTGATCCTGGCTCAGATTGAACGCTGGCGGCATGCTTTACACATGCAAGTCGAACGGGGTGAGGGGGCAACCCCTCATTCAGTGGCGAACGGGTGAGTAATGCATCGGAACGTACCCCGTAGTGGGGGATAACGCCGGGAAACCGGCGCTAATACCGCATATGCTCTACGGAGGAAAGTGGGGGACCGCAAGGCCTCACGCTATGGGAGCGGCCGATGTCCGATTAGCTTGTTGGCGGGGTAATGGCCCACCAAGGCGACGATCGGTAGCTGGTCTGAGAGGATGATCAGCCACACTGGGACTGAGACACGGCCCAGACTCCTACGGGAGGCAGCAGTGGGGAATTTTGGACAATGGGGGCAACCCTGATCCAGCC
>Ga0307409_100001948_pt1 | contig 10545 bp, 10 predicted proteins | sample 322Ometagenome_2_FD_203888 | JGI IMG/M metagenome (GOLD analysis project Ga0307409, IMG submission 203888) | Maize rhizosphere microbial communities from greenhouse at UC Davis, California, United States - 322HYB-O-2 | ecosystem: Host-associated > Plants > Roots > Rhizosphere > Soil | place...
TATTCGACGACGAGGAGCGTGCGCGCAGTTGCGGCCGGCACGGCGCTGCATCGCTCGAGTGCCGCCGCCATGGCCCGCTGCGCTGGCGAGGTGAGCGTGGCAGCGGACGACGTCATGATGGCTTGCGTGCGTGCTTGACCGTAGCACAGCGCATCGAGCGGGTCAAAACCGGAGCTCTCTCTCTCGCGTCGCGCTTCATGGCATCGCGCCCTTAGACTGCGGACAGGCCTCCCTCGGTGGCCGAACGAAGACACATGGCTCGGAACCTTCTCCGGCTCGTCCTCTGCGCCGTGGTCGCGACGCTGGCAGCGCCGTCGGTGGCGCAGCAGCCGACGACGAAGATCGCGCGCATCGGCTATCTCGCCGGCGTCTCGGCGAGTGCCGACGCGCCGCGCTGGGAGGCGTTTCGCCAGGGTCTTCGCGAGCTCGGCTACGTCGAGGGGCAAAACGTCGTCCTCCACGAGCGGCACCTCGGCCGCGATCTCGACCGGCTGCCCGAAGCCGCCGCAGAGCTGGTCGCGACGAAGCCGGACATCCTGGTGGCGGTGACGACGAACGCGGCCCTCGCTGCCAAGCGTGCCGCCGGCAACCTGCCGATCGTGTTCATGGGCGTGACGGATCCGATCGCCGCCGGGCTGGTCGAGAGCTTGCCGCGGCCCGGCACCAACGCCACCGGCATCACCAACGTCGCCGCCGTCCTGGCCGGGAAGCGCCTCGAGATCCTGAAGAAGACGATCCCGAGGCTGTCGCGCGTCGCCGTGCTGTGGGATCCGCAAGCGCCCGGATCGCTGCCGCAGTGGAAGGAGAGCCACCAGCCGGCCGGCCAGCTGGGCCTGCAGCTCTGGTCGATGGAAGTGAGCAGCGCCGAGCGCTACGAGCCGGCGTTCAAGGACGCGGTCAAGGCCGGCAACGGCGCGGTCTGGATCACGCTCAACCCGCTCGCCAACTCGAACCAGAAGCTGATCGCGGAGATCGCGGCGAGCCATCGGCTGCCGTCGATCTGCGCCCGCAGCGACTACGCAGAGAACGGTTGCCTGATGGCCTATGGGCCGAGCTACAGCAGCGAAGGAAGCAGCGGCGCCCGCTACGTCGACAGGATCCTGAAGGGCGCCAAGCCCGACGAGCTGCCGGTCGAGCAGCCGACGATCTTCGAGCTGGTCGTCAACCTCCAGACCGCCAAGCGGATCGGCGTGACGATTCCGCGGGCGGTCCTGGTGCAGGCCGACGTCGTCATCCAGTGAGTCTCAGCGCCGGAGCGCATCGCCGATGCGCTCGAACGTCGTCGACGCGTGCGCCGGGTCGAGCCAGCGCAGGACGACGACGCTGTCGAGCTCGGGGTCGATCCACACGTAGTGGTCGCCCGCGCCCTGCATGACGACGGCGCGCGTCGACGCACCCGGAAAGGCGCGGCCGTCGCGATTGAGCCAGACGAGCCGGCCGTAGAACGGCGCGACCGCGCTCGGCGATGCCATGCGCTCGAGCCACGCGCGCGAGACGATGTGACGGCCGCCGACGCTGCCGCCGGCGAGCATCATGCGGCCGATGCGCGCCTGGTCGCGCGCTCCGATCGAGACGCCGGCGCCCCAATGCGACCCGCCCGGGACCGATTGGACGCGACCGACGCCCGGCAGCTCGAGCCAGGCGTCGTCGTAGCCTTGCCAGCGAAAGCCGTCACCGCCGCCGAGCGGGCGCAGCACCTGCGCGAGGAAGACTTGCGGCAGCGGCTTGCGAAAGAGGTGCAGCAGCGCCAGCGCGAGCTGGTTGATGCGGACGTCGTTGTATTCCCAGTAGGTCCCCGGCGCCTGCAGCGGCCGGGCGCCGCCCTTCGGGCCGCCGCTCGCCGGCCGCGGGTCGAGGCCGACCTTGCGCCAGCGATCGACGGTGTCGGGCAGGCCGAAGCACCTTCCTTCCCATTCGCTCGTCTGCGTCAGCAGATGGCGCCACGTGATCGCGCGGTTGTGCTCGCTGTCGAAGCCGACGCCGGGCAGGCGTTCGACGACGCGCGCGTCCTCGTCGGGCAGCAGGCCTTCGTCGTGCGCGATCCCGGCGACGAGCGCGAGGTAGCTCTTGGCGACGCTGAAGGTCAGGTCGGCGCGATCGGGCTCGCCCCAGGCGAACAGCTCCTCGCCGTGGCGCAGGACGACGCCGGTCTGCGGCCCGCGCGCGTGCACCGGGCCGCGCAGCCGGTCGTACGGCGGCGGGTCGTCGTGGTGCACACCCCAAGGCCGGCCACCGGCAGCGGGCGGTGCGTCAGGGTCGCGCGGCCACTGCGTCTCGTGCGCCTGCGCGAAGCGCGCCGCGTCGGCGAGCGCGTCAGCGACGGCCATCGTCGGCAGCGGCGGTCACCGCGTCACTCGACCTTCGCACCGGACGAGATCACGACCTTCTCCCACTTCGCGGTCTCGGCGGCGATCACCTTGCCGAAGTCGTCCGGCGTTCCCGGGATCGGCTTGCCGCCGAGCTCGGCGAGCCGCGCGCGCATCTCCTCGTAGCCGGGAACTGTCTCGGCGACCGTCGGCACGTCCGGCAGCGACGGGTCGCGCTCGGCAGGTGACCGCGAGGGCGCGGATCTTGCCGCTCTTGATGTGGCCGATCGACGACGGCAGGTTGTCGAAGATGACGTCGACCTGCCCGCCCATGAGTTCGGTCAGCGCCGGGCCGGCGCCCTTGTACGGCACGTGCAGCATGTTGCACCCGGTCATCGACTTGAAGAGCTCGCCCGACAGATGCACCGACGTGCCGCTGCCCGACGACGCCATGTTGATCTTGCCGGGGTTCGCGGGACACGGTGTCTCCTTCTGGGGTCGGCGATCCGGCGGCACGGGTCGGCTGCGCCGATGGCTGGTGTGGCGAATCGACGATAACGCAGCCGAGGCCGCGCACGGTCCGGGAACCGGATGTCCGGCGGACGGTCGGACCGGTCGTCCAGGATGCAAGCGATGTCGAAGCCGTCACACCGGCCGCGGTCCGGCCGCGAAATCGGCCGCCGCCTCGGCCCGATCGCGCTGCTGCTGACCGGCGTCGCCGTCGTGGTCGCCTTCGGGTGGACGTTCGCCGCGTACCGGCTCGACCTCGGGCAGGCGCGCGAGCGGGTCGCGACCGGCAGCCGCGTCGTCGAGACGCGCTGTGGCCCGATCGAGTTCGCGCAGGCGGGCGACGGTGCACCGGTGCTCGTCGTCCACGGTGCCGGCGGTGGCTTCGACCAGGGCATGGACTTCGCCGCGCCGCTTGCGCGAGGGGGCTTGCGCGTGATCGCGATGTCGCGCTTCGGCTACTTGCGGACGCCGCTGCCGATCGACGCTTCGGCGGCGGCGCAGGCCGATGCCCATGCCTGCCTGCTCGATGCGCTCGGCATCCGGCGCGCGGCGATCGTCGGCGCGTCGGCCGGCGCGCCATCGGCGCTGCAGTTCGCGTTGCGGCACGCCGATCGCTGCAGCGCCCTGGTGCTCGTCGTTCCGGCCGCGTACGTGCCGCGCGCGGGCGGCGCGCCACCGCTGAAGACGCCGGCGTGGACCCGGCTGCTGTTCGACACTGCGCTGCGCTCGGACTTCCTGTTCTGGCTCGCTCCCCGCGTCAGCCGTGCAACGGTGCTGCGCGCGATCCTGGCGACGCCGCCGGAGGTCGTCGCCGAGGCGTCTCCAGCCGAGCGGGCGCGGGTCCAGAGCATGATCGACCACCTGCTGCCGGTGTCGCCACGCCGGCTCGGCCTTCTCAACGACGCCAAGGTGACCTCGACGTTGCCGCGCGAAGCGCTCGAGAGCATCACCGCGCCGACGCTGGCGATCAGCGCCGCCGACGATCTGTTCGGCACCTTCGACGCCGCGCGCTACACCGCCGAGCACGTTCCGAGCGCGCGTTTCGTCGGCTATCCGAGCGGCGGCCACGTCTGGGTCGGGCACGACGACGAGCTCGTCGCCGAGATCTCGGCATTCCTCCGCTGACGTCACGCCGAGAGCGCGCGCATCTCGGCGTAGAGGTCGGCCTTGGCCTCGAAGCCGATGCCCGGCAGCTCGGGCAGCGTGACGATGCTGTCCTTCACCTCGGCACCGTCGGGAAAGCCTCCGTACGGCTGGAACAGGTCGGGGTACGACTCGTTGCCGCCGAGGCCGAGCCCGGCGGCGATCGCGAGCGACATCTGGTGGCCGCCGTGCGGGATGCAGCGCGACGGCGACCAGCCGTGCTCCTTCAGCATCGCCAGCGTGCGCAGGTATTCGACGAGGCCGTAGCTGAGCGCGCAGTCGAACTGCAGCCAGTCGCGGTCGGCGCGCAGGCCCGCGTAGCGGACGAGGTTGCGCGCATCCTGCATCGAGAACAGATTCTCGCCGGTCGCCATCGGCGCTTCGTAGTGGCTCGCGAGCTCGGCCTGCAGCGCGTAGTCGAGCGGGTCGCCGGGCTCCTCGTACCAGAACAGGTCGTAAGCCGACAGCGCCCCGGCGTAGTCGATCGCCGTCGCCAGGTCGAAGCGGCCGTTGGCGTCGACGGCGAGCCGCTGCCCCGGACCGAGCAGGCGGAGGACCGCCTCGATGCGGGCGCGGTCCTCGTCGAGCGGCGCGCCGCCGATCTTCATCTTGACGACCGAGTAGCCGCGGTCGAGGTAGCTGCGCATCTCGCGCTCGAGGCCGGCGAGGCCCTGGCCCGGCCAGTAGTAGCCGCCGGCGGCGTAGACGAAGACGTCGCGACGGGCGCGGCCGTCGCCGTGGCGCTCGGCGAGGAGCTGGAACAGCGGCTTGCTCTCGATCTTCGCGACCGCGTCCCAGACGGCCATGTCGATCGTGCCGACCGCGACCGAGCGCTCGCCGTGGCCGCCCGGCTTCTCGTTGGCCATCATCGTCGCCCAGATCCGGTGCGGGCAGAGGACGCCGCGTTCGTCGAGCAGGTCTGCCGCGGCAGCTTCGAGCAGGCGCGGGATGAAGCGCTCGCGCATCAGCGCGCCCTGGCCGTAGCGGCCGTTCGAGTTGAAGCCGTAGCCGACCACCGGCCGGCCGTCGCGCGTCACGTCGGTGACGACGGCGACGAGGCTCAGCGTCATCTTCGTGAAATCGATGTAGGCGTTGCGGATGTTCGACCGGATCGGCTTCGTGACCTCGCGGATGTCGACGATCTTCATCGCGACAGTATGTCGCCATCCGCCGTCCTCAGCGGCCTGCGATCACCTGCCGGAGCGCTTCGAAGCAGAGCGGATCGATGGCGGTGCCGACGCTCTCCTGCATCATCTCGAGCGTCTTCGGGATCGGCACGGCGCTCCGGTACGGACGGTCGGCGGAGATCGCGTCGAAGATGTCGGCGGTCGTGATGATCCGCGTCTCGACCGCGATGTCGGCGGCGACCAGGCCGCGCGGGTAGCCGCCGCCGTCGAGCCGCTCGTGGTGCGCGCCGGCGACGCGCGCCAGCTCGGCGAACGCGCCGATCCGCGACAGGATCGCTTCGGTGTGCGCGGCATGCTGCCGCATGCAGACCCACTCGTCGGCGTCGAGCGGGCCGGGCTTGTCGAGCACGGCGTTGCTGACGCCGAGCTTGCCGACGTCGTGCAGCAGCGCGCCTCGGCGCAGCCACCGGCGCCGCGCCGCGGCAACGCCGAGCCGGCCGGCGATGGCATCGACGAGCTGCGCGACGCGCTCGCTGTGGCCGCTGGTGAATGGGCTCTTGCTGTCGACGACCTGGCCGAACGCCGCCGCGATGTCGTCGAGGTAGTCGTCGTCGAGGACGACCTCGCTGCCGCCCGGCTCCATCGCGAACACCGCCGGCTCGACCGCGGGCGACGCCAGCGTCCGCCAGAAGTCGTCGTCGCGGGCGACGTCGTCCAGCGCGCGGACGAGCTCGGGATCGAACCAGCCGCCGGCGCGCTCGCGCGCTTCCTGCAGCGCGGCGCCGCGGCCGCCGACCGTGTGGAAGACATCGATCACCTGCGCGAGCAGGGCGATGCGCGCGTGCAGCGGAATCGCCTGACCCGTGAGCCCCTCGGGCCGGCCGCCGCCGTTCCAGTGCTCGTCGAGGCTGCCGATGCCGGCGGCGACGCCGTCGCCGAAGCGCAGTCGCCGGGCGATCTCGGCGCCGCGCGTGCAGCGCGTCTTGATCAGGTCGTCGGTGATCCGGCGGCCGTGGACGAGGATGTTCGCCGTCGCGCGCAGTCGCGCCGCGAGGCCGGCACGCAGGCCGGTGTGGCCGAAGACGAAACGCAGCACGTCGGGCAGGCGGTCGCCGACGGTCTTGAAGTCGCGCTTGAAGGTCAGATCGTCGGTGAGATAGAGCTCGCAGATGCGCGCCGCGTTGCTGCTGCAGCCGAGGTCCTTCAGCAGCAGCGTGTAGTAGAGCTCGCGCAGCGCTGCACGGCCGAGGCCGATCCGGCGGCCGACGTGCATGCCGATCCAGCAGGCGCGGACGCAATGTCCCTTCGGCTGGCCCTCGGTGATGTCGAGCGCATGGCTGAGCGCGCCGATCAGCTCCGACAGCTTCATTCCGGCGACGTCGCCTGACGGCGGCAGCGCAGCGTCGGCGACGAACGCGGGGAGGCGATCCATTCTGGGGCGCGGGCCGCTGGCGCGGCTCGCCGCGTCATCACATCGTCGTGTCGCGCGCCGGCAGCTCGAGCCCAGCCGGGATCGTTCCCGCCCAGCTGCGCTCCATCAGCTCGTACTCGTCGAAGTTGGTGTCCGACACCTCGGGGACCTGCGGGACTTCCCACTCGGCTTCGGCGGCCTCGCGCGCAGCGCGCGCCTCGGCGGCCGCCTTCTGCTCGCGCAGCTCGCCGATGATGGTCGTCAGCATCGGCGACGGCTCGGCGCCGTCGAGGATCTCGGCCTCGGTCAACGAACGGTCGATGATCTTGAGCGGCAATCCCGCGACCCGTTCCCAGCCGCCGCTGCGCAGCTCGTCGTGGAGGATGAAGAGGTGGCGCACCGGCTGCGTCGCCGGGTCGTGGATGAGCAGGCGCGCGCCGAGCTCGGCGCACTGCTGCAGCACGAACGAGAGCGGCTTGTCGGCGTCGGCGCCGGGCTTGTCGTCGGCGAGCGCAGCGCGCTGGTGTTTCCTGCCCTGCTCGAGCCGGATCTGGCGGCCGAGGACGTCGCGGACCCAGTCGAGCGAGCGCCGCTTGGTCGGCGCCGCGACGTTCCGGTCCGGCGCCAGCTCGCGCGAGGCCAGGGAATTCGGCGGTTTGGCAGACATGGCTCGCCTTGCTCGGGTCGGGGGTTCGACATACGTCGTTTCGGCCGCCGCCCCGATCCCTTGAGGCCGGGGCGCCGACCGGCAGGCGCGCGACCCCCGCCAGCGTGCGAATCTTGGCGACTTCAGCCCTCTTCGCCGGCCTGCTCCGCGGCCGGCCGCCACGCCGCTTCGAGCTCGTCGCGCAGCGCCGCCTCGCCGCCGCGATAGCGCGGCGAGAAGTGGAACGGCACGACCTTCCTCGCGCCGAGGCGCTGCGCGATCTCGCCGGCCTGGCGCGCGGTGAGATGGTTCTTGCGCGTCGCCTGGTCGCGGTCGCGCTCGAGGAAGACCGATTCGATGTAGAGGAGGTCGACGCCGTCGAGCAGCCGTGCCAGCTGGGCGACATTGCCGGGCGTGAAGCGGAGGTCGGTGACGTAGCCGATGCGCCGCCCGGGGATGGTGTCGAGCACGAGCGCGCGCAGCCCGCCGACGCTCCTTCGCTCGGCGTGCTCGCCGCGCTCGTCGCGCCAGGCGAGGTCGATCGTGGCGTCGTCGGCGGCGCCGGCGAGCACCGCCTGCTTGAGCGTGCGCAGCCAGGCGCCGGTCGCCAGGCCCATCGCCGCGATGCGGTCGGTGGCGACGCGCACCTGCGCCTTTTCCTCGATCGCGAAGGCGAGCACCGGCATCTCGTGGTCGACGATGCAGGCGCGGACGCGAAAGAGCGGCTCATCGACGAGGACGTCGCCGGCATCGGCGGCGGGCATCGTCTGCGCATCGCTGCGCGCGAAGCGGCGCACGCTGTCGAAGCTCGCCCGGGTCCGCGATCCGTCCTCGGCGAGCGCGTTCGCGACGATCGTCATCGGCACCTCGTAGCGGTGGACGACGTTCCAGGTGTAGGCGCGCAGCTTGTGCTCGACCTGGTCGACGAAGCCGGGCCCGCCCCACAGCTCGACGCGCGGAACGCGGCCGAGGCCGAGCGCGAGCAGATGGTCGAAGCCGGCGAAGTGGTCCATGTGCGTGTGCGTGACGAAGGCGTGCGTCACGCGCAGGAGGACGCGCGGCGCGAGCCGCTCGATCTCGCCGAGGTCGAACAGCAGCGCGCGGCGCTCGTCGCGGACGTCGACGACGAGGCCGGGCTCGTTGCCGGCGGCGTCGACCAGGCGGGGATCGAGCGTGGTGCGCACGTTGCAAACTATCGTCCGAAAAGGAGATCCAGCGATGTCCAAGGTCAGGGTCGCCGCGTTCAGCGTGTCGCTCGACGGCTATGGCGCCGGTCGCGAGCTGAGCCTCGAGGCGCCGCTCGGGCGCGGCGGCGAGGCGCTGCTCGCGGGAGTCGACCTGCCGGCGCTCGGCTTCGACGTGGCTCGCCATGCGGCGTCGGAGAACGCGATGCACGTCGTCATGACGAAGCGGCGAGCGCGGTCGGCGTGAGCCGTTTCGCGGCGGCCCTGGTCGCCGGGCTGCTCGCCGCCTGCACGACGCCGCCGCCCGTTGCCGACTGGCAAACGCGACTGCGCGGCGACGCGATCGTCGTCCTCGGCGAAGTGCACGACAACGCCGAGCAGCACCGCCTTCGCGTCGACGTGCTGCGCCGCGCCTTCGCGGCGGGCTGGCGGCCGGCGATCGTGATGGAGCAGTTCGACCGCGAGCGCCAGGCCGACATCGAGCGCGCCCGGGGCGAGCGGCCGCGCGATGCGCAGCACGTCATCGACGTTGCCGCGACTGCCGCCAAGAGCGGCTGGAACTGGGACTTCTACCGGCCGTTCGTCGCTCTCGCGCTCGAGCACGACGTGCCGCTCGTCGCCGCCAACCTGTCGAGCGCCGACGCGACGCGCATCGTGCGCGGCGGCGTCGCCGCCGTGTTCGAACCGGCGGCGGTCGCGGCGCTCGGCCTCGACCGCCCGGTCGACGCCGCCTGGCAGGCGGCGCAGGAGCGCGAGATCGACGCCGGCCACTGCCACGCGCTGCCGCCCGAGCTCTGGCCGCGGATGGCGCGCGCGCAGCTCGCCCGCGACGCCGTCATGGCGCAGGCGCTGCGCAGCCACGCCGCGCGCGGCGCGGTGCTGCTCGCCGGCAACGGCCACGCGCGGCGCGACATCGGCGTGCCGCGCTGGCTCGCGGCCGAGGCCGGCCGCGTCGTCTCGGTCGGCTTCGTCGAGGACGGCGACGCGACGCCGGCGTCGGCGTTCGACGCCGTCGTCCGCACCGCGCCGGCGGCGCGCGCCGATCCGTGCGCCGGCCTGGCCCGGCCGTCGCAACGGCTCAGCGCGACTTGTGGCAGTGCGGCACCGTCGTCTGCGGCGGCAGATTGCCCTTCGGCGCCGGCACCCCGGCGGCCAGTCCCGCTGCGAGCAGCCGCGCCTGCGCGTCCTCGGCGTCCTCGCAGAGCATCAGGCGATCCTTGACGAGCTTGTCGATCGCGTTCTTGACGGCGCTGTAGTACTGGCCGAACGACGGATAGCGCTCCTCGACCGAAGGACGCGGATCGCCGGCGGCGATGCGCTCGGCGGCGGTCTTCGCGAACGGGATGTACTGGCCCGCGGCCTCGCAACCGTCGTTGGCGTGCACGCCCGCGCGCAGCGCCCAGCCGGTGTAGGTCGCGAGCGGCACCGTCACGTCGGGCAGCCGCACGCCGGCGATCTCGTTGCCGTCGCTGTCGGTCCTCGGGACGTAGCTCGGATAGATCGGCCCGTTCAGCGGGTTGTCCTGGTACGGCGCGCTGACCACCGGCGGGTTGATGGTGGCGATGCCGGTCTCGTAGAAGCCGGTGCCGTAGTCGAAGCGGTAGCGCGTCGTCTTCAAGCCCGTGTACGTGACTCCCGGGATGCTCGGGAAGCCGACCGCCGATTGGGGCAGCGGGCTGGCGAGCATGCCGTCGGCGATGCGCGGCACGCGGCTCGCCGGCGGCGGCACGCCGTTGCTCCACTCGTCGAGCGCGAGGAACAGGGCGCGCTGGATCGGCGCCGAATTGAGCGGGTTCTGGAACTGCTGGCAGTTGCCCTTGTTCGCCGCGTTGCCGGTGCCGTGCTGGTGGCTCGAGATCAGGTAGTTGCGTGCGTACGGCGAGTCGGGCAGGTCGGCCAGGCCGTCGGGCGTCGTGTGCAGCAGCGACGCCGACTTCACCCAGTACTCGTTCGACGAGTAGATCTCGACCGCGAGCGGGCAGGTGTTCGTCGCCTCGCAGGCCTTGTAGCGGCTGTCGACCTTGCCGGTGTGGGGGTCGGTCGTCAGCACGTTGGCGAACGGAAAGACGTTCTCGACGTGGAGATGGTCCTGGCGGTTGCGCTCGGTCCGGTTGGGCTGCGAGAAGCGGTAGTTGAGGTTGATGCCGCTGCCGGCCGAAATCCACTGCATCAGGCCGTCGAACACCTTCCTGCCGTCTTCGGCCTGGTTGAAGCCGAG
>Ga0307409_100001949_pt1 | contig 10544 bp, 11 predicted proteins | sample 322Ometagenome_2_FD_203888 | JGI IMG/M metagenome (GOLD analysis project Ga0307409, IMG submission 203888) | Maize rhizosphere microbial communities from greenhouse at UC Davis, California, United States - 322HYB-O-2 | ecosystem: Host-associated > Plants > Roots > Rhizosphere > Soil | place...
CAACCTGGCATTGCTGACCGTCATGGGGGCGCTCTATGCATGCGGCATCTACCTGATCATGGAACGCAGCCTGACCCGGGTGCTGCTGGGCCTCATGCTGCTGGCCAACGCCACCAACCTCCTGATCCTGGCCACCGGCGGCTATGCCGGGCTGGCGCCCATGTTCAGCAAGGACATTGACCCCCGCGACTACAACGACCCCCTCCCGCAGGCGCTGATCCTGACATCGATCGTGATCTCCTTCGCGGTGACCGCGTTCATGCTGGGCATCATCTACCGGACCTGGGTGCTGGCCCGCCGCGATGAGATCCAGGACGACGTCGAGGACATCCGCGTTGCCGAAACCCCCAGCTTCGATGCCGAGGACGATTCCGAGATCCCCGTGGAGACGTCCGAATTTCCGCTCACCATGGTGGGCACTGACGGCCGGGGGATCTCCGATGCGGGCATGTCCGGTGAGGGCGCCGCCGGAGGCAGCGCGGAGCGCGGATCGGCCACCGTGAAGGCGGGCGGCCGCGAGATCAAGGCCAAGGACGCCGCCGCCGAAGAGCAGCCCGGCTCCCAGAATGTGACCCCCGGCCCGGAAGGAGGCGTGAAGTGAACATCGCAAGCTTTGCCCCGCTCGCCGTCGTACTTCCCATCCTCGGTGCCGCACTGACGTTCGTGCTGATCCGGCACTCGCGGGCCCAGCGGGCCGTCAGTATTACGCTGCTGTCGCTGACGTTGCTGCTGGAGTGCGTGCTGCTGGCTTCCGTCTGGGACGGCGGGACCGCGGCCGTCAACATCGGCGGCTGGCTGCCGCCGTGGGGCATCGTGATGGTGGTGGACCAGTTCTCCTCCCTGATGCTGGTGGTCTCCTCCACGGTCAGCCTCGCCGTGCTGGTGTACGCCACCGGCCAGGGCATGGCCGACGGCGACCGGGACGCGCCGCTCTCGATCTTCCACCCCACCTACCTGATCCTGGTGGCCGGGGTGTCCAACGCGTTCCTGTCGGGGGACCTTTTCAACCTCTACGTGGGGTTCGAGATCCTGCTGACGGCAAGCTACGTGCTGATGACCCTCGGCGGTACCGGGCCCCGCATCCGCGCCGGCGTCACCTACGTGGTGGTCTCCGTGGTGTCGTCCGTCCTGTTCCTGATCGCCATCGCCATGATCTACGGCGCCACCGGAACGATCAACATGGCGGATCTTGCGATCAAGCTGGCGGACCTGGACTCCGGGACGCGGATGCTGCTGCACGTGATGCTGCTGGTGGCCTTCGGCATCAAGGCGGCTGTTTTCCCGCTGTCCTTCTGGCTGCCTGACTCGTACCCGACGGCGCCGGCCCCTGTCACGGCCGTGTTTGCCGGCTTGCTGACCAAGGTGGGCGTCTATGCGATGGTGCGCACTGAGACGCTCCTCTTCCCGGGAGACTCGCTGAACACTCCGCTGATGGTGGCGGCCCTGCTGACCATGGTGGTGGGAATCCTGGGCGCCCTGGCCCAGAGCGACATCAAGCGTCTGCTCTCGTTCACGCTGGTGAGCCACATCGGCTACATGGTGTTCGGGCTGGCTATGTCCTCCGTGGCGGGGCTCGGCGCTGCCGTGTTCTACGTGGCCCACCACATCACCATCCAGACCAGCCTCTTCCTGGTCACGGGCCTGATTGAACGCCGCGGCGGAAGCTCGTCGATCGACCGCGTAGCCGGCCTGGCCAAGCTGTCGCCGATCCTGGCCCTGCTGTTCTTCATCCCCGCGATGAACCTGGCCGGGATCCCGCCTTTCTCGGGCTTCCTGGGCAAGGTCGGGCTGATGCAGGCCGGTGTCCAGCTCGGCACACCGCTGGCCTACGCCCTGGTGATCGGCGGTGCGCTGACCAGCCTGCTGACGCTGCTGGCCGTTGCCCGCGTGTGGAACCGCGCGTTCTGGCGCAAGCCCGAGGACGCCGAGAACCCCGACCCCGTGCTGCTGGCGGACCCCGAGGACTCCGACACCGGCGACCGCGCCGGCAAACGCAACGTCACGCTCCTGCCGCGGACCATGGTGGGATCGACGCTGGGGCTGGTGGCCTTCGGCGTCGCGCTCACCGTCTTCGCCGGGCCGCTGTTCCGGGTGGCGGACCAGTCGGCCGTGGACATGCTGGACAGGTCCTCCTACATCCAGGCGGTACTGGGCGAAAACGCTCCTGTGCCCCCGATCGCGCAGCCTGAGCCTGCGCAGCAGGAGGGGCAGAAATGAGCCGCCGGCGGATCTCCCTCCGGCAGGAACTGCCGCTCCTGGTCTGGCTGGTGTTTGTCTGGGGCGCGCTCTGGCAGGACTTCAGCCCCGGAAACCTGCTGTTCGGCGCGCTGATTGCCGTGGTGGTGGCCCGGCTGTTCTACCTGCCGCCGGTGGAACTGGGCGGCCGGTTCAGTATTCTGAAGGCCGTCCCGTTCGCGATGGTTTTCCTGGGCAAAGTGGTGGCCGCGAGCTTCCAGGTGCTGTACCTGGCCCTGGCCCGCGGACCCAAGGTGACCAACGCCGTCGTCGCCGTCCAGCTCCGCAGCCACTCGGACCTCATGGTCACCGCCACCGGGCATGTCATCTCGCTGATTCCCGGCTCGCTGGTGGTGGAAGTGGACCGCTCCACGTCCACGCTCTACATTCACGGGCTGAACGTGCGGAGCGGAGAGGACATCGTGAACCTGCGCAAGGAGGTCCGCGACGCGGAGGCGGCATTGATCCGGATTATGGGCACCAGAGAGGAACTGGCCGCGCTGAAACAGGAGGTGGACGCATGATGGACATCGTGCTTACCGTAACGGCCGTGATCCTGTCCTTGGCGGCAGCAGGAGCCATCGTCCGGATCGCCATCGGCCCGTCCCTGCTGGACCGGGTGCTGGCCTCGGACGTGCTGCTGGCCATCATCGGCGCCACGCTCTGCATCGACATGGCAGTCAACCGGCATCTCAACAACCTGATGCTGCTCGTGGCGCTGTCCATCATCGGGTTCATCGGATCCGTGACCGTGGCGCGCTTCGTGGCCGACCGGCGGGAGCAGCCCAATGAATCCTGAACCATCCGCCGTGGACACCATCATTGACGCGCTGTCGGCCGTCTTTATGGTGGTGGGCGCTGTGATGTCCCTCGGCGCGGCGATCGGCCTGCTGCGCTTCCCCGACCTGATGAGCAGGATGCACGCCGCCACCAAGCCGCAGGTGCTGGGGCTCTTCCTGCTGCTGGCCTCGGTGGGCCTGCAGTTGAGGACCTGGTGGGTGTGGCCGGTGCTGTTCGTGGCGTGGATCTTCCAGGTGCTCACCGTTCCGGTGTCCGCGCACATGGTGGGAAGGGCGGGCTACCGCACCAAGCACCTGCACAGGGAGCTACTGACCGTGGACGAACTGGAGGCCGTTGTGCTGAAGGCCGCCGACAAGCGTGCCGCCGACGGGCGGGCCGGGCAGGATTCAGCCGGGCGGGCCGCGGACAACGACGACGGCGGCACTTCAGCCCCAGCCTAGGGGCACCTTCTCAAAGAGTTTTTGTCCAGATAACGCGACGTGGAGGCCGGTTAGGTCCCGTTATCTGGACAAAAACTCCCGTTGTTGGGGCGGAACCTAGACGATGTCCTGGCTCTTGGCGAAGCGGGTGATGGCACGCTGGGTTCCCCGGTTGGCCAGGACCTGGATGATGGCGCTGACTGCCGCCGAGATCAGCGCGAAGGTGAGGGCGCTGCGCAGGGTGGTGGGGACGTCGTCCTTGTCGCCCTTCGGGGGCTTGCGTCCGGTGACCTTTTCCCAGACCACGTCGACGGCCTTGGTGCCGGCGAATCCGGCCAGCAGGCTGACTCCGGTCCCAAACAGCTTGATGAAGAAACTCATATCCAGTACCCCTTACAGGTGGGAGACGGCGGAAACAGGGCTTCACCTAGCCTAACCGCATCAGCCCGCCCGGATCACCGCCGATTGTGACACCGTCCCCGGGATTCGGCGGCCCCGCGGGTGTAAACTTATCCACGCCCACAAGGGCGAATTGATACGACAGGGGAGCGTCGCCGTCGGGCATCACTGGAACCGTCCAGGGAACCGGAGGCGGGCGCTGAGAGTGCGGACAGCCGCAGACCCTCGAACCTGATCCGGTTAGTACCGGCGCAAGGGAGTCGAGTTCTCAGAGTGACCGGCAGCAGGCGGCGGAAGCCGCGGCCTCGCCGGCAACCACTCTCCCCTCCTGTACCTCAGGAGGAAGACATGACTGATATTTCTGCAAAGCAGGCGTTGCCGCACAGCAAGTACACCTGGCGCGTGGTGGACATCGTGGTTGCCGCGTTGATCGCAGTGGCCGGCGGCGTCATTTTCTGGGCCTGGTCGCAAGGGGCCGCCGCGGTTTCGCCGGCCATGAACGCCGTCTACCCGCCGCTGACCGGCCTCATCGCCGGCGGCTGGATGATTCCCGCTGTCCTGGGCATGCTGATCATCCGCAAGCCGGGAGCCGCCCTGTTCTGCGAAACGGTAGCCGCCACCGGCGAGCTGATCATGGGCTCGCAGTACGGTGCGTCCGTGCTGTTCTCCGGCTTCGTGCAGGGGCTCGGCGCGGAAATCATCTTCGCGGTGTTCGTGTACAAAAAGTTCAACCTGCCCGTTTCACTGCTGGCCGGTGCCGCGGCAGGCCTTTTCTGCGGCCTGAACGACTCGTTCGCTCCGTGGGGCTGGAACATCGCCTACGCCGCCGGTGACAAACTGGCCTACATCATTTTCACCGCCATCTCCGGAGCCGTCATCGCCGGCGCACTGTCCTGGATCGCCACGCGCGGCCTGGCCAGGACCGGTGTGCTGAGCTCCTTCGCCTCCCGCAAGGCAGCTACGGAGCCCGTCTTCTCCTGATGAACACACACTGCTCATGACGGCTTCCCACAATGTCCGCCCGGCAGCGGTCACGGCACTCGGCTGGGGCTGGCGGCACGCCGGCCGGTCCCTGCCTGCCGTCCGCGGCCTGGACCTGGACATCCGGCCGGGCGAGCGCGTGCTGCTGCTCGGCCCCTCCGGTGCCGGCAAATCCACCCTGCTGCACGCCCTCGCCGGCGTGCTCGGCGACAGCGACGCCGGCGCCCACCACGAGGGCACGCCGGACGCCGAGGACTCCGACGAGACCGGCACCCTGCTGATCGACGGCGCCCCGCCGCGTGCCCGACGCGGGCGCGCCGGCCTGATGCAGCAGGACCCGGAGACGCAGGTTGTCCTTTCCCGTGTGGGGGACGACGTCGCCTTCGGCGCCGAGAACCTTGCCGTGCCCCGCGCGGACATCTGGACGCGCGTCGGAGAGGCGCTCGACGACGTCGGGCTGGCCCACCTGCCGCTGGACCACCCGACGTCGGCCCTTTCCGGCGGGCAGAAGCAGCGCCTGGCGCTCGCCGGCATCCTCGCCATGCGCCCCGGACTGCTCCTCCTGGACGAGCCCACCGCCAACCTTGACCCGGCCGGAGTGCTGGAAGTCCGCGACGCCGTGGGCCGGTGCCTGGACAAGACCGGGGCAACGCTGGTGGTGGTGGAACACCGCGTGGGCGTCTGGAAAGACCTCGTGGACCGGATCGTGGTGCTGCAGCCGGGATCGGCTACGGAGTCCGCGGTGCTCCTGGACGGGCCCCCGGACCAGGTCCTGGCACAGGCCCGGGACATGCTTGTTGCCGCCGGCGTCTGGGTTCCCGGGTACGTGCCCGCTACGCGGACGCGAACCGCCGCCGCGGGAGCGGGGGGCGCCGCCGGCACGCGCGGTCCTGCCGGAGCGCCCGGCGCCGCCGGCGCAGTGCCCGCCGCCGGGAACCTCCTGCTGGCAGCAGAGGACCTGGCCGTGTCCCGGGAACGTCCCCGCCGGCGGGGCTTCAAGGCCATCCCTCCGGTCCCGGTGCAGTCCGGCGTCACGGCGCAGGTCCGCGCCGGGCAGGCGCTGACCATCACGGGACCCAACGGTTCCGGCAAGTCCACGTTTGCCCTGACCCTGGCCGGTCTGCTCCAGCCGGTCGCCGGCAGGGTCTCCGCCACGGTCGACCTCAGCGAAGGCGCCGGAATCGATCCGTACAAGTGGAAAGCGGAGCAGCTGATCTCGCGGATCGGCACCGTGTTCCAGGAACCGGAGCACCAGTTCGTCACCGGCCGGGTGCTGGACGAGCTGATGTTCGGCCCGCGGCACCTGGGCCATGGCGAGGAACGCGTGGACGAACTCCTGGAACGCCTCCGCCTGACCAAGCTGGTGGACGCGAACCCCTACACGCTCTCGGGCGGGGAGAAGCGAAGGCTGTCCGTCGCCACGGTGCTGGCCGCCCATCCCCGCGTGCTGATCCTCGACGAGCCCACCTTCGGCCAGGACGCCAACACCTGGGCGGAACTGGCGTCCTTCCTGTCCGAGCTCCTCGATGCCGGCACCGCGGTGGTGTCCGTGACGCACGACCAGGAGTTCAGCGACGTCCTGGGCGGCACCGAGCTGAAACTTGGTGCGCCCGAACTCAAACCCGCTGCGCGGGAAACCGGCCTCAACCCCGGGGTGGCTGCGCCATGAGGCAATCGTTGACCCTGCAGGCCAACCACGCCCTGCTCACCCGGGCCAATCCGCTGGCCAAGTTCGCCGTCGTGATGCTGCTGACTGTGGTGCTGGCGCTGTCCATCGACTGGGTGTCCGCGTCCGTTGCGCTGGCCTTTGAGCTGCTCCTTTTCCCTCTGGCCGGGCTGACCGTCTCGTTGCTCTGGCAGCGCGGCTGGCCGCTGATCCTGGCGGCGGCACTGGGCGGCTGGAGCACCTCGATCCTGGCGCCGGACACCGGAAGGATCCTGCTCGACGTCGGCATCTGGTCCATCAGTGAAGGTTCACTGGAGCTGGGGCTGGGATTCCTGCTGCGGGGCGTGGCGATCGCCCTGCCCGCGGTGCTGCTGATGAGCTGCACGGACCCCACGGACCTGGCCGACGCCCTCGCGCAGAAAGCGAAGCTGCCGCACCGCTTTGTGCTGGGCACGCTGGCGGCCATGCGGCTCGTGGGCCTGATGGCTGAGGAATGGCAGACCATCGGCATGGCCCGGCGTGCCCGCGGTGTGGGCTCGCACGGGAGTCCGGCACAGCGGCTTCGGGCCACGCTGGGGCAGAGCTTCGGACTCCTGGTCCAGGCCGTCCGCCGGGCATCCCGGCTTGCCGTCACCATGGAGGCGCGCGGGTTCGGCGGGGCGCAGCGGACCTGGGCGCGTGAATCGACGTTCAGCACCCTGGACATCTGGGTGGTCCTGGGCGGGGTGCTGGTTGCCGCCGTGGCCGTCACCGCAGCCGTGAGCGCGGGAACCTGGAACATGGTGTTCCTCGAGCAGTGAGCCGCGCGGTTCTCTCTTTCATATCGCATCAGGCGAATAATCTGTGAGATTCGCGGCAGTTCCGGGCGATTTGAGTTACCCAATAGCTCATCCATGATATTTTTTCCGTATGACTCAAGAGACTGCTGAACACGTAGGCCTGCTGCTTCGCGATGCCCGCGTCGAGAAGGGCTGGACCCAGGGACAGCTGGCCGCCGAGCTGGGCACCAGCCAAAGCGCCATCGCCCGGATGGAACAAGGCAAGCAGAACCTCAGCCTCAAGATGATCCAGCGGCTCGAAGCCATCGTGGGCCGCAGCATCGTCAAAGTGGGCCGCCCGCAGATGACCCACCTCCGGGTGGAGGGCGGCCGCACGCTATCCGGTTCGGTGGATGTCAACAGCAGCAAGAACGCCGGTGTGGCCCTGCTCTGCGCCAGCCTCATCAACCGCGGCACCACCACGCTGCGCAGGCTGGCCCGGATCGAGGAAGTGAACCGGATCGTCGAGGTCCTCACCAGCATCGGCGTCGAATGCACCTGGCTCAATGCTAACGACCTCCAGATCCGCCGCCCCGCAGTCCTGGACCTCGACTCCATGGACGTGGAGGCTGCCCGCCGCACCCGCAGCGTGATCATGCTGCTGGGGCCGCTCCTGGACGAATCCGCCGAGTACCGGCTCCCGTACGCGGGCGGCTGCGACCTGGGCACCCGCACCGTGGAACCGCACATGCAGGCACTGCGCCAGTTCGGCCTGTCAGTGGAAGCCAAGTCGGGTTTCTATTCCGTGCAGGCACCTCCGGCCGACGGCGATAACCGCACCTTCGTGCTGAGCGAACGCGGTGACACAGTCACCGAAAACGCCATCATGGCGGCCGCCCACCGCCGCGGCACCACTGTGATCCGCAACGCCAGCCCCAATTACATGGTCCAGGACCTCTGCTTCTACCTGCAGCGCCTGGGCGTGGAGATTGAGGGTGTGGGGACCACCACCCTGAAGATCACCGGGCTGCCGTCCATCGACGTCGACATCGAATACTTCCCGTCCGAGGACCCGATCGAGGCGATGAGCCTGATCACCGCCGGAATCGTGACCAATTCCGAGGTCACCATTCGCCGGGTTCCCATCGAATTCATGGAGATCGAACTCGCCACCCTGGAGCAGATGGGCCAGGAACTGGAGATCTCCGGGGAGTACTTCGCCCGTAACGGGCGCACCCGGCTGGTGGACGTCACCACGAAGCCTTCCGCGCTCCACGCCCCCACGGACAAGATCCACCCCATGCCGTTCCCCGGCCTGAACATCGACAACCTGCCGTTCTTCGCCGTCATTGCCGCTAATGCCGAGGGCCAGACCATGATCCACGACTGGGTCTACGAGAACCGCGCCATCTACCTCACCGAACTGAACAAGCTGGGGGCCCGCGTCCAGTTGCTGGATCCGCACCGGATCTACGTCAACGGCCCCACCCGGTGGCGCGCCGCCGAGGTGGGCTGCCCGCCGGCCCTCCGCCCGGCCGCATGCATCCTGCTGGCCATGCTGGCCGCCCGCGGGGTTTCGGAGCTGCGCAACATCTACGTGATCGAGCGCGGGTACGAGGACCTGGCCGAGCGGCTCAACACCATCGGTGCGAAGATCGAGTACTTCCAGGACTGACCGCGCCCTGGCTGAATGCCGGGCTACGTGCCGGCTCCTGTCTAACAGCGCGTCACGGGGGCACAATGTATGCATGCGAACTTTCGGGGTTGAGGAAGAGCTGCTGATTGTGGACCCCGTGACCGGGGAGCCGCTGGCGCTGGCGGACGCCCTCCTGACAGGGCGGAAGCTCGCTGCCGACGACGCACCGGACAGACCGCGGATTCCGGACCCCCACGATCCGGCCGACCACGGCGGCGACACCGGGCTGACGGCCGAGCTCAAGCTCGAGCAGATCGAGACGCAGACGCGGCCGTGCCTGGACTATGCAGAGCTGCTCCTGCAGATCCGCCAGGGCCGTGCCCTTGCGGACACCGCCGCGAAGAAACACAAGGCACGGGTGGCCGCACTGGCTACGTCGCCGATTGCCTCCACGACGCACACCACGCCGAACCCCCGCTACGCCACCATGCAGGAGCGCTTCGGGCTGACCGTCCATGAGCAGCTGACCTGCGGGTTCCACGTCCACACGTTCGTCGAGTCCCCCGAGGAGGGCGTGGCGGTCATTGACCGGATCAGGGACAAGCTGGCGGTCCTCACGGCGCTGAGTGCCAATTCGCCGTACTGGAACGGCGTGGAGACCGGGTTCGAAAGCTACCGCACACAGGCCTGGAACCGCTGGCCGACGTCGGGTCCGTCCCAGATCTTCGGCACCCACTCCATGTACCGGCGCGTGGTCACGCGGCTGCTGGACAGCGGCGTGCTCCTGGACGAGGGCATGATCTATTTCGACGCGAGGCTCTCACGCAACCACCCCACCGTGGAGGTCCGCGTGGCCGACGTCTGCCTGCACGCCGAGGACGCCGCCCTGATTGCCGTCCTGGTGCGCGGACTGGTGGAATCGGCCAGCCGGGAATGGCGGGCCGGTGTGGACCCGGCCCCCGTACCGACCGTGCTCCTGCGGATGGCCGCCTGGCAGGCCAGCAATTGCGGGCTGCGCGGTGACCTGCTCGATTTCGGCACCTTCCGTCCGGCTCCCGCGGCGGAAGTGGCGGAAGCCCTGGTGGACTACGTGGCGCCCGTCCTGGCGGAACAGGGTGAGCTGGAACTGGCCTGGGAAGGTGTGCGGCGGATCCTGGACCGGGGTACCGGTTCGGAACAGCAGCGCCGTGCCATGCAGGAAACCCTTGCCGGAACTTCAGACGCCGCCGCCGGGCTCGCTGCCGTGGTGGCCCACGCGGTGGAAACCAGCATGCGCACGGCCGAATCCGGCGACGCCCACGAGCCGGCGCCGGTACTGTTGCGCGTTCGCCAGTCCTAAAGCAGGTTCCTACTAACCCCGGAGTGCGCCATGGAAACCGAATTCGCACAAGTCACCGGCCATGATGTCACCACCATCACCTGCGTCTGCGGAAACACCGTCAGCGACGAAGGACTGATCCAGGCCAACGCCGAAGGCATGCCCGTTCACCTTGGCGACGACACTCCCGTTCCTGCCGGGCTGGCGGAATGGCCCGGGGACGAGGACCTCTTCACGCTGTGCCCCGCCTGCGGCCGCGTCTACCACGACACCGTCATTGAAGAGACCGGTACCGCTCCAGTGGCCTTCAAGGTGGATGTTGCGGCCGGCC
>Ga0307409_100001951_pt1 | contig 10543 bp, 8 predicted proteins | sample 322Ometagenome_2_FD_203888 | JGI IMG/M metagenome (GOLD analysis project Ga0307409, IMG submission 203888) | Maize rhizosphere microbial communities from greenhouse at UC Davis, California, United States - 322HYB-O-2 | ecosystem: Host-associated > Plants > Roots > Rhizosphere > Soil | place...
GGATTCCGCATGATCGCGCCCACTCATTTCAGCGACACGGAATTCGCCGGTTCCGCTTCTGGTGGAAACAAAGGAGGCTTGACGGAGCTCGGTCGCAAGCTCGTCCGAGAGGCAGAGGCGCGTCATATCACGATCGACCTCGCTCACGCATCGTCAAAAACGATCGACGATGTGGTTGCGATTGCAAGGCACCCAGTCGTCGTGTCGCATACCGGTGTTCGTGGGACGTGCGACAACAATCGAAATTTGACAGACGCTCAGTTGCGCAGGATTGCTGGAACCGGCGGAGTCGTAGGAATCGGATATTGGCGGGCGGCAACCTGCGGAACCGATGCTCGCGCGGTGGCCCGGGCGATCCGGCATACCGCAACGGTAATGGGCATAGAGCACGTTGCGCTCGGCTCGGACTTCGACGGTGCGACCGCCCAGCCGTTCGAAACGACTGGGGTAAACCAGATCACTGAAGCACTCATTGAACAAGGATTTAGCAACGATCAAATTGCATTGATCATGGGCGGTAACGCGATTCGCGTACTTCGGGCGAATCTCCCCTCCGAGGGAGGCGCCTATGTTCCAGCCAGGCCGGCAACATCGTTATTGCGTGCATCTGGAATGCCCTTCGTGGCCAGAGCCTTCCTATTACTTTTTGGTTTAGCCGCTCTCACGATTTGTTGGATCTACACCGAACACTACTCGGATGAAGGATGGTTGAACGCACTCCTTTTCGCGGGCGAGTATTACGCGAGAAACTTCCGTATTGCCCTCTTCGTAATTGGGCTGTTTGCCCTTTTTCTGCCCATTCGAGGATGACCAATAAGGAAAAAGGCCTCTCGCCGATTCAGGATCTTTTACGAGAGACCTTCCTTCCGCGCGGATAAAACCGTTATCAGGCCGCTGGACGGAGTTTCTGATTATCTTCGATGAGAACCGGCTGGGGCCGGGCTGCTTCCCGCTGTCTACCCAACCATCTGCGCAAGAAAATAATCATCAGTAGGATTGCCGCGCTGACCCGCGGATCGGGAACCAGCGCGCTGAAGATGGCGTTCCTAAATTCAATCCTTGCGGCAGCGGGTGTAATTCTCGCCAGGTCAGGATTGAGACCGGCCTGTTGCGCCGTGAGTGCTTCCGGGCCGTTCCATCCTGCACGGGCGGGTGCGAACTCCACGCTCGATCCCGGAGGCGTTGCAAGCAGCTTCTTCACGTCTGGCCGGATTGGCGTGGCACTCGCAGGCAGGAATGAAGCAGAAATGAAAAGCCAGAAAATCCAATTTGCGAGACGTCTCACAGTACTCTTCTTGGATGCTTCAACTGAGTTTTGGTGGCCTGCCTGCGGAGGATGACAGCATGGATGACACTATGTCAGACTTTACATCATCCAATTTGTAGGATAAGTGAGAACAAAGCTATCCACCACGGTTTCGGTAGAAAACTACCGGTTCCTGGAGCGCAAGATCCACTCTGGGGAGGAGGCAAATCTCGCCGAAGCAATCGACAGGGTCATCCGCAGAGTGCGCAGACTTGAAAACCGCGAACGGTTAGCCGAGGCTACCGCCCGTTATTTCGACGGACTGGATGCGCGGGCTGTCGCAGAAGAGAACGAACTAGCGCACGATTTCAGTTCGGCAGCAGGGGAGATCAACTTCGATGAGGAACTCTGATCCTCCGAGCCCGCGGCGCGGAGAGATTTGGCGCGCGGATACGGGCGGGAAGAAGCATGCCTTCGTGATTCTTTCCCTCGACCAGCGCAACGCTGGCGGTCGGGTCAGTTCGGTCCTCGGGATACCGTTTGGAAGTTACGGTTCGGAAGGTCCAACGAGCAAGAGGATGGAACCGGGCGAGACCGGTCTTCCCGAACCGTCGTTTTTTAAGGCTCACTTCATCCAGACACTTGAGAAGCGACTTCTGATTGAGAAACTCCCAAGAACACTCACTGGCCGGCAAATGCGAGAAGTAGTTGCGATGGTAAACCGTGCCATCGATCCAGATAGCCCATTCGAGACATAGAATTGTTAGTAGAAGCGCTTTGAAGTTGTCTCCGCGGGCTGGGGAGGTACCGGGCCGAGTTGTTCTGCCGAGTCTTTGCCTTCCGCAGCGTGTTAGAATTTCAACAGAGATTCGAGCGAGAGAAGCCTCTTTTGATCGAACTGGCGCCGTCAATTCTGTCGGCCGACTTTGGCCGTTTAGCCGAGCAAGTCCAGGCTGCGGTCGAGGGAGGCGCCACGCTCCTGCACGTCGATGTGATGGATGGGCATTTTGTCCCCAACCTGACCATCGGCCCGCCGGTGGTGAAGTCGTTGCGTAAAGCGACCCCGGTGCCTTTTGACGTGCATCTGATGATTGAGAACCCTGACCAGTACATTTCAGCGTTCGTGGATGCAGGTGCGGACTGGATTTCCATTCACCAGGAAGCGACTGTTCACCTGCACCGTACGCTGGAGCTGATCAAGTCACATGAAGTGCTGGCAGGCGTGGTGATTAACCCGGCAACTCCGGTGGAAACCCTCTCCGACATCTTGTACCTGGTGGACTATGTGTTGGTAATGTCGGTAAATCCGGGGTTCGGAGCACAGAAGTTTATTCCGCATTCGTTGGACAAGCTTCAGAAGCTCGCAGGAATGCGGAGCGAGCAACGGCTGAACTTTCGCATTGAGATCGACGGCGGAGTCGCGCTCGACACAATCACAAAGATCGTCCGCGCCGGCGCTGAAGTGCTGGTAGCGGGAAACGCTGTCTTCGGCAAGGGCGATCCGAAGGCCAATGTTCAAAGCCTGATTAAGGCCGCATCCGAGGCCCGGCTGCAGCGAGTTTAGCGCGTGCGGCGACAGGCATAGCAAGAGATTCCTCTCCCAAGGTGGTAGGGATGTTTCGTCGCGTGATCATTGCAGTTGTGCTGGTGAGTGGCTTGTTTGCGTTCACCGCCTGCTCGAACAAGAGAGTAACCAACCCCATCGCTGACGTCGATTCGAAGCAACCGGACAAGGTGCTGTTCGACCGTGCGATGGAGGCGATGAAGCGCAACAAGTTCGAGGCCGCTCGACTCGCGCTGCAAACGTTGATCAACACGTATCCGGATTCTGAGTACGTGGCGCGCGCCAAGCTGTCGATTGCCGACTCCTGGTACGCAGAGGGTGGCTCGGCGGCGTGGCAGCAGGCCGAAGCAGAGTACCTCGATTTCCAGACCTTCTTCCCCAACATGCCGGAGGCCGCCGAAGCGCAGTTGAAGGTGGCGAACATCCATTATCAGCAGATGGAGAAGCCAGACCGCGACTTCACTCATGCGAAGCGAGCGGAAGACGAATATCGCAAGCTGCTGATGAATTATCCGGATAACCAGCAACTTGTGCCGATGGCGAAGAAACGGCTGCTGGAAGTGCAGGAAGTGTTAGCCGAACGCGAGTTCCGGATCGGCCGGTTCTATTACCTGCGCGAGTCGTGGGCTGCAGCGATCGCCCGGCTGAAGTCAATTGCTGATGCCTACCCGCTTTTCAGTGGTGCGGACGAGACGCTGTTCATGATCGGCAGCGCTTATGAGCGGCAGTCGGACTTTGTCCGGGGTGTGCCCACTTGTGTCGCTGGCAAGAAGATCCCGAACTGTATGGGCGAAGCCCAGAAGGGCAGAGTCATCGAGCAGTACACGAAGCAGGCCAGTGATGCGTATTCCAAGATCCTGACTCGGTATCCGGTGATGGCGCGTGCAGCCGACGCCAAGGGGAGATTGGAAGCGTTGAAGCAGCCGGTGCCAACTGCAACTCCGGAGATGATCGCCCAGAACAAGGCTGAGGAAGAGAGTCGGCTTGATCGCGGTATGTGGAGCAAGATGATGCTGAACTTCGTGAAGCGTCCGGATGTGCTCCAGGCTGCGAAAGTAGGCGAGCCGACGATGATCGATCCGAAGCAGACCAATGCCACCGATATCGTCAGGAGCGCGATGAATGCGGCCGCCGGAACCAGTGGCACTGCCAAAGTAGGCGCCGAGGTAGTAAAGGACGGCCAAATTCCGCAGAGCCAACCGATTCCCCGTTCGGATTCTCAGCCGGCTTCCGAAGCACAGCCGGGCGGCAGCACGAATGATGCTGTGGTTCCCGAGCAGACGAATACGGGAAGTGGCGGGAATACCGAAGGCATCGGAGAACTGGTGCCGAATACTGACGCCGCTGGCGACGCAGGAACGGTAACTGCTTCTCCGGCAGGATCTACGACTGCTCCAACCGCCGCTCCAACGCCGGTACCGCCGAATCCCGCGCCCGAAGCCGCGCCTCCGGCCGACGACGGTACTAACTCCACAGAGCAGACGCCGACTCCGCCTGCACCCGTGAACGAAATCGCGGTTCAGGAAAGTAGCTCTTCGGAGACCAAGAACGCTGAGAGCGCCGAGGCAAGTTCCACCGAGACCGCAACTCAGGGGACTTCCTCCAGCAAGGCCAAGAAGAAACGTAAGATATGGCCTTTCTAAGGGATTGAGTTCGCCCCGTACTTTGGTAATCCACGGCGCGGGGCGTTTTCTTTTGTTCTCATTGACTTAGATGTGCAAACGGTTATCATTCGGGCATCTCCCCTTTTGTAGAAGTGTCGATACGAAGGACCTCCTGTGGCCTTAAGAATACTGCTCGCCGACGACAGCATGACCGCCCAGAACATGGGCAAGAAGATTCTCAGCGAAGGCGGCTACGAAGTTATTGCCGTAAGCAATGGCGCCGCGGCACTCAAGAAGATTGCTGAGCAAAAGCCTGATGTCGTCGTGCTGGATATCTACATGCCGGGCTATTCCGGATTGGAAGTTTGCGAGCGTCTCAAGAACACCATCGAGACATCGCGAGTGCCCGTTCTGCTGACGGTTGGAAAGCTGGAGCCGTTCCGCCCTGAAGACGCAGTTCGAGTGCGCGCCGAAGGCGTCATCATCAAGCCTTTCGAAGCGAGCGAACTACTCGCGGTGATTGAGAAAGCAGCCAGCCACGTAGTCAAGCACGTGCCAGTGTTGTCCAAGCCGCAACCACAAGAGTTTCCCGAGGAAGAAGACTTCACCGAGCAAATGGGCGCCTCTGTGGCCGCGCTGGAAGAGATCGAAGTTCCCAAAGACGTGGCGGATGGTCCAGCGTTCGGCCTGGATGAAATGGTAAGCGCGATCTCGACCTCTGCTCCGAATGCGGAAAGAATACCCAAGTTCGAAGCGCTGAACATGGATGATTTCGAGACGCGCGTTAGCGAGGAAGACGAGCCGGATGTAGCGAGCGCAAGTGTGGCCGATGAAGCCGTTCAGCACGAAGCCGAGGCCGCAACGAAGGATCAAGCAGAATCCGAGTTTGAAACAGAATCGCCGGCGTCATTCACATCTGCTGGCGGAGATCCGCTGCTGGAATCGCGCGACAACTCTGGCCCCGTCAACGCAACACTCGAAAGCGAAGTGTTCTTCGATAATCCCGACCCGGGCGAAGTCCTCGTTGCTCGTGATCCCAATCTTTGGGTTGATGACTCCACCGCGGCCGTGGAAAGACTGCCGGAACTGGAAGTTACTGCGCAATGCGAAGCTGAACCGGTTGACGCGATCACCGATCCGGCCCTGATCGCTCGCGAGAACCTGATGGCAGAGGTCACAAGTTTTCCCGACAAATATCGTGAAATCGATGACGACCTGATTTGCGAGAGCGAAGCGCAGGTTGACACACCGGTTGCGGCAGAGCAGCCCGCCCCCGCCGAAGACGATTTCGATGCGCTGGTTTCGGCTGCCCTCGCCAAGTTCGAGCCAGAGCCTGACGACGAAGTTGAGCAGGAGCCCGCGGTCGCAACAGGAGCGTGGCGGGCCGAGGCTACATCGCTTGACCAGTCAGAGCGGTCGGTTTCCCTCGAGCGCGAAATGCAAATCGCTATGGCCGTCGCTTCAGGCGCGTCTGGCTTCAGTGTTCCCGCAAGTCCCGCAGTTATGCCCGCTGTGATCGGAAGCGGCGCAAACGGTAACGGCGTTGGAATACTTTCGGTTCACGAAGCTCCCATCGTCGAAGAAGAGATTGCTGAAGTACCCGAAACAGTTGCCGCTTCTGAGGAGCGAGAAGTAGAGGTCACTCCGCAAGCCACTGTTGAGCCGGACTCGAAAGTTCCGGAACCCATCACCCCCGAGGCAAAGCTGCCTGAGGTTGCCGCTCCTCAGTTGACCGAGGCAGCCGTTGCCGGCGCAATGCTGGGTCAAGTAGTAGGCCAGCCGAAGGATCCGCTCGAGCAGGAGCGTCTTGTCGAAGCCATTGGCCGGGTGCTCGAGCGCCTGAAGCCGCAAATCGTTTCCGAACTGGCGAAAGAGTTAAAGAACAAAGAGTAATCCGCAAGAAGCCAGGCAGCGTGATGGCCGGATGCGTCCGGCCATTCGTTTTGCGCGCTTCACCCCATCACTGGCGACGCTCGTCGTGTGACTGCTATCATCAAGAATTACCCAGCAGCACTTATAACTCACATGGCGCACGACCTTCCTAAGGCATACGACCCTTCAGCGATCGAGCATCGCTGGGCCGAGTACTGGGTCAAAGAAAACCTGTTCGCAATCGACACTCCGAAACCCGGCGAAAGCAAACCGGTATTCACGTTGTTGCTGCCTCCGCCCAACGTCACTGGCCGTCTCCACATGGGCCACATGCTGAACCAGACGGAGATGGACATCATCGTCCGCTGGCATCGCATGCGCGGCTTTGCGACCATGTGGCTTCCGGGCACCGATCACGCCGGCATTGCAACTCAGATGATGGTCGAGCGGCAGCTTGCAAAAGAAGGCAAGAACCGCCGCGACATGGGACGCGAAGCGTTCATCGAGCGCGTGTGGGCGTGGCGCAAGGAATACGGCGGAGCGATTCTCGACCAGATGCGTCGCCTGGGCGCATCCGTCGATTGGCCTCGCGAGTTCTTCACCATGGACGACAACCTGTCGCGCGCAGTACGCGAAGCGTTCGTTCGCCTGCATGAAGAAGGACTGATCTATCGCGGCAAGTACATCGTCAACTGGTGTCCGCGATGCCAGACAGCGATCTCCGATCTCGAAGTCGTTCACGAAGAAACACAAGGTAAGCTCTATGAAATTCGGTACCCGGTGAGCGGAAGCGGCGAGTTCATTGTCGTTGCCACCACGCGTCCGGAAACGATGCTGGGCGATACCGCCATCGCCGTCAATGCCAACGATGACCGTTACAAGCATCTGCACGGCAAGTCGGTCATTCTGCCGCTGATGAATCGCGAGATCCCGATCATTCTCGACGAACTTGCGAATCCCGAGTTCGGTACCGGAGCAGTCAAGGTCACGCCTTCGCACGATCCGAACGACTTCCAGGCCGGGCTGCGCCACAATCTACGGCAGATCGACGTAATGGACGACCGGGCGCGCATGAACGAAAACGCGGGCAAGTACGCTGGCCTCGATCGTTTCGAAGCGCGCGAACGCGTTCTCGACGACTTGCGAGAACAGAACCTGCTGGTCGCTATCAAGGACCATGTGCTCGCCATCGGCAAGTGCGATCGTTGCAAGACGATCGTTGAGCCAAAGGCTTCAACACAATGGTTTGTCGCCGTCAACAAGACGCCGAAAGGCGGTGGCAAAAGCATGGCGCAGCGCGCGATCCATGTTGTTGAGAACGGCGAGATCGATTTCGTTCCCGAGAACTACGCCAAGACCTACTTCGAGTGGATGCGCAACATTCATGATTGGTGCATCTCGCGTCAGTTGTGGTGGGGACATCGCATCCCAGCCTGGCACTGTACCGAGTGCCGCGAGACGATCGTCGCGCGCGAAGCACCAGCGCAATGCACGAAATGCCAAGGCTCGCGCCTGGAGCAGGACACCGACGTACTCGATACTTGGTTCTCGTCGGGCCTGTTGCCCATGTCGGCGATGGGTTGGCCGGACAAGACTCCGGATCTGGCGGCGTTCTATCCAACAACGCTGCTGATCACCGGGTTCGACATCCTGTTCTTCTGGGTCGCTCGCATGATTATGATGGGCTGCCACTTCATGCAGGGCCATCAGCAGGATGCGGCCATCAAGAACGCGAGCGAACCTGCCGGGCGCAAGGACGACTCTGTGCCGTTCCGCAGTGTGTACATTCATTCTCTCGTCCGCGACGCCGAGCGCCAGAAGATGTCGAAGACCAAGGGCAACGTGCTCGATCCCATCGACGTGATCAAGCAATACGGCACGGACGCGACGCGGTTTACCCTCGCTTCCATGGCGGCGCCGGGTACGGACATCGCGTTCAACCCCGACCGCACGGAAGGCTATCGCGCGTTCGCCAACAAAATCTGGAATGCTGCGCGCTTCGTATTCATGAATGTTGATCAGGCGCAGCAGGCAGGCACGTGGTCATTGGCCGAGTTCGCCAAAGCTCCGCATACAGACAAGGGATTGCCTGGCTTCTCCGCTCAGACACTGGAAGATCGCTGGATCCTCTCGCGCTTTAACCGTGTCGCCGGAGAAGTGCATGACGCGCTCGCAGGCTATCGTTTCCACGAAGCTTCGCACGCGGTGTATCACTTCTTCTGGGGCGAGTTCTGCGACTGGTACATCGAACTGGTGAAACCGCGGTTACTCGCTGGAGAGAAGGCTGCCTTCTCCAACGTCGTCATCGCGCTGGAAGGTGCGCTGCGCATGTTGTCGCCGTTTATGCCGTTTATTACCGAGGAGATCTGGCACGCGGTTTACGATGGCAAGCCGCCGAAACAATCGATCGCGCTCGCGGCATACCCGCAGCAGGATTCGAGCCAGGTTAGCCCTGAAGCCGAGACTGAAATGGCGATTCTTCAGGACCTGATCGTCGCAGTGCGTAACGTCCGCGCCGAGTTGAAGGTTGAAACGAAGCAGAAGACGCCGATCGAGGTTCATGCTGACGAGCAAGTGAGAACCATGTTAACAACGAACCACGCAGCCATCGAGCGCCTCGCCAATGTCGAGGGCATGCAGTTCGTTGCCGAATCGCTTGCAAAGGCCTCTGGATCACGCACGTCCACCCGCTTCGATGTTCGCGTCGTGTACGAAAAGAAAATCGATCTTGCTGCCGAGCGCGAGCGGCTCAACAAAGAAATCGAGCGTCTTGAGAAAGAGCTTGCGAATGCCAATCGCCAGCTTGGGAACGAAGGGTTCCTGGCGAAGGCCCCGGCCCAGGTGGTGGACGGATTGCGCAAGCGTCAGGGCGAAAATCAGGTAGTTTTGGACAAAGCGAGAGAAGCACTCGCAAATCTGAAATAATGCTTCACGCTTGGCTGTAACACTAAGGACAGGAACTGAAGATTCTGTATGGATTGGAACAGCCGCCGCATTACAGCCATTCTCGCTAACGCGCTCGAAGAAGATCGCGCCACGCGCGACGCGACCTCTTACGCCTGCATTGAACCCGGCCAGCGCGGCATCGGCACCGTGATCGCAAAGCAGGATTGCATCCTCTGCGGTGTCGGCGCAATCCGCCGGATTCTCGAGATCTTCGCCGAACTTGACGGGACCATCGTCAACTATCCGCAGGTCACCACGCACAACGAAATCTTTGACGGCGTGCGGCTCCATACCCGTCAAACGATTGCCGTTGTCAGACAAAATGCGCGTGTGCTGCTCTCCTGTGAACGTGTGATCCTCAACGTGCTGCAACGGCTGAGCGGCATCGCCACGCTTACGCGCCAGTTCGTAGAAGCAGTGGCCGGGACGGGAGTCCGCATCCTCGATACTCGCAAGACGGCCCCGGGCTTGCGCGTTCTCGACAAGTACGCAGTCCGCTGCGGCGGAGGACAGAACCACCGCCTTGATCTCTCCGACGGCATGCTGATCAAGAACAATCACATTGCGCTCGCCGGAGGCATCATTTCGGCACTGGAACATGCTCATCGCAACCGCCGAGGCGAGCAGACAATCGAGATCGAGGTACGCAACCTGGAAGAACTTGAGTTCGCAATTCGCTATGGTGCGGAGGCGATCCTGCTCGACAACATGAAACCCGAGCAGATCCGTGAGGCTGTGGCGAAGGTCAAAGATGCCGGACGCAAAATTCCGCTCGAAGCCTCGGGCGGTATCAATATCCAGAACGTTCGGGCTTACGCGGAGACCGGAGTGGACTTCATCTCCGTGGGCGCACTGACCCACTCACCCACAGCAGTTGATCTAAGCATGCGAATCCAGCCCGCATAAGCTGCGTTTTCCTTGAAGAGAACACCTACAGTAGCGCCGGAGTCTCGCCGGCAGGACGCTCTTCAGTAGCCCCGGCGTCTCGCCGGCAATTCCTCAGCGGGCCGTCAATCTCTAACTCCGTCATCCTGAGCGACATTTCGCGATGACGTGCGCCCGCCTTTGGCGCACATCGCGAATTGAAGTCGAAGGACCTAGAGCTTGATCTCTCCGCGCCCCTCAGCGCCCTCCGCATCAGTCCGTTGACTTTGACTAAGGACCCCGCGACCCGCGACTCGCGACCCGCGCCCGGTTCTTCAGTCAACCCCACCAAAGTCCCACACTTCCCCGCAACCCACTAAAAACAAACTAAATATAAAGTTTCTAAAAGTGTCACATTGCCCATACCCAATTTGCTATCCTAAAAAT
>Ga0307409_100001952_pt1 | contig 10542 bp, 4 predicted proteins | sample 322Ometagenome_2_FD_203888 | JGI IMG/M metagenome (GOLD analysis project Ga0307409, IMG submission 203888) | Maize rhizosphere microbial communities from greenhouse at UC Davis, California, United States - 322HYB-O-2 | ecosystem: Host-associated > Plants > Roots > Rhizosphere > Soil | place...
GGTGACGCCGGAGAGACTCGCGCTCGCGCCCGAGCCGCTGGCGCTGAAGACGCCGGGGAACGGGTCGCCTTGGAGCTGGATTGAGTTGTCGAGCACGCCGTAGTCCGCGCCGTCGATCACGCCGTCGTAGTTCACGTCACCGTTCGCGTACCCGTCGGTGCCCGGGAACTGGATCCAGTTATCCAGCGTGCCGTAGTCCGCGCCGTCGACGAGGCCGTCGAAGTTCACGTCGCCGGCGTACGTGTACATCGCGATCGTCGTCGCGCCGGTCACCGTCTGGCCGAACACGACGGTCGTGTCGGTCGGGCCGATAAACAGCACCTGTTCCGCGGTAGCGACTCCGATCGTCGTCGTCCCCGAAAGCGGCCCCGCGTTCTGTCCGGCATTCTCCTCCGACGTCATGAGGCCGGGCTGGTCCCACGCGCCGAAGTTGTACGCGCGCTGGATTTCGCCTTGGATGCCGCTGTAGCTCGTGCCGTCGAACGTGCCGGCCGGCGTGTCGGTGATCAGCTTGTTGTCGCGCAGGTCGATCTTCCCCGTACCGGTAATGGAGACGGAGCTCGCCCGCAGGACGCGGTTGCTGCCGCCGCCGCTCGCCACTTCCAGCGTCGCGTTACTGACGTTGACGGCGGAGGTGCCGGTGAGGTTCGTTTGCAGTCTCAAGGTTCCCGCGTTGACGGTCGTCGTGCCGCTATACGACAGGTTTCCGGTGAGGGTAAGCGTGTTCGTGCTTCCGCTGCCCAGGACGAAGTTGCCGGCGCCGGCGATGCCGGCCGGGGCGGTCAAGGCCGCCGTTTGGTTGACGGTGAAGTTCAACCCGCTGCCGCCGGTGTTGATGGTGGCGGTGTTGACGCCGCTGGTCGGCGCGCTGATGAAACCGCTCAGGTTGCCGACGGTCGTGTCGCTGACGGTCGAGAGGTTTATCACCGTCGTGGTGCCGGGGACAGTCGTGTTGTTGTTGCTGACCTCCAGGCCAAACGTGTTGTCGCCGAGCGAACCGGTCGGCGCGACGGTCAGCGTGCCTTGACGGACGAGGGTATCGCCCGTGTATGTGTTGGCGCCCGCGAGGATCAGCGTGCCGGTGCCTTCTTTCGAGAACGCCTGGTTCGCCCCGGGGTTGCTCACGACGGCGCCGTTGATCGTCATCGTCGGGGTGTTGACGATCAGGTTCTTGAAGAACTGACCCTTGTTCCACGTGCCGTTGAAGACCAGGTCCCCGTTCCCGCCGAAGGTGAAGTTCGTGCTGCTGTTGGTGATGTCGTTGGCGATGGTTCGGGTGGTGCCGTCGGCGGACTGCAGCACGGCGTTGCCATCGGCCGCGTTGAGGTTCACCGGGCCGATCCCGAACGCGCCGTCGTTGCCGATCGCCACGACGCCGGCCGCGATGACCGTGCCGTTCGAGTAGCTGCTGGCGCCGTTCAGCGTGAGCGTGCCGCCGCCGGTCTTGCTGATCCCGAGCGGCCATTGGCTGGGCGGGTCGCTGATGCCGTTGGTGACGGCGGTGTTGCCGTTGCCTGCAAAACTGACAGTTTCGTTTCCGACCGTGTTGTTACCGGTGTAGCTGTCGATGGTGGTCGTGCCGGAGGTGTTGAAGTTGTTGATGGTCGTGGTGGCGAAGCCCTGGGTGGCGGCCGGTCCGTTGATCGCGCCCACGGACAGGCTCGTGTTGTTGGCGCCGGTGAAGTTGAGCGTGAAGGAGACGGCGGTGGTCGTCGCGGTGATCGGCCCGATGGTCATGGTCTTGGGCGAGGTGCCGGCCACCGTCGCCTGGTCGGCGTTGAGCGTCGCGCCGCTGGCGTTGACCTGGATCGTGTACGGCTGGCCGTCACTGACGCGTGTGAAGGTGGTGCTGGCGTCGCCGCGGAGGCTGAGCGTTCCGGCGGCGGCGACGATGATGTTCGGCGTGCTGCCGAACGCGTTGGCGTGCAGGCCGGCGACGGTGCCATTGTTGACGATGGTCGGACCCGTGTAGGTGCTCGGGCCGGCGAAGATCAGCGTGCCGGTGCCGTTCTGCTGGATCGCGCCGCCGCCGCTGAAGGAGGCCGGTGAGATGTTGTCCGAGCGATTGAATGCCAGCGTGCCGTCGTTGGTGATGGGTCCGGTGCCGGCCGAGCCGCTCGTTCCTCCGCTGCCGATTTGCAGCGTGCCGCCGGCGTTGATGGTGGTGGTGCCGGTGTAGGCGTTGTTCCCGCCGAGGGAGAGCGTGCCGCTGTTGACCACGAGATTGCCCGAACCCGAGATCACCGCGTTGAGGGTGTGGGCGTTGGTGCGGTTGTACGTCAGTGTCCCGTTGTCGGTGACGCCGCCGGTCGAACCGAGATTGCCGGTCGTGCCGCCGTCGCCGAGTTGGAGCGTCGTTCCGGCGTCGATGGTGGTGGTCCCGGAGTAGTTGTTGCTGCTGGTGATGACCAGCGTGCCGGCGCCGCTCTGGCGAAGCGAGCCGGTGCCGTTGACGGGAACCGAGAGCGTGTTCGTGTCGGAGCGGTTGAAGACCAGCGCGGCGTTGTTGGTGACGGTGCCGGAGCCGAGGGAACCGGCGGTCCCGCCGTTGCCGACTTGCAGCGCGCCGGCGGAGATCGTCGTCCCGCCGCCGTAGGTGTTGTTGGTCGCCAGGACCAGCGTCCCGGACCCCGACTTGGTCAGCGTGGTCGCCAGACCTGCGATGGCGCCGGTGCCGGAGACGGTGTAGTCGTTGCCGGTGTCGTTGTTGAAGGTCGCGGAGGCCGGTTGGACGGTCGCGTCGAGCGCGATGCTTTTGTTCGCGCCGGCGTTGTCGAACGTGATGGCATCGAGGTTGAAGAACTGCTCGCTGATCGCGCCGTCGGTCCAGTTGAACGCGCCGGTGACGTCCCACACGTTGCCGTTGGCGCCGGTCCAGGTCAGGCTCTTGGGCGAGCCGGCGACGACCAGTTGGAACGCGTTGGGATCGACGTCGCCGTAGTGCGGCGTGTACGTCGCGCGGGTGCCGGTGGGGACGACGAGGGTCGGCGCCGCGCCGCCGAGCGCGGTTGAAGACTGGACCAGCGTGTACGTGCCACTGGTGGGGAGCCCGACCAGCGTAAAGGTATTGGCGCTGGAGAACGTCGCCGCGCCCGCGTTGATCCGGTCGCTGGCGCCGGGGGTCACCAGGTCGAAGCGCGTGTTGCCGTTGTTCGCGTCGAGGTTGCCGATCACGAGCGTCCCGACCGAGCCGTCGGCGACGCCGGCGCCGGGGGCGAGCGTGCCGCCGGCGGCGAGGACGACGTTGCCGAGCGCACCCGTGCTGGTGCCGTCGCCCGTGCCGCCGAGACTGCCGCCGCTGTTTACCGTAACTGGAGAGGTGGTAAGCGCACCGGTGACGACGAGGGCGCCCGCGTTAATCGTGGTATTGCCGGTGTAGCTGTGGGTGCCGCTGAGCACCTGCGTGCCGGCGCCACTCTTGACCAGCGAGACGTTGGCGTCCCCGCTAATGCTGCCCGCGTACGTTTGCGTTCCCGCGAGGTTGCTGGTCAGCGTCGCGGCCGCGCCGCTGTTGGTGACGCTGCCGCTGCCGCTCAACCCGGCCATGGACGAGGCAATCCCGTTGATGTCCCAGGTCGACGCGCCCTGCACAGCCATCGTGCCGGTGAGCGTCGCGCCGGCCTTGAGCGTATTGCCGCCGACGACGTTGACGGTTCCGGCGCCGCCGTTGAGCGTCGCGAGGCTGTTGATGCCGCCGGCGGTCGTGTCAAAGGTCGCGCCGTTCGCGCCGATGTTGATGCTGTGGACGGTTGTGGAATTGGTGAGGAGCGAGTCGATCGTCAGGGTCGCGCCGCCCGACTTGGCGTTCGCAATCGTACCGCCGTTGACGTTCAACACACCCGGCAGCGCGCCGTAATCGGCGGTGATCCGCAGGAGGCCGCCGTTCACGTCGACGTGACGGGACGCGCTCAGCGCGGTCTCGCTGATTTGGCCGACGGTGACGGTTCCGCTGTTGATCGTGAAGAACGCGTTGCCGCCGTTGAGAACGACGTTGCCGAACGTGACCGTCCCGGCGGTGGCGACCGTAATGCCGCCGGTGGCCCCACCGGTGGGCATGTCGACATTGCCGCCGCCGGTGTAATTGCCGGTGATGCGCAAGTTGCCGTTGGTGACCGTGGTCAAACCGGTGTAGGAGTTGTTGCCGGCGAGCGTCCATGTGCCGACGTTGTTCTTGAAGAGCTGTAGCCCGCCCGCCGCGCCGCCGTTGCTGATCGCGCCGTTGACGACGTTGCCGACGTTGGTGTTGGCGCCGAGCAGCGTGAGCGCGACGGTCGAGGTGGTCGTCCCGCCGCTGATCGGGCCGTTGACGACCAATCGGTCGCCGCTGGAGAGAACGGTGGAGTTGTTTTGGAAAACGTAGAAGCCGGCGGTGGTGCTGCTCTGCGGGGCAAGGACGATCGGCGAATTGATCGTTTCGAGGATGGCGGACGTCGCCGAGCTGCGGCCGCCTCCCGAAATGAAGATCTGGTTGGTCGTGCTCGCCTGGGTGGCGTTGGACGTCATGACCAGCGCGTTGCCGGTCGTGCTGCCGATCGTGTAGTTGCTCACCGCCGCACCGGTGAAACCGATGGCGCCGAGGTTCAAGGACAGGGCGTTGCCTGCGGTCGAATCGATCGAGATCGCCGTGCCCGTGGAAACGGCATTGAAGGTGGCGACGTCGGTGTTGGTCGTGGTGCCGGCGGTGCTGCCGGGGAACGTGGCGGCGCCGGTGCTCCAGTTGTTTTCGCTACCGGCGGCTTCCCAGATGCCGTTGGTGGGCGCGGCGTTCCACGCCGCGCTCGCCGCGTGCGCCAACTGCGAGCCGACGGGCGAGAACCCGATCGTCGCGAAACCCAGGAGGAGGAACCTGCGACGGATCGTGTGCCGAGTCGAACGTGCCTGATTCATGTGCTCTCCCTACCGAAGCGTTGTCGGTGTGTAAGATGTGCCCTCGTGCCCCCGAGTGAAAGTTTAACCTCCAAAGCTCAGAAGTGCCCGCGCGTCCCGCGCCTCATTTACGGCCGCGCGCGCTCAACGCGACGGTCGCCGCGGAAACCGGCCCGGTCGACTGGCGAACGATCAGTCGCTCGGGAAGAACCATCTCCTTCGAAACGCGTTGGCGCGGTTTCTGCAAAAGCCCCAGGATCAGCCCCGCGGCCGTGCGTCCCATCTCCGCCATTGGAACCGCGACCGTCGTCAACGGGACCATCGCGTGTGACACCAGGTCATGATCATCGAACGTGGCAATGCTCAGTTCCTCCGGGACCTTCACGCCCCGCCGCAGGAATTCGTTCAGAAGCGAGATCGCGATCAGACTGTAATTGACCACGATGGCCGTCGGCCGCTCCGCCACGGGGAGGTTCATGTATCGCGTCGTGATCTCGTCGAACGGCGCCTCGATATCGGCTTCCCAGACGTCGTAACTGGCGCCGAGACCCGCGTCGTTCATTGCCCCGCGGATGACGTCGCGGCGGAGCGCGGCGCTGTAGTGGACGAAGTCGGCGCCGGGACGACCCTTGTTGAGATACACGATCCGGCGGTGTCCCAGTTCGAGGAGGTGTCGCGTCAGGTCGGTCGCGCCCGCGACGTCATCAGGGATCACGCGCGGGTATGGCAACTTCGCTTCGCAGTTGACGAGGATGGAGGGGCCTTCTACTAAGCGTGCCGCATCGACCTGGCCTTCAGTGATCCTGTGGTAGTAAACCGCGGCATCGACCGCGTGCAGCATTGAGGCGGGCTGGACGCCGGCGGCGCGCGGCACGTGGACGAACATCAGGTTATAGCCGGCCGCCTCGAGCACCTGCCCGAACGCGCGGAACATCGGCGCGTAGCTCGTCTCGTCCATCATCGGGTGGACTTCGGAATAGACCACGCCGATCGAGTTGCTCTGACCGCCGCGCAACGAACGCGCGCGCAGGTCGGGGCTGTACCCCAATTTTTGCGCCAGCTGGCGCACCTTTTCGGCGCGGGCGGCGGTGCCGGCGCGAAGCGGCCTGCTCTCGCTACTGAGCGCGCGGGACGCGGTCGCCACCGACACGCCGGCGGCCCGCGCGACCTCCGCCAGCGTGCTGCGTTGGCGCCGTTGGGATTTGGGCATGAAATCGATCATAAACGCCGCACGCACCGTGGGACTGAAAACGGTTTCAATATACAATGCTCAAGCGGTGTTGCAAGTAAACATTTGACATTCACTGTTCAGGGGATTTTATAAGTCCAATCGCGAAGTTCCGGCCGTCCAACATGTTCCGGCATCGTCATCGAGAGCCAAGATGCAATCGTTTTCAAAATTATCTTGCGGACCGGCGCGCCGCGCGCAATAATTAAGGCGTTCGGGCAGCGGAATCGCTGCTGGGCACGCGGGCGCGCGAGAACCGCGGTGCCAACTCCCCGATGGAGACACCTATGCAATCAACTCGACGGGCGGACGCGGCGCAGCAGGGCCGGCGGATGCGGGCGGGGTTCACGCTCGTGGAGCTGCTGGTCGTGATCGGCATCATCGCCATCCTCATCGGCATCCTCCTGCCCGCGTTGGGCCGGGCGCGGGCTCAGGCGAGGAACGTCCAGTGCGCGTCCAACCTGCGACAGATCGGGCTCGCTTTGCACATGTACGTCAACCAGAACAAGGGAATGCTGCCGCTTGGGTTCTGGGTACAGAATGGCAGCACGACGCCAGCAACCGTAATCAATTGGACGTCGCTGCTGTGCGGGATGATGGATAAAAGCGGTGCAGTCACCAATAGCGGAAGCGACACCGCCGGCGGCGTCAACACGCGCGGCTTCCGCCGGACGATGCTCTGTCCGGAACTCGCCGCCATCGCCGCCGACTTTGACCCCAACGACATCTCGGTCACGCACTATCTCGCGCACCCTCGGCTGATGCCCATCCTGAATAGTGATGATGGCACGCAGCCGATACCCGACAAATACGCCGGCAACGGCGCTGTGATGAAGTGCTACAAGCTCGCCAAGCTCAAGCGGTCGGCAGAAATCGTCACGGTTTTCGACGGTTCCATGAGTTTGCTTACTGGCGTTGGGCAGTTCACGACCTATAGCGGGAATCCGTATTACCGCCCTCGACAGAATAAGCCCGTCGCTGATTTGATTAGCAATAATGACCTGAACTGGGGCATGACCTACCTCATCGCTGACTGGGCAAAGACGACTTACAAGCCGGATCAGCCGGTGGACGTGAGGCCCGTGAGCGCACAAGGCGGCACGCCCCCAGCCAGTTTTGTGAACAAGGATCTTGATAACAATGATCGGAACTTCCGCTTCCGTCACGGCAGGAATGACAGCTTGAACGCGCTGTTCGGCGACATGCACGTCTCCAGCTTCGAGACGAGCAAGAGGCGGCTGTCGACTTCCCCACCGAACGGCGGATCCCTCCAATACAAAAACATCATGCTCGACCGACCATGATCACGCGGGTGAGCGCGTTGTTCGTCTGCGGCGTTGCGGGGAAGCGGGTACCAATGGATCAGAAGCATTCAAGCCTGGTGGAGGCGCCACCACGTGCCCCCGGCCGGGTGACGCTTACCGACGTCGCGCGCTTATGCGGCGTCACCCCCGCGACCGTCAGCCGAGTCCTCAACCGGCAGAAGAAGTTTTCCACGAGCGACGCGGTACGGCAGCGCATCCACACGACGGCGGAGAAGCTCGGATACGTGCCGGACCTGGCGGCGCGGAACTTCCGGCGTCGCGCGACGCACATCGTCGGTGTGTTTGCCCACCCGTTGACGCACGTGACCGAGGGAATCAACGAGTCGCTGCTCGAAGGCGTCGCCGAAGTGCTGCACACCGCGGGCTACGACGTGTTCTTCGAGCTGCGGTCCAGCCCGCAGGCGGCTTTTCCGAACTGGCGGTTCGACGCGGCCATCCTGTTGCAGCACCCGCGGGCGGAAATCGTCGCCGAGCTCGATCGCCGCCACGTGCCCTACGCCTGCGTCAACGAGCGGGCGCGCGGCGCCGTCGCCAATGTCCTGGCCGATGACGCAATGGGCATGGGGCGGGCGCTACAGCACTTGTCGCAGCTCGGGCACAAGAAGATCGGCTACGCCAATGCGCGGTCCGTTCACGCGCATCACTACAGCGTCAACGAGCGCTATGAGGCGCTGCTGGCCGGCGTAGCCGCGCACGGCATGGCGCTGTCGCCGGGCCATCACATGCCGATGACATCGCCGGCCGAATTCCTGCGGGTCGTGGTTCAGACAGACGGCGCGACGGCGGTCGTGACGTACGACCACCAGCTCGCCGTCATGCTGGTGGGTGCCGCGCACGACTTGGGCTTGCGCATCCCGCACGACTTCAGCCTGATCTGCTTCAACGACGTGTTCCCGGTGGCGCTGCTCCCGCCGCCGCTGACGGCCGTGGCGGTGTCCGGGCGGGCGATGGGGCGTCGCGGTGCGGAACTCCTGCTCAACTGGCTGATCTCCCCTGCGCGCGGGGATCACACGGCGCGCGACGTTCGCGTGCCGGAGGACCTTGTGGTGCGCGCCTCAACCGCACCGCCGCCGCCGCCACCCTGACCCTGAGCAGGCCGTTAACACGATGCGCAATGCTCGCAGAGCCGTGTCGTATTTCGCCCGCATTGCCACCGCCTTCTTCTGCGCCATGACGATCGCCGCGACACCAACCACGACAACCACCGTCACGCTTCCCGCCCCGCCGCCGCTTGCGCCCGCGGCCGCGGCGGTCGAGTTTGCGTGGTTCGAATACCAGGGATGGGAAACACCACGCGCCGAGCCGCGGCCGGACGAGTTCCTCAACCCGATCCTCGCCGGCTTCTATCCCGATCCAAGCATCTGCCGCGTGGGCGATGAGTTCTTTCTCGTGAACTCGACCTTCGCGTGGTACCCGGGCGTACCGATCTTTCGCAGCCGGGACCTGGTCAACTGGTCGCAGATCGGACACGTGCTGGATCGCCCGTCGCAGCTCAACCTCGACGGGCGTGGCGTCTCCGAAGGGATTTTCGCCCCGACCATTCAACATCACGACGGCGTGTTCTACGTCGCCACGACGCTGGTCGGGTCGGGCGGCAACTTCTACGTCACCGCGAAAGATCCCGCCGGCCCGTGGTCGGAGCCGAAGTGGCTGAAGGACGTGGACGGGATTGACCCCTCGTTCTTCTTCGACGACGACGGCCGCACGTACCTCATCCACAACGGCCCGCCGCCGGACGACAAGCCGCTCTATCCCGGGCATCGGACGCTGTGGCTCCATGAGTTTGACGTGGGGTCCGGCGTCACCCGCGCGGGCTCGGGCAAGATTATCGTCAACGGCGGTACGGACATCGCGAAGACGCCGGTTTGGATCGAGGCCCCACACCTCTTCAAGCGCGGCGGGTTCTACTATCTGTTCGCCGCGGAAGGCGGGACCGGAACGGCTCACGCGGAAGTGGTCTTCCGCAGCCGCAACGTCTGGGGCCCGTACGAGCCGTTGACGCGGCCGATCCTCACGCAAAGCCACCTGTCCGACGCGAGGCCGCTGCCGGTCACCTGCACCGGTCACGCCGACTTCGTCGAAACCGCGACGGGCGAGTGGTGGGCCGTGTTTCTCGGCTGCCGGCCGTACGAACGGAACCTGACCAACATCGGGCGCGAGACGTTTCTGCTTCCGATGCGATGGGTGGATGGCTGGCCAATCGTCCTTGGCGGCGAGGACCCGGTGCCGCGCGTGTTGAAGCGCCCGAATCTGCCGGCACAGCCGCCGGCGGACGTGCCCCACAACGGCAGCTTCACGTGGCGCGATGAATTTGAATCCGCGAAGCTCGCGCACGTCTGGAACTTTCTGCGGACGCCGCGCCAAACGTGGTATTCGCTGGACCGCAAGCCCGGCTCGCTGTTGATCGAGCCGCGGCCGGTCGAGCTGACGTCGCGGGGCAATCCCTCGCTCATTGCCCGGCGACAGCAGCACGCGAACTTCATCGCCGCGACGCGGCTCACGCCCAGTGACGACCCGCGCGCCGACGCCGGCCTGGTCGCTTTCCAGAACGAGACGCACTATTTCTTTCTCGGCTCGCGCGTGGACCGCGACGGCCGCGGCGAGATCTTCCTCGAACGATCGGCGGGAAAGCAAACGTCCGATGGGCCCGAGATCATTGCCCGCGCCGCGGTCCCGGCCCAACCGGCGGACGCGATCGAGCTAAGACTGCGTGCCGTCGGCAAGAGCTATTCCTTCAGTTACCGTCTCGCCGGTGACCAATGGATCAGCCTCAGGGAAGACGCCGACGGAAGCATCCTCAGCACCGATTGTGCCGGCGGGTTCGTCGGGTCGTACCTCGGGATGTTCGCGCGCACACGAGCGGAAACGCCATGATCCGCGCGCGCCAAGTTGCTTTCGCAGTTCTCGTGATTTCTGCGCTCGCCACAACCTCTCCTATCGCCACCGCCGCGCAGCCGCCTTCCGCCGCGGTCTCCGCCCCGCGCACCGACAAGAATTCCATGATCGCGCACGAACAGCTCGTCGCAAAGGCCAGGCAGGGAGGGATCGACCTCTATTTCCTCGGCGACTCCATCACCCGCCGCTGGGGATGTACCGACCCGCAGTGGTCGGCGAATCTGGAGA
>Ga0307409_100001953_pt1 | contig 10540 bp, 8 predicted proteins | sample 322Ometagenome_2_FD_203888 | JGI IMG/M metagenome (GOLD analysis project Ga0307409, IMG submission 203888) | Maize rhizosphere microbial communities from greenhouse at UC Davis, California, United States - 322HYB-O-2 | ecosystem: Host-associated > Plants > Roots > Rhizosphere > Soil | place...
GCTGTGGACAACCATGTGACTTCTCGGATGCGAGACAGTTAGCCCGTCGCGGCACCCCACGCCCACCGCAGACGTTGGTGCAATGTCCGGGAGACCGGCCAGAGAGCCCGGGCACGAGACGAAGGAGTCGCCTTCCGTGAGCTTCGAGTCGATGTGGGCTGCCCTCGAGCCCGTCGGTCGCGACAGCCGCACCGGCGGCTACCGCCGATTCGCCTGGACGGCGGAGGACCACACGCTCCGTGAGTGGTTCGCAGGAGAGTGCGCCCTCCGCGGCCTCGGCCTCACCGAGGACCGGATGGGCAACCAGTGGGCCTGGTGGGGCGACCCCGACCGCGCTTCGGAGGGCCGCAGAGGTGTCGTCGCCGGCTCACACCTCGACAGCGTGCCCGATGGCGGGGCGTTCGACGGACCTCTGGGCGTCGTCAGCGCCCTGGCCGCCATCGACCTGCTCCAGGCCAAGGCGCGAGCCGAGGGCTGGCAGCCCAGCCGCCCCATCGGCGTCGTCAACTTCGTCGACGAGGAGGGAGCGCGTTTCGGCGTCGCCTGTGCGGGGTCGCGCGTCATCACCGGTGCCCTCGACGGCGACCGTGCCCGCGGCCTGAGCGACGCCGACGGCACGACGATGGCCGAGGCCATGGCGAGAGCTGGCCAAGACCCGAGGGCCCTCGGTCGCGACGACGAGACCCTCGCCCGCATCGGCTGCTTCGTCGAGCTCCACGTCGAGCAGGGCCGCGCCCTCGCCGACCCCGACCACCCGGCCCACGGCCACCCCGTCGCCGTCGGCACCGGCATCTGGCCCCACGGTCGCTGGCGCCTCGACTTCCCCGGCGAGGCCAACCACGCCGGCACCACCCGCCTCGAGCACCGGCACGACGCGATGCTCGGCTACGCGCACGCCGTGCTCACCGCCCGTGCGGCGGCCGAGCAGCACGGCTGCCTGGCCACCATCGGCAAGGTCGGCGTGCAGCCGGGTGGGGTCAACGCCATCGCCAGCGCCGTCACCGGCTGGCTCGACGCCCGCGGCGCGGACGAGTCCGCCGTGCGCGCCGCCGTGGCCCAGGTCGCCGCCGAGGCCGAGCGGGCCGGCGCCACCCTCGCCGAGGAGTCATGGACGCCGCCGACCGCCTTCGACGCCGGCCTTGCCGAGCGCCTCCGACGGGTCCTGGCCACGATCCCCACCTCCGCCACCCCCCACCCCCAGCCCGCCGGCACACCGCTGCTCGGCACGGGGGCCGGCCACGACGCCGGCATCCTCGCCAACGCGGGGGTTCCCACCGCCATGCTCTTCGTCCGCAACCCCACAGGTGTTTCGCACTCGCCAGATGAGTGGGCGGAGGCAGATGATTGTCGGGCCGGGGTGACCGCCCTGGCCGCGGTGCTCGAGGACCTGGCAGGGGAGAGCGCATGACGACGTACTGGGCCGAGAACGCCTGGCTGCCGACCGGTGCCGCGGGGGGTGTGCGGTTCTCGGTGGAGGGCGGGCGCTTCACCCGGGTGCAGGCGCGGGTCAAGGCGGCCGATGGTGACGTGCGGCTCCCCGGGGTGACGCTGCCCGGCTTCGCGAACACCCACAGCCACGCGTTCCACCGCGCCCTGCGGGGACGCACCCACGGCGACGGTGGCAACTTCTGGACGTGGCGCGACCAGATGTATGCCGTGACCCGACGCCTCACGCCCGAGACCTACCTCGCGCTGGCGCGCGCGGTCTTCTGCGAGATGGCGCTGGCGGGCATCACGGTCGTGGGCGAGTTCCACTACGTGCACCACGACGAGGCCGGCAACCCCTACACCGACCCCAACGCGATGGGCCGGGCGCTCATCCGCGCAGCGCGCGAGGCCGGCGTGCGCATCACGCTGCTCGACACCTGCTACCTCTCCGGAGGCCTGAGCGGCGACGGCCACCTGCCGCTGGACGAGGTGCAGCGCCGGTTCACCGACGGTGACGTCGACGGCTGGGCGGCCCGAGTGGCCGGGCTCGTGGAGGACGACAACACCCGCATCGGCGCGGCCGTGCACTCCGTGCGCGCCGTGCCCCGCGAGCAGCTGGCGCCCCTGGCCGAGGCGGCCGCGGGCAAGCCGCTGCACGTGCACCTCAGCGAGCAGCCTGCCGAGAACCTCGCGGCCCAGATGTACTACGGCCGCACCCCCACCGAGCTCCTCGACGACGCCGGTCTGCTGGGGCCGCGCACGACCGCCGTGCACGCCACCCACATGTCCGACGGTGACATCAAGCTGCTCGGCGGTTCCCGCACCACAGCCTGCATCTGCCCCACCACCGAGCGCGACCTCGCCGACGGCATCGGCCCGGCCAGGGCCCTCTTCGACGCGGGCAGCCCGCTCGCGCTCGGGTCCGACCAGCACGTGGTGATCGACCCGTTCGAGGAGCTGCGCGGGCTCGAGATGCACGAGCGCCTCGCCACCGGGGAGCGCGGCCGCTTCTCCGCCAACGAGCTCGTCGAGGCGGCGACCCACGCCGGCTACGCGAGCCTCGGCTGGCCCGATGGCGGGCGCATCGCCGACGGCGCCCTGGCCGACTTCGTCGTCGTGCGCACCGACAGCGTCAACACCGCCGGCACGCGCGCCGGTCAGGTCGTCTACTGCGCCAACCAGTCGGACATCGACCACGTGTTCGTGGGCGGCGAGGAGGTCGTGCACCACGGCCACCACCGCATCGGCCACGTCGCGCGCCTGCTGGTGGAGTCGCTCGACCTGGTCCGCGGCCGGGCGTGAGGGGCCGATGACCAGCACGCTCGTCACCGGTATCGGCGAGCTCGTCACCTGTGACGGCACCGGCCCGGACCGGCTCGGGCTGCGCCGCGACGCCGCCCTGGTCGCCGAGGACGGCCGCATCGCCTGGGTCGGGTCGGCTGCCGACGCCCCCGCCTCCGACCGCCGGGTCGACGTCGAGGGTCGAGCGGTGCTCCCCGGCTTCGTCGACTCCCACTCCCACCTGGTCTTCGCCGGCGACCGGGCCGCCGAGTTCGCCGCCCGGATGGCGGGCACGCCCTACGACGGCGGCGGCATCGGGGTCTCCGTCGCCGCCACCCGCGCGGCCACCGACGACGAGCTCCGCGCGCTGCTCCGCCGGCGTGTTGCCGAGATGCGCGCCCAGGGCACCACCACCGTCGAGGTCAAGAGCGGCTACGGCCTCACGGTCGACGACGAGGCACGGGCCCTGCGCGTCGCGGCCGAGGTGACCGACGAGACCACGTTCCTGGGCGCGCACGTGGTGCCGGCGGAGTACGCCGGTGACCGCGCGGCATACCTCGCCCTGGTCACGGGGCCGATGCTCGAGGCGGCGGCTCCGCACGCCCGGTGGGTCGACGTCTTCTGCGAGCCGCACTCTTCGCACGCCTTCACCGAGGACGAGGCGCGCGCGGTGCTGCTGGCCGGGCGTGCGGCCGGCCTGGGCCTGCGGGTGCACGGCAACCAGCTCGGGCACGGCCCGGGGGTGCGGCTCGCCGTCGAGCTGGGCGCGGCCAGCGTCGACCACTGCACCTACCTCTCGCCCGACGACGTCGACGCCCTCGTCGGCGCGGCCGGCACCACCGTGGCGACGCTGCTGCCGGGGGTGGAGTTCTCGACCCGCTCGCCCTACCCGGACGCCCGGGCACTGCTCGACGCGGGCTGCTCGGTCGCGCTGGCCACCGACTGCAACCCCGGCACCTGCTACTCGTCGTCGATGCCGTTCGTCATCGCCCTCGCCGTGCGCGAGATGGGGCTGACGCCCGGCGAGGCGGTGTATGCCGCGACGGCCGGCTCCGCGCTGTCGCTGCGTCGCAGGGACGTGGGCCGGGTGGAGGTGGGGGCGCGAGCCGACCTCGCGGTGCTCGAGGCGCCCTCGCACCTGCACCTCTCCTACCGCGCCGGCGTGCCGATCGCGCGGGCGCTGGAGCTCCCGACGGGCTAGGCCTCGCCCTCCTGCATCGGCGGCGGCAGGTGGCCTGTCGACTGCGCGTAGTACTCGGCGGCCTTGCGGGTGACGACGACGCGGGCGGCGCCCACGGCCAGGCCGGTCAGGGCGGCGAAGGCGACGGCGTCGCGCCACGGGGTGCGGGGGTCGCGGGGGTCGAGGACCTCGTCGCGCCCGGCCTTCTTCCAGGCGGCCTGGACGACCTTGTTGGCGGCGACGCCGGCGAGGAGTGCCGACCCGGTGCCGATGATGCGCCACACGAACGTTCCCATGGGCTGCTCCTTGGGTGGGGGACCGGATGCTTCTCCTGTCCACCCTTGCACAGGCTGCGGTAATGTTCCTCGTGTAACGACAGGGGAGCGCGCAAGCGCTGAGAGTGCGGTCCGCCGCAGACCCTCGAACCTGCTCCGGTTAGCACCGGCGAAGGGAGTCGGGAATCTCGAGCACCGTGTCGGCTGCGGCGCTGCCGTATGCCGTGCGGAGCTCCCCCCGAGGTAGCAACCGTCCTCCACGGAGGACGGGACCATCGGGAAGAAGGAACACATGAGCAGCACCAAGCTCGAACCCGCCGCCTCGCGCGGCACCTCCGTCCGGGCCAGCCGCCCCCTCCTCGGCTGGCGCACCGTCGACCTGCTGACCGTCGCCTTCCTCGGCGCGGCGTTCGGCATCGCCTACTGGGGCTGGGGCATCGCCTACAAGGCTCCCTCCGACGCCCTGGCCCTGGCGTTCCCGCCCCTGCAGGGCATCACCGCCGCCCCCTGGCTCATCGCCGGTGTGGTCGGTGGCCTCGTGATCCGCCGGCCCGGTGCGGCCCTGCTCTGCGAGGTGATCGCAGCGCTGGTCTCGATGCTGCCGGGCACCCAGTGGGGTGCCACCGTGCTGATCTCCGGGATCCTGCAGGGCCTCGGCGCCGAGATCGCCTTCGCCGTCCTCGGCTATGCCGCCTTCGGCGTGGGCGCCGCCATGCTGGCCGGTGCCCTCGCCGCCCCGCTCGAGGCCGTCTACGAGTGGTGGGCCTACTGGACCGACTGGGGGATGGGCTACAAGGTCGCCTACCTCCTCATCCTGACGGCTGCCGGTGCGGTCATCGCCGGCCTCGGCGGCTGGCTGCTGACCCGCGCCCTCGCCGGGGCGGGAGCGCTGAACGCGCTGCCACCCGGCCAGGAGGTCCGCGAGCGGCACAGCGTCTGACCATGGCCCGTGCGACCGTGCCGGTGGCGGCGACCGAGGCGGAGCCCCCCCGCGTCGTCACCGGCGCGGTCGACGTCAGCGCCCTGACGTGGCGTCCCTACGGGCGCCGCGAGCCGATCCTCGCCGACCTCGACCTCGCGCTCCCACCCGGGCAGCGGGTGCTGCTCGTCGGGCCCAGCGGCTCGGGGAAGTCGACCCTCCTGCGGGCCCTCGCCGGGGTGCTGGAGGTCGCCGACTCGGGTGAGCTGTCCGGCACCGTCACCATCGACGGCGAGGCGCCCCACGTGCGGCCGGGCACCGTCGGGCTGGTGCTCCAGGAGCCCGGCTCGGGAATCGTGGCCGCGACCATCGGGCGCGATGTGGCCTTCGGCCTGGAGAACACCGGCGTCCCCCGCAGCGCGATGCCCGCCAAGGTCACGGCGGCGCTCCGGGCCGTGGGGCTGACCATGCCGGAGGACACGCCGACCCACGCGCTCTCCGGCGGCGAGCAGCAGCGGCTGGCCCTGGCGGGTGCCCTTGCCCTGGAGCCCTCACTGCTCCTCCTCGACGAGCCCACCGCCATGCTCGACCCGGGCAACGCGGCGGCCGTCCGCGCCTGCGTGGGTGAGGTGGTGGCCTCGCGACAGCTCACCACCGTGGTGGTGGAGCACCGGCTCGGACCCTGGGTCGACTTCGCCGATCGGATCGTCGTGCTCGGCCGCGACGGCCGGGTGGTCGCCGACGGCCCACCGGAGGTGGTGCTCGCCGAGCGCGGCGCCGAGCTGGCGGAGCAGGGCATCTGGGTGCCCGGCTTCCCGGCGCCGGAGCCGGCGGCCCTGCCGCCCGGACTCTTCGGCCCGGATGTGCTGGGCGCCAACCTGGTGGCGGTCGACGCCGCCGACGTCACGGTGCGCCGCAGCGTCCGCCTGGTGACCGGCGGGACACGCAGCACCCTCGCGGTGGACCGCCAGTGGCTGCAGGCCCGCGCCGGCCAGTCGCTCGCCCTGGTCGGGCCCAGCGGCTCGGGCAAGTCGACCCTGGTGCTCGCCCTCGCGGGCCTGGTGCCCGTCGACGACGGCGTCGTGCGGGTGCACCCCGACCTGGCCCACCACGGCGAGCGCGAGCCTGCCGAGTGGGACACCGTCGACCTCGCGAGCACCGTTGCCTGGGTGCCGCAGTGGTCGTCCTCCACGATCGTCGCCGGGACGGTGCTCGACGAGGTGATGGCCACCTCCCGCGCCGTGGGCCTCGTCGAGTCGGAGGCGCAGGCCCGCGCCCAGGCCCTGCTCGACCTGCTCGGGCTCGGCCACCTCGAGCAGGCCGACCCCCGCCACCTCTCCGGGGGCGAGCAGCGCCGCCTGGCCATGGCGGCTGCCGTGACGCACCAGCCCGCCCTGCTGCTCGCCGACGAGGCGACCGTCGGCCAGGACCGGCTCACCTGGGCCGCGGTCCTGGGGGTCGTCGAGGGCCTGCGCGACGCCGGCTCCGCCGTCGTGCTGACGACGCACGACGACGCGGTGCAGGCGCGCTGCGACCGCACCGTGGTGCTGGAGCGGCCCGACCAGCCGCCCGCCCCGCCCGAGCCACGACGGCCGCTGGTGGGGCGGTGCGGCCCGCTCTCGCTGCTCGCCGCCAGCGCCGCCGCCATCCCGGCCGGGGTGCTCTCCCCGCACTGGACCGCGACCCTGCTCGTCGTGGCGGTGCAGGCGCTGCTCGCCGCGCTCGCCCTCGTGTCACCGGGGGCGGGGCCCCGTCCCCGTGGTCGGCTGCGCGGCGTGCTCACCCGGCTGGTGCCCGGCGCGATCGGCGCGCTGTCGGTCGCCTGGTCGAGCTGGCTGCTCGGCGGTCGCGAGCTGGAGGTCGCCGTCGGGGCAGGCCTGCGCGTGCTCGCGATCGTGCTGCCCTCCGCCGTGCTCATCCCGCACATCGACGCCGACGCCCTCGGCGACCACCTCGCGCAGCGCCTCCGGCTGCCGGCGCGACCGGTCGTCGCCACGGCCGCCGCGCTGCAGCGGGTGCACACCTTCGGCGACATCTGGGCCGAGATCGCCCGCGCCCGGCGCGTCCGGGGTCTCGGGGCGAGCCGCCGGTCCCCTCGGGCCGTGCTGGCCGAGCTCGGCGCGCTCACGGTCGGCATGCTCATCCGCTCCCTGCAGGCGGCGGCCACGCTGGCGGTGGCCATGGACGCGCGCGGCTTCTCCACGGCATACCGGCGCACGTGGTGGGCGCCCGCCCCGTGGCGGGTGGCCGACAGCCTGCTCGTCATGGCGTCGCTGTTGCCCCTGGCAGTGGCGCTCCTCGCCCGCGCCGTTCTCCAGCCTCTCTAGCCCGGTACGGCTGTGGTCCGGCGCCGCGCCCGGGGAGGGAGTCCGGGCCACGGCGCCGGGGTCGAGGGGTCAGCGACCCCTGTGCTGGCGCACCCGCACGAGCCACGCGAGGAGGAAGAAGGCACCCCCCACGAACACGGGGATGCCGACGAACTCGGACGACGACGCCAGGTGGGCCCCCGTGCGGTCGATGCTCATTCCCGACAGCACCAGCAGGCTGAGCAGCGGGATCATGCCGTCCGCCAGCAGCAGCGCCCCGGCCTCCTTGCTCCGTCGCAGGCCCAGCACGGCCAGCGGCACCGCGAGCACCGTCATCCCGATCGGCGCGGCCGAACCGGCGGGCTGGCCCGGGTAGAACGACTCGGCCACGACGTAGACCGCCAGCACCGCCACGCTCATCCCCAGCCAGCGCGCGGTGGTGCGGGGCCGCACCGCGGCGAGGTAGCTCAGCACGGCCACCACCGCCAGGGACAGCGCGACGACCACGGCGCCCCACCACCCGCCGACGTCCTCCACGAGCTGCCCCACGGTGAAGACGACCAGGGGCACGACGAAGAGGGCGGTGAGGAGGAAGGCGCCTCGGCGCAGCAGGTCCGACATCGGCAGCTCCTGACTCGGGGCGGCGGCTCCCCTGCGCGCCACTGCGTCTGCTGTTCCCTGCTCCGCTCCCTCCAGAGTCCCGTGGGCCGCGAGGTCGACACAGGGCCCAATGTCATGTGCGGCCTACGACACCGGCAGGATGCGCCGGGTGGCACACACCGTTCTCTACGTCCCGGTGCCGGGTCTCGAGCGCTACATCAGGTGGCGGCACGAGGTGGAGGGCCCGGAGTGGCTCTCGCCCGATCCCGACCACACCCACGCCCACATCACGCTGCTCGGGCCGTTCGTACCCGAGGACGAGGTGACGCCGCAGGTCGACGCCGACCTCGCAGCGCTGTTCGCGGCGACCGAGGCGTTCACCTTCACCCTGGCCGAGATCAGGGTGTTCCCGTCGGGCCTGGTCCACCTCCACCCCGACCCGGCCGAGCCGTTCGAGCGCCTCACCGAGGCGCTCACCGCGCGCTACCCGGCGCATCCTCCGTATGCCGGTGAGTTCGCCCCCGTGCCCCACCTCAGCCTGTGCGCGCTCGGACCGGGGCGTGACCTCGCGCTGGTGCACGAGGAGCTGGCCACGACCCTGCCCGTGCGTGCGGTGGCCGAGGAGGTGCTGCTCGTCCGCTACGAGGAGCACGGCACAGGGGCCCTGCGCAGCTACCCCCTCGGGCGGCGCGGGACCGGGACCGTGGCGGGAACAGGCTAGGCAGAACGTCCCTTGTCAGGCGAGGGGCGACAGGAGCAAGGTGTCGGCCATGAACCGCGCAGCCGATCCTCGCGAGGGGCGGGACCCCTCGTCGCCCGACCAGATCCGCAACGTCGTCCTCGTGGGGCCGACCGGTGCCGGCAAGACGGCGCTGTTCGACCGCATCGTCGCGGCCACCGTGCCGGGCCGCCGCCCGCGCGACACGCACGAGCCGTCGTTGGCGCTGTCGGTGGCGTCGTTCGACCGGAACGGCGTCGCCGTCAACCTCCTGGACACCCCCGGCCACCCCGACTTCGTCGGCGAGGTACGAGCCGGGCTGCGGGCCGCTGACGCGGCCCTTTTCGTTGTCTCGGCGGTCGACGGCCTCGACGAGGCCACCCGCCTGCTGTGGCGCGAGTGCCAGGTGCTCGGTATGCCGCGTGCGGTCGCGGTGACGCGCCTCGAGGGCGCGCGTGGAGACTTCGAGAGCACCGTGCAGACGTGCCAGCGCACCTTCGGGGACGCGCAGCCGCTGCAGGTGCCGGTGCTCAGCGGCGGCACGGTCAAGGGCACGCTGAACCTGCTGCGCCGCACCGTGCGCGACCACACCGGCGACGACCCGGTGCAGCGCGACCCCGACGCCGCGGAGGCGAGCCTGATCGACGACCAGCGCGGGGCGCTCATCGAGTCGGTCATCGAGGAGTCGGAGGACGAGTCGCTGCTCGAGCGCTACCTCGGCGGCGAGGACATCGACCTCGAGGCCGTCGCTGCCGACCTGCGGACCGCCATCGCGACCGCCCGGTTCTTCCCGGTGCTGCCCACGCACGCGCCGACCGGTGTCGGCGTCGAGGACGTGCTCGACCTCATCGAGCGCGCCTTCCCCTCGCCGGTGACCTCGCGCGTCCCCGCCGTCTACACCCCGGTGGGTGGCGACTTCGGGCAGGTCACGTGCGACCCCGACGGGCCGCTGGTCGCCGAGGTGGTGCGCACCACCACCGACCCCTACGTCGGACGGCTGTCCCTGGTGCGCGTCTTCTCCGGCACGCTGCGCCCCGACGACCCGGTGCACGTCTCGGGCCACCTGAGCCAGTTCGTCGGCCGCGCCCTCGAGGGCCACGGCGACCACGACAGCGACGACGAGCGCGTCGGGCCGCTCTCCGCCCCGCTCGGCGACGAGATGCGGCCGAAGTCGTCGGCCATAGCCGGCGACATCGCGCTGGTCGCCAAGATCAGCGGCGTCGAGACCTCCGACACCCTCTCGGGCAAGGACAAGCCGGCGCTGGTCGAGCCGTGGGTGCTGCCCGAGCCGCTGCTGCCCGTGGCCATCCACGCCAAGTCCAAGGGCGACGAGGACAAGCTCGGCACCGCGCTGCAGCGCATCGTGGCCGAGGACGTCACCATGCGCCTCGAGCACAACCCCGAGACCCACCAGGTGGTGCTCTGGGCGATGGGCCCGGCGCACGTCGACCAGCTCATCTCCATCCTGCGCGAGCGCTACCACGTGGAGGTCGAGGTCGAGCCGCTGCGCACCTCCCTGCGCGAGACCTTCACCCAGCCGGTCGAGGTGCAGGGCCGTCTGGTCAAGCAGTCCGGGGGCCACGGGCAGTACGCCGTCTGCAAGCTCCACGTCGAGCCGCTCGAGCGCGGCGGGGGCTTCGAGTTCGTCGACAAGGTCGTGGGCGGGGCGGTGCCGCGCCAGTTCATCCCGTCGGTGGAGAAGGGCGCCCGCGCGCAGCTCGAGAAGGGTGTCCTCGCCGGCTACCCGTGCGTCGACGTGCGGGTGACCCTCCTCGACGGGAAGGCCCACTCGGTCGACTCCTCCGACATGGCCTTCCAGACGGCGGCCGCCCA
>Ga0307409_100001954_pt1 | contig 10540 bp, 7 predicted proteins | sample 322Ometagenome_2_FD_203888 | JGI IMG/M metagenome (GOLD analysis project Ga0307409, IMG submission 203888) | Maize rhizosphere microbial communities from greenhouse at UC Davis, California, United States - 322HYB-O-2 | ecosystem: Host-associated > Plants > Roots > Rhizosphere > Soil | place...
GCGGCGTGACCCGTTATCCGATCCCGGGCGACAAGGTGCTTCCGGTATCGACACAGGATCTTCGCGCCGTGTTCGCAGCCGACGACAGCCCGCACATCGAGATCGGCACGGTCTATCCCACCGACGACATCCGCGGCGCACTATACGTCGACCAGATGCTGTCGAAGCATTTCGCGGTCCTGGGATCGACCGGTACCGGTAAATCGACTTCGGTGTCGCTGATCCTTCACCGAATCTCGGAGCTCAGCCCCGAGGGTCACATCGTGATGATCGACCCGCACGGCGAATATTCGGCCGCGTTCAAGGACTGCGGCGAGCTGTTCAACGTCGACAATCTTCAGCTGCCCTTCTGGCTGATGAATTTCGAAGAGCATTGCGAGGTCCTTCTGACCACGCACGGCTCGGAGCGGCAGCGCGACGCCGACATTCTCGCCAAGTGCCTGCTCGCGGCGCGCACCAAGGGCAAGAACCTCGACCAGTACGGCAAGCTCACGGTTGATTCGCCGATCCCGTATTTGCTCACCGATCTCAGCGCCATTCTCGTCAACGAGATGGGCAAGCTCGACCGCGCTGGCGATACACTGCCCTACCAGCGCCTCAAGACGAAGCTCGAGGAGCTTCGCAACGACCCGCGCTACACGTTCATGTTCTCGGGAATGCTCGTGTCGGATTCCATGGGCAGCTTCGTCTCGAAGCTGTTCCGTCTGCCGGCGCACGGGAAGCCGATCTCGATCGTCGACGTGTCGGGCGTTCCGTCGGAAATCACCTCGGTCGTCGTTTCGGTTCTTGCGCGCATGGTCTTCGATTATGCGATCTGGTCGCGCACGGAGCCGCAGCGTCCGATGCTGCTCGTCTGCGAAGAGGCACACCGCTACGTTCCGAAGAGCGAAACCGGCGATGGTCAGGCCGTCCGCAAGATCCTGGAGCGCATCGCCAAGGAAGGCCGTAAATACGGCGTTTCGCTGGGCCTGATCACGCAGCGTCCGTCCGACCTTGCCGAGGGCGTGCTCTCGCAGTGCGGCACGATCATCTCGATGCGCCTGAACAACGATCGAGATCAGGCCTGCGTACGCGCGGCGATGCCGGAAGGCGCACGCGGCTTCCTCGACGCCATTCCGGCTCTTCGCAACCGCGAATGCATCGCCTGCGGCGAAGGCGTCGCCATTCCGATCCGGGTTCGCTTCGACGACCTGGAGCCTGAGAAGCGCCCGGCATCGGCTGACCCAAGCTTCGCCGCATTGTGGCGGGAGACCGGTGGTGAAGAGGGAATCGTCCAGCGCACGATCAAGCGTTGGAGAGGACACGGGCGCTAAAAGCGCCCTCAGCAAGCGCTGGCGCGGTCACGGCCGCGAGCGGCCCTCCAATTGCTCGCGAAACCTCCATTTTGGATTTTCGCGACGAGGCGCATGCCGAATTAACCGTTTGTAAGAACCGCAGGCGGCAAACTCTCTCCGGGGAATTTAGGCGGAGTGAGGAATGGGCGCGCCCGTTAAGGGAATGCAGGCCGCGGAAGAGGCCACTGCGGAAGCTCTGTTGGGGTCGCTCCAGTCGCTTGCGGCGACGGAGCGGCGCAAGCATGCGACCGTGCTTAACTACTGGCTGTCGATTCGCAAGGATCGCGACCTTCCGCCGATCCGCGATCTCGATCCTCTGGAGATTTCCGATGCCGGTCCGTTCAGCGTCCTTCTGGAGTTGATCGGCGGCGGCGAGGACGCCGAGATTCGGCATATCGGCCAATCCGTCAAAGGCGGGGTGGACGTCACGAGGATGGCAGAAGCCCCGGAAGATTCGCTGCTCGGCTGCATCGCCAAGAAACTCCCGATCGTTGCGATTTCCCGCAACGTGCTTGCGTTCGAGGACGAATTTGCCGGCACGAACTGCTCTGTGACGCTGCTTCCGTTCAGCTCGAACCGCACCTGGGTCGATTATGTCTACGGCTTCGTCAGTATCGAAGCTGCCTCAAAGAAGGTGGCCAAAGACGAGCCGGCGCCTGAGCCGAAACTCGCTGCCGAACCCGAGCCGATCGAGGAGGTCGCCGAAGCGCCCCTCGTCGAGCAGCCGGAGCCTGAGCCCGAGCCCGAATCCGCCGAGATTGCCCAGCCCGAGCTTGTCGCGGAGCCCGAGCCCGAGCCCGTTGCAGAGCCGGAGCCGGAGCCTGTAGCCCCACCCGCCGAAAAGCGGCCGGGATTTTCCAAGATCTTCGACGCTCTCGCGGGTGTCGGCTTCTACGGAACCAATCACAAGATGGATCCGGCCCTTCCGGCCGAGCTCGATGAGCAGCTCGAACCTGCCTACGAACCGGAGCCGGTCGCCGAAATCGAGCCCGAGCCGGAACCCGTCGCAGAGATCGAGCCCGAGCCGGAACCAATCGTCGAAGAAATTTCGGAGCCCGAGGTGCTGGCCATGCCGGAACCCCAGCCGGAGCCGGAACCCGTCATCGTCGATGAGCCGCAGGCCCAGCCCGTGGCCGAGGACAAGCCGAAGCATTCCAGGAACGCAGTGGAGGGACCCTTGCAGAACAAGCTGACGGAAGTCCGTGCAAAGGCGGACGAGGCACGCGCGGCCAAGCTTCGCGCCAATGCCGCGCTCTACGATGGGCTCAGCGCCGCTTATGATTTCGCCCTCGAGGCCGAGGAACATGCGGAGGAATATCTCAAGCTGGTCGAGGCGCAGGGTCTCAAGATCCAGCTCCGCTCGCCGATGGCGCCGGTCGTGAAGCTCGCCTTCAACGGCATGTGCGACGACGCGACGATCGGTCAGCTCGAGGCGGTGCTCGCCTGGGCGCTCAAGAACGACCTGCCGCGCGGATCGCTCGCGGAGCGCATTGAATCGGAAGGCGGAATCGGCCCGATCCTCAACGGGCAGGCCAAGGCAGCCTGAGCCTCAATCAATAGAATATTGCGGGAAATTGGTCCGGCTTACGAGCCGGACTGGCCGTTTTGCGCCTCGCCGAGGCGGAGGCCTTCCACTACGGCTTCGACGGCGCACTTGCGCGACAGCTCGGCGAGCGTCTCGCCTTCACCCTCGCGTTGCTTGGCGGCGAGGTTGAAGGTGCGCTGCGCAATGTCCCGCAGTTCCTTGATCGCCGATTCGGTCAGGTTCTTGTGCTCGTTCAGCAAGCGCTCCAGCACAGGCTCGGCGAGCGGCGACCCGAATTCCAGGCCGGCAAACTCATGGCAGTGCCAGACAACCCGGCAATATTGGGTCTCGAGACCGGCGATGCTGAGCAACAGCCAGGTATTCGGTGAGAGCGTGCACGTGGCTTCGATTCGGCAGCCATGGGTCGAAATATCGATCAGTCGAACTCCGACGCGGCTGCGCCCGGGCTCCCGGATCGTGGCGTTGAGTCGCAGGGCCGCGCGATCCGCGCGCCTGCGGTCCGTCTCCATTTCAACTTTCGTAGCGGGTTCAGCCATTGGTGCGAGCAACTCCGCCGACCTTCATGCGCTCAGGAGAGTGAACAAATCGTTTGCCTTTAGGAAGCTGCGCCGGCCGCGGCTTCGGGGCGCGACTTCATTGGGATCGCCAGGATTTCCTTCAAACGCGCCTTGAACGCCGCCAGTTGGGGGCCTTCGAAGACCGGCCGGCTGACCAGCCGTGCCGTCAATGGATTGACCGGGCGTCCGCCGATGCGAACCTCGAAGTGAACGTGTGGGCCCGTCGCCAGACCCGAGGAGCCGACATAACCGATCACCTGGCCCTGGCGGACGGGCATGCCGGGCTGGGCGACGATCGAGCTCATGTGCCCATAGCTCGTCATCACGCCTCCGGAGTGCATGATCCGGACCTGGCGGCCATAGCCGCCGGCATAGCCGGCCCCGACGATTTGCCCGTCTGCGGCGGCGACGATCGGGCTGCCCCATGGAGCACCGATATCGATGCCCGCATGCAGCCTGGCGTAGCGAAGGATCGGGTGAACCCGATAGCCGAAACTGGAAGTGATCCGGCCGGCGACCGGCGCCATCAGTCCGTTGGAAGCCTGCGGTGAGCTGCTTCCGTCGAACCATTCGGTGCGCCCGCCGGCCGACCATTTGAGCAGCTTCACGTCGCTGTACTGGAAGCGGTCGAGCCCGGCGTAGATCAGCTTGTCCGGCTCGCCGGGCGCGCCCTTCACGACCGCGAAATCGAATCTGTCGTACGGAGCGACCTCGCCGACGTCGACGTGCGTCTGGATCGCCTTAAGATAATCGGTGGCAATCTGCGGCGTGGCGCCAGCGGCACGGAGCGAGAAATAGAGGCCGCTGGTTATGTCGCCGCGGATTCGCTTCACGTTTCCGGCCGAGCCGTCCTGAACGCCAACCGGTTTCGGCAGGCCGGTCGCGGCGTCGTCGACGATCGCGGGCGGCGGGGCCGCGAGTTCGCTTAGCTGAGCGTACTTGAGTGTCCCTTGTGGCGGTTTGGCGGGTGTCGGAGTTTCGGGATGCCAGTCCGGGGTGAGGAAAATTGCCGCGCTGCACAGGGCCGCGAGGGTCGCCGCTCCGCGAAACCACTTCAGTCCGATCTCCTCGGCGTGAAGATCTACGACAAGGCTGAATGGCTGCTTTTCGGCGCGCCGTCCGAACTCGCCCTTGGCGCCCAGCTGGGCAGGAAAGGCAAGGACATCGGCGCTGTCGCGCTCCTTCGCCCAATCCTCACGCGCATGAAGCATCTGAACTTCCCCGGACTTTCCGCCGGTGTGCCGGATCACGGTTAATGAGCGTTTAAAATTCACGCTTCCGTCGAAGGAACCTTGCGGTTCTCCCGAGCGCTGCCACATTCCAATGATGGCGCCGCGTTCAGACGCTCCGGTCCGGGCAATCCTTGGGCCCACCAATACCGGCAAGACGCATCTGGCGATCGAACGCATGTGCGGCCATTCGTCGGGCGTTATCGGTTTCCCGCTGAGACTGCTCGCCCGCGAGGTTTACGAGCGCGTCGTCGCGATCAAGGGCGAGAAGCAGGTGGCTTTGCTCACCGGCGAAGAACGCATCGTCCCGCCGCAGGCGCGCTACGTCCTCGCCACCGCGGAATCGATGCCGGTCCGGACCGGCCGCGACGACCGGCCTACCGAAGGTCCCTTCCCCGAGCAGTTCGCCTTCGCCGCGATCGACGAGGCGCAGCTCGGGATCGACCCCGAGCGCGGGCACGTCTTCACCGACCGGATGCTCCGCGCTCGCGGCCGCGAGGAAACGCTCATCCTTGGCTCGGCCACGCTGAAGCCGATCGTTCGCGAGCTCCTGCCCGATGCCGAGATCGTCAGCCGTCCACGTTTCTCGACCTTGCGCTATGCCGGCAACGTCAAGCTCTCGCGCCTTCCCCCGCGATCGGCGGTCGTCGCCTTCTCGGCCGAGCAGGTCTACGCCCTCGCCGAAATGCTGCGGCGATTTCGCGGCGGCGCGGCCGTCGTCATGGGCGCCCTGTCGCCGGCCACCCGCAATGCCCAGGTCGCCATGTTCCAGCGCGGCGAAGTCGACTATCTCGTCGCCACCGACGCCATCGGCATGGGCCTCAACATGGACGTCGCGCACGTCGCCTTCGCGGGCCTGGAGAAGTTCGACGGCCGCCGCGACCGAAGGCTGACCATATCCGAGATGGCGCAGATCGCAGGCCGCGCGGGACGACATCAGCGCGACGGCACATTCGGAACGCTCGGTCTCGGCGACAAGGACAGCGCCGCCTTCAGCGACGAGGAAATCACGGCGATCGAGGAGCATCGCTTCCGACCGCTCGACAGCGTCTACTGGCGCAATCCGGAGCTCGATTTCACCGACGTCAAGGCGCTGATCGCCAGTCTCGAGCTGAAGAGCGACGACCCCTTCCTCCGATCCGCTCCGGAGGCGATCGACCTCGCCGTGCTCAAGCACATCGCCGAAGACCCGGCCGTCGCCGCCAGGAAAGGCAGGATCGCGCGCCGCCTCTGGGCCGTTTGCGGCCTGCCCGACTTCCGCAAGGTCGGCCCAATGCATCACGCGCGCATGGTCCGTCGGCTGTTCACCTATGTCGGCGAGGGTGGGCACATCCCGCACGAATGGTTCGCGGCCGAGGTCGCTCGGCTCGACAACGTCAACGGCGATATCGAGGCACTCGCCGACCGGCTCGCCGGTGTTCGCAGCTGGGCCTACATTTCCCACCGTGCTGACTGGCTGGCCGAGCCGACAAAATGGGCGGAGCGCACGCGCGAAGTGGAAGCGAGGCTTTCCGATGCGCTCCACGAAAGGCTGACCCAACGCTTCGTCGACCGCCGCACCGCCGTCCTCGTCCGCGACATCGGCGCTCGAGGCAGCAGTGCGCTTCCAGTCACGGTAGCCGCTGACGGAGAGGTCAGCGTTGGACCCGAGCCGATCGGCCACCTGAGCGGCTTCGACTTCCGCGTCGATCCTTCCGCCCGGCTGGCAGACAAGCGTCTCCTTCTGGCGGCGGCCGAACGGCGGCTGGGCGAGGAGCTGGACCGTCGCGCGAAATCGCTTGTCGACGCGCAAGACCAGACCTTCGAGCTTCTGGTCGAAGAGGGCGGCACGCTCGCCGTCGGGTGGCAGGGCAACGTCCTTGCCCGCCTCGCCCCCGGCCGGTCGCTGCTCGAACCGGCGCTGCGCACGTCCCGCGCACTGGACCAGCTTTCGGCGCCGCGCCGCGCCGAGCTTCGCGGGCGCCTTGAAACATGGCTCGACGCGCAGGTCGACCGCCACCTGAAGCCACTCAAGAAGCTCGCGGAAGCTGCCGCCAACCGGTCGACGTCGGCAGGGGTTCGCGCACTCGCGGCCATGTTGACGGACGCCGGGGGAGTGCTGCCGCGCCGCGCCCTGATGGGTGCCATCGGAACACTCGAGCAGAGCGATCGCCAGCACCTTCACAAGCTCGGAGTTCGGCTGGGCCCGCTGGACGTGTTCCTGCCCGGCCTGCTGAAGCCGAACGCACAGCATTGGCGCGCAGCGCTGACGGCCGTGCGGATCAATTCGCCAATGCCTGTCCTGCCAGGTGCTGGAGCGTCGATCCTGGGCCCGGATGCCGACGCCCGGGGCGCAGCGCTTGCCTACCGGCGGCTCGGGCGCCAGTGGCTCAGGATCGACCTCGCCGACCGGCTTGCGAGCCATGCGCACAAGGTCCGCTCGGCTGGCGGTGACGAGCCCGTGGATACGGCTCTCGCGACCTCCGTAGGGCTGGATGAAGCGGGTATCGCCAAGCTGATGGAGGAGGTCGGTTTCACGAAGTCGGGCGAAGCCTGGCGTTGGCGCGGGCGTCGTCCGCCGCGAGCAGACCGTCGCGAAACCCAGTCCCACGCCTTCGCCGAGCTGGAGAAGCTCCGCCGCAAGTGAGGATCGACCGTTTCCTCTTCTTCATCCGTCTCGTGAAAAGCCGGACCCTTGCCCAGAGCATCATCGACGAAGGTCACGTCCGCATAGGCGGCAAACGGGTCGAAAAGCCGAGCGAGGAAGTGCGAGAGGGCAGCGTCATCGGGCTTCCATTGCGCGGCAGGGTTCGCATCCTGCGCGTCCTCGTCTTGCCCCAACGGCGAGGCCCGGCCTCCGAAGCTCGAGGCTGTTACGAAGAGCTGGGAATTGACGAGGGCGGCAGTGCCTCTTAGCGAGCCGGTAGAGGGAGCTCGAGTACATGACCTACGTCGTCACTGAAGCCTGCATCCGGTGCAAGTACATGGACTGCGTCGAGGTCTGTCCCGTCGACTGCTTCTACGAAGGCGACAACATGCTCGTCATCAATCCCAACGAGTGCATCGACTGCGGAGTGTGCGAGCCGGAATGCCCGGCCGAGGCGATCCTTCCGGACACCGAGAGCGGGCTGGAGAAGTGGCTCGAAGTCAACGCGACCTATTCCGCCGAATGGCCAAACATCACGCGCAAGAAGGACAGCCCCGCCGACGCCGACGAGCACAAGGGCGAAGACGGCAAGTTCGACAAATATTTCTCGGCTGATCCCGGCGCCGGCGACTGATGCCGCAGGCTCAGCGTTTCACGTTGAAGGTGTAGCTCAGGCCTAATCCGCCCGAGAGCTGGTTACGCGACCCCAGGTCCCGGACAATGGGCGATTTCGCTGCGTCACCGACGAGACGCTCGTATCGCGCGTAGCCGAACAGTCCGAACCGTGGATTGAACTGGTATGACAGGCCGCTCGCCGCGGCGACGGCATGGATTCCTCCGCCCGGCCGGTAGACCGGAAGCCCGGACGCCAACGCAGCTGCATCGCTGACGCCGAAATAGGCGCGATGATACTTGGCATCGGAGAAAAGAACGCGCGGACCGATCGAGAAGACGTAGCGGTCCCCGTCGCGCCAGATGCGATCGGCACCGAGTGATCCGACCAGGGCTTCATGACCGTTGACGCCCTTGCGCAGGTCGGCGCGGAGCCGGATCGCATCGGTCGCCATATATTCCGCGAACCCGCCGAGTTCGACGGTCGTCTTCACCTTGCCGACGGGAGCGCCGACATCCGAATCCTTGCGCTTCCACTCGATATTGGCCGCGGGCCCGGCTGCGAAACGGCCGCTGGAGAACAGCTTGATCCCGAAACCGTCGTCGGGCGCCTCGAACGGAAACGGATTGTCGCCTCTTGCGAAGTCGAGATCGAAAAGCGGACCGATCCCGTAATCCTCGGCACCGATGAACTCCGGCTTGAGCTGCGCACCGAGCCCCACCCGAACGCGAAGGTCGTCCGCATCCTGGGCGGCGGCGGGAGTCGAGAGCGAAAGAACGGCGGCGCCCGCCAACAACAATGCTTTCATGAGCGTCGAAACCGTTACATCCCCAGTTGGTTGCCGAGGCGTATCATTCGCTTGCGTCGGGCGTCTACACCTTCTGACGAGCGATCAGATCGGCGACGATCAGGTCGGCCGCGTCTTCGGCCGACATTGTCATTGTGTCGATTACGATCTCGGCATCCTCCGGCACTTCGTAAGGACTGTCGATCCCGGTGAAATTCTTGATCTCGCCCGCCCTCGCCTTGGCATAGAGGCCCTTGGGATCGCGCTTCTCTGCATCGGCCAGCGGCGTATCGATGAACACCTCGATGAACTCGCCCTCGGGAAGCATCCTGCGCACGATCTCGCGCTCGGCGCGGAATGGGGAGATGAAGGCAGTGAGGACGATGAGGCCCGCATCCGCCATCAGCCGGGCGACTTCGCCCACACGGCGGATGTTTTCGATGCGGTCGGCCTCGGTGAAGCCGAGGTCGCGATTGAGGCCGTGGCGCACGTTGTCGCCGTCGAGCAGGAAGGTGTGCTTCCCACGCGCGGCAAGCTTTTTCTCGACGATGTTGGCGATGGTCGATTTGCCCGAACCGCTCAGGCCGGTGAACCAGAGCACGGCGGGCTTTTGTCCCTTCAGCGTCGCGTGCGTCTCGCGGCTCACTTCCAGCGGCTGGCGATGGATGTTCAGGGCCCGCCGAAGGGCGAAGTGGAGCATTCCCGCGGCCACGGTGGCGTTGGTCAGCTTGTCGATGAGGATGAACCCGCCGAGCGCGCGATTGGGCGAGCCCTTGGCGACCGAATAGGGTTCGAAGACGATCTCCCGGTCGGTGGCGATCGTTGCGACGCCGATGGAGTTGAGCTCCAGCGTCTGAGCCGCGAGATGCTCGAGCGTGTTGACGTTGACCTCATATTTGGGGTGCTGGACCGTCGCGGTGACCGTCTGCGTCCCGATCTTCAGCCAATAGCCCCGGCCCGGCAGCATCTCGTTCTCGTCCATCCAGACGATGGTCGCCTCGAACTGGTCGGCGACTTCCGGAGGCGCGTCCGATGCAGCGATGACGTCACCACGCGAGCAGTCCACCTCGTGGGTGAAGGTCACCGTGACCGATTGCCCCGTCACCGCTTCTTCGAGATCCCCGTCGGCCGTCACGATTCGCTCGATCCGCGTCGTTCGTCCCGACGGAAGCACGCGTATGTCCTGCGATCGGAAGACCGACCCCGATGCGACCTGTCCGGCGAAGCCGCGAAACGACTGATCCGGCCGGTTCACCCATTGCACCGGAAGGCGCAGCGGCTTTCCGGCATCCGCGGCAGCGTCGAGCGGAACTGCATCAAGATGCTCGAGCAGGGTCGGCCCCGCGAACCAGGGCATTCGGGTGCTGCGCTCGCCGACATTGTCTCCGGACTTGCCCGAAAGCGGGATCGGGACCCAGTTTGCGATCCCGATCCTGTCCGCAAAAACGCGATAGTCGGCGGTGATGGAATCGAACGCCGCCTGGTCGAAATCGACAAGGTCCATCTTCGTCACTGCAACGACGAAATTCTGGATGCCGAGCAATTGCGCGAGATAGCTATGCCGCCTGGTCTGCGTCAGCACGCCCTTGCGAGCATCGACCAGCAGCACTGCGAGGTCCGCCGTCGATGCGCCGGTGACCATGTTGCGCGTGTACTGCTCGTGTCCCGGAGTGTCGGCGACGATGAACTTGCGCTTCTCGCTGGCGAAGAAGCGGTATGCGACGTCGATGGTGATGCCCTGCTCGCGCTCGGCCGAAAGCCCGTCGACGAGAAGCGCAAAGTCGATGGCCTCGCCCTGCGTGCCATGCTTCCTGCTGTCGGATTCGAGTGCGGTCAGCTGGTCGTCGA
>Ga0307409_100001955_pt1 | contig 10540 bp, 12 predicted proteins | sample 322Ometagenome_2_FD_203888 | JGI IMG/M metagenome (GOLD analysis project Ga0307409, IMG submission 203888) | Maize rhizosphere microbial communities from greenhouse at UC Davis, California, United States - 322HYB-O-2 | ecosystem: Host-associated > Plants > Roots > Rhizosphere > Soil | place...
GCCGGGCGTCCTCGAGGGTGGCCAGGGTGAGGGCGTTGGCGGCCACCCCTGGCAGGTTGCGGAAGTTGGGCATGGCCCCGAGGGCGAGCACCAGATGGTCGTAGGGCAGCGTCTCCAGGGCGTCGCCCCGGCGCAGGTGGACGACCTTCCGGTCGGGGTCGACCCCGAGCACCTCGGCCCGGCGGAACCGGGTCCGGGGGCAGGCCGCCCGCAGCGGCACCCCGACGTTGCCGGCCTCGACCGACCCGGCCGCGACCTCGGCCAGCATCGGCGTGAAGAGCAGGTAGTTGCGCTGGCTGACCAGGGTCACGTCCAGCCAGGGGGTCCAGGGGAGGAGCTGCTCGAAGCGCTTGGCGGCGCTGACGCCGCCGAACCCGCCGCCGAGGATGACGATCCGCCGCCGGCCGGGGCCGGCCGGGGCCGCCACCGGCAGCCGCCTGGACCGGCCGGCCCGGAGCGCGGCCTGCACGCCCGGGCCGACCACACCGCCGGCGCACAGCGCGCCGAGCAGTGTCGGGAACAGCGCTGCCACCGACGCGCCAAGCGCCGGCAGCAGCGTGAGGACGACGATCGCCCAGACCAGCACACCGATGAGCATCCCGTCGATGACGCCGCTGGCCAGTGCGGATGGCGGCGGGAGGGGCAGGTCTCCCGTAGCCTGCCCCTCCCTGCCTGCCTGGCGGCCGGTGCGAGTGGCCCGCGTCCCCAGGTTCGCGTCGATGCTGCCGACGCCGCCTTCGGGCCTCCGGACTGTCCGCTCCCTCCTCGACGGACGGCCGTCCACCGGATCGCCAAGTTGCTGCATGTCGTGGGTTGTCAGTTGTCAGTCGGTCAGTGGCGTGGACGGTGGTAGGCCACCCGTCGCCGCTGGCCAACCGCCAGCAGCGTCGACCCGGCCGCGATCACGCACAGGCCGAGCAGCATCATGCCCTTGGACATGGGACCGCCGGTGAAGGCCAGCTGGTCGGCGTTGGCTCCGGCCACCAGCTGCCCGCGGGCGGCGCCCTTGGGGAACTCGGGCGAGTGGACGTTGACGTAGTAGTTGCCCGGGTTGGCCATGATCCCCTTCACCACCGCGGCCTTGGCGGTGACGCAGCCGCTCTTGGTGTTCTGGGCGAGCGGGCTCTCACTGGTGAAGAAGGGCACGACCACGTCGCCGTTGGTGCCGGCGGCGCCCTTGTGGATGTGGGACATGATGGCCTCGAAGCCGGTCCACTTCAGGTCGAAGCAGATCTCGGTGCCGCGCACCTTGACCGCCGCGGTGCCGCTGCCGTTGGGGTCGCCCCCGCCGACCTCGTTGCTGCCGGTGAGCTTGGCGCTGAACTTGGTCCAGGCGCCGCCGCCCGACTGGCCGGCGGAGCTGGTGGCCGACTCGGTGCTGCCTTCGGTGCCGCCGTAGACATCGTCACCGTACTTGACCTGGCTCGTGCTGTAGTCGTCCTGGGCCAGGGCTGCCGGCGCGGCCATCGCGGCGGCCACGACGGCGACCACCGCCGCCATCGTCACTCTTTTGAGCATGAAGGGTGCTCCTCCTGAGTTGTCGTGTTCGGTGACGTGCGGACGAGCTAGCCGTTGGCCTGGCGCAGCTGGCTGAAGTCCATGGCCAGCACGCGGACGCAGTCCATCGGTCCACCCCGCTGGGCGAACGCCCGGGCGGCCGGGTAGTGGTTCTCGGCGGCCGCGTCGGCGCAGAAGCGGTAGCGGCCGGCCCGGGTCAGGGGCGGCATGATGCCGGTGAGGATGTCCGAGGTCCCTTCCTGAGACAGGACGACGAACGAGTCGCAGGTCTCGGCGGGCACGCTGCCGTCACGGGCGACCCGCTGGAAGCAGCCGTGGTTGTGGCCCTCCAGGTGCCCCTGCCCGTTCAGCCGCTGGGTCCCAACCCCGTATTCGGCCTTGGGGTCGGAGAAGTGCCCCGGCTCGAAGTTGGAGAAGCGCACCCGGACGGTGATCTCCCGGTTGAGCGGAATGATCCGGCCGCTGCCCGGGCGCTGGATCAGCACCTGCGGGGTGTCACCCGGGACCTCGCCGTACGGGGTCTCGTTGAACACCGTACCGGTCTGGATCCCGCTGTTGAGAGGCAGGTTGTTGATGTTGCCGTTGGGGTCGGCGGCCGGGTCCTCGCCGGCGTCCTCACCGGCGGTGGTGTCGGTGGTGGCGGTGTCGTCGGCCGCCGTGGTGTCGGTGGTGTCGCCGGTCGTGGTGTCGGTGGTGGTGTCAGCGGTGGTGTCGCCGGTGGTGGTGTCGCTGGACTGGTCACCGGCAACGGTGGTCGCGGTGTCGGCGGCGTTCGGGGCTTCCTGGGCGCCGGCGGCGGCGCCCGCACCGGCCAGGGCCGCGGCGACCAGCACCGCGAGCACGCCAGAGACCCATGGAGCCCGCCAGCCGGAACGACGGTGGGGACGGAACGAGGACACGATGGCTCCCTCCTTGTCAGGAGTCGTCGAGGGGTTGGGGATGCCGGGGGGGTTGCCGGCTGCGGCTACTTGACCGTCAGCCAGCCCTGCATCTCCTGCTGGTGGTATTTGCAGTAGAACCGGTAGCGACCCGGTTGGGGTGCCGTGAAGCGGATCAGGGTGCTCGTGTCGGGGGGCAGGTTCTTGGAGATCTCCAGGTCACCGAAGGTGAAGTTGTGCTGGGTGGGGTCGGCGTTGGAGACGGCAAGGACGATCTTGGTCCCGGCGGCGGCCGTGTAGGTGGCCGGTGTCCAGGACGAGTCGGCGCTCTTCAGCTTCTGCTTGGCGCCGCTGTGCAGCTCCACCGGAACCGGCTTGGCGGCCTTGCGGGTGGCCTGGTTGGAGGGACCGTATCCTCCGCCGTCCTTGGTGGTCGGGATGGTGCAGCCGGTGACGGCCAGCGCCACCGCGACCAGGCTCGAGACGGTCAGGAGCAGACGGCGTCGCGGCATCGCGGTCCTTCCCTGGTCAGAGAATTTCCATTGCCACCTGGGAACTCTTCGCTGAGTCATCGGATTCCCTAAATCTCTCAAGAATTCTGGGCGGACGAGGGCACGAGAGTTCGGGAACGGCCGAACTCCGACAGCAGCAGCCGGCGGAGCCGCTCGCGGGCCCGGAAAAGTCGCGAGAGCACCGTGCCCTTTGGCGTGCCCATCACCGCCGCCGCCTCCTCGCAGGAAAGGCCCTGGAGCTCGACCAGCGTTACCGCGATCCGGTAGGGCTCGGGCAGCTTGGAAATGGCCCGGCGCAATGCCTCCCGGTCGAGCTGGCGCAGCGCCTCCTCTTCCGGGTTGGGGACGTCCGCCCGGAACTGGGCCAGCACGTCGACGTCGTCGTCGGCCGCGCTCCGGTAGGTGATGCGCTTGCGCCCCCGGTAGTCGCGGCAGAACAGGTTGTGGGAGATCTGCAGCATCCAGGCCCGGCAGTTGGTCCCGGCCTGGAAGGAGTCGAAGGCGCGGAACGCTCTGAGGTACGTCTCCTGGGTGAGGTCCTGGGCCATCACCGGGTCGCCGGTCATGCGCAGGTTCGCCCGGTAGATCGAGTCGTGCAGGGGCAGCGCCGTGGCCTCGAACCGCTCGTGCATCGAGGCGGCGGTCTCATTTGTTGCTGTCGCTGTCATCGAGGTCACCTCCCGACCATTCGCGCGGGCATTGGCGTCGGTGGCGCGGTTCTCCTGGTGGCCGCCCGGCCACGGTTCCATGCGGTCAGCGGCACCGCCGGCGGCCACATCAGCAGGGCCAGGGTGAGCCCGGACAGGCCCGCCCAGACCACCGATCCGAGCCAGATCTCCGGCTCCCAGCGCACGCCGTAGCCGGCCCCCAGGAGCGCGAAATGCGAGGTCCAATAGACGGCGGGCGCGATCACGGCCACCGCCCTGGCCGCCCAGCGCCGCTGGGGCGACGGCCGCAGCAGCGTCACGGCCACGTCCGCCGCGGCCCCGCCCAGCACCGCCGCCCCGGCCAGCCCGATCAGGCCGAGCCCGGTCTGGGTGGCCAGCAGCAGCGCCACCGACCCGGCCATCAGGGTGAAGGTCCCGAGCGGCGTCTGCCAGCGCAGCAGGAGCAGCAGCACCGGCGCCACGAACAGCAGGTTGTGGGCTAGCAGGCCGAGCAGCTCGTACACCTGGGCCGTCTCGCCCGACGGGGCGCCGCCCGGCAGCAGGGCCGCCGCCACCGGCGACACGTGCTGGAAGAAGAAGGCCGTCATGGCCACCACCAGGGTGGTCGACAGCAGCACCGGCCAGAACACCCGGAGCCCCGGGACCCTCGCCGGGCTCGGCCCCGACCACGCCGCCCGCAGCGCCGAGCTGACCAGCAGGCACGCCCCGGTGAACAGCACCAGGTGGAACGGCGAGATCAGCCGGCCCAGCCCGTGGGTCCCACCAACCAGGGTGTGCCAGACGGTGTCGCCGGCGACCGCGACCATGGCCAGGCCCACCCCGACCAGCGCCAGCCGGTACCCCGCCGGCACCGCCCGCAGCGACCACGCCCCCCGCCGCTGGTTCCGGGTCAGGATCCAGGCCGCCGTCACCGAAAACCCGAGGAACAACACCCCGTGCCACGGCGTCAGCCCACCATCCACCCCGTTCCCGTGGCTCCAGCCGTCCAGGTACAACCCCAGCACCAGCAGCAACGAGCACCACCCGGTCACCAGGTCCTCCCACCAGCTCGCCCGCCGCCCCTCAGCGGCGAGATGCCTCGGAGCGGTGGGGCGGCCAGGGAGCTCGGCGCCGTTGTTGTTGCGGAGCCGCTGAACGGTGGAGGGGTCGCCGGTCCCGAACCGGTGGGTGATGGCGGCGTCGCCAGCTCCGAACCGGTCGGCGGTGGCGGCGCGCTTGGTGCTGGCCTGCTCGTTCCACCGCTCCCGGGCGCGGGCGGCGACCCGCTCGGTCCCCTCGGCCCACCACACCTGAGCCTGCTCCACAGCCCGGGCGACCCGCCCCGCCCACAGGCCCAACCCGCCCCGCGCCGCATGCCGGGACCGGGTCGCCCGGCCCTGCCGCGCCCGGGTCGGCCCGGCGTTCGCGGGCTGCATGGCCCGGCCGACCTGGGACTCGCGGGCGGGCCCGACCAAGGTGATCCCTGCCCTGGCGGCCCGGTCTGACCTGGAGGCCTGGTGTTGACGTCGTTCGTGCCGGCCGACGGCCTGCCCTTCCTGTGCCGCCACGGCAGCGCGTCCCGCTCGATCGCGCATCAGCTCATCACCGTCTCTCTCGTAGCGGCCGTCAGGGACTCCAGCCCCGGTGCATGAAGTCATTGGGGGCTGTGACGTTGATGACCGCCCCGAGCCCGGCGGCGACGAGCGCCCCGGCGAAGGCGAGCAGCAGCATGATGGTCATGACCTTGCGAACCAGCCGGTCGGCGACCAGCCGGCGCCGGTAGCGCAGCGCGGTGAACGCCACCGCCGTCGCCAGGAAGGGAGTGGTCCAACCAATGTGGACCTTCCACTCCATGGCGAAGGTCTCCCAGAACGCGAGCTGCGGGCTGTTGAGCAGGTACTCGCGCGGGTACATGGCGATGTTGCCGCCGGGCGGCACCTTGGCCCGGTAGCCGGCGTACCCGAACCAGGTCCCGACCGCCGAGGCCAGCCAGGCCACGATCGCCAGCCCGGCCGTCGAGGCCTTGCGGATCCGGTCCTTCATCCGCGAGTCCCCGCTGGTCAGCAGGGTCCCGAGCCCACCACCGAAGGCGTGGACGATGAGGATCCCGAGGGTCGAGTGGATGAGGAAGAAGAGCTGGCGGGTGGTCAGCAGCCGGGCCGAAAGGATCCATGCGGAGAGGCCGGCCGCGGCCAGCGCCCCGACCACGAACAGCAGGATGCTGGAGGTGTTCAGCAGCGTGCTGGTCCGCCGCAGTCCCGCCCTCCCCGACGAGGTCCGCCGCCGGCCACGGGCCCGAGGGGCCAGCGGCTCGGAGTCGAACTCGTCCTCCTCGTCGTCGTCGAGGTCGTCGGCGTCGTCCCAGCTCTCCTCGGGGTCCGACTCCCAGGTCGCGGGCGCATCCACCCACTCGTACCGGCTGTCGTCGTCCTCGTAGGCGGTCGCGACGCCGGCCTCCCAGCGACCGGAGTCGTCGTCGGCGGCCCAGCCGCCGGTGTCGCCGTCGTTCGCCCAGTCGTTGGTGTCGTCGCGGTGCAGGTAGGCGCTCCGGAGCTGCTCGAACAGCGGCTCCTGGTCCGTCGCCCGGGCCGGTGCCTCGTGGCCCTCGCGGTCCCAGTTCTCGGGGAATTCGAAGACGTTGCCCAGGTCGTCGTCGTGGACCTGCGTCACGAGGGCCCCCCCTCAGTAGCAGTCGTCACGGGCACGCAAGCAGCGCGGAAGCCTTCGGGAAGGCACAGGGAGAACCAGGCCGCCATTGCAGCCACCTCATTTATTTCACAGCGCGGCCAACCGGCCGCGCGGCCGACGGGGGGATCACAACTCACCCGGAATTGGCTAGCAGTTCCTGGCAGGTTGTGCGTCAGTATTGCAACTCAGAAATCACGAGTTCGCGGCAAGCGCTGGGGGAGCGCCTCGAGCAGTCCCTGTCGTGGGGGCGACAGGAAAGGGGAAGCTCGGAACCGATCCGCGAACGGCGAATTCAGAGCGATGCTTCTGGATGTCGCTGAGCCTTGGGGGAGGCTCTTTGGTGCAGTGCCATGGGGGTAGCGCGTCGGACTGTACGGCACCACCCGGTTGGAGTCAAATCGTATACACGTCGATATCATCCTGTGATCTACGTAGATGTCCGGCTCCAGAAGGTGGGAATCCGCCGGACATCTAGGGAGTTCCCTCACAAACTACAGCCTGCAACCGTTCTCCGCCGGCCCCGCCAGCCAGGCGAGCCGGCCCGACGCCGGACCCGGGAAGGAGGTGATCCCTGGAACCTGCCATGGGAGCGCCCCGGTCCCCGTGACCGAGGCGTTAGCGCGTAGCGAACGAGCGGCCGGGCGGAGGACCCTCCCCCTCCCGGCCGCTCGATTTCATCTCCAGCTCAGGGCGGAACCAGGCGAGCGGTGGCCGCCGCCCGGCCCTCCATCTCGGGCGGGACCAGGCGCAGCAGTCGAAGGAATCCGACCCGGGCCGGCGCGGCGACCTGGACCGTCACCTCAGGGCCGCCCTCGCCGGGAACCACCTCCACCGACCGCAGCTGCACCCCGGCAACGCCCGAATCAGCGGCCGACCCGGCCAGGTACGCCGTCACCGTGGCCCGCGCCCGCTCCTGCGCGACCCGGACACTCCGCCCCCCGCTCATGTACCAGGCTCTGGTGTCGACGTCATTGGCCGCCGCCACCGCCGCCCCATCGGCCAGGTTCCCGAGCGCCCGGTGCCCCAGGAACCAGTTCGACGTATCCCATCCCAGGGCCAGGACCATCAACACCAGCACCACCAACCCGATCAGCAGCACCAGCGCCTGCCCACTCTCCCTCCTGACCTCCCGATCCACCCCACCCACCACAGCGCCACCCTCACTCCGCCGCCGCGGGCTCATCGGCCCAACCCTCGATACCGGTCAACACGGGTGTGGTGGGTGGCCCCGACCGTCACACCGGGCCCGGCAACGGCGCCAAGGAACGGCACGCGCGCCACCGGGACCCGGTAGGTCACCTCCACCTCCACCTCCGCCCCGGGCCCGAACCCCCGTGCACACCCCGACCCCGCCGCAGCCGGGCACCCGACCCGCAACCGCATCCCCGTTCCCCGGTCCCCCGCGCGCATCCCATAGGTGGCCAGCACCTCCCGATACGCCACCCCGGCCCGCCGCTCCGCGTCCACCCGGTCAGCCCCGGTCACATACACCCGCCCGGCCTCCCGAGCCGCACTCGAGGTCGCCAGCAACGCCCGCTGCACGTCGGCCATCACCACCATCACGTAGACCAACGGCACCAGCAGCGTCAGCATCACCACCAGCAGCTCCACCACCGCCGCCCCCCGTTCCCCCGCCGCCGCCCAGCCGGCTTCCCTGCCGGTCACAGCGTCTCCTCCTCATGCATTCGCGCCGTCATGCGAACAGGGAGACCAGGAACCCCGGGAACAAACGACGGGAGCGTGCCCTCGGCCCGGAGGACGACGATCCCGGTGGTCTCGGTGCCGTGGATGGGGACCGCGTCCGCGACCTGCCCGCCGGTCGAGCGGCGCAGCAGTTCGGTGGCCACGCGCTGTCCGTCGGCCACCGTGCGGCCTTCGGTGGCCGCCACCCTCGCACCTTCCGACAGCGACCCCATCAGCGCGTTCCGCTCCCACAGGAACAACCCGAGCTGGGCGAGCGACATGGCCAGGATCACCGCCAGCGCCGACACGAGGACGAACTCCACCACCGCCGCCCCGCCTTCGGCGGCCTGGCCGCGACTTCGCCCTTCACTCAAAGCGGATCTCGTTGAGGAACCCGGTGATGATGTCCCGCAGGGCCTCGCTGGCCACGCCCCAGACGAGCATCACCAACGCGACCGTCATCGCCGTGATCAGCACCCAGCCGGGCACGTCGCCCCGCTCCCCCTCGCCACGGGCGAGCCTCCGGAGGATCAGCCAGATGAGCCGCGGCATGGTGGGAGCTCCCTTCGGTCAGCGGGCGAGCTGGGACAGCGAGACGAGGCCTGGATAGAGGGCGAACAGGATCACCACCGGCAGCTCCAGGAACACGACAGGAACGAGCATCAGCACCTCGCGGCGGCCTCCGGCCTCGATCAGGTCGCGCTTGTGCTGCTCGCGGACGTCGGCCGCCTGGGCCCGCAGCACGTCGCCGAGAGGTGTGCCGCGCTCCACCGCGACCACCACGCCGTCGACGAAGCGGGTCACCGCCGGGACCGGCACCCGAACCGCCAGTCGCTCCATCGCCGTGGTGAACGGCTCGCCCGCGCGCAGGTCGGCCAGCACCAGGGCAAGCTCGCGGCTCAGTTCCCCATGAGAACGTGCGACGGTCCGTTCCAGTGCCGCCCTCGGCCCCTCGCCGGCGGTCACGGCCAGGCACAGCAGGTCGGCCAGGGTGGGCAGCTCACGCAGGATGCGTCCCTGGCGACGGGCGACCTGCCGGCCGAGCCAGCCGTCACGGCCGAGGACCCCGCCGACCACGCCGAGCACGGCCCCGCCGACCACGGCAACGGCCGAGACCGAACGTCCGGCGACCACGGGAAGGACAAACGTGAGCAGCACGGCGGCGACGAACCCGGTCAGCCCCCACAGCACCTGCTCGGCCCGGAACCGGGCCACGTCGCCGGGCGCCCCGGCCTCGCGTAGGCGCCTGGACACGGCGGCCGCGCCGCCCAGCCACCGCTCGACCACCCGGGCGCCGTCCTGGAGCAACGGCCCGAGCAGCCGTTCGAGGGCCGGAAGCGGGGTGAGCGGCGCTCCGGCGCCGTCAAGCAGCCGGGTCGTGGCCGGCTCCAGCCCGCGAAGATAGGGATCAAGCCGGTCGGCGAGCCGCGGCCGCCGCATCCTTGGGGCGCCGGAGACCGCCAGCACCAGCCCGGCCACCAGCCCCGCGCTGACCAGCACCGCCGCAACGCTCACGGCAGACCCCGTTCCCCGGCCGCCTGCAGGCCGATGGCCAGGCTCACCGCAGGACCCGTTCCTCGGTTGGCAGGCGGCCGATGGCCAGCATCATGCGGTAGCCGGCGACGGCCATGGCCGCGCCGATCGCCAGCACGAGGGCGCCGCCCGTGCCGCGGTAGGCGGCGACCGCCTCCGGTTTGGTCGCGAGCAGCAGCAGCACCGCCCACGGGGTCGCGAACGCCATCCGAGCCGCGACCACGACCCAGGTCTGGCGCGCCTCCAGTTCCTTGCGGACCCGCTGCTCGTCGCGGAGGAACCCCGACAAGGTCCGGAGCGTTCGGCCGAGCTCACTGCCGCCGACCTCCCTGGCCAGCCGCAACGCCTCGACGACCCGGTCGGCAGTCGGGTCGGCCAGCTCATCCTTCAGCCGGTCGAGGGCGGTGCCGAAGCGGCCGTTGGCGTGGTAGTCGTCGGCAAAGCGCGCGAACGGCGCTCGCAACGTCTCCGGCCCGCGCTCGGCCAGGCCGGCGACCGCCTCGGGCAGCGACATGCCAGCCCGGACGCCTGAGGCCAGGTTGTCGATGGCGTCCGGCCACACCTCGCCCAACTCCCGGAGACGGCGCCGCCGCCGGGCCCGCAGCGCCCCCAAGGGCAGCCATCCGGCCAGCCCGGCAAATGCCAGCCCGAGCCACAGCGAACGGGTCAACACCAGCACCGCCATGCCAACCGCCACCCCGGCACCGCCGCATACCGCGACCACCTGCCACAGCCGGACACCACGAACCCCGGCCTGGGTCGCCCAGTCCTGGAACCGCCCGGTCCACCGCCGCGACCCGGAGGCCTTCGCCCGGCCATCGGCTCCGAGCCCGACGAGTACCAGCCCGGCGACCAGCACCGCCGGGATCGCCAGCACCGCCAGGTCATCCATGGCCGGGCCCCTCCCACGGACGGGATCCCGGGACCGCCACGCCTCGCCGGCCGACACCGCTCATGGCGTCAGGACCTCGACCAGCTCGAAGCCGTGGTTGCGGAAACGCTCGGCGTGCGGGGGAAACTCGCCCGTCCAGAGGAGGCGGTCGCCAGCTCGGCGGAACACCAGGCCGGCCTCGACCTGGTC
>Ga0307409_100001956_pt1 | contig 10535 bp, 12 predicted proteins | sample 322Ometagenome_2_FD_203888 | JGI IMG/M metagenome (GOLD analysis project Ga0307409, IMG submission 203888) | Maize rhizosphere microbial communities from greenhouse at UC Davis, California, United States - 322HYB-O-2 | ecosystem: Host-associated > Plants > Roots > Rhizosphere > Soil | place...
GACGGCGCGGAAGAACTTGCGGTAGTCGACCGGGCGGTTCCGCGAGCGGGTGCTGGCGAGGTGCTCGTCGAGGTTGTCGCCGCCGGCGTGAACCGCCCGGACATCCTGCAGCGCCGGGGCCTTTATCCTCCCCCTCCAGGAGCGCCCGACATCCTCGGACTCGAAATCGCGGGTCTGGTCGTCGAAGCAGGTGAGGGCGCTGCCGACCTTCTCGGCGAGACGGTTTGCGCTCTCGTGGCCGGTGGCGGTTACGCGGAATATTGCGTTGCGCCGGCGGGCACGTGCTTTGTGCTGCCTGAGGTCCTCTCACCACTCGAAGCTGCGGCGATTCCGGAAACTCTGTTCACCGTCTGGGTGAACCTGTTCGAGCGGGGCTATGCCGCCGAGGGTGACGCCGTTCTCGTCCACGGCGGGACGAGCGGCATCGGTACAATGGCCATCGCTCTCGGCCAGCTGTTCAACTTAAAGGTCATCGTGACCTGCGGCAGCGACGAGAAATGCGCGCGCGCGCTGGAGCTCGGCGCCTCCGCGGCAGTCAATTACCGGACGCAGGACTTCGTCGAGGAGGTCAAGAGGATCACCGGCGGCAGCGGGGTCGCGGTCGTGCTCGACATGGTGGGCGGCGACTATCTTCCGCGGAACCTCGCCTGCCTGTCGGAGGAGGGCCGCCATGTTTCCATCGCCTTCCAGCGCGGAGCGAAGGGCGAATTGCTCATCCCCGATATCATGCGTCGGCGCCTTACCCTGACCGGCTCGACGCTTCGTCCGCGCTCGGTCGAGTTCAAGACGATGGTCGCGGACGAAATTGGCCGCACCGTCTGGCCTTATGTAGAAGGAGGCCGGCTAAAGCCCGTCGTGGATGCCGTCTTCCCGCTGGATCGCGCGGCGGAAGCACATGCTCGGATGGAGGCGGGCGACCACGTCGGAAAGATCGTACTGGAGGTTCGGAAATGAGCGAACGCCTAATCCTCCACGAATATGCGCCCTCGGGAAATTGCTACAAGGTCAGGCTCACCGCCGCACATCTCGGCATCCCGCTCGAACGGCGCGAGTACGACATCCAGAAGGGCGAGACTCGGACCCCGGAATTCCTGGCCAACGTCAATTCCAACGGCCGCATTCCAGTGCTCCAGGTCGGGGATCGTTTCATTCCGGAGAGCAATGCGGCCTGCTTTTATCTGGCGGAAGGTTCCGATCTCGTGCCGGTCGACCGCTTCGAACGAGCCGACATGCTGCGCTGGATGTTCTTCGAGCAGTACAGTCACGAGCCGAATATCGCGACGCTCCGCTTCTGGCTGTGCGTCGTCGGCCTGGATGCACTTTCCGGGCACCAGCGGGAGCAGATCGGCCTCAAGCGCAAGGCGGGCAACGATGCGCTCGCGCTGATGGACGAGCATCTGACCACGCGCGACTGGTTCGTGGGCGACTCCATCTCGCTCGCGGACATCTGCCTCTTCGCCTACACGCACGTCGCAGACGAGGCGGATTTCGACCTCGAACTGTATCCCCACATCATCGCGTGGATGGAGCGCATCATGCTCCTGCCAAGGCACGTGCCTCTGGATGCGTGAGACCTTGCCCCGCTGGCCGTGCAAGCGTAAGTCACCCGCCAACGCCGGCCGCTCCGTGAGGGGCGGCCCTATTCATTTCTAAGGACCGGAGAACCCCAGTGGCCCAGCCCCTGATGCCCCATGCGACCGCCGCTTGGATGGTGGACAATACGTCGCTCACCTTCGAGCAGATTGCCGAGTTTTGCGGGCTGCACATCCTCGAGGTCCAGGCGATCGCCGACGACACAGCGGCGACCAAGCTGACCGGCCGCGACCCAATCCGCGCGGGCGAACTGACCCACGAGGAGATCGAGAAGGGTCAGAAGGACCCGAACTATCAGCTGCAGATGCACAAGGCGCCGGATCCGGTGCGCCGCACGCGCGGCCCGCGCTACACGCCGGTCTCGAAGCGGCAGGACAAGCCGGACGGCATCGCCTGGATCATCAAGAACCATCCGGAAGTCAGCGACGGCCAGATCAGCAAGCTGATCGGCACCACCCGCACGACCATCGCCGCGATCCGCGAGCGCACGCACTGGAACATGGCGAACATCACGCCGAAGGACCCGGTGACGCTCGGCCTTACGTCGCAGCGCGAGCTCGACGCATCGATTACAAAGGCTCAGAAGGCGGCCGGCGGCCCCGCGCCGACGGACGAGCGCTTCGAGAGCGATCGTGACGCGCTGATCGAGCAGCTTCGCCAGGAGCGCGAACAGCATGCCCGTGATGCCGAAGCGGCTCTTGCAGCAGCCGAGGCGGGCGATGCGCCACCCTCGGACGAGATCGTCCCCGGCATCCGCGACCCGTTCCGCCGCGATTGATTTGGCACTTTAGAGGGGTCATTCCGCTGCCATGGACGTGCCCGAACAGCAGAATGAGCTGAGTTTCGAAGCGGCGCTTGCGCGGCTTGAGGAGATCGTTCGCCTGCTTGAGCGCGGCGAGGCTCCACTCGACCAGTCGATCGAGCTCTACCAGGAAGGTGATCGCCTTCGCCGGCATTGCGAAGCACGGCTCAAGGCCGCCCAGGAGCGCATCGAGCAGATCGCTTTCGGTGCCGACGGGCGCCCCTCGGGCGTCACTCCGTTCGATGCCGATTGAGGTGATCGATCGCGACCGGGTCGGGCTGGACGCCGAGTCCAGCCGCGTCGGACGCGAAATCGATGATCTCTTCGGGCGTTTGCTCGTGTCTCGCGACGACGGTCGGGACGTCCTGTTCGACGCCATGCGGCATGCCGCGGTTGGAGGGGGCAAGCGTCTTCGGCCGCTGCTCTGCGTCGCGGCGGCTCGCCTGTTCGGGATCGACCGGGATCGGGCGCTACGTGCCGGCGCGGCGATCGAGGCGATCCACGTCTATTCGCTCATCCACGATGACTTGCCATGCATGGATGACGATGACGTCCGGCGCGGCAAGCCGACCGTTCACAAGGCATTCGGCGAGGCGGCCGCGATCCTTGCCGGCGACAGCCTCCACGCGCTCGCGTTCGAAATCCTCGCCGACCCCGACACGCATGAAGATCCCTTCGTCCGTTCCGACCTGGTGCTGGAGCTGGCGAAGGCGTCCGGCCCTTCCGGAATGGCCGGCGGGCAGATGATGGACCTTGCTGCGGAAGGCCAGTCGCTTGATCTCTCGGCGATCACCCGGCTCCAGCAGCTCAAGACTGGTGCGCTCATCGAATATGCGGTCGAGGCGCCATGCATCATGGCGCGCCTGCCCGCCGACGCCCGGACGCCGTACCGCGGATATGCGCGCAACATCGGCCTGGCCTTCCAGATCGCCGACGACCTCATCGACCATGCCGGCGACGAAAGTGCGGCCGGCAAGCGGACCGGCAAGGACGCCGAAGCCGGAAAAGCGACGTTCGTGTCGGTGCTGGGACCTGACCGGGCGGAGCAGCAGGCGCGCGTGCTCGTCAATCAAGCGATCGAGCATCTTGCCGACCACGGCCAGGAGGCAGACCTGCTGCGGGCGCTGGCCCGGTTTGCCATAGACCGTAAGCACTAAAGGGGGCGGAGAATGGCGGACCGTATCGGCGTCTATCCAGGCACGTTCGACCCGATCACGCTCGGGCATCTCGACATCATCCGTCGCGGTGCGCACCTCGTGGACCGTCTCGTGATCGGCGTCACGACCAATCCATCAAAGGAGCCGATGTTCGCAATTCCCGAGCGGCTGGAGATGGTTCGGCGCGAGGTCGCCGATCTCGGCGACAGCAAGATCCAGGTGGTCGAGTTCAACTCGCTGCTGATGAGTTTCGCGGAATCGCAGGGCGCTTCGATGATCATTCGCGGCCTGCGGGCCGTGGCGGACTTCGAATATGAATTTCAGATGGCGGGCATGAACCAGCAGCTGAACGACGACATCGAAACGGTCTTCCTGATGGCCGACGTGTCGCTTCAGCCGATCGCCTCACGTCTGGTTAAGGAGATCGCACGCTATGGCGGCGCGATCGACAAGTTCGTCACGCCGGCCGTTGCGGCGGACGTAAAGAGGCAGCTCAAGGGAGAAGCGCGCGCATGATTGGACGGGTTCTGTTTTCAGTGTCGGCGCTTGCGTTGGTCGCCGCCAAGCCCATCGCCCCGGAAGTGCCGCAGAAGGCCATGCTCAGCATCATCGCCCCGGCCGAGGTCGCCAATGATCCTTCCAACAAGCTGACCCTTGATCTCAGCACGGGCGGAAGGGTCGTGATCATGCTCAGGCCCGACGCAGCGCCCGTGCACGTCGATCGCATCAAGTCGCTTGTCAGCCAGGGCTTCTACAACGGTCTCGCCTTTCACCGCGTCGTGCCGGGCTTCATGGCGCAGGGCGGCGATCCGAAGGGGACGGGCGAGGGCGGCTCCGCGCTTCCCGACCTCAAGGCCGAGTTCAACACTCTGCCTTTCCTCCGTGGAACGGTCGGTGCAGCGCGTGCCGAAAGTCCGGACAGCGCCAACAGCCAGTTCTTCATCATGTTTGCGCCCAATGCGTCGCTCAATGACAAGTACACGGTCTTCGGCCGCGTCATCGAAGGCATGGATGCCGTGGACAAGATGGCTCCGGGCGAACCGCCGGAGCAGCCGACGAAGATCGTCCGCGCGAGTCTGGGCGGTTAAAGCGCGCGAATGCGCGTCGACCTTTTCGACTTCGACCTTCCCGCAGAGCTGATTGCGCTGAGGCCTGCGAAGCCGCGGGACAGCGCGCGCCTGCTCCTGATCGATCGCGAGACGATCTCGGACAAGGCGGTGCTTGACCTGCCGAACCTGCTTCGGCCGGGCGACACGCTCGTCTTCAACGACACTCGGGTCATTCCGGCGCAGCTCGAAGGAAGGCGCGGAGGAGCGAACATCGGAGCGACCCTCCACAAACGGGAAGGTCCGCGCGACTGGTGGGCATTCGTGCGCAATGCAAAGCGCCTGCGCATCGGTGACACGGTCGAATTCGGCGGCGGCGTGTCGGCGTCCGTCGCTGCCCGCGAGGAAGATGGGACCATCCTGCTCCACTTCGAGGGCGAGGAGCCGGTGGAACTGCTCCTCGAGCGCGCCGGGCGCATGCCTTTGCCGCCGTACATCGCCTCGCGCCGCCCCGCCGATCGATCAGACCGCGACGACTATCAGACCATGTTCGCGCGAGAGGACGGAGCGGTCGCGGCGCCCACCGCGGCGCTGCACTTCACGCCCGACCTCATCGACACGCTGGAGAAACAGGGCATCGGCCGCGAGACACTGACGCTGCATGTCGGCGCTGGGACCTTCCTCCCGGTCAAGGCGGAGGACACGAGCGAGCACAAGATGCACTCCGAGTGGGGGCGCGTCGATGCGGAGACGGCGGAGCGGCTGAATCGGGTCCGCGCGTCCGGGGGCCGGCTGATCGCGGTTGGGACTACGTCCTTACGGCTTCTCGAAAGTGCGGCGGGCGAGGATGGGGTCATCCGCTCGTTCGAAGGCGACACGGCGATCTTCATCACCCCCGGATACCGCTTCAAGGCCGTGGACGGGCTCATCACCAACTTCCACCTGCCGCGCTCCACCTTGTTCATGCTGGTCAGCGCCCTGATGGGCCTGGACGTTATGAAGGCCGCCTACGCCCACGCGATTGAGGAGAAATACCGCTTCTACTCGTACGGCGACGTGAGCCTCCTGCTTCCGTCCCTCTAGCTCACTTCCAACCGCGTTCTGCCGCCGCTTTCTCCTGCACCTCATCGAACGGTTCGCCGTCGATCGCAGCATCGACCGCTTCCATGAGCTGCGGGTTCGGTCCGCTTGCCATGCGATAGTCCGTCGCCTGACCTTCCGGAGCCTGGAACAGGCTGCGGATGCGCCAGTCGCCGCTTTCGCGACACGCCAGGCCGCTCGCCGCCCGATCTTCGAAGGTGCGGCAGATGGCGCCTGACTTGTCTCGGAAGGTGAGCCCGATGCGCGGACCTGAATCAACGGGCGCGCTGGCAAGCCGGGCGTAAAGAGCATTCTCGAGTTCGGCGGACGCGACAAGGCGGCCGGCCTCTGCTTCGATCGGGCTCGACGGGCCGACCGTGAACATGCCCGACATCACATTCCCGGCGAACACGCCTACCGCGAGCGTGGCCGCCAGCGCCGCCATTTGGGTCCAAACCCGTGGCGCCTTCCTCGCGGCTTGAAGGGCGCGCATTTCCGCAAGGCTGGCGACCTTCTCGTCACGGCCCATCGAGCTTCGCAGCCGTTCAGGGACAGGCGCGGCTTCGACCTGAGCGAAAGCGTGGCGCAAGCCGCTCGTCATCGCGCGATGTTCGTCGGCGAGGCGGGACAAACGTCGATCGGCCGCAACCTGGGCCTCGACGCGAGCGGCCTCCTCCGGAGACAGTTCGCCGTCGAGCCAAGCGAAGAATTTTTCATCCTCAACCATCAGCAATGCCACCCAACAATTCGAGCAAAGCGGTGCGTCCGCGGACCAGCCGGCTCGATACGGTGCCGATCGGCAGGTTCAGCATTTCCGACACTTCGCGATAGCCGAAGCCTTCGATCAGGATCAGCGCTACGACCTCGCGCTGCTCGTCCGGGAGCCGCTCCATCGCGGCCATCGCGCGCTTCAATTCGAGCGAAGCGTCGATGGCGTCGCGCGGGTCCTCGCCAATCCACTGCGCCTCTTCCTCCGGCGCTTCGTGGTTTTCCTTCCGCACCCGGGCGCGGATCGTGTCGATCCACAGGTTGCGCATGATCCGGTACAGCCAGGAATCGAGCCTTGTGCCCGGTTGCCACTGGTCGCGAGACCGCAAGGCACGTTCGATCGTCGCTTGCGTCAAATCGTTGGCATCGGCACCGTGCCGGCTGAGCGTGTGCGCGAACCGCCGAAGCCGTGGAAGCAACTGCGTCAGTTCGTTCTCGAACGCATCCGATGATCTCATTCGCCCTCATACGGATGAAACGACGCTTCATCATCGTTTCATCCCAAAGGCATAAAAAGAGGTCTCGTGATGTCCAGCTTTGTCCATCGGTCGCTCTTCGCAGCTGCCGCCGCCGCGATCCTCGCCGGCGGCGCGAGCGCCCAACTGCTGCCCGGCGTCGGATTGCCCATGCTGCCGCCCGTCAATCTGCCGACCCGCAACGTTCCAGTCGTCGGGCCGACCCTGCAGAATATCCTGGCACAGCCGGGCGCGCGTGAGGCTGTATCCCCGACGCTGAACACCGTGGCTGGCCTGTCGGAGGGCATCGCGGAAGCTCCTGCGGCCACTCTGCTGCAGCTTCGCCAGTTGCGGCTGCGAGAACTGATCCGCCAATATCCTCGGGAGCTCGATAACGACGGGAACGGGCAGCCGGTTCGCCGAGGGGTGCTCGTCGCGATCGATCCCGACCAGCCTTCGCTCCAGCTGGCGGCGAGAGCGGGTTTCGCAATCATCGCCGACGATCGCAATCCGGCGCTTGGCCTCCGCAGCGTGACCCTGTCGGTGCCTCGCAACCTGTCCACGCGGCAGGCCCTTCGGCGCCTGCGTTCCGTCGCGCCACGCCTGCAGGCTGATTTCGACCACGTCTACGAACCGGCGGGAGGCGACCTCTTGCCTTTCGTGGGAGCTCTTGCCGCCGGCCAGGGAGTGCGCGGCGGGCCCCGGATCGGGATCGTCGATGGCGGCGTGGCATCGCATCCGTCCATGAGCGGAGCCGCCATCGAGCAAAATGGCTTTGCAAGCCGCCCGCAGCCGACCGGACACGGCACTGCCGTCGCATCGCTGATCGTCGGCAATCAGGGTCCGTTCCAAGGGGCCGCCCGAGGGGCATCCCTGTTCGTCGCCGATGTCTACGGCGGTTCGCGGGCTGCCGGGTCGGCAAGTTCGATCGTCCGTGCCTTGAGCTGGCTGGCCTCGAAGCGCCCGCAAGTGATCAACATCAGCCTCGTCGGTCCGCAAAACCGAATCGTCCAGCGCGCGGTGCAGGCGCTCCGGGTGCGCGGGATCGAGATCGTGGCGGCCGTCGGGAACGACGGACCCGCCGCGCCTCCGCAATATCCTGCCTCCTATCCCGGCGTAATCGCAGTCACCGGCGTGGATGCTCGCGGGCGTGCGCTGCCGGAAGCGGGCAAGGCCGGTCATCTCGACTTCGCCGCCCCAGGCGCCGAAATGGCCGCGGCGCTGCCCGGACAGGGGTATGCGAAGGTGCGCGGGACAAGTTTCGCGGCACCGCTTGCCACCGCCCGGCTTGCGATTGCAGGCTCGCCCCAGCGCCTTGCCAACGAGGCTCGACCGGGCAAGGGCCGCGTCGGCCGCGGCATCGTCTGCGGCACCTGCCGCGTCGACCCACGAGCGGTCCGCGCGAAATAATTCGGGTTTCGGGATGAAGCCGTGACTCGGTGTCGTTCTCCTTTTCGAGGGCTCGAATGGCCCTCCGAATTCAAAAGGAGACTCTCATGTTGAAGTTCATCCTGATCGCGGGCTCTGCGGTCGTACTTGCGGGCACGCCCGCCCAAGCCCAGCTCCTCGGAGGTGTAAGCGGGGCAGTAAATGGCGCTGTCGGAGGGACGGTCGGCGGCACCCTCAACGGCACCCTTCGCGGCGCCCTGAGCTCGACCGGAAACGTCGGCGGGCCGCACTCGGTCGCCAACAGCGTGACGAGCACCGTTACGAACAGCATCTCCGCTGCCGGCAATGTCGACGATCAGGGCAGCGGCTCGGGCAATGTCGGGCTCGCAGGCGTCGTGACCGGCGCTGGTAATGCGGCAAGCTCGGTCACCGGCGGCGCGAACGGTGCGGGGAGCCTCGCCGGCGCAATTACCGGAGCGGCCAACGGTGGAGGCAAAGCCACCGGCTCGACGGGCGGAGCGGGCAACCTCGGCCTGGCTGGAGCCCTGAACGGAGCCGGCAATGCCGCCGGTTCGCTCGCGGGCACGTCGGTGGGCGGGCTAAACGGTTCGGCCAGCGGGTCGGGTTCCGCGAGCGGCAACGCCAATGCCAACGCCAACCGGAACAACGGCTCCATCTCTGTTGGCGCAAGCGGAAGCGGCAATGCCAACGGCAACAGCAGCGTTTCGGCCTCGCTTGGAAACTAACGTCCCCTGACGCCTCCCCAGGGGTGTCCCGGCCCGCCGCTCCCCCAGCGCGGCGGGCCGCTTTCGTTCAGGCGCCGTTCTTAGCTGGCGAAATAACCCCACAGCAGCCGGGCAGTCAGGCCAAGGGAGATCACGACCAGCAGTGGACGGATCAGCTTCGCTCCGAAACGGATCGCGCTGTGGGAGCCGAGCCACCCGCCCAGCATCGCGCCGGCCGCCATGCACAGGCCGAGCAGCCACAGCATCTTGCCGCCCAACGCAAAGAAAAGGACGCTCGCGACGTTGCTCGTGAAGTTGAGCAGCTTGGTCACCGCGGTGGCGCGGGTCATGCCATAGCCGCGCAGCGCGACGAGGCTCGTCGTGAAGAAGGAGCCCGTGCCCGGACCGAAGAAGCCGTCATAGAGGCCGATGAGCCCGCCGACGGGTGCGTATCCGCGCTCGCTCAGCCGCTGGTGAGCGTCCTCGTCGGTCATTCGGGGACTGATGAGCACGTAGACGGCGACGGACACGAGCAGCAGCGGAATGATCAGGCTGAGGACAACGACATCTACGCTTTGGACGAGCAGAACCCCCGCAGTCGCACCGATGAAGACCATGACCATCGCGAGCTTGTGATCGCGCCAGTTCACCAGGCCGGCTCGAGCATAGTTTCGCGTCGCGACCGCCGTGCCGAACACCGACTGGAGCTTGTTCGTCGCGAGCGCCTGGATCGGCGAAGCGCCCGAGAAGAGCAGAGCCGGAAGCATGATCAGCCCGCCACCGCCCGCGACCGCATCGATGAAGCCGGTCAGCACGGCAGTCGCGGTCAGGGCTGGATAGACCCACGGCTCCATCATCGCTCCGCTCCTAGCCGGAGGCTCCGCCGGTCGCTAGGAGCGCGCCGGAATGACCCGCTTCTCTTTTTCGATCGCCGCCACCGACGGTGCCGCGCGCACCGGCACGGTTACTATGCAGCGCGGCGAGATCCGCACCCCGGCCTTCATGCCCGTGGGGACGGGGGCCACCGTCAAGGCAATGAAGCCGCAGGACGTCCGCGGGTCTGGCGCCGACATCATCCTTGGCAACACCTATCACCTGATGCTTCGGCCCGGAGCGGAGCGCGTCGCTCGGCTTGGCGGGCTTCACCGCTTCATGGGCTGGGAACGACCGATCCTGACCGACAGCGGCGGCTATCAGGTGATGAGCCTTTCGGAACTCACCAAGGTGACCGAGGAGGGCGTCTCCTTTGCCAGCCATCTCGACGGGACCCGGCACATGCTGTCGCCGGAGCGGTCGATCGAGGTGCAGCGCCTGCTCGGCTCGGACATCGTCATGGCGTTCGATGAGCTCGTCCCCGCGACCGCAACCCGCGAGGAAGCCGCGGCGGCGATGGAACGCTCGATGCGTTGGGCGAAACGTTCGCGGGAGGAGTTCGATCGCGGCGGCGAACATGCCGTGCGAGCCGCGCTCTTCGGAATCCAGCAGGGCGGTCTGGACCAGGCTTTGCGAAAGGCATCCGC
>Ga0307409_100001957_pt1 | contig 10534 bp, 8 predicted proteins | sample 322Ometagenome_2_FD_203888 | JGI IMG/M metagenome (GOLD analysis project Ga0307409, IMG submission 203888) | Maize rhizosphere microbial communities from greenhouse at UC Davis, California, United States - 322HYB-O-2 | ecosystem: Host-associated > Plants > Roots > Rhizosphere > Soil | place...
GACCGCCTCCCGTTGACCGCCGATCATGGACTTAGGTCCATGATCGGCGCTGTTTGGCGTCCCCCACTCCATGATCGCGGGCACCTAGTTGATCAGGTGTAGTAGCGGGCGACCGTCTCGGCCACGCAGCAGGGCTTGTCGCCGCCGTCGCGCTCCAGCGTCACCTCGTTGACCACCTGCACCCCGCCCTGCACGTCCTCCACGGACAGGAGGCGCACGCCGGCCCGCAGCCCACTGCCCGTGGGCAGGGGAGAGGGGAATCGGACCCGGTTGAGGCCGTAGTTGATGCCCATGCGTACCCCCTCGACGCGCCAGACCTGCGACGCCAGCATCGGGATCATCGACAGCATCAGGTAGCCGTGGGCGATCGTGGTGCCGAACGGTCCGCGGGCGGCGGCCGCCGGGTCGACGTGGATCCACTGGTGGTCCCCGGTGGCCTCGGCGAACGCGTCCACGCGCTCCTGCGACACCGGGTGCCAGTCGCTGTGGCCCAGGTGCTCGCCGGCCGCCTCCCTCAGCGCGGCGACCGAGTCAAAGACCCGCATGTCTGCCTCCCTTCCGCTCGGGTTCCCGGTCGCGGCCACGACCACCGTCCCGGGAGCGCACGAGGTCGTCGAAGCGGGCCACGAGACCGGACACCAGGGTCTCCAGGCCGAGTTCGAAGGCGCCCTCGTCGACCTGCTCGCGGTGCTCACGCAACCGGTGCGCGTCACCGAGATGAGGGTACGCATCGCGGTACACGGCCGGATCGTCCACGAAGCCGAAGGCGAAGGACCCCAACGCCGACCCGGCCACGAAGTACCGCATGAGGGCGCCGATGCGGGTCGCGTAGCTCGGTGGCCACCCCGCGTCCACCAGCGCGCCGTAGACCGCGTCGGCCAGCCGCAGCGCCGCCGGCCGCCGGCCGGGCCCCCGGGCCAGGAACGGCACGATGTTCGGGTGGGTGGCGAGCGCGGCCCGGTACGCGCGGGCCCACGACCGCAGCGCCGCCGGCCACTCCTCGCGCCCCAGCATGGAGATGTCGACCCGGGCGATGATCGCGTCGCCCACCGCGTCGAGGATCTCCTCCTTGGTGGCGAAGTGGTTGTACAGCGACGGCGCGCGCACGTCCAGATCGGTGGCCAGCCGCCGGGTGGAGAGCGCGTCGAGACCCTCAGCGTCGATGATCGCCGTCGCGACGTCCACGATGCGCTGCCGGGTCAGTATCGCTTGGCGGGGCCGCGCCATGCACGGATCGTACGGGGAGCCGCGTCGATCATGAGGTTAGGGACACCAAAACGCGCCGATCATGGACCTAAGTCCATGATCGGCGCAGAATTTCAGGCGACGTGGTCGAGGTAGGCGGTCATCGCGGCGGCCAGCACCTCTTCGCCCGGCCGGGCCCACAGGTCGGCGTGGAAGACCTCGACCTCGATCGGTCCGGCGTACCCGGCGGCGTCGACCGCCTCCCGGAACCGGCGCAACTCGATGCAGCCCTCCCCGGGCAGGCCGCGGCCGAGCAGTACCCCCTCGGGCAGCGGCGTGATCCAGTCAGCCACCTGGAAGCAGGCGATGCGACCCTCGGCGCCGGCCCTTGCGATCTGGTGCCACACCGTGTCGTCCCACCACAGGTGGTAGGTGTCGATGACCACGCCGACGGCCTCGGGTGGGTGCGGCCGGGCCAGGTCGAGCGCCTGGCCGAGCGTGGCCACCACGCACCGGTCGGAGCAGAACATCGGGTGCAACGCCTCGACGGCCAGCCGCACTCCGGCGGCCCGGGCGTGCGGTACCAGCTCGGCGATCGCGTCGGCGACGTGGGCGCGGGCGCCGTCGATGTCCCGGCCGCCCGGTGGCAGGCCGCCGCTGACGAGCACCAGCACGGGGGCGCCCAGGGTGGCCGCCTCGTCGATGGCGCGCCGGTTCTCCTCGTACCAGCCCGGCTCGGCGAAGAAACCACCGCGGCACAGCGAGGTGACCGGCAGACCCGCGTCGCCGACCAGCTTCGCGGCGGCGGCCAGGCCGTACTCGCCCACCTGTTCGCGCCACAGCCCGATGCCGTGCACGCCGGCGGCGACGCAGGTCTCGACCGCCTCGTCCAGCGGCCAGTTCCGGGCGGTGGCGTGGTTGAACGCGAACCGGTTCACGCTGGTCTCTCGATGGTGGGTACCTCGATCCGCCGGCCCTCCCGGGCCGAGAGCAGGCCGAGCTCGGCGAGCTGCACGCCCCGGGCGCCGGCCCACAGGTCCCAGCGGAACGGGGTGTCGAGCGCGACGTGGCGCAGGAACGCCTCCCATTGCACCCGGAACCCGTTGCCGTACTCCTCGTTGTCCGGCACCTCCTGCCACTGCGAGCGGAGGTCCTCCGTGGTCGGTAGGTCGGGGTTCCACACGGGCTTGGGCGTGTGGGCCCGATGCTGTACGCGGCAGCGGCGCAGCCCGGCCACGGCCGAGCCCTCGGTACCGTCCACCTGGAACTCGACCAGCTCGTCGCGGTGCACCCGCACGGTCCAGGACGAGTTGATCTGCGCGATGGCGCCGCCGCGCAGCTCGAAGATGGCGTACGCGGCGTCGTCGGCCGTCGCGGCGTACTCGGTGCCGCGCTCGTCCCAGCGCCGCGGGATGTGCGTGGCCACGCGTGCGGTGACCGCGGTCACCGGCGCGATGATCTGCTCCAGCACGTACTGCCAGTGCGGGAACATGTCGACGACGATGCCACCGCCGTCCTCGGCCCGGTAGTTCCACGACGGCCGCTGGGCCTCCTGCCAGTCGCCCTCCTGGACCCAGTACCCGAACTCGCCCCGCACCGAGAGGATGCGGCCGAAGAATCCGCCCTTGACGAGGCGGTCCAGCTTGCGCAGGCCGGGCAGGAAGAGCTTGTCCTGCACGACGCCGTGCTTGACGCCGGCCGCCGTGGCGATGGTGGCCAGGTCGATCGCCGCGGCCAGCCCCTCGGCGGTCGGCTTCTCGGTATAGATGTGCTTACCTGCGTCAATGGCAGCCCGGATCGCCTTCTCCCGCTGGGCCGTGACCTGCGCGTCGAAGTAGATTTCGACGTCGGGCCGGGCCAGCGCCGTGGCGAGGTCCGTGGTCCATTCGGTGAGGCCGTGGCGCTCGGCGATCTCGAGGAGCTTCTGTTCGTTGCGGCCCACCAGGATCGGTTCGGGCCAGAGGCGTCGTCCGTCCGGGAGCGGTAGTCCGCCCTCTTCTCGGATCGCCAACAGCGACCGGATCAGGTGCTGGCGGTACCCCATCCGGCCGGTCACGCCGTTGAGGGCAATGCCGATCCGCCTGCGTTTCACCGCGATCCCCCATCTCCCCAGTGGTGACGTCGCGAGTGGCCTCCCGCACCAACGAGGGAAAGCGCTTTCCGAGCCTAACGGCCGGCTCGCCCGAACGGCAAGAGCAAGGGACACAACACACCCGGTAGGCTCCCCGACCATGAGGCGTGCACCGAGGTCTGGTACGGCGGCCGGCGGCGCCGCCACGGCCGTGTCCGCGCCGGATCCGGGTGGCTCGGTGACGCTCGCCGATGTGGCGCGGCGGGCCCGGGTCAGCCCGGCCACCGCCTCCCGGGTCATCAACGGCAGCGCCAAGCACGTGGCCGACGAGCTGCGGGTGCGGGTGCTCAAGGCGGTCGAGGACCTGCGCTACGTGCCCAACGCCCACGCCCAGTCGCTGGCTCGCGCCCAGCGCAGCGCGGTCGGCGTGATCGTGCACGACGTGTCCGACCCGTACTTCGCGGAGATAACCCGAGGTCTGCAGCGCGTGGCCACCGATCACGGCCGGCTGCTGGTCATCTGCAACAGCTACCGCGACCCGGCCAAGGAGCTGGAGTACGTGGAGCTGCTGCGGGCCAATCAGGTGGCGGCGATCGTGCTGGCCGGCTCCGGATACCACGACGTCGGCTTCACCCGCGAGCTCAACACGAAGCTGCGCGCCTACCAGCAGACCGGCGGGCGGGTGACGGTCATCGGCCGGCACGAGCTGGTCGGCGACTCGGTCGTGCCGGCCAACGAGGCGGGGGCGTACCTCGCCGGCGCGCACATTTTCGCGCTGGGGCATCGGCACGTGGCCGTGCTCGCCGGCCCCCGCGTGCTCACCACCACCACCGACCGGCTGGCCGGGATCCGGCGGGCGGCGCGCGACCACGGCCGGACGCTGCCCCCGCGGCGGATCGTCTACACCAACTTCACCCGCGACGGCGGCGCCGAGGCGCTGACCGGGCTCCTCGACGCCGAGCCGGGCCTGACCGCGGTCATCGCGCTCAACGACTCGGTCGCGGTCGGGGCGCTGTCCGCGCTACGTGAGCGGGGCGTACGCGTGCCGGACGAGGTCTCGCTGGTCGGCTTCGACGACATGCCGATCGCCCGGGACGTCACGCCGCCGCTGACCACGGTCCGGCTGCCCCTTGTGGACATGGGGGTACGGGCCATGGCGCTCGCGCTCGACGCCGGCTCGGACGGGGCGGGCGCCGCGTCGGCCGCGGGCTTGTCGGCTGGGCCGGGCCCGGGCTCGGCCGCCCGTACGGGCCCCGGCCGACGGAGCGGTTCGCTGGTCGAGCACGTCGACGCCACGCTCGTGGAGCGCGGCAGCACGGCCCCTCCGCGCTGAGGAGCCGTGCCGCTTCGATCTCGCTGTAAGCAGGGGCACCCTACTGTCACTTTTTGATAAGTAGGGTGCCCCTCCTTACGGGGTCAGCGGGTCACACCTTGCCGACGCCGGAGCCGGCCATGACGGCCGCCTTGACGCCGTTGGGGTCGCTGACCGTGTACGAGTAGTAGGAGCTCGGCTCCTGGACCGTGCCGGAGCAGTCCGGGGCGCCGGACTCGCCGACGAGCACGTTGTTGCGGGCCACGCACCGCCCGGTCGGGCCGGCGTAGTGGTTGCTGACGGTCTCCTCGGTGTTCTCGAAGTAGTTGCCCTCCACCACGCAGCCGGCGTTGGCCTGGCAGGCGACGCCGATGTCGGTGTTGTGCAGGTAGTAGTTGTTGAACACGTGCACCGGCTCGCCGAAGCGGATGCGCGGGTTGCGCTGCGGCGTCTGGTCGAACCAGTTGTGGTGGTAGGTGACCTTCAGCCGCCCCACGTCCTGGGCCCCGTTGCCGTCGTCGTGGCCGAGCAGCATGTTCTTGGTGTGGTTGTGCGTGTGGTTCCACGACACGGTCACGTACGACGAGCCGCGCTTGATGTCGATCAGGCCGTCGAACCCGCTGGCCAGGTCGTTGTGGTCGATCCAGACATGGTGCGAGAACATCTGCACGTTGATCGAGTCGTCGGTCGCGTTGCGGAACACCAGGTTCCGGATGATCACGTTGTGCACGGCGTCGGCCGGCGGTGACGTGACCTCCGAGATCGGCAGGCCGATGTTGATGCCGCCGCCGGTGAACCCGGATGTCGACCCGATGCCCACGATGGTCTTGTCTGACGTGACGTTGTGCATCTGCGGGCTGGCCGGGAGCTGGATCATCCCGCGTACGCAGATGACCAACGGACCGGTGCGGGCGATGGCGCTGGTGAACTCGGCGGCGGTGTCGACCTCGACGATCGGTCCGCCGGCGCCACCGCTGGTGCCGTTCTGGCCCAAGGCGTTGACGGCGGCGAAGCCGATGGGGCCGGTCGACGGCTGGGCGCAGTCGCCCGGTGGGAGGGTGGGTCCGATTGTCGGCGTGGCCGTCGCGGTCGGGTTCGGGGCGCCGTCGGTGCTGACCACCAGGTCGTCGAAGGACGCGCTGGCGAAGTACGTGGCCAGGCCGACGCGGCCGGAGGCGAGGCTGGAGTCGTTGGCGGTGACCACCTGGGTGCCGTCGACGAAGCCGCGCAGCGTCGTGCCGAAGGCCTCCAGTCGCAGCGTGTACCAGGTGCCGGTGGTCACGGCGAGAGGTGCCGACGCCAGGGTGGTGGGTCCGCCGCCGACCCGCTTGCCGAGGATCACCGAACCCGAGTTGGACAGGCCGAGGAAGTAGAAGTTGGTCATGTTCTGGGCCCGGCTCAGCACCGCCGCGTAGCGCCCGCTGCCGTTGAAGGCCAGCGGCCGTACCCGGGCCTGGGTGGCGTAGTCGGTCCAGGTCAGCGTGCCGGCCTGGGCCTTGGCGTCGGCACCGGTGCTGGTCTGGCGGTACGCGGGGGAGCCGTCGACGACGACCGACCAGGTGCCGCCGGACTTGGTCCAGCCGTTGGCGTTGCCGTCGTCGAAGTTGTCGCTGAACAGCGTGGCCGCGAACGCGGTCGACGTGAAGGCGACGACGGTGGAGACGATGAGCGCGCTCGTGGCGAGCCCGGCGAGGAGGAGCCGTCGGCGCGGCGACCGAGGGGGACTGTTGGACACGGAAGACCTCCGGAGCGTACTCGAATATCGAGATCTTCCTATTGCAGGCCGCGCCCCGAGTCCAAGTCAATATCTACCGTTTGCAGGTAATTTGCACTGATCAACGGCGCCGACCAGCGCCCGACCGGCAAAGGTCGGGATTGCCCCTTGTGGACGTCCAGCTAGCCCGTCACCCCGCCCTTCGTTTGCAGCAATTCCATTGGTCGGTGCGGCGCGGTGGCCCACCCCACGCCCAGCTCGCTGAACAGTGCGAGGTCGTCGGCGGCCCGCCGCACGGCATCGTTGACCCCGCGGATCACCGTGTGCCGGTCGGGGGCGGCCCCGGACACGCTGGTCCACTCATCGGTGATGGGTGTCGGGGAGGGCGCGTTCGCGATCAGCTCGATGAGCGCCGTGAACGGCTCCGTCCGGGTCAGCGGCGCGATCAGCGGCACCTCGCCGCCGCTCGCCCGATGATCGAGCAGGTTGTCCAGCAGGCTCACCCGGCCGGGCACCTCCGTCGGCTCCGCCTCGCCGGGCAGGGCCAGCCGGTCGGTCGGGTACTCGAGCACCGCCCGGCCGGCGCGCCCGTGCGCGGCCACCTCGCCGGCGATGAACTCCTCCCCGCACAGGGTGACGGCCACGACGACGCTGACGCCGGACTCCAGGCGCACCCGCAGGCAGGCGGTGTCGTCGACCTCGATCGGCCGGGTCCGGTACCGCTCGAGCTCTATTGTGGAGATTACAAGCGGGCCTCCGGCCACCTCGGCCACGGCCAGGCACTGCATCACGGCGTGGGCCAGCGGGTTGGCCAACGCGCCGTCGAGTACCGGCCGGCCGTTCAACCGGCGCCGGCCCGCCCACGGGGAGCGCGCGTAGTAGGCGTCGCTGCGCTGCCACGACGCGGCGGCCGAGACGCCGCTGACGGTGCCGAGCCGCCCGGACCGGACGGCGTCGCACAGGCGGGCCAGCGCGGCGGAGCCGAGCGCCTGGAACCCGACCTGGCAGGCCCGGCCGGTGGTGGCCAGGATCCGGGTCAGCTCCCGATGTTCGGCGAGCGAGAGCACCGGGGGCTTCTCGAGCAGGAGGTCGCATCCGGCGCGGGCCACGTCGCCGGCCAGGGTGAGATGGGTGTGCGGGGGCGTACAGATGACCACCACGTCGGGCCGCGTGGCCGCCAGCATCTCGCGGTGGTCCGCGAAGAGGGCCGCGCCATCCGGGACCGGAGCGTCCGCGGCCGTCTCGATCGGGTTCACGTCGCACAGCCCGACCACGCGCACCCGGCCGGTCTCGTGGCGGGCCGCGAGCTCGCGGCGGTGCCACGTGCCGTGGCCGTTGGCACCGATCAACGCCACCCGCACCGGCTCATTCACGGCCGGCCTCCCGCCCCCGCGTGGCCCCCTCCAAGATCGTCACAACTGCACGACAGTTGTGGTCTCAACCGGCCCGTGAGCCCACAACGGCAAGACAGTTGTGTGGATCTTGGGGTCATGGCGCACCCCGTTCGGCCTCCAGGAGTGTTTCCCGTACGCCGTGGCGGGCCAGCGCGTCCAGCCAGCCCGCGATGACCGACCGCAGGGCGTCGTCGGCCGCCAGCTCGGGCGGGAAGACCGAGTCGATGTCGAGCAGCGCGTCGACGATCGAACCCGGCGTGCCGTCGGCGCCGGCCAGCGCCCGCCGTACGGCCGGCGCCAACGGGTCGTCCAGGGGCAGCGCGCGCCCGTCGTCGGCGACACCGCCGGCGAACCGCATCCAGGCCGCGACGACCAGGGCCGCCCAGCGCGGCTGCGCGCCGGCGGCCCGCCGGTCCAGGATGGTGTGCAGCACGCGCTGGGGCAGCTTCTGCGTGCCGTCCATGGCCACCTGCAGCGTGCGGTGCCCGATCGCGGCGTTGGCGAAGCGGGTCAGCACCGACTCCCCGTACCGCACCACGGACTCGCCGGCCGGTGGCGTGAAGCTGGGCGCCACGTCGTCGGCGACCAGCCGCCGCATGGCCTCCCGCATGCCCGGCAGCTCGAGGGCCTCGGCGATGGTGCCGGCGCCGGCCAGCGCGCCCAGGTAGGCCAGGGCCGAGTGCACGCCGTTGAGGGCGCGCAGCTTCAGCCGCTCCCACGGCCCGGCGTCGTCGGTGAGCACGGCGCCGGCCAGGTCCCAGGCCGGCCGACCGGCCGGGAAGTCATCCTCGATGACCCACTGCATGAACGGCTCGGCGGCCACCGCGGCGGCGTCGGCCACGCCGAGCACGCCCTCGGCCCGGGCCAGCGTCTCCGGTGTCGTCGCCGGCACGATCCGGTCGACCATGGTGCCGGGGAACGTCACCGCCTCGGCCACGAACGACTCCAGCTCGGCGCCGCCGACCAGTCCGGGCGTGCTCAGGCATCCGGCGATCAACCCGCGCAGCCGGCGGCCGTTGGAGGGCAGGTTGTCGCAGCTGACCAGCGCCACCGGGCCGGACCCGGCCCGCGCCCGGGCCAGCAGGCCGCGCACCAGCAGCCCGGGCACCGTGCGCGGCGGTCGGTCGGTGGTCAGGTCGGCCCGCAGCTCGGCGTCGACGTTCACTCGCCCCGTGGCCGGGTCCAGCTGGTAGGCCTTCTCGGTCACGGTCAGCGTGACGACCCGTACGGCCGGATCGACCAGCAGCGACACGACGGCCGCCGGGTCGCTGGCCGCGTGCCGGACGCCGGCGATCGAGCCGACCACGCGCGTGTCCCCACCGGCACCGTCGAGACTGGTGACGCTGAACAGGTGGTCCTGGTCGGCCAGCGCGCGCACCACGTCGACGGTGCGGGGCGCGACCGCGACGATGCCCCAGTCGCCGCCGGCCCGGGCCAGGGCGGCCTCGGTGTACACCGCCTGATGGGCCCGGTGGAACGCGCCGAGTCCTATGTGGGCGATGCCGGGCCGGACGTCGGCCGGGTCGACCAGCGGGCGGCATGGCGCCGGCAGCCGGGCCAGCGCGGCCCGACCCAGTCGGGTCGTGACCGCCGCGGTTACGTCCGCCATGCGGGACCGTCCGGGAAGCGGTACTCGGCGATGGACTCGGGGCGCATCGTGACGCTGTACCCCGGTTGTTCGGGCAGCCGGTAGCGCCCGTCGCGGGTGCGTACCGGATCGGTGAAGTGCTCGTGCAGGTGGTCGACGTACTCGACCATGCGCCCGTCGAGCGACGTTCCGACGCGCAGGTAGTCGAAGATCGCCAGATGCTGGACGTACTCGCACAGGCCCACGCCGCCCGCGTGCGGGCAGACGGGTACGCCGAACTTGGCCGCCATGAGGATCTCGGCCAGCACCTCGTTCACGCCGGCCACGCGGCAGGCGTCGATCTGGCAGACCCCGATCGCCTCGGCCTGCAGCAGCTGCTTGAAGATGACCCGGTTCGCCGCGACCTCGCCGGTGGCCACCCGGCACCGGCCGCCGGACATCTCGGCCACGGCCCGGGCGATGCGGGCGTGCCCGAGCACGTCATCGGCGTGGGTCGGCTCCTCGATCCAGTACGGGTCGAACTCCATCAGGAGCCGCATGTTCGCGATCGCCTCGTCGACGTCCCAGATCTGGTTGGCGTCCATCATCAGCAGCGTGTCCGGGCCGACCTCCTCGCGGATCAGGCGGGCGCGGCGCACGTCGTCGGCGATCGAGCCGCCGACCTTCATCTTCATCGCCCGCCACCCCTCGGCGTGCGCCTGCCGGGCCAGCGCCCGCACCTTGTCGTCCGGATAGCCGAGCCACCCGACCGACGTCGTGTAGGACGGGAAGTCGTCCCGCTCCAGCTCGGCCCGCCGGTCGGCGTAGCCCACGGCGCCCTTGTCCAGGATGGCCGTCGCCTCGTCCGGGGTCAGCGCGTCGGTGATGTGGTGGAAGTCGATGCAGCGCACCAGGTCCGGCGTCGGCATCTCGGCCAGCAGCCGCCACAGCGGCACGCCGGCCAGCTTCGCCCGCAGGTCCCAGACGGCGTTGACGATCGCGCCGGCCGCCATGTGGATGACGCCCCTCTCCGGGCCGAGCCAGCGCAGCTGCGGGTCGGCGGTCAGCGAGCGCCAGAACGGCACCGGCTCGTCGTCGATCTCCTCCATCGTCCGGCCGACGACGTGGTCGGCCAGCGCCCGGACGGCGGCGCAGGTGATCTCGTTGCCCCGCCCGTTGGTGAACGTCAGCCCGGCGCCGAGGGCATCGCCGTCGGTGCGAAGCTCCACATAGGTCGCCGAGTAGTCGCCGCGGTTGACGGAGTCGGACCCGTCGCCAGCGGCCGCGGTCG
>Ga0307409_100001958_pt1 | contig 10533 bp, 10 predicted proteins | sample 322Ometagenome_2_FD_203888 | JGI IMG/M metagenome (GOLD analysis project Ga0307409, IMG submission 203888) | Maize rhizosphere microbial communities from greenhouse at UC Davis, California, United States - 322HYB-O-2 | ecosystem: Host-associated > Plants > Roots > Rhizosphere > Soil | place...
TCCAGCGGCCGGGGCTCGACGTACCACCTGACACCGGCCGGCCTGGAACTCGTCGACGTGTGTACCGCCCTGGGCAACTGGGGAGCCCGCTGGCTGGAGGTCGCGCCGCAACACCTCGGGCCGCACGTCGTACTGTGGAGCGTGGCCCGCCTGGCCGATCTGACGACCGTGCCCCCACCCCGGCTGGTCGTCCGGTTCGACCTGACCGACCTGAAGCGGCAGAACAGGTATTGGTTGCTGCTCGAACCGTTCCAGGCCGAGGTGTGCCTGCTGCACCCGGGGCACCCCGAGGACCTCGTGGTGTCCACGACATCGGAGTGGCTGGCCGAATGGCACATGGGCCACGTCTCGCTGGCCGCGGCCCGCCGGCGCGGGCTCATCGACGTCACGGGACCGGCCCCGCTCGTCCGCGTGCTGGCCACGCTCGGGCTCAGCCAGTTTCAGGCGGTCGCTCCGGCCCGCCGCGGCTCCGGTTAGGCCACAATCACGGTGGTTCCGATGAGATCCATTGTGGTGGGACGGCCCCGGTGAGCCAGACGCCGTTGGTCGCCCGGTAGAACTCGTGCCCGACTCGGTGCATGCCCGCGGCGTCGATGGCGAGGATCACCGGGGCGCCGCGACGGGAGCCGACCGCGCGGGCGGTGGGGCGGTCGGCCGACAGGTGCACATGCGAGCGCTGTCGCGGCTGGAGTCCCTCGGCGCGGATCCCCGCCAGATAACGGGCGACGGTTCCGTGGTACAGCACGGCCGGCGGCTCGACCGGCGGCAGGCCCAGCTCGACCGCCACCGAATGACCCTGGGCCGCGCGGATCCGGTGCCCGTCGACCTCGAGCCGGCGCTTGTCCGTGCCGGCGACGACCCGATCCAATGTGGCCCGACTTGTGGTACGGCCGTGGCGGGCCAGCGCGGCCAGCAGCGAGTCGATGTCGATCCAGCCGCCCGCGTCCAACTCGATTCCGATCGTCTCGGGATGGTGCCGCAGCACATAGGACAGGAAGCGGCTGGTGCGGACGAGATCGTCGGTCATGACGCGCGCAGCCGCTTGAGCACATCGGCGATCACCGGCAGCCGCTGGCGCCGGCCGGCCGCCCAGTACCGCACCATCGGAAGGTCGCCGATCGGCACGGCCGCGACCCCGGGCGGCGGCGGGACGCAGCCGTTGACGATGGTGGCGCCGACGCCGAGGGCGGTCAGGTGCACCTGCAGGTCCCATCCGTCGACCTCGGCGGCCACCTGCCAGGAGACGCCGGCGTCGAGCAGGGCCCGTTCCAGCGTCCGGCGGTGCGGCCGGCCGGGTGGCGGGACCACAAGGGACAGGTCGCGCAGGGACGCCAGCCGCACCTGGCGCCGCCCGGCCAGCGGGTGGGCCGCGTCCACCATCAGCGTCTGCCGGTACGCAGCGATCTGGACCGAGTGCAGGTGTCGCGGCGGCGGGTCGTTGGCCATCACCGCGATGTCGGCCCGACCGGACGCCAGCGCGGCCACGGCCGCCTCCCGATCCGCCGTGATCACGTGGATCTGCCGGCCCGACCGGCTGATCCGCCCGATCGATTCGCCCACCACCCAGAGCAGCGCGCCCCGGCCGGCCGCGATGGTCAGCGTCGGCGCGCCCTGGTCGAGCTCTTCGATGAACTCGTCCAGCCGGCGTCGGGAGTCCAGCGCGTAGGCGGCGAGCCGCTCCCCGGCCGCGGTCAGCCGCAGGCGTCGGCCGTCCCGCTCGTACAGGTCGGTGCCGAGCGCCGCGGCCAGCTTGCCGATCTTCGCGTGCAGCGACGGCTGGCTGATATGCAACGCCGCCGCGGCGGCCGTGAGGTTGCGGTGCTCGGCGAACACCGCGAACGCCCGCAGACCGTCGGCCTCGAGCAGGTCCCGCGCGGTCATAGTCCACAACTATAGATGGGTCGACAATCAATAGTTCCCGTCCGGCGTCGGCCGGCGCACTCTGGGACTATGAACGACACCGCGCCGCGGGAACCCCGCCTCGGCATCGACATCGGCCGCGTCATCATCAACGGCCCCGCGCACCCGGGCGGTGGCGACACGGCCTTCTTCTCCGGCGACGAGGCGACGATGCTGGCCACGCCGGAGATGCCCGGGGCGGTCGACGCGATCGCGCGCCTGGTCGCCCGGTTCGACGGGCGCGTGTGGCTGGTGTCCAAGTGCGGCCCCCGGGTGCAGGAGCGCACCCTGCGGTGGCTGGCCGCGCACCGGTTCCACGAACGGACCGGACTGCCCGCCGACCACGTCCGCTTCTGCCGGACCCGACCCGACAAGCGGATCCACTGCCTGGAGCTCGGCCTGACCCACTTCGTCGACGACCACCCCGAGGTCCACGCGGCCATCCGCGGCGCCGTCACCTACCAGTACTTCTTCGGCCCGCAGCGGGCCCCGGTGCCGGAGTACGGTCAGCCCGCCGCCACGTGGGCCGACGTCGAGCGCCTCATCGACCGGACGCTCGCTGATCCCGTGGTCACCGGGCGGCGTACCTCAGCAGGGCCTCGAGGAAGAAGTAGTCGCCGAAGATGAGCCCGGTGTCGTAGTTGCCGGCCGGCTTGTGCTGCGTGCCATGCAGCAGGATCGCCCCCCGCTGCGTGCCGGTCGCCAGGTAGGGCGGGGAGCACAGCGACGCCAGCATCGACGTCGCGGCGTCCCGGTAGCGACCCGACGACAGCCGGTCGGGCTCGAGGCGCGCGAGCTCGAGCAGACCCGACGCCGCGATGGCGGCGGCCGAGCTGTCCCTCGGCTCCCCGGTCAGGCTCGGCAGGTTGAAATCCCAGTACGGCACGCGGTCGTCGGGCAGGTGGGCCAGGAAGTAATCGGCGGTGCGCCGCGCGGTGTCCAGGAACCGCGCGTCGCCGGTCTCCCGGTACGCCATGGTGAAGCCGTGCACGGCCCAGGCCTGACCGCGAGACCATGTCGACGTGTCGCTGTATCCCTGGTGCGTGCCGCGCCACTTGAGGGCACCGGTCTTGGACGAGTACTCCACCACGTGGTACGTGCTGCCGTCCGGGCGTACGTGGTCGCGGGCGCTGTTGAGCGCGTGGCTGACCGCCATGTCCCGCCAGGTCGGATCGCCGCCGTTGCGGGCCGCCCAGAACAGCAGCTCCAGGTTCATCATGTTGTCGATGATCACCGTGAAGGTCGGGCTGTTGAGTCGGCCCCACGACCGCACCGAGCCCACGGTCGGGCTGTAGCGTACGGCCAGCGAGCCGGCGGCGGTCAACAGGATCTGCCGGTACGCCTCGTTGCCCGTCAGCCGTTGGCCCTGGCCGAAGCTGTCGAACAGCATGAACCCGATGTCGTGGGTGGACGTGTTGTTCTTCTGAGCTTCCAGACCGGCCTGCCACGCCTCGGCCCGCTGCATCCAGGCCGCGTCGCCCGTGCGCTCGTACATGAACCACAGCGCTCCGGCCAGGAAGCCGCTGGTCCACCCGCTCGCGTCGCCGGTGACCCACGTCCCGGAGTCGTCGGAGCGGATCGGATACTGGCCCGGCGTCAGCGTCGCCGTCGTGTCGATCAGGTGTCCACTCGCGACCGTAAAGGCCTGCGCGATCGTGGTGTTGGACAGGTCGGCGGCGGCCCGAGCCGGCGGCGCGACCGAGGTCGCGGCCAGCAGCGAGGCGGCAACCAGGATGGCGTACGACATCGGCCCGGCGCGACGACTGTCCACACCACGAATGCTAACGGTTACGGGGGGACAACACCGCGTATTCACCGCGCGTCGGTGTGGCCCGCCGGCCGAGGCGCGCCGACCGTCCGACGCGGGTCGCCGTAGGGTGAACGGGACGATCGTCGCAAAGGAGTGAGCCATGATCGGGACCTTGAAGACCGTCGTGTTCGACGCACCCGACCTGCCCCGGCTGTCCGCGTTCTATACCGGGCTGGCCGGCTGGACCGAGGCGTACGCCGACGACGAGTGGGTCACGATGATGACCGACGACGGGTGGCGGATCGCGATACAGCACGCGCCCGACCACCAACCGCCCCAATGGCCAGACCCGTCCCGTCCGCAGCAGGCGCACCTGGACCTGCGCGTGCCGGACATCGACGCGGCCGCCGATCGCGCGGTCGACCTGGGCGCCACCCTGCTGAAGAAGAACGAGACCTGGCACACCATGGCCGACCCGGCCGGGCATCCGTTCGACCTGTGCCTCAAGGCCGACGACCCGAACACCACGGTCATGGGTGTCATGCTCGACTGCCCGGACGCCAAGGCCCTGAGCGCGTTCTACTCCGAACTGCTCGGCAAGCCGGTCACGTACGAGGCCGACGGCATGGCGATGATCGGCCAGGACGGCGAGCACCCGGTGCTGTTCCAGCAGGTCGAGTCGTACACGCCGCCGCGCTGGCCCGACCCGGCGTATCCGCAGCAGGTGCACCTTGACGTGCTCGTCACCGACGTCGAGCCGGCCGAGGCGGCGGCTCTGGCGATCGGGGCCAGGCGGCTGCCGGGCGGGGGCGAGAACTTCCGCGTCTACGCCGACCCGGCCGACAAGCCGTTCTGTCTGGTGTGGAACGAGAACTAGGCGCCCGATCGCGATCGTGAAGGACTACGCAACCCGTCCCAGTGTGGAGACGACGGTCCGGCCCGTCTTGGCGGACCGGACCACGAGCAGATAGCGGTCCCGCTTGGCCAGCCTGGTCGTGCGCAGGTCCAGCGCCTTGCCGACGACCGTCCTGCCGGTGACGATCGCGGTCCGGTCCGCGCGGTAGCGCGCCGAGGCCGGGGCATTGAGCCGGTACACCGAGACGAGGCACGGCTTGGCGCGCTTGCACGCCGTGATGGTCGCCCGGACCGTCGTCACGCCCCGGCGGACCTTCGCGTGGCTCGGGGTGCGCGCGAGTGCGGTCGCCACCCGGTACCGGGGCACGCTGAACGAGATGTTGCCGACCGTCACGAGGAGCCCGTCGGAACCCTCGACACCGGCCGTCCACGTCTGGTACGTGGGCCGGTCGTTCGTGCCGGGATCGCCCGTACGCCGCACGGCGAACAGCGATGCCGCATCGGAGGGCAGGACGCCGTACAAGTTCAGCAGCGCGCCGGCCGGGATGAACGCCTGCAGCGTGCCGAGCTGGGGCGAGCCGTCGGAGCGGAGGTGGGTCGAGGCGGCCTGGATGTCCATTGTAGGCACAGTGGCCGAGCCGCCCGGCCGCAGGTAACCGAACATGGCGTTGCCGGTGGCGAACACCGCGCCGGTCAGGGCCGGGTCGAGCGTCCGGTCGAGGCTGAACAGCACCGAGGCGCGCAGCATCTCGGCCGTGGCCCGGGGCAGGTCGCAGTCGAAGATCGGCGTGGCCGAGCACCCGTTGCCGGCGGGCCACTGCTCGTACGGCACCCACGGCTCCCACGCCGGCCGGAACCGGACGCGGACCGTGGCCGTGTCCTGCCCGAGGTCGGTGACGCGCCAGTAGAGCAGGTGGCCGCTGACCCAGGTCCACCGCAGGGTGCGCCCGAGCGTGTTCAGGGCGATGGTCATGTCGATGACGCTGTCCGCGTTGACGGCGGGCGTGACCGGGACCGCCGGCCGGCTGAAGTCGTAGCCGTTGACGTCCCCGGCGTTGTAGACGAGGTTCAGGGCGACCCGGTTGGGCGTGGCGTAGCACGCGCCCGACGCGGGCATCTGGTCGGCCCGGCAGAGGTTGACCGGCGAGACCACCGTGGTCACGTCGCCCGGCGACACGGCCGGTCCGGCCGGACCGCCGTCGGTGACCACGTCCGTGGTGACGTCGCCGTTGGTGATGCTCAGCGCCCTCACGTACGGCCGCGCGGCCACGCCGCCGGGCATGTCGGCCCAGCCGGCCTGGTTGCTGGTGTTGCCGGGATCGGTGGAGGCGCGGTCGGTCTGCTCCTGAGTCGGCATGCCGTCGACCATGGTGAGATCGGCCGACGCGGCCGACGTGGGTACGACCACCCCGGCGGCGACCGCCACCACCGCCATCGCGGTCGCCGCCGCCCGCCTGCTCCGGGACACCACCATCGAAAGTCCTCCCCCGTTCGCCGGCCTCGGTCGGCCGGCCCGTGGGTGTCCATCGACGGCCGGGGGCTCGACCTGAGGACATCGGGTTGGCGGTCAGGAGATGGGGACGTCGCGACGGCGGAAGCCGACTAGACCGACCGCGACGAGGGCGGCGGCGACGGCGGCCAGCCCGAGCAGCGGTACCACCGAGAACTCACCGCCGGGTAGGCGGGGGACGTGGGCGTACGGCGAGAGGTCCATCGCGTACTGGTTGAGTTCGAACAGCGGCCCGAACTCGCCCAGTAGCAGGAACGCCACCAGCGCCGCCCAGCCGGCCACCGCGGCCCGCGGCGCGAGCCCGAACGCGGCGACGACGAGTCCGGCCAGCACCCAGGCGGCCGGCACGCGCACCAGGGCGGCGCCGAGCACCCGCCAGAAGTCGGCGGCCGATCCGGTCTCCGCGCTGTAGGTGAGTCCGGCCCCGAGTCCGACGGCCAGCATCAGCGCGCCGGCCCCGAGCACGGCGATGGTCAGGTGGCTCCAGACCCACGTCAGGCGCTTCACGCCGGTGGCCAGCACGGGTTCGGCCCGCAGCTCGGTCTCCTCGGCCCGCAGCCGCATGACGGCCTGGATGGCGTACGCCGAGGCGCCGATCGCGACCATGCCGAGCTCGGTGGACATGAACGCGTCGGTGAGGGCCTTCACGCCGCCGAGCTTCTGGATCATCTCGATGGCCGACGCGCTGCCCAGGAAGCCGTCGATGTTCGAGGCGATGTTGCCGAACACCAGCCCCAGGATCACGAAGCCGGCGGCCCAGCCGAGCAGTGTGCCCCGCTGCAGGCGCCAGGCGAGCCCGAAGGCGCCGCCGAGGCCACGCCCGGCCATGGCGGGACCGGGCCGGTCCGGCAGCAGGCCGGCGCCGTGGTCGCGCCGGCCCAGCAGGACCTGGGCCGTCGCGGCCACCACGACGAAGAACGCCAGCGGCAGCAGCAGGACCCACCAGCGGTCGCCCTGGTACGGACGCACCTGTTGGCCCCAGCCGATGGGTGAGAGCCATCGCAGCGCCGACGCCGTCCCGTCGCCCGCCGTGTCGCCGATCGCCCGCAGCACGTAGGCCACGCCGAGAACCGCGACGGCCAGGCCGATCGCGGCCCGCGCGCTCGCGGTGAGCTGGGCGGTCACCGCCGCGACGGCGGCGAACGCGATGCCGATGCTCGCCCAGGCCAGGCCGAACGCGAACGAGCCGCCGACCGACAGGCCAGCGGCGGCCAGGCCGAGCGCGGTGAACAGGCCGAGGGCCAGCACGCCGGCGACCGTGACGATGAGCGACGCGGCCAGCGGGGCGTTGCGCCCGACGACGGTCGCTCCGACCAGCTCCAGCCGGCCGGCCTCCTCCTCGGACCGGGTGTGCCGGATCACGAGGATGATCGCGAGCACGGCGACGAGGGCGCCGCCGAAGGCCCCCAGCTTGATCATGGACAGCGCGCCGAGCGACGACTCGTCGTAGATGATCCCGTACAGCGCCACCAGCGACGGGGTGTTGTTGATGGCGGCCGCGGCCTCGACCCGGTCCTCGACGGTGCCGTACAGGCCGACCGTCGCCCCGGCCGATCCGGCGGCCATCACCACGAAGATTCCAATCCAGACGGCCAGCATGATGCGGTCGCGTCGGAGCGCCAGGCGCACCAGCGACCCCGTACCCACAAAGGACCTCATGACGGCACCGCCGCCGGGGCCTCGGTCCGCGACAGGTCGTCCTGGTAGTGCCGCAGGAACAGCTCCTCCAGGGTGGGCGGCTGGCTGACGAGGCTGTGCACCCCCGTCGCGACCAGGCGCCCCAGCACAGCGTTGAGCTGGTCGGTGTCGACCTCGAACCGGACCCGCGTTCCCTCGACGACCAGGTTGTGCACGCCGGACATCGTGGCGATGCCGTCCGGCGCTACGGCCAGGTCGGCCGCGATCGACGTCCGGGTGAGGTGGCGCATCTCCACCAACGTCCCGCTCTCGACCGCCTTGCCCTGGCGGATGATGGTCACCCGGTCGCAGAGCGCCTCCACCTCGGCGAGGATGTGGCTGGACAGCAGGACGGTGCGCCCCTGGCGGCGCTCCTCCTGGACGCACTGCTGGAAGACCTCCTCCATCAGCGGGTCGAGGCCCGAGGTCGGCTCGTCCAGGATCAACAGCTCCACATCGGAGGCGAGGGCCGCGACGAGGCCGACCTTCTGCTTGTTGCCCTTGGAATAGGCCCGGCCCTTCTTGCGCGGGTCGAGATCGAAGCGGTCGAGCAGCTCGGCCCGGCGCTGGCGGTTGAGCCCGCCCCGCATCCGGCCGAGCATGTCTATCACCTCACCGCCGGTGAGGTTCGGCCACAGCGTGACGTCGCCGGGCACGTACGCGAGGCGGCGGTGCAACTGCGCCGGATCGCGCCACGGGTCGCCTCCGAGCAGGCGGGCCTCGCCGGCGTCGGCCCGCAGCAGGCCGAGCAGGATCCGGATGGTCGTGGTCTTGCCCGATCCGTTCGGGCCGAGGAACCCGTGTACCTCGCCCGTGTTGACGGTCAGGTCCAGACCGTCGAGCGCGCGGGTGTGGCCGAACGTCTTCACGAGGCCCGACACCGTAATCGCGCGGTCAGATGGCACGGTCATTTCGTGGACTCCCTAGAGGGATGGTTGACCTCAGGAGGGACGGCGGGGCGCGCCATGGCCGGGTCGCGCGCGCGGCGTCAGACGCGCCGAGCCAGCCGTGGCGGTACGGCGAACCGGTCGCGTCTCGCCGCCATCGTGTCGTCGCTTCTTGAAGTCCTCGAAGCGGCGGACGAACTCGTCCGCGTCGTCCTCCATGAAAAGGAACATGTCGCGCATGTCCTCCAGCCGCTCCCGCTGCTCGGGACGCCGGGACCCGATCGCCTTGAGGCCGGCGTCGGCGGCCTCTATCGCGAAGTGGGCGAACCGGCTGCGCCGCCGGATGATCTGCGCCCAGCCGCCGTCGGTGACCTGATAGTGGTGCTGCCGGGTGCCGGCCACCGGGACCCGCTCCACCACCTGGCTCGCCTCGAGCTGCCGGATGAGCGTGCTGATCGACGCCTTGCTGACCGCGAGGGCACCGGCGATCTCCGTGATCGACTGGTGGACCGGCTCGCAGATCATCAACCAGCCGTAGATCCGGCCCATGGTCCGGGGTGCCCCCAGCATCTCGAAGAACAGGCCGAGGCGATCGACGAAGTGGCGTTCGCCCGCGGACGGCGGCGGCACCCGGGTCACCTCCTACGCGAACGTTCAGCACGTACTGAACGTACTCTACATCCGCAACTAGCCCGGGTCGAGCCCGCTCAGGGATCAGCTTCGGCGCGCGTTGCGCCCGCCGGGCGAGGTTCCCTGACCGGCGATCGTCACAGCGTGGTGCGTCGAGGGCTGATCCGCTGCCACCACAGGCGTTGCACGAGCAGGGTGAGCACGCCGGCGGTGATGATGGCGACGAGGTTGATCAGAAGTTGCAGGGTCGAGCCGGCGGCCTCGGCCATGACGCCGTAGGCGAGGGCGACGGCCGCATTCGCCGCGGCCGTCACGGTCGTCACCGAGATCAGCACTCCGATCAACACACCGGCCCGGGCCGAGGTGACCGACAGCATGCCGGCCACGCCGGCCAGGAAGCCGACGACCCAGGACAGCGCGTCCGGCCGCCAGATGAAGTCGGTCAGCGGTCGGTCGTCCAGCAGCATCGACCTGTCCAGCAGGCCGACGGCCGTGAGCAGCCACGTTGACAGCACGGTCACCGCCATGGCGGCCGCGAAGCCGACAACCAGAGCCACCAGCGAGCGCCTCACGACGTCCGTCTGGCGCTGGACTATGCCGACACACAGGGCGGCCAGCGGGCCGAACTCCGGGCTGACCACCATCGCGCCGATGACCAGAATGGGGTTGTCCAGCATGACCCCGATCCCCGCGATGATCGTGGCCAGGGCCATGAGGATCACATACGTCACCGACACCCGGGTCTGCTGGCCGGTCGTGTGCTCGATCTCCTCCCACACCACCGCGTCGACGTCCTGGCCCGGGGCGAGGTGCGCGGCCCGGTCGGCCGCCGTCGACAGGACAACGCCGGCCTCGTCCAGGGCGATGGCGCCCGCCTTGTCGATCTCCATCTCGCGCAGAGCTTCGAGTATCGGGTTGGCGCCCTCGCGGGCCACGTCGCACAGCACGACGTCGCCGGGCGGCGCCTGCCCGGCATCGGGAAGCAGGATCACATGGGCGACGGCCGGGCTGGCCCGGAGCACGTCGAGCACCGCCGACGACTGCTCGGACGGAACGATGAGCCGCAGGTGCAACACGAAAAGTCGACCTCCTCCCGGCCATGAATCACTGCTCGCTCCGCCTCGCTCGTACGTCGACTCGCGGAGATCATCGCACCCTATCGTTGGAACGCCGCCGCCCGGCACCCTCCGTGACGTGTCGACTCATCACACTGCGTCACCGCCGGCACACGTACGGGTGCCGGCCCTTCCTTTCCGGCGGGGCTGCCCGGAAAGATTGCTCCATGGGGATGGACGCGACCGCGACGATAGCCGTTGCGGTCCTGG
>Ga0307409_100001959_pt1 | contig 10532 bp, 5 predicted proteins | sample 322Ometagenome_2_FD_203888 | JGI IMG/M metagenome (GOLD analysis project Ga0307409, IMG submission 203888) | Maize rhizosphere microbial communities from greenhouse at UC Davis, California, United States - 322HYB-O-2 | ecosystem: Host-associated > Plants > Roots > Rhizosphere > Soil | place...
GCGAAGTGACCGCTCGCGAAATGGCGGTCACCGGGATCGACTGGGATTTTTCGCCCACGCTGGCAGTCGTCCGCGACGACCGTTGGGGCAGGACGTACGAAGGCTTTTCGGAAGACCCGGAAATCGTTCGCGCCTACGCCGGAAAGATGGTCGAGGGACTTCAGGGCCTGCCCGGCACCCCCGACTTCCTCGGAGCGGGTCGCGTCATCGCGACGGCCAAGCACTTCGTGGGCGACGGAGGGACGGACAAGGGCAGGGACCAGGGCGACAATCTTTCGACCGACCCTGAGATTCGCGACATCCACGGCGCAGGCTATCCGCCAGCGATCGAGGCCGGCGTGCAATCGGTGATGGCGTCCTACAACAGCGTTCGCGGAACGAAGATGCACGGTAACCGCGAGCTTCTGACGAACCAGCTCAAGGGCAATATGCATTTCGACGGGCTGGTCGTCGGGGACTGGAACGGTCACGGGCAGGTGCCGAGCTGCACAACAACGAGCTGCCCCGCCGCAATCAATGCGGGCCTCGACATGTTCATGGCGCCGGACAGCTGGAAAGGGCTGTACGAGAGCACTCTGGCGCAGGCGAAGTCCGGAGAGATTTCGGCCGAGCGCCTGGACGATGCCGTGCGGCGTATCCTCCGGGTGAAGCTGCGCGCGCATCTGTTCGAGAAAGGCGCGCCCTCGACGCGCCCGTTTGCCGGTCAGTTCCAGCTGCTCGGATCGCCAGAGCACCGCGCTGTCGCCCGCCAGTCGGTTCGGGAGTCGCTGGTGCTGCTGAAGAACCAGGGGCACCTGCTTCCCCTGTCGCCCGGCGCGAATATCTTGGTCGCAGGAGACGGTGCCGACAACATCAGCAAGCAATCCGGCGGATGGACCATCACATGGCAGGGAACCGACCTCACCAAGGCTGACTTCCCGAACGCTCAATCGATCTACGGCGGGATCGAGGAAGCGGTTCGCGCGGCGGGCGGCAAGGCAATTCTGAGCGTCGATGGGAAATACAAGCGCAAGCCCGACGTGGCGATCGTCGTTTTCGGCGAGAACCCTTATGCCGAGATGATCGGCGACCGGCCGACGCTGGAGTTCAGCGCGAGCGACAAGACCGCCCTCGATACTCTGAAGAAACTGAAGTCGGCAGGCGTTCCGACGGTGTCGGTCTTTCTGTCGGGCCGGCCGATGTGGGTGAACCCGGAGCTGAATGCGTCCGACGCCTTTGTGGCGGCATTCCTTCCCGGCAGCGAGGGCGGCGGGGTCGCGGACGTCCTGTTCAAGGACGCGGCGGGAAATGCTCGTTACGATTTCCGCGGCAAGCTTTCCTACAGCTGGCCGAAGCGCGCGGACCAGACGCCGCTCAATCGCGGCGATGCCAATTACGATCCGCTCTTCGCCTACGGCTACGGCCTGACATATTCTGACAATGGAGACGTGCCCGAGTTGTCCGAGGATCGTCCGGCTCCATCGGCGTCTGGGGCGGACGGCGTCTATTTCGCGCGCGGGACCTTCCCGCCGGGCTGGAATCTCGCTTCGTCGGGGGGCGCGACGATTCGAAATGTCGATCGCCGGCGCCAGGAGGACACGAGGCTGGTCAGCTTCAGCGGGACCGGGCAGCAGTCCGTGCGCCTCACGGCGTCCCAGCCGCTGGATATTTCCCGTGAGACCAACGCGCAGCTTAGCCTGGTAGTCGACTATCGCGTTCAGGACGGCCCGACCGGGCCGGTGCGGATTGGCATGGAAGGGGCGCTGGTGCCGGTCACCAATGCCTTGCAGAATGCGCCGAAGGGCGAGTGGCAGACCCTGGCTATTCCGCTTGGCTGCTTCGGTTCGGCGGGCGCGGATATGCAGAAGATCACGACGCCGTTCGTGCTCAGTACATCCGGACGACTGACCATCGCCCTTTCAGGACTATCGATCGCCAGCGTTTCGGTCCCTCAGGACCGCTGCAGCCTGTAGGCGGTGTCTGAGCGATGACGTTACGTCGGCGGCCTATTGCACTTATGCTTGGTAGCGCTAACACAACCGTTGTGTTTCAGGACGGGCACGGGTGAGTCCGGCTTTCTCGCCGGCGATGCTTCCAGTCGACGCAGCAGACGCTGTGCTGGCGGGCAGACTGTTGCTCGACGAAGGTCCGACACCGGTTCTCATCAGGCACGGTCAAGTTGAAGACGTATCGCGCCGCGCGCCGACCGTTTCCGATCTCCTCGAGGACGACGATTGGGATGAAGTCGAGGGCGAGCGTCTTTTCGGTCTCGAGGAACTATTCAAGCTGCCGGTCGAGCGTTTCCTTGCTCCGTTCGACCTGCAGGTGATCAAGGCGGCCGGAGTTACCTTTGCAATCTCCGCGATCGAGCGGGTCATCGAGGAGCGGGCGCGCGGCGACTATCGTGCTGCGGCGGCAATTCGCGAGAAGGTCGAGGCAGCGATCGGAGGGGCAATCCGCTCGCTCGTCCCTGGCAGCGAAGGTGCGGCACGGCTCAAGGATACGCTGATCGACGACGGCCTTTGGTCGCAATACCTGGAGGTCGCGATCGGTCCGGATGCGGAGATTTTCACCAAGACTGCCCCTCTGGCGAGCGTCGGCTGGGGCGCCGACATTGGTGTGCGATCGGACTCCAGCTGGAACAATCCAGAGCCCGAGGTCGTGCTTGCCGTGAACAGCCGCGGCGAGATACGGGGTGCGACGCTCGGCAATGACGTGAACCTGCGCGATTTCGAAGGGCGTAGTGCGCTGCTGTTGAGCAAGGCCAAGGACAATAATGCGTCGACGGCGATCGGGCCGTTCATCCGGCTATTCGACGAGCAGTTCACACTCGACGACGTCCGTGGCGCGGTGGTCGAGCTGGAGATCGAGGGTTCGGACGGGTTCACACTCAGCGGTCGCAGCTTGATGAGCGAAATCAGTCGGGATCCGGAAGACCTCGTGCGGCAGGCGCTCAGCGAGCATCACTACCCGGACGGGTTCGCACTGTTCCTCGGGACGTTGTTCGCACCCACGGATGACCGGGATGAACCGGGCCGGGGCTTCACGCACAAGAAGGGCGACCTGGTGCGCATTTCGGCGCCGAAGCTGGGAATGCTCGTGAACCGCGTGACGACGTCCAAGGAAGCCCCGCCGTGGCGGTTCGGAGTGCGCGAATTGATGCGCAATCTCGCCTCGCGCGGCCTGTTGGAGAAAAGCGGGGGCGTGATCTTGGAGACGAGCCAGTGACGGACACCCTGACGCACTTCATTGGAGGTGTCGCCGCCGGCGACGCGGTTGGCGAAAGCATTAATCCGTCCAACCTGGACGATGTCGTTGCGCGCTATCCCAAGGCGAAGCCGGAAGATGTCGGTCGCGCGGTGAAGGCGGCACGCGAGGCATTCTCCGCCTGGTCGGAAGCATCGCCTGAAATGCGCTCCGACGTTCTCGACCGTGCGGGAGCACTGGTCATGCAGCGGGCGAAAGAACTCGGCGAATTGCTTTCGCGTGAGGAGGGCAAGACCCTCGCGGAAGGGACCGGCGAGGTCATGCGCGCGGCACGGATCCTCAAATATTTCGCCGGTGAGGCGCTTCGCAGGCATGGGCGCACTTTGGAGTCGACCCGGCCCGGGCTCGATGTCTCCACATACCGCGAGGCAGTTGGCGTGGTGGGGCTTATCACCCCATGGAATTTCCCCATCGCAATTCCAGCGTGGAAGGCTGCTCCGGCGCTCGCCTTTGGTAATACAGTGGTCATGAAGCCGGCTACGCCAACCCCTGCGATAGCCCATGCGCTGGTCGCGATCATCCACGAGGCGGGCGCACCCCCAGGCGTGCTTAACCTGGTCATCGGCGAGGGCGGGATTGGCAGCGCAATCGTCGATCATCCGGACGTCGATGCCATCTCCTTCACGGGATCGCAGGGCGTTGGGGCCTTGGTCGCCCAGGGTGCGGTCAAGCGCCAGGCACGGGTGCAACTCGAGATGGGAGGCAAGAATCCATTGGTCGTGCTTGACGACGCCGACCTTGAACGCGCGGTCACCTGCGCGATCGACGGCGCATTCTTCGGGACCGGCCAGCGCTGCACGGCGTCTTCGCGGATCATCGTGACCGAAGGAATTCACGACAGGTTCGTCGAAGCCATGGCCGAGCGCGCTCGTTCGCTTCGCGTCGGCGATGCGCTGGATCCGAACACGCAAATCGGTCCGGCCGTGAGCGAGAGCCAGCTCGAGCAGAACCTCAACTATGTCGAGATCGCTCGGGGCGAGGGCGGCAAGGTGCTGACCGGGGGCGAAGCGCTGAAGCTCGACAAGCGCGGCTACTACATGGCGCCGACGGTTATTGCCGACACTGCTCCGGATCAGCGCATCAACTGCGAGGAGGTCTTCGGACCGGTCGCGAGCACGGTGCGGGTCAAAGATTATGACGAGGCACTCGAAATTGCCAACCGGGGCCAGTTTGGCCTTTCAGCCGGCATCGTCACCAAGTCGCTCAAGCACGCACGCGATTTCCGCAGGCGAGTGAAGGCCGGAATGGTCATGGTGAACCTGCCGACCGCCGGCGTCGATTATCACGTGCCTTTCGGAGGCACTCGAAAGTCGAGCTACGGAGCGCGTGAGCAGGGCTTCGCAGCCATCGAATTCTACACGCAAACCAAGACCGTCTACGTGGGGGGCTGAAGTATTGGCTGACGAAAAGGATCTCCGCGCGGTCTATCCAAGTTTGCGCGGCAAGAGAGTGCTGATCACGGGCGGGGGCTCAGGCATCGGCGCGGGCATCGTGGAAGGGTTCGCGCGGCAAGATGCGGACGTAACCTTTTTCGATGTGACGAACGACGACTCTCGTGCGCTCGCCGAAAAGGTCGGCGCACGATACATTGAGAACGACCTGCTCGACGTGAGCGCCACGCAGCAGGCAATCGCCAAGCTCGAATCAGGGGGCGGCGCTTTTGACGTGCTCGTCAACAACGCCGCCAATGATGATCGGCATTCGATCGACGATGTCACCGAGGAGTATTGGGACAACCGTCTCGGCGTGAACCTGAAGCACATGTTCTTCTGCTCGCAGGCGGTGATCGCTGGGATGCGCAGCAAGGGCGGGGGAGCCATCGTCAATCTGGGGTCGATCAGCTGGCACCTTGGTCTCCCGGATCTCGTACTCTACCAGACTTGCAAGGCGGCCATCGAAGGCCTGACGCGAGCGCTCGCGCGCGACCTGGGTCCCGACAACATTCGCGTCACATGCGTCGTGCCGGGCAATGTCCGGACGCCTCGGCAGCTGCAATGGTACACGCCGGAGGGTGAGGCGGAGATCGTCGATGCCCAGTGCCTCAAGGGTCGTCTCGTGCCGGACGACATTGCCGCGATGGTTCTATTCCTCGCATCCGACGACGCGCGGCTGACGACGGGCCATGAATATTGGGTCGACGCGGGCTGGCGATAATTCAAAGGGGAGGGTGAGGTGCGTCGACTGGCGTTAGTGTTTCTGCTGGGCACCTGTCCTGCCGCCGAAGCTGCTCCGCAGCTCAACAATCTCTTCTCCGACCATGCGGTTCTGCAGCGAAACAGACCGATCTCGATCTGGGGCACGGCAGCGCCTCGTGAGAAGGTCAGGATCTCCCTGGCGAGCACGACATTGGATGTAACCGCGAATGCGACAGGCGAGTGGCGGGTCGAGTTGCCCGCGATGCCGGCGGGTGGTCCATTTGTTCTGAGCGCGACAAGCGCCACCGGCCGCGCAACTGCGAGCGACATCATGATCGGGGACGTCTGGCTCTGCTCCGGACAATCCAACATGGAGCTGCCGGTCAGCAGGGCGCTCGACAGCTGGAACCAGACCCAGTCCGCCGACGACCCCCAATTTCGGATCCTCACGGTGCCGCATCTTTCGGGCCCGAGTTCCACGGCTGTGATCGAAGCCCCAATCAAATGGCAAGCGATCACGCCGCAGAGCGTCGGTGACTTTTCCGCTGCCTGTTACTTCATGGTGCGCGACCTCCGCCGCTCGCACAAAGTGCCGATGGGTGCGATCAATGCGAGTTGGGGCGGGACTCCGATCCGCGCCTGGCTGGACGAAAGCGGCGCGGCCGTGACAGGCGGTGAGGACTTTGCTCAGCTTCAGCTCTTTCGTCGTGACCCTGCTGCGGCAAACAAGGGCTTCGGCGAAAAGTGGGCGGCGTGGTGGCGTGACAAGACCGGCGATCATGCCGGGCAGGAACCCTGGCATGCAAGTGACCGGCTGAATTGGTCCTCTGTTCCGCGCATCGAATATTGGGAGCAATGGGGCGATCCCAGGTTCGCCGATTTCAATGGCATGATGTGGGTGCGCAACCGGTTCAACCTGACTGCCGCAGAAGCCGCGAAGGGTGCGACGATCTCGCTCTCGGTCATCGACGAGATTGACGAGACTTTTCTGAACGGCAGTGCGGTCGGTGGTCGTTATACGTGGGAGGAGCCGCGCCAGTACCGAATCCCCGCAGGCCTTCTCAGGCCAGGCGAGAATGAAGTGCTGGTCAACGTATTCGACGGGTCAGGCGCCGGCGGGATGAGCGGGCCCGCGGAGAACGTGAAGCTCATCTTTTCCGACGGTACGATAAAGCAGCTCGATCAGGGTTGGCAGTATTCAGTCGTAACGCAAGATGTCGGTTCTGGGCCTCTCTCGCCTTGGGACTCGGCGATGGGGCTGACCCAGATCTACAACGGGATGATTGCCCCGCTTCGGGATTACGGATTGACCGGAGTGGCATGGTATCAGGGGGAAGCGGACGTCGGACAGCCGGGCAGTTATGCTGACCGGCTTGCGGCCATGATGCGCGGCTGGCGCACGCAATTCGGGCAACCGAGGCTGCCGTTTCTGATCATCAGCCTGGCGAATTTCGGTCCGGCTGCCTCGAAACCCATTGCCAGCGGCTGGGCCGAACTCCGCGAACAGCAGAGGCTCGGCGTGCAGCGCGATCCAAACGCCGCGCTGGTCGTGGCGATGGATCTCGGCGAGCGGCTCGACATTCACCCCGCCAACAAGATCGAGCTCGGACGAAGGCTCGCTCGTGCGGCGAACATTCTCGCCTACGGCGGAACCGGCTCGATCGGTCCCGAAGTTGCGACCGCGCGCCGATCACCGAGCGGAATCGAGGTGGAGTTCAAGGGCGTTACAGGCTCGTTGGAGACCTGGAGCGGCACCCGGGCGCTTGCCTTCGAGCTATGCGGAACGACTCAGGAAAGCTGCCGGTTCGCCGATGCAGTCGCCGCCGGGAACAGCGTCCGGATTGCCGATGACGGCAAGCCAGCAACCCGGGTGCGCTACGGATGGGCCGATACGCCGGTCACCAACCTTTATGACGAGGAACAGCTGCCCCCCGGCCCGTTCGAGGTTCCCCTAAAATAGGTCTAGTGATTGTGCCGGGGCGTCGTGCGCGACGTGCCGCGATATTTGACGGCAAACTCCAACACCGCGCCTTCGCCCATCTGTCCTGTTTTCTCGCGGAAGAGTTCTTCCCACGGCGTATTGCTTTCCGGAACTGGAGGCGGCGCATCGCCCTTGCGTCGCTCGATCTCGTTGTCCTCGACCAGCGCGTCGCAGCGGCCGCTTTTCAAATCGATGCGGATGGTGTCGCCGGTGCGCAGCCAGGCCAGCCCGCCTCCGGCCGCGCTTTCTGGCGACGCGTTGAGGATCGATGGACTATCTGACGTGCCGGACTGACGGCCGTCGCCGAGCGTCGGAAGGCTGGTGATTCCGCGCTGAAGCAATGCATCCGGCGGCTGCATGTTCACGACCTCGGCCGAGCCGGGCCAGCCGAGCGGTCCCGATCCGCGAATGACGAGGATGCAATTCTCGTCGATGCCGAGCGACGGGTCGTTGATCCGGTGGTGGTAGTCGTCGCTGCCGTCGAACACGATCGCGCGCGCCTCGAAGACGTCCTCCTGGCCAGGGCGGCAGAGGTAGCGGTTGCGGAACTCGTCCGAGATCACGCTCGTCTTCATGATGGCGAAGTCGAACAGATTCCCGTGAAGGACGAGGAAGCCGGCATTCTCCTTGATCGGATCTGTGAAAGGCCTGATGACCTCACGATCGGTCGCTTCCCGGCCCTGGAGGTTCTCGGCCTGTGAGCGACCGGTGACCGTCAGCGCGCCGCCGTCGAGCTTACCTGCCTGGAGAAGCTCCCACATGACCGCGGGCACGCCACCGGCCCGGTGGAAGCGCTCGCTCAGATATTGCCCGGCGGGCTGCACGTTGGCGAGCAGCGGGATGTCGTAACCAAACTCCATCCAGTCGGACGGGCGTAGCTCAACGCCCGCGTGCCTCGCCATTCCGACGATGTGCGGTTGAGCGTTGGTTGATCCCCCGAGTGCGCTGACGACGCGGATCGCGTTGAGGAAGGACTCCCGTGTCAGGAGCTTCGACGGGCGCTGATCTTCGTAGGCCATGTCGACGACCCGCCTGCCCGTCTCGTATGCCATCTGTCCGCGCTCTCGATACGGAGCCGGGATTGCCGCGTTCCCGGGCAGCGAGAGGCCGAGCGCTTCCGATACGGCGTTCATCGTCGAGGCGGTGCCCATCGTGTTGCAGTGGCCGAGCGACGATGCGGAATCCGTTGCACGACGCAGGAACTCCGCCTCGTTTATCTTGCCGGCCGCGAGGAGGCGACGAGACCGCCAGATGACCGTGCCCGATCCGACCAATTCGCCTTCATGCCATCCGTCGAGCATCGGCCCGCCTGACAGGGTGATGGCCGGAATGTCGACGGTGCAGGCCGCCATGATGCTCGCTGGAGTTGTTTTGTCGCAGCCGGTGGTGAGAACCACTGCATCGATCGGATAGCCGTTCAACACTTCAACCAGGCCCAGATAGGCAAGGTTACGGTCGAGTGCGGCCGTCGGCCGCCGGCAATTCTCGAAGATCGGATGCATGGGAAATTCCATTGGAATCCCGCCCGCGTCACGAATGCCCTCCTTGATTCGCTCGGCAAGCTGCAGATGCACGCGGTTGCAGGGCACCAGGTCGGAGCCCGATTGCGAAATGCCGATGATCGGCTTGCCGCACCGCAACTCCTCCGGCGTCAGGCCGTAATTCATGTAGCGCTCGAGATAGAGCGCGGTCATGTCGCTTCGGCCTGGCGCGTCGAACCACTCGCGCGAACGGAACGGACGTGTAGGCGTGCGGCTCATCTTCAGCTCCGGACAAGGCGGGGCGCGACCCAAGCCGCGCCCGAGACCTTCTTAGCCCTGCATCTCTTCGAGCTCCTTGCCCTTCGTTTCTTGCACATATTTCTGCACGAGGAAGAAGCTGATTACGGCGCAGATTCCGTAGAAGACGTAGCTTCCGGTGAGGCTCCACGCGGCCATTATCGGGAAGCTTTGCGCGATGAGATAATTGGAGAACCATTGCGCGAAGCCAGCCACGGCAAGAGCCGACCCTCGAATCTGGTTGGGGAACATCTCGCCCAGCATGACCCACATGACGGGGCCCCAGCTGAAGTTGAAGAAGATCACGTAGAGGTTCGCTGCAACCAGCGCGACGGTTCCGAGGCTCGAAGACAGCTGCAGATTGCCTTCAGCATCCAGAGTGCCATTCGCGAAAGCATAGACCATGGCGAAGAGGGTAAGCGCCATGCCCGCGGAGCCTATTAGCAGCAAGGGTTTGCGGCCAATCTTGTCGATGACAGCAATCGTGATGAAGCAGGCCGCGATCGACAACGCGCCTGAGACTATGTTGATCTGCAACGACTGGTCTTCGGTGAAGCCGGCGAGCTGCCAGAGCGTGGCGCCATAGTAGAAGATGACGTTGATTCCGACGAGCTGCTGGAACACCGCGAGCATGATTCCGACCCAGACGATCGGGCGGATGCCGAGGGGGCCGGAACCTTTGATATCGCTCAGCCGAGGACGGTGGTCCTCCGCGAAGGTAGAGCGGATTTCCGCAAGCTTCTCCCGAGCTATATCGGCGCCGAAAAGGCTGGTGAGAACGCCTGTCGCCTTCTCGTCGCGGCCCTTGGAGACGAGGTAACGCGGGCTCTCGGGGATGAAGATCAGTGCAATCAGGAAGATGGCGGCAGGGACGGCCTGCATCAGGTACATCCAGCGCCATGCTTCGATCCCGGCCCAGTACGTCGCGGTGGATTCCCCTGCGCTCGCTGCAAGGAAATAATTGACCACGAATGCGGCTGTAAGCCCGGTGATGATCATGATCTGCTGCACGGTCGTAAGCCGGCCGCGGATGCTCGCGGGCGCCACTTCCGAAATATAGGCCGGCGAAAGCACGCTCGCGGCTCCGACGGCCATGCCGCCCGCCAGTCGGGCGATGACAAACAAGGACTGCACGTGCGCCAAGCCCTGGATTAGGGCGCCGCAGAGGAACAGAACTGCTGCAACCATCATGGTGTTTCGACGGCCCATCACGTCAGCGAGGCGGCCGGCGAAGAAGGCGCCGATGAAGCAGCCGATAAGCAGCGATCCGACCGTGAAACCTAGACCCGCGTCGCCGAGGTTGAACGCGGTTCTCAAACCTTCTTGAGTGCCGTTTACGGCCCCACTGTCATAGCCGAACAGGAAACCGCCGATCGTCGCAACTGCTACGAT
>Ga0307409_100001960_pt1 | contig 10529 bp, 7 predicted proteins | sample 322Ometagenome_2_FD_203888 | JGI IMG/M metagenome (GOLD analysis project Ga0307409, IMG submission 203888) | Maize rhizosphere microbial communities from greenhouse at UC Davis, California, United States - 322HYB-O-2 | ecosystem: Host-associated > Plants > Roots > Rhizosphere > Soil | place...
CACGGCCACGGCGGACCCCGAACTGGATCCTCCCGAGATCCGGTCCGGCCGCCTCGCGTCGCGGACGGCGCCGTAGGGGCTCCGGGTTCCCACGAGGCCGGTGGCGAACTGGTCCAGGTTGGTTGAGCCCAGCACCAGCGCCCCCGCGGCACGCAGCCGCGCCACCGCCGCGGCATCTTCCGCGGGTTCATACCCGAAGCCGGGGCAGGCCGCCGTCGTGGTCACTCCCGCGACGTCCACATTGTTCTTGACCGCCAGCAGGAGCCCGGCCAGGGGCAGGTGCGCGCCGCCCGCCGCCGCGGCGTCGATCTGTGCCGCCTCGGCCAGCAGGTCCTCGCGGCTCCGGACCTGGATCCAGATTTCGGAACGGTCGACGGCGTCGATTGCGGCGAGTGCCGCCGTCACACGGGTGGTGGCTGATTCGCTGACGCCGCTCATGCCGCGCTCCCTTCGAGGACAAGATCCTTTTCGTTGAGTTCTGCCGCTTCGAGGATGACCAGCGGCTCCCCTGCCACCACCTGGGATCCGGCGGTGGGAAGTACCCGGTGCACGATCCCGTCGCTCGGTGCGGTGAGGACGGTTTCCATTTTCATTGCTTCGATGGAGACCAGTGGCTGGCCCGCCACTACTTTGTCCCCGGGTGCGACGTCGACCTTCCAGACGCTTGCCGCGAACGGCGAGCTCACCAGGGTTCCGCCGTCGGGAACCACCACGTCATCCGAGGGCGGGGCGACGGCAACAGCCTTTTCCGCGCGGTCGAACTCGCCGGCGTCCTCCCATGCCTTGCGTTCGATGGCGAAAGCCTTCTCCTGCCGTGCCCGGAACGCGGCGATCGAATCGCTGTTCTCATCGAGGAAGTCCTCGTGCTCGGCCAGGGAGAATGTCCCGTCCTCGATGTCCACGCCCCGGCCCCGGCCGGCGGCCATGTCAGCCCGCAGGTCCAGGAGTTCCTCCGGGCTGACGGGGTACCAGGAAATCCGGTCAAAGAACCTCAGCAGCCAGGGCGAGCCGGGCTCGAACGGGGCGGCCGTGGCGTGCCGGGACCAGACCTGCGTGGTGCGGCCGACGAACTGGTAGCCGCCCGGCCCCTCCATGCCGTAGATGCACATGTACGCGCCGCCGATTCCCACTGCGTTCTCCGGAGTCCAGGTCCTGGCGGGGTTGTACTTCGTGGTGACCAGGCGATGGCGCGGATCCAGCGGTGTGGCCACGGGAGCGCCGAGGTAGACGTCGCCCAGGCCGAGCACGAGGTAGTCAGCGTTGAAAACGGTGTCGAAGACCTCGTTCACGGAGTCCAGTCCGTTGATGCGTCGGATGAACTCGATGTTCCACGGGCACCAGGGCGCGTCGTCGCGCACTCCCGCCATGTACCGCTCGATGGCCTCACGGGTGGCGGGGTCATCCCAGGACAGCGGCAGCCTGACGGTCCGGCTCGGAACCACCAGCTCGGAACTGGCGGGCAGGGCGGCGTCGATTTCACGCACGATCCCCAGCAGGCGCGAGGTGGGAAGGACGGACGGATCGGCCTTGACCTGGAGGGAGCGGATGCCGGGGGTTAGGTCCACGATGCCGGGGATCCGCAGCTTCTCGAGTTCCTGGTGCAGTGCGTGAACCCGTGCGCGGAGGCCGAGGTCCAGCACCATGTCGCCGTATTCCACCAGGAGGTTGTCATCCCCGGAGCGGCGGTAGGTGACCGCCGGGCGGCCGTCACCCGCAGGCACGCGGCCCAGCACGCCGTCGTCGCCGTCGCCTTTTGAGCCGGGCAGGAGCAGCTGCCGGGCCGGGCCGAGCTCTTTGGCGGACGGCGCCTGGACGGTCTTGACCGGAACGAAACGGACCTTGTCGCCGGGCCGGAGCTGGCCGAGCTTCCAGCGGTCGCCGGTAACCACGGTGACCGGGCAGACGAAGCCGCCCAGGCTGGGACCGTCCGGGCCGAGAAGGATGGGGGTGTCTCCGGTGAAGTCCAGGGCGCCCACCGAGTAGGCGGTGTCGTGGATGTTGGAGGGGTGCAGGCCGGCCTCACCGCCGTCGTTCCGGGCCCAGCGCGGCTTCGGGCCTGTCAGGCGGACGCCGGTCCTGGCCGAGTTGAAGTGCACCTCGTAGGACGCTGCAAACAGTTCGTTGATGTCCTCGCGCTGGAAGAACTCCGGGGCCCCATGCGGTCCTTCCACCACCATGAGTTCCCACTGCGTGGTCAGCGCCGGGCGGCTTTCGGGCGGGACCGGGGAAGGGACAGTGTCGGGTGCCTTGCCGGCGACCGTGCGGATCACATCACCCGCGCGCAGCACGCGGCCGCCGTGCCCGCCGAACTGGCCCAGGGTGAACGTGGAGGCGCTGCCGAGGTATGTCGGGATGTCGAGGCCGCCCTCGAACAGGATGTAGCCGCGGAGCCCCGCGCCCTCGGCCGATCCGACGTCCAGCACGCCGCCGGCGGGAATCGTGACCGGTTCCCAGGCCGCAACGGTTTCCCCGTTGACGGTGACGGCCACCTCGGCGCCGGTGACGCAGACGGTGGTGGCGTGGGTGACGCGCAGCGCCGGCCCTGCCATGGTGAATTCGAGCCCGGGGGCGCCTTCGGGATTGCCCAGCGCCACGTTGCCCAGCCGGAAGGACAGATCGTCCATGGGGCCGCTCGGCGGCACGCCCACCTGCCAGAGGCCGGTCCGCCCCGGCCAGTCCTGCACGCTCGTTTGAAGCCCGGGACGCTCCACAGTGATGCGCGGTTCGGGGTCGCCCACGCTGTCCAGCGTGCTCGTGGAATGTGTTGCTGCCCGGACGACGTCCAGCCCCGTGACGGACCGGAGCATGCCGAGGTTGGTCTCGATGCCGTCCATGCGGGTTTGCGCCAGAGCGTCCGCCAGGGCGTCGAGGGCTTCGTTCCGGCTGGCGCCGAAGGTGATGAGCTTGCCCAGGAGCGGGTCGTAGTTGGTGGACACCTCGCTGCCGGTCTCCACCCAGGCGTCAACGCGGACGACGTCGGAGCTTGGGTACTGTGCGTTGGTGACGGTTCCGGCGCTGGGCTGGAAGTTGCGGGCCGGGTCCTCCGCGTAGATCCGGGCTTCCACGGCGTGGCCGGTCACCGGGAGGCTGTCCGGGACGCCGTTCAGCACGGGCTGCTTCTGCGCCAGGTTGAGCATCCATTCCACGAGGTCGACGCCGGTCACGGCTTCGGTGACCGGGTGCTCCACCTGGAGGCGGGCGTTGACTTCGAGGAAGGACGCTTCCTGCCGGACGGGGTCGTAGACGAACTCCACGGTTCCAGCGGAACGGTACCCCACCGACGCGCACAGGGCCCGGGAGCTGCGGTGCAGTTCCTCGCGCAGCCCGGCCGGAAGGTCCGGAGCCGGTGCCTCTTCAAGCACTTTCTGGTGGCGGCGCTGCAATGAGCAGTCACGGTCGCCGAGGCTGACCACGCGGCCTTCGCCGTCGCCAAAAATCTGCACCTCCACGTGGCGGGCGTGTTCGATGTAGCGTTCAGCAAACACCCCCGCGGTGCCGAAGCTTGAGCTGGCGAGCCGGGCGACGCGGGCGTAGCTCTCGGCCAGTTCGGCTTCGCTGCGGCACACGGCCATGCCGATGCCGCCGCCTCCGCCGGTTGCCTTGAGCATCAGCGGGAAGCCAATAGCGGCGGACGCCGTGACTGCTGCGTCGAGGTCGTCGAGCAGTCCGGAACCGGCGATCATGGGCACGCCGGCGCGCTGGGCGGCGTCCCGGGCTGTGTGTTTGGTGCCGAAGATTCGTAACTGGTCCGGAGTAGGACCGACGAAGACCAGCCCGGCGGCTTCCACGGCTTCAGCGAATCCCGCATCCTCGGAAAGGAAACCGTAGCCGGGGTGGATGGCGCCGGCGCCGGTTGCCGCCGCTGCAGCCAGGATGGCGTCCACGCGGAGGTAGGACTCCTTGGCAGGTGCCGGTCCCAGCAGCACGGCCTCATCGGCGAGGCGCACGTGCTTGGCGCCGCGGTCCGCCTCGGAGAATACGGCAACGGTGCGCAGCCCCACCTTCCGGGCGGATTCGATAATGCGGCAGGCGATTTCGCCGCGGTTGGCAACGAGTACGGTGTCGAAGCGGTTCATCGCGAGGCCTCCGGGCGGGTGACGATCATGCGCACGGGCGTGGGGTTGAAGCCGTTGCAGGGGTTGTTGATCTGGGGGCAGTTGGAGACCAGGACCAGGGTGTCGGCCTCGGCGCGCAGTGCCACGCGCTTACCGGGAGCGGACAGCCCGTCCACAATGCCGAGGGCGCCGTCCGGGTCCACCGGTACGTTCATGAACCAGTTGATGTTGGAGACGAGGTCCGGCTTTCCGAGGCCCCATTTGGAGCCTTCGATGAGGAAGTTTTCCACGCAGGCATGCTGTTCATGGGTGTGCTGGCCGTAGCGCAGGGTGTTGGATTCCTGGGAGCAGGCACCGCCGATCGTGTCGTGGACACCCACCTCGTCAGCCACCACCGTCATGAGCGCTTCGCCGCTGTCGGCACGGAGCACTGATCCGGTGGTGAGGAAGATGGAGCCCTGCGCGGCGATGGTTGCGGCGGCGGAGTAACGGGCGGCCGTATCTCCGTCTGCGTACAGCAGGCAGTCCACGGCCTGGTTGCCTTCAAGGTCCACGATAGTCAGGACGTCTCCTGCCTCCACGACGGCGGACCACGGACCGCGGGCCTCGACGTATTCATCGAGGACAACGCGCCCTGGGACCAATGCTGCGGCTGCGGCGTCGGGCTGGCTTGTCTCCGTCTGGCTTGTCTCCGGCTGGACGGTCAGGGTTTGGGTGTTCATGCGGAAGTCCTTGCGGTGAAGTCGTGTTCGGTGTTCTGGAGGGCGAGCAGGTGTTCGGGGCCGGGCGTGAATCCCAGTCCGCCGGCGGCGAGTGCTTCGAGGTCTTCAGGGGCCTGCCACGCCACGATGTCCACGGCGGAGCCGGAGAAGTCGGGCCGCGGGTCCAGGGGATGGGCCGTGTTGGCCAGCACCAGGACCGCGTCCATGTGCAGCAGCAGTTCGACGGCGGCACCGGCACCGGCGCTCCCGGTGAACCGGATGCCGCCGTCCGTGTCCACGGCGACGCCCTTGAAGAAGGAAAGCGAGGGAGGCACCTGGCGCTGGCTGATGCCGTGCTTGAGGGCGCCGAGGGTGATCAGCTCACGGCCGGCAGGTGACGGGCTGTGTGCGGAGCCTGCACCGTATTTTGCCTGGTTGCCTGCAAGGCTGGTGGTTCCGGTGAGGGCGTCGTGCCTGCCGGAGGAGTCTGCGACGAGGGTGGCCATCAGCCGTCCGGCATCGGAGAGCAGCGGATGGCCGGCTCCGAGGTAGGCCTGCCACGGGACCTTGACGGTGTCCGCAACGTTGATCCGCTCGTAGCTTGCCCCGGCGCGGAAGAGGACGGCGTGGACGCAGGCGTCGCCGTCGGTGTCGGTGAGCCGGATCCTGGTACCGCGGGCCAGCTCCAGATGGGTGTACCGGCCAAAGGCGAGTGACTCTGCCCAGGTGACGGAGGCGGCGGCCGGCAGTCCGGCCGTCAGGCGCTCAGGTGCTGAGTCCGCGGACAGGTGGATCATGGTGGCGGTGGTGCGTCCGTGCTGGGCCCGGGCGTGAGCGCGCGCACCCGCAGTGGTGGCAGTTCCGGCGGTGTCGGTTCCGGTGGCGGGCTGTGCGGCTTCGAGGGTCTGTGTCATGTCAGTCATTTCTTGGCGGTGTTGGCTGTGTTGTCGGTCATCAGGTGGTCGGTGCCTACGCTGCGGACGCGTCCGGAGTTTTACGGCTGCGTACCCAGATGCCCAGCACCAGCACGGCTCCGACCATGAGAGGTGCTGAAAAGAGCAGGAGCCCGTTTTCGCCGCTGGGGTCGTAGACCTCGGGGCGCGGCCAGGCGAGGTTCACAACCATGACGGCGCCGTAGAGGACGGCGAAGATGTTGACGAGGAGGCCCCAGCGTCCCAGCGAGAACAGTCCGGCGGGCATGGTCTGGCCCACCCGGTCCCAGTCGCCGCGCAGGCGGCTCAGCAGCTGCGGAACGGTGACCAGGAGGTAGGCCAGGTACACCATGACGATGCAGACGCTGCAGAGCGTGGTGAAAAGGGCGGCGTTGCCGATGTTGATGGCCAGGACTCCGACGGCGAGGCCGCCGATCGCGATGGACGGCCACATCGGGGTGCCGCGCTCCGGGTGGACCGAGGAGAGAAGTGCGGAGGCAGGAAGCTTGCCGTCACGGGCCATCGAGAACACCAGGCGGGATCCCGCCGTCTGGATGGCCAGGGTGCAGACGAAAATCGCGACGGCGACGTCCACCAGGAGGACCTTGCCCCAGAAGGTTCCCAGGACAGCGGTCAGCACGTAGGGCAGGCCCTCGGTGGCGAGCCGCCCGTCGTCGAGGCTGGGTGCGGCCATAAGTGCGGTGATGATCATGAGGCCGCCGCCGATGCCGGAAATGATCAGGGCGGAGAGGATGGTGCGGGGAGCTGTCCGGCGCGGGTTCTTCGTCTCCTCCGAGAGCTCCCCGGCTGAGTTGAAGCCCACCATGACGTAGGCGGCCATAAGGCCGGAGACGAGGAAGGCGCCCACGGCCCCGAGGTCCGAGCCGGCCACCACGCTGGTGTCCGCCACTACCTCGGGTCCGCGCTGGGCGGCGGAGATCAGGGCGAGGATGACGGCGGCCACACCGACGATTTCGCAGGTCACACCGATGGAGTTGATGTGGGACATGAGCTTGACGCCCAGGCAGTTGATCACCGTGGTGGCCACGAGGAGCACGGCCCCGAGGACCACTGCGTTGGCGGCGCCGGTGACGGTGGCCAGGGCGGGATCACCGCCCACAACCTGGAAGCCGTCCCACAGCTGGGGGAGGACCACCTGGAGGGCGATCGCGGCGGCGGCCGCAGTGACCACCTGGGCGATGGCCATAAACCAGCCGGCGAACCAGCCCACCACCTCGCCGCCCATGCGGCGGGCCCACTGGTAGACGGCGCCGGAGAGCGGGTAGCGGGCGGCGAGTTCGGCGAAGTTCAGGGCCACGAGCAGTTGGCCGATCAGCACTACGGGCCAGGTCCAGAAGAACGCAGGTCCGGCAAAGGAGTATCCGAAGGCAAAGAGCTGGAAGATCGTGGTCAGGATGGAAACGAACGAGAATCCTGCGGCGAAGGACGCGTACCGGCCCAGCTTGCGGTGCAGGGAGGGCTGGTAGCCGAGCGAGGTCAGGTCTGCATCGTCCGCGTGGGCGGACGCCGTCGAAATGGTGGAAGTCATCGGTTTCTCCGTGTCTGGAACGGGGGCTGGTGACCACATCTGGGTAGCCGCTGAATAGGCCCCTCCGAAATACCGGTCAAGTGATAGTTTTCCAGCGCCGTGTCCCGGTTCCGTTTCGCCCGTGTAAAAGCTGGATTTCAAGGTGTTTCGGGTTTGTGAATAAAAACTAACCGGCAGCCCGGGCGGGCAGGCGGTGCATTCCGGACATACTGCCGGTGTAAGAATGTGGGGTGACTTCAGCCGGACCGGGACGCCCCCGAAAGCAGCAGCCAGTGCGCCCGGGCGCCACCGCCCGGGACGAAATCCTTGATGCGGCCGCAGAGCTCTTCACGGGCCAGGGTTTCGCGAACACCTCCACCAGGGCGATCGCCGACGCCGTGGGCATGCGCCAGTCATCGCTGTACCATCACTTCGGCACGAAGGATGACATCCTCGGCGAACTGTTGAAGGGGACCGTGGCCGGTGGCTTGGACTTCGCGCGGACTGTCTGCGCAGCTCCCCGGCCGGTCGGCGCCGCGGGGGCTGCCGCGGCGCTCCACTCAGTCGCGCTTTATGACGGGAGCCTGCTGTGCAATGCCCGTTGGAACCTTGGCATCCTCTATCACCTGCCGGAGGCGCGGGCGGAGCGTTTCGAACCGTTCATGGCGGACAGGCGGGAGCTGCGGAAGCTGTACAGGGATCTGGGCCAGAGGGTCGTGGAACTGGTGCCGGCACCCGGCGGTGCCGGCAGCGCGCCCCTGGGTGAGCTGACGTTCCGCATGGTTGAGTCATTGATCAACCTACGTGCCGACGGGCTCGCGGACGATCACTCAGCTTCGCAGACTGCCGATGCAGCAGTTGTGCTGGCAGGCCTCTCCGCCGAACTGGACGAGGTTCGGGCACTTAGCAGGGACTTGATCGCAGAACACGGACGCTAGAAGAGCAGGCTAAGGAAGATCATGGAGAAAAAGCCGACGACGGCGGCCAGCGCCCAGAGGAGGCGCCGCCGTCGTGCGCGGTTCACATAATCCCGAAGAGCGTTGAAGCGGTGCTGCAATTCGGCCGGATCTGCTTGGAGCCCCGGATTCCGGTGCCACGTTCGTGGCAACCGGGCGGCGGAAGCGAGCCTCAAAACCTGATCTGCAGTGAGCGCCGGTCGCCGGCCATGGAGCCAGCGCAGGAGCTGCCGGTCGGTCAGCACTTGGGCGCCTTCCGGCGCTTTTTTGATGGTCAGGTTCTTGGGTGCGATGATCACCACCACCCCGGTGACCTCGACCGGCATGCCGGACGCCGCGCTCAACAGCTTGCCCGCCCGGGCCGCCTCATGTGCTGCATTCGGGATGTGCCGCTGCCGCTGCCCGGCCACCATCAGCGTCCGTCCGGCGACCCACACTGATTGGTCGGAGTGGTTTTTGGTGTTGAGCGTGAAAACGCCGGCAGGGCCGATCAGGACATGATCGATATCCGAGGTGCCCGTGCCGACAGGTACCGCGTGAAGGACGGTCCATTCCGGCCCCAAAGTGGCCAGCAACCGCCCCACGGCCAGTTCGCCCAAGGCTCCCCGGTACCAGGGCCGGGCCTCGGCGCTGAGCGGATCAGCGCCGAATACCCGTCCCAGCAGTGAACGGCCGGCGTCCTGTCCTTGGACGTCCAGAAGCTTGGCGATGACTTCCTGCCCTGGTACGCGGTTGCTCAGCTCATGCATGCGACCGAGCGTAAGCCTCCGGGGACGGTGCAGCCCGATTCGGCGCGCGGTGAGAACATAGCCGCGCCTAGGCGCTGGTGGCGTCCTGCACCTCGCCCACGAGTTCCTCGATGATGTCCTCCAGGAAGAGGACGCCGGTGGTGTTCCCGTGCGCGTCGAAGACCCGGGCCACGTGGGCGCCGGTGCGGCGCATGGTTGCCAGCGCGTCCTCAAGTTCGCTGCCGCTGAACGCGGACGCGAGCCGGCGGACCCGTTTCGCCGGAACAGGCCTGGCGAACTTTTCCTGAGTGGTCAGGTCCATGACGTCCTTGAGGTGCAGATAACCGGAGGGCACGCCGTCGTCGTCCGTGAGGATGTAGCGGGAGAACCCGTGCCGCGCCACTGCGCGCTGGATGTCCGCGGGCGTGGCGGAGGCCGGCAGGAGCACCATCTCGCTGATGGGCACTTCCACATCCGCCACGGTTTTGGCCGTGAACTCGAAGGCCGCCGTCAGGGTGCCGCTGGCGTCCGTGAGCATGCCGTCCCGGGTGGACTGCTCCACGATGTTGGCCACCTCATCCAGGGTGTAGGCGCTGGTGGCCTCGTCCTTGGGCTGCACCTTGAAGAGCCGCAGGATGGAGTTGGCGATCCCGTTGAGGGCCCAGATCACCGGCTTGAACACCCGTGCCACCATCACCAGCGGTGGCGCCAGGATGAGCGCGGCCCGGGTGGGAACGGAGAACGAAATGTTCTTGGGGACCATTTCGCCGATGACCACGTGCAGGAACGTCACCAGCAGCAGTGCCGCCACGAAGGCGATGATGCCGATTGCCTCTCCGGAGAGCGACGTCAGGCCCAGCGGTATCTCGAGCAGGTGGTGGATGGCCGGCTCGGAGACGTTCAGGATCACCAGCGAGCACACCGTGATGCCCAGCTGGCTGGTGGCCAGCATGAGCGTGGCGTGTTCCATGGCCCACAGCGTGGTTTTCGCAGCCTTGCTGCCGGCCTCGGCCTTGGGCTCGATCTGGGAACGGCGGGCCGAGATGACGGCGAACTCGGCGCCCACGAAGAAAGCGTTGACCAGCAGGAGCACCACCAGCCAGATGATGCCGGGGAGGTATTCACTCATGGGTCAGCTCCTGCGTGAGGTTGTCGATGATGCGGTCATGCGGGCTCTGGGGAGCTTCCTGCGACTCGTCGGGCGTGAAGCGCAGGCGCTCCACGTGGGTGCCCACCACGCGTTCAACACGCAGCGTGCCGCCGTTCACGGCCACTTCGTCCCCGAGTTCGGGGATGCGGTCCAGCTGGTCGGTGACGAAGCCGGCGATGGTGTCGTACTCCTCACCGTCGGGCACTTCGATGCCGGTCCGGTCCAGGAGCTCGTCCGGGCGCAGGGAGGCATCGAACGTGATGGAGCGGCCCGTCCGGACCACGCCCACCCGGGCGCGGTCGTGTTCGTCCTCGAGCTCCCCGACGATCTCTTCCACCAGGTCTTCGAGGGTCACGATGCCGGCGGTTCCGCCGTGCTCGTCGGACACGATGGCCACCTGAAGGCCCTGCTTGCGCAGCAGGACCAGCAGGGTGTCCACGCCCATGGACTCGGGGACTCGCAGCGGGTCGATCATGAGA